>SESF01014416.1_pt1 | contig 17180 bp, 13 predicted proteins | sample 3171521 | NCBI WGS metagenome assembly SESF01 (sample SAMN10866945, study PRJNA518727) | freshwater metagenome | biome: subpolar coniferous forest; feature: holomictic lake; material: water; isolation source: holomictic Lake 227, 6 m and 8 m depth | place: Canada: near Kenora, Ontario | collected...
TGATTGAGCGCCACCACACAAGGTAGCCCGTAACGGTGCCGGATGTTTTCGACGTGCCGCTCCAGATTGGGCAAGCCCTTCTCCAGTGCGGCCAGGTTCGGGGTGGTGAGGTCCTTCACGTCAACGCCACCATGGTATTTGAGCGCCCGTAGCGTAGCCACGATGACGGCCACATCGGGTCGCAGGCCCGACTTGCGGCACTTGATATCAATGAATTTTTCCGCCCCCAGATCAGCACCAAAGCCCGCTTCGGTGACCACGTATTCGCCCAGCTTCAGCGCCGCCTGGGTCGCGGTAACGGTGTTGCAACCGTGCGCGATGTTGGCAAACGGTCCGCCGTGGATGATGGCCGGATTGTTCTCCAGCGTCTGCACCAGATTGAGTTTGATCGCGTCCTTCAGCAGCGCTGCCATGGCGCCTTGCGCCTGCAACTCGCTGGCCCTGATCGGCGTCAGATCCCGCGTATAGCCGACGATGATGTTGCCAAGCCGTGCTTTCAGATCCTTGCGCGAGGTAGCCAGGCAGAAGATCGCCATCACTTCCGAAGCGACCACAATATCGAAACCGTCCTCACGCGGAAAACCGTTGCCGGAGCCTCCCAGCGAAATGACGGTCGAACGCAGGGCACGATCATTCATGTCCATGACGCGGCGCCAGACGATGCGGCGAAAATCAAAGCGCAGCGAATTACCGTGATGAATGTGGTTGTCGATCAGCGCGGCCAGCAGGTTGTGTGCCAGCGCAATGGCGTTGAAGTCACCGGTGAAGTGCAGGTTGATGTCTTCCATCGGCACCACTTGCGCGTAGCCACCACCGGCAGCGCCACCCTTCATACCAAACACGGGTCCCAGCGAAGGTTCGCGCAGCGCAATCACCGTGCGCTTGCCGATCCGGTTCAATGCGTCTCCCAGGCCGACCACGGTGGTGGTCTTGCCTTCGCCGGCCGGCGTCGGGCTGATGGCGGTGACCAGCACCAGCTTGCCGTTCGGGCCGGTCTGCTGGTTCAGCCAGGCCAGATCGATCTTGGCCTTGTAGTGGCCATACGGTTCCAGCGCCAGCGCCGGAATGCCCAGGCGCTCCTGCGCCATTTGCAGCACCGGCTTGAGCGTTGCCGCCTGGGCGATTTCAATGTCCGAAGGAACAGCCCGCACGGGTGTAGCACTTGTCATCACTGACCCCTTTTACTTGTTACAAACCTGGCTCGCGCCGCCAGCGCTTCTTCGCTTGCCAGCGCCAGTGCGAGCTGATCACTGACCATGTGCGAAGCAAGGTGATTCAATGCATTGGCGCTGGCATTGACAGCCTGCTTGCTCATGGCGACCGCAACTTCCGGCAGTTCGACAACACGCTGCGCCAGTTTCACGGCTTCGGCCTCGGCCTGACCGTCGGCTACCAGGTACTCGGCCAAACCAAAGTCGAGCGCCTGCTGGCCTTGCAAGCGCTCACCCAAAATGATGAAACGTTTGGCCCTGGCGGGCCCGAGCAAACCCACCAGACGCGGTAGCGCGCCCCAGCCCAGCGGCAGGCCAAGCGCGATTTCAGGCAACCAGAACCAGGCGGAACTCCCTATCACGCGCCAGTCCAGTGCTGCCGCCAGTGCCGCACCACCGCCAATGCAATGCCCTTCAATGGCAGCAATCGTCATGGCCGGAATGTCCTCCCAGGCCTGGCACATGCGCTCACCCAGCGCGGCCAGCTTGCGCCGCTCGGCCAGACTCAGCTTGCTTGCGTCCGACTTCTGAACCTCCGCCAGATCCATGCCGGCAGAAAAATGCGGCCCGGCAGCGCACAGGATGACCGCGCGCACGCCCGGCTCGTCGCGCAGTTGCTCTGCGGTTTGTATCAGGCTGCGCATCAGTTCCAGGGAAAAGGCGTTGCGCGTCTGCGGCCGGTTCAAGCGCACGCTCCAGACTCCGCCCTTGGCCTGTATATCGAGTAACTCGCTCATGCCCCATCCTGTCGTTCTAGGTACTAACACCAGCTTGACTTTGCGCCGCCAGCGTCAAAAATGCACTATACCCCGCCCCTTACAGGAGACCTAGATGCAAATCAAACATACCGCTGGACTCGCCGCCCTGGCACTCACTGCCGGCTGCGCGCTGGCGCAACAAGGCGTCAGCAAGACCGAAATCACGATCGGCTCAATCCAGGACCTGTCGGGTCCCGCTGTCAGCCTGGGCAAACAAGCCCGGCTGGGCATGATGCTGCGGGTTGACGAAATCAATGAACAGGGCGGCATCAATGGCCGCAAGCTCAAGATCATCGTCGAGGACTCGGGCTACGACCCCAAGAAGGCCTTCCTGGCGGCACAGAAGCTGGTCAATCAGGACAAGATTTTCATGATGGTCGGCCACATCGGGACCGCGCACAACCTGGCGGCGATGCCGGTTCAGTTCGAGAAGAATGTTGTTAATTTCTTTCCCTTGACCGCGGCGCGTGAAATGTACGAGCCACTGCACAAGCTCAAATATGCCTTCTCGGTCACCTACTTCGATCAGATCCGCAAGACCGCACCCAAACTGGTGAAAGAAAAAGGAATCAAGAAAGTCTGCACCCTGTACCAGGACGACGAGTTCGGACTGGAAGTGATGCGCGGTGGCGAAGCGGGGCTGAAAGCCATCGGCATGGACTACACCGAGAAGACATCCTACAAGCGCGGTGCCACCGATTTTTCGTCTCAGGTTGCCAAGATGAAAGCGGCCGCTTGCGAAATGGTGGTGCTCGGCACCATTGCGCGTGAAACGATAGGCACCATCGGCGAATCCCGCAAGACCGGCTTCAACCCGGTTTTTCTGGCCTCGAATGCGGCCTACAACGATGCGATTCACAAGCTTGGCGGCAAGGCGATGGACGGTCTGTACTCGTCGATGACCGCGCAAAACCCTTACCTGGACGACAGCTCGCAACCGATCCGCTTCTGGGCCAACAAATTCAAGACAAAATTCAATGAGGATCCTTCCGTCTTCTCGGTCTATGGTTACCTGATCGTCGACACCTTCGCCAAAGTAGCTGAAAAGGCCGGTCAGAACCTGACGACGGACAGCTTCGCCAAGGTGATGGATACCATGAGCACACCGCCCGACATTTTTGGCAGCCCGTCGACCAGTTTCTCGCCAACCAAGCACATGGGCAGCGATGCCGCGCGTCTGTCGCAAATTGTCGATGGCAAATGGAAGGTCGTGTCGGAGTACATCAACTGAGCGTTGCGAGCCGAGCCCAGCAGCAAGAAGGGCCACTCACGGCACCGGCGCGACGACGCTGGTCTATCACACCCCGCAGCACGGCAAACAAGTCCGGCATGCGCTGCACCTCGTCCAGAATGACCATCTGCTGTGCATGATTCGCAAAAAATGCGCCGGGGTCACTCAGCTGCGCCCTGGATGGAAATAGAGAGCAAGCGACCCGCAGGCGGTAAGGATTGCGTGACAGATCTCACGGACAGCCTGCAGCGGCAAGCCGATGCTGTGTTGGGGCAACGAATCGGCCAGTCATCCGAGCAATTTGCTGCGTTAACACCAGCTGCAGCGCAGCAGATGATGCTTGACCTCCATGTCCATCAGCTTGAGTTGGAGACGCAAATCGAGGAACTGCGCCGCACGCAAACAGAACTCGATGCATCCCGCGCGCATTACCTTGATTTTTACGACCTGGCCCCGGTGGGTTACTGCACTGTGACCGAGAAGGGCCTGATCAAGGAGGTCAACCTGACCACCTGCACCCTGCTCAATGTGCCGCGCAGTCAATTGATCAAGCAGCCCATCGGAAACTTCATCTTCAACGACGACCAAGGCATCTACTACCAACTTCGGCGCGAGCTAAGGGACACTGATAAACCCCTGTGCTGCGAACTGCGCCTGCTCAAGCGGGACGGTGCGTCATTCTGGACGGACCTGCTGGTCTCCACAGTGCCGGATCACGATGGCGGTTCTGAACTGCGTATGGTGCTCACGGACATCACCGAGCGCAAGAATATCGAGGAAAGTGTGAGGAGCAGCGAGCAGCGCTACCGCACCCTGGTGCAAGGGACCCTAGACCCAATAGCTGTTCATCGCGACGGCAAGACGCTTTATGTCAATCCCGCTGCCATCAATATGTTCGGCGCGGCGTCTGCCAGCGACCTGGTTGGGAAACCGTTGCTCGATCGAGTTCACCCGGACTATCGCCAGACCGCTTTGGCGAGAATGAAGACTCTTGTTGAACTTGACCAGCCAAGTCCGCTCTTTGTGCAGAAGTTGCTCAAACTGGATGAAACAGCTATGGACGTTGAAGTCCAGGGGACGAACATTTCCTATGACGGAAGACCTGCCGTTCAAGTCAGCATGCGCGACATCACGGAACGCAAGACCATTGAGGCGGCACTCGAAGCCGCCCACTTGAAGTCGGCGAGTGAAAGCCTGGCCAAGTCTCGCTTCCTGGCATCGGCCAGCCACGACTTGCGTCAGCCGGCACATGCCCTGGGCATGTTTGTTGCCCGGTTGGCCGACTTGCAAAATGACGCGCAGACCAGGCATCTGGTCGATTGCATGGACGCCTCGGTTCGAGCCATGCAGGATATGCTCGACGGACTCTTCGATATATCACGGCTGGACTCCAAGCAGACCCAAATCAACAGGGTTGGGTTTCCGATCCAGGGCGTGTTCGATCAGTTGCATCACGATTTTGCCGTCGCCGCGAGCGACAAGGGATTGCGCTTGCGGTTTCGGCCATCAAGCGCCTGGATTGACAGCGACTCTGGCATGCTGCGTCGAATCCTGCTTAACCTGGTCAGCAACGCCGTGCGGTACACGCAGCATGGAAGTATTTTGGTGGCATGCCGACCCACACGCGACGGCAAGCAACTCCGCATCGAGGTGCGCGACAGTGGTGTCGGGATCGCCGCAGAGCACCATGAGGCAATCTTCCAGGAGTTCTTTCAGATCGACAATCCGCAACGCGACCGCAGCAAGGGCTTGGGCGTCGGCTTGAACATTGTTGATCGGGCCTGTCGGCTGTTGGATCATCCCCTGGCCATGCGTTCGGCGCCAGGCCGGGGAACACGCTTCACGCTGAGCGTGCCTATGACGCCGGCACAGGATGGTGCCAGGCACGAGGTCAGCACCCAGCTGGCGACCAGCGTTGAATTCACTGGCTTGCGCGTGTTGGTAATCGAGGACGACGGGCCGGGCCGAGTGGGGCTGGCGAGCTTGCTGGAGTCCTGGGGCTGCACGGTCCTGGCGGCTGAGGGAGCGCGAGCGGCCTGCGAACTGTATCGGAGCAATCAGGCGCCAGATATCATCATCAGCGACTTCAGGCTGGGCGGCGGGATCAACGGCATCGAGGCAGTGGATCTGTTGAGCGCGATCGCAGGACGCCGAATTGTGGCCGCCCTGATCAGCGGCGACACCGATGCGAATGTCAAAGAGCAAGCACGAGGCGCCGGACTCACTCTTTTGCAAAAGCCGGTGCGACCCGCCAAGCTGCGAAGTCTGATCCGGCACCTGGTTCAGACCAGGCCGGCACTCTGATTTGGGGGATGACCGACAAAGTTGAAAGCCGGCTATCCCGTAAAACGTAATTCGGTAGTGCAGCGCAAGCGGGCATATACCGCTGGCTGCTTGACGGCGGCCCAGCCCCATGATTTGCGTTGCACTGTACCGACTGCTGGACTTCAAAAATATATCCGTCTGGCAAACGTATTGAGCCGGCTGGCAAAGGTATGTCGAACCAGTGCGTCCAGAATGGTCGGGGTGACACTTTGACCCAACGTGAATTGATGCGCTTGGTCAAGACACGGGCCTCCCGTCTGTTCCATCAAGGATTACAAGAATGAAAACATTTTCCACCCCTCCCGCAAGCCTGCTGCTGACGCTGCTTCTCAGCCTGTTGGCTGGTTGTGGCGGTGCTTCGGACCCGGTTGTTCACAAGTCCCATTCCGAACATGACTTCGCGGCAGACCCCTCCCTGCGCCTGGAGGTCAGTGAGGTAGGAGTCATCTTTCTGGAACCCAAAGATGCATTGGTCGCGAGCTCTGGTGATACCGGTCTGCTCGGCACGGACGAGTACCCGCTTCGCGTTGCCGAGCAGACTCCTTTCACCTATACCATGGACACTTCTGACGACACCATCGCGATGGTCAGAATGATCAGATTGCCTGGAAATGAGGAATTGTTTGTGATTGACGCCGCGCAGCCACGCGCCACGGTGACGCTGGAGCCGGGTGACTACAAGTTGGTCGTGTACTCTGGGTACACAGTGGCTTCGGCAAGCGGTGAGACGAACCGGGCAGTCTTCCTGGAAAACAACACGTCAACACCGACTCCGACACAGGCAGCGATGAACGCCAGCGTACCGCCCAAGCGTGTTTTGGCGGCCGACACAGCGACCCAGATGCTACTTTCAAGCAAGCGATGTATAGAGTGCGATCTGAGCGGCGCGAACCTGACACGCGCCAACCTGAGCGGCGCCAACCTGAGCTTCTCGAACCTGAAAGGCGCGGACCTGAGCTTCTCCAACCTGAAAGGCGCGAACCTGAGCGGCGCGTACCTCAAGGACGCGGACATGAACAACTCGAATCTGAGCACTGCGACCCTGACCAACGCAGTCCTGGCCGGCGCGAACCTGGTAGGCGCGTTCCTGATAGAAATAGACCTGCAAGGCCTGAACATGGTCGGTGCGAACCTGATGTTTGCACGGCTGGCACGCACGAATCTGACCAGCGCGAACCTGACGGGCGCGTATCTGAACTACACGTACCTTGCGGGGCTGAATCTGAAGGACGCGAACCTGACCAACGCGTTGCTGATCAGCGCGGATCTGACCAGCGCAAAGCTGACCGGCGCAAACCTGAGCGGCGCGAATCTGAAAAACGCAACCCTGACCGGCGCGACTCTGAGCGGTGCGCATTGGATCAATGGCGTGCTGTGCGCTGCCAATTCCATTGGCGTCTGCAACTAAGGCTTAATAGTTCACGATTTGTCACCGTTCTCTCCGCCGGCAATTCCTCCACCGTGCCGGTCGCAGTTTGCATTGGTGTGTAGTCAATACGCAGCAAAGACTTCAACCGCGGCGTTGAAGTCTGTGACTGCTCTGGAGAGAAGAAACCGTTCGGTTGTGCAGCGAAAACGGGTCTTCGTGAACCCCTGCTTCCTGGAAAGCCATCCACAAGGCACTTACTCCACTGCGGCTTCGCCGTGTTGGAAGTCGCATACGACAGGCAGCTTACTGGCAGTAGAAATACGTCGCCGTGGACAACTCTGCACTGATTCAACACGCCCGCAGTCTCCTTATCTCTTGAGGTAATACTGTTCAAACAAGCGGAGCCACTTCTGTCAATGACTGTGAATTATTGCTTTGTTAGGATGTAAACAATTCCATCCGACCTATCAGACTTCAGTGCAACAGCCAGTAACCTGAACGGTGTCGTCGTAGTGTCCAAAAAACCGATCCCAACCATCATGGTTCCATTGGCAAATACGCAATCCGGTGCCCCAACAAAAGTTAAAGCAAAGTTGTACACATTTTTGCCAGAAGTGCGCGGAGACAAAGATCCTCTTGCAGTACAAGCACCATCACCTAACGTGAATGTCCCTGCGGATGTGATCGTAGTGTTGCCAGCAGTAAAAGTGGTTGAATTACTTTGCCCTGTTGTCGTGTAATTTCCCGCAAGATTTGTTGCTGATGGAGATTTATCGTAATCGGGGTTGTATGCGAGTGACACTGTGCCACCTGAATTCGATACCGCATCGATCTTGCTCTTTGCTGCAACAGTTCCAGAGAATGTTCCAGTAGCTGCAGTCCCTTTCCAGAAATTGAAGTTTGTTCCTGAAGTGGAAAATGTTGTTCCAGAACCTGTTGCGGTTCCATTTAACGCACCGTAAATTTCTGATCCCGAGTAAGAAATGCCCCAACTTTCACCATTTTCAAGAACTGCCAAACTCACTGTGTAGACGTCTGATCGACCATCCCAAAAACCTTTAGATGCTGGACCACTCCAAAAACCTTCCGCGGTATTTACATCCGGAGTACCACTGCCACCACCACAAGCAACAAGAAGCGCTGCGGTAAACCACAGCGCCATGAGCAGACGAAACATGTTTTTCATATATGGTTCCAAATCAGTTGCGAAGCACGGACGGATGATGCTACGAGCTCTGGCACGGAGAACCTTTGCTGGACGGCTCAATACGTTTGCCGGACGGATATATCTTGACGTCCGATGGTTCGGGCCGTCAAGCCGGTCTGATGGCGAAGCAATGGCGCCATGATTGACATTGCTCCAGCGCCTTATCGGTCGGCCCGCGTCCGGGTGGAGCGTTCACCATCGTCTGCCTGACGGCCACTCATTTTCAACGTCTGCTGTCGGGATGGCAGTTCCGAAAACGCGATTGACCGCCCGGTACCCGACATTGGCAAATCCGGCTCCTGCACAATCTAGCGATTCTCACGCCGTTTTGATCCACTATGCATTGACCAAATACATGAACGCCTACACCTACTTGCTTTCGGAACTCAGGGTTGCAGACCGTTCTGCGTCGCTCGTGCTCACTGCCGATTGGTTGCAAGGCCGATCAGCCTTCGGCGGCTGGCAAGCGGCGCTAGCTGTTCAGGCAATGCGAGCAGTCGTCGGCAATGACATTCCTTTGCGCTCCCTGCAATCGAACTTCATTGCGCCTGTTCCAGCCGGTGCGGTTTCGGCAACAGCTGAGGTTCTCAGACAAGGCAAGTCAGTTGCCCAGCTCGAAGCGAGGATTCTTGTTGATGGCAAGGTCGCGTTCATAGCCGTAGGCATTTTTGGTGTCTTTCGGCAGTCGCTTATCACAGAGCAGGCTATCGCCCCGCCAGCTTCAGGTATACCGGATGATGGTCAGGAATGGCCGGATGGAGAGGGGCAACGGCCTGCGTTCTCAAGAAATTTTGAATACCGTTGGGGTCGCGGGACAGGACCCTATTCTGGTAACAAGCATCGCGAAGGGCAGATATATGTTCGCTTCAAGAATGATGCGCTGAGGTCAGAGGCGCACTTGATCTGCGTTGCGGATGCAATACCACCGTCTGGGCTATCCAGACTGTCCTCGCCATCCCCGCTGAGCACCATCAACTGGACGCTTGAAGTGATCAATACGATCGATGATAAAGAGCGAGAAGACTGGCTGCGGTTCGATACGTCTCTCACGGCCGCGTTTGACGGATACTCTTGGGAAAATACTGCGATCTGGTCAGGCAGCGGGCGCCTCTTGGCCTTAAGCCGCCAGTGCGTTGCAGTATTCTCTTGAGTTAGCAGGCTAGAGGTTTCGCCCACTGCTTCTGGCTGAAGTTGAACATGACAACCAGAAAGCTGCCCGTCGTGAACGGCTCGCATGTGTCTTCTGGAGCCAGCCACTTTTCTCGGAAGCTGACCGACAAAGTTGAAAGTCAGGGCTGGAAAAAATCCTAGGCCGGCAGTGCAGCGTCAGGAGTCGGTCGCCACTGACCGTTTCCCGGCATCACAATTCCTCAATATGCGGAGGGTAACTCGTGTATCGTTCGCATCAGCGAAAGCACCGCCCGTGACTCATGACTGAGGACCAGGAAATGCGATCACGGAGAACCGAAAACTGCCTCACATTTCGTTGCAGTTCACTTGTGCTGATCGTAGCGCTTGGTTCGCTGGCTACGCTTGTCCGGGCCGAACCGGATGAGGGGGTACTTGGCAAGGCGCAGGCCTACCCAGTTGGAACAAATATCAGCAACTGGCAGGAAACGCCTTACCGTGTTGGATCTGGAATGGTAGTCAATCAAGACCATCACGGTCGTGCTGCACGACCGAAGCGCTCAATCCAGACGCTTGCACCTGCCGCCATTCCGATCACAGCAGCGACAAGCGGCATGGTGAGCGATACATCCGAGCCCACCTGGTCATAAAGCCAGGGCCCCAGCAAGCTTGCGCAGACGCCCATGGCAAACGTGCTTGCAATAACAGCGGCAAGGCTGTCGCGCCGCAATTGAACGTAGCTCTTCTGAAGGCGCTCGACCTCCCTTTGATGTTGAGCTTGCAGGTCACAACGGCGCGTCTGCAGGTCAGAAACATCGTTGCGAATCATCGCCATCATCCTTGACCTGAAGTCTGGCGGCACTGATGGCGGTGGAATGATTTGGCGCAATGCGCGATCCAAAGAATCATGTCCAGCTGAATGAGTGGCAGCGTCAGTCGGCATATTTAACTCGTCAGACATAGTGCGTCCTCCTTATGACCAGAGTGCGAAGTCAGCCATACCGTGCTGCTTCAGGGTTTGGCGCAACATGCTTCGGGCGCGATGAAGGTGGATTTTGACCGTACCCTCTGGTACCCCAAGCAAACTCGCCACCTCTGCCACCGAGCACTCCTCAAAATAGTAGAGGGTCAGAGTGGTGCGATACGTTGACGGCAAGGCATCCACAAGACTGCGAAGCCAGATCAGGGAGGCCGCATCGTTGGTGGCCGAGGGAAGTGGAATCTGTGTCGCCTGTTGCCACACTTCGGACTCATCGAGCGAGACCTCGCACGCATGCGGCTTGTTCAAGGCCGACAGACACTGGTTGCGCGTAATGGCAAAAATCCAGGTCGAAAAGGCACCAATACGGGCATCGTAGTGGGACAGGAATCGCCAGACCCGAAGGAAGACCTCCTGGGCGACATCTTGCGCCAGCGCTGAGTCCCGCAACATGGCCATGCACAGTCGAAATACCTTCGCCTCGTACCGATCAACGAGCGCCGAAAACGCCTCTGACGTCTGGCCTGCATGCAGCGCTGCCTGAATATCAGCATCGCGTACAGCCGCGTCGCTTGGCGCGGGGTCCGATCTGACTGGCGAAGCGGCTTGCATACGTATTGGTACCTCGGGGACTCCAATCGGTTTCAGAAATCTGCAGAAATATTTTTCAGTTTTCCTGAAACCATCGCACTGTGCAGCGAGTATCAACGTTGACCACTCACTCCACAAGGAAATTAGTATGTCGGAATTTCGTCACGTTTTGCCCTTCTTCATTCCCCTGGTGGCCATCATCATGGGCATCGGCGTCGGGATGCTCGCCCTGTGGCTGGACCACCAAAAGAAGATTTACCTGTTTGAATTGCACCATAAGGAGCGACTGATGGCCATTGAGCGGGGCATGGAGGTTCCACCCTTACCAGTTGAGTTCTTTCTGGAACGGGGCAAGTCAGAGACATCACTCGACAGTAACTTGCGCTGGGGATTGATCTTGTTGTTGTTGGGTTTGGCTATCGCGACCGCCCTGATCCTCAATGGTGATAGCAGCAGTGCCGCGTGGAGCTTGATCCCGATCGCGATCGGTTTGGCGCAGCTGATCTTCTATTGCATCGGTCGCCGCCGGAAGCCAGGGGTCGATGCGTCGGCAGGCTGATCGAGCGCGAAGAGGGCGCATTTTCCGGGGTGAGGCTTGTAAAATTCACGTTTCTTTGAATCCGGGTAGGGTGGTTTCCAATGAGGCGTTGTCTGGCTGGTCTTTGCGTTGTGTTTGTGTCTGCCTGCGGCGGTGGCGGCAGCGCAACCGACAGCACGGCGATAGCGGTGTCTGCCATACAGCCTGACCGGCTCCGCTACAGCCAGCTCAGCGTGTTCAAGCTCACCGGCGCCAATCTGGACAGAGGTGTCACGGTCTCCGTTTCAAAATGCAAGGGGCTGGCCCTAGTGGCCAGTGGCACTGCGGTGGAACAGTCTGTCAGCTGCACCGTCTTGGGCACCGGGGATTTGATCTTTGAGACCAAGGACAGTACCGGTACAGTGTTGCTGAGCAAGACCTTTACCGTGCCCGAACCGCAGGTTACGCTCACCACATCGATGGGCACCATCGTCATCGAACTCAACCCGACCGTGGTGTCGGCGACGGTGTTGAATTACCTTCAGTACGTCAATGACAGTTTCTATACCAACACGCTGTTTCACCGCGTAGTGGCCAGCACGGCTTTTTCGGTCGTGCAAGGTGGCTGGCTGACCACGGTGCCGGCGGTGCAGGCAGGCTTGCGAAGCGCCATTTCGCTGGAATCCAACAAGGGCTTGAGCAATCTGCGTGGCACAGTGGGCATGGCCCGCAGCGCCGCGGCCGATTCGGCCACGTCGCAGTTCTACTTTAACGTGGCAGACAACCCGGGCTTTGACTACGTCAACGCCAGCAACCCCGGTTATGCCGTCTTTGGCAAGGTGGTGCAAGGCCTTGCCGTGATGGATGCGATGGGCGCACTGCCCACCACTACCAGGTACGGGGTGCCTGATTTCCCGGTGACGGATGTGGTGCTCTTGTCGGCAACGCAGACGCAATAGATCGGCTGGCCACTTCTCTCCCAGGCTGACGATCAACAATCAGCGGGATAACATCGTCGTTTCTCAATTTTCAGTCTTCATCTCGCAATCCAATCGCCGAAAAATGTGGCGAGAGGTCTGCTGACCCCCGCAAGGGCCATAGAGGGATTCAAGAATGTATGTGCAAAGTTACGTTGGAAACCCTTTCGACGAGCAGTCGTGGGGGAATCTTGACTCGTCTTCCCGCTCATTTCTATACAAAGTCAGCTTGAATCAAGCTTCGTTGGGTGTCTTTAGCACGGGAGACTACAAGGACTACTACGAGCTAACGCCGGGTATCGGATCATTCAGGGTCGTAGTGACATCGGATCCTTCAAACGGCTTTTCCACGACCGCGTCCGCCTACGCTTTTGACATAAAGATCACTGATGCCCAGGGCAATATCCTTCTGCCAGCCGATCTAACTGGCCCGGATATCTTCTCAGACAGCATCACCTTTACTTCTGGCGGATATTCAACGTACTACCTTGAAATTACCAATACGTTGTATGGTTCATTTGCGTATGGCGCGGTTCTGTTAGATGCAGGAAATCGTGCGCCGGTGGCATCTGTTCCGATGGTGGACAAGAACTGGATCGAGGGAGCGTCGCTTCAATACACCCTGCCAACTGGAACGTTTACAGATCCGGATGGCAACACCCTGAGCTATTCAGCCAGTCTGAGTGGCGGAACTGCGCTACCCGTGTGGCTAAGTTTCAATAGCACCACGCACACTTTCAGCGGAACTGCGCCGGTCGGCAGTCCCGACTACACGGTGCGTGTCATCGTCACCGATACCGGTGGCCTCAGCACTTTTGATGAAGTCGTTTTTTTCACACCGACGGCTGTGAATACGGCCGCTTATGTTCCCTTTACGCCGACACGCCTGATCGAAAAGGCCATGTTCAATTTCGACGCTTTCGGTATCGCCGACTACAAGTTGACGGGCACCGTGGGCGTGTCGGTTTCCGATGCGTTCACTGCCGCTCAATATCATGCAAGCCCGTCAACCATATCAAGTGACATCTATACCTCGCTTGCGTCTGGCAGTGCCGCCTGGACAACGACTCAACTGAACAACATCAATCTCGTTACCTCGATATATTCAAGCTTCATCAATCTTGGTTTTTCTTCTGCGGTTAACGAATCGGGCTTCACGCCTTCAGCTGTAGCCTCTGCATCCAATATCAATATCAGCCTGATCTATCGTACGGATTTAAGTCGCTCGGGCGAAAGTGCATTAAATACGGACACAAGCTTTGGGTATGCGCAAAGCCGTGGCGATATTGTTCTGAATGTAGATGGCTTCGGATCTTCGGGCCTCGCCAACGATTACACACTCGATGCATCTACATTTGGTTTTCACACCCTCATGCACGAAATTGGCCACTCCATCGGCTTGTCGCATCCCCACAGTTCGATTGCCAAGGGGGTTGCTGTACTGACGGCTGACTATGCAGCCACGATAAATGCGGGGTTCGACAAGCTCGGTTTTCATATCGATAGTGCCTCGGACATGAACAAGGAGTACTTCTCTGTCATGTCCTATGACGATCAAACGCCGGCTGGCGCACCGGATACGTTTGCTCAAACACCGATGATTCTGGATGTAATTGCTTTGCAGGCCGCCTACGGCGAGGGAGCGGGGTCATCTGGAACTGGCGACACCACAATCACCCCGGGTGGCAGTGCGGGAGTGGGCTCTTACCGGACCTATTTCGATACAGGAGGCATTGACACCATTGATCTGGTGAACTACGCCACCGGCGCGTACCTCCATATGGGAACATCCATTGTCAGTGCACCCCACTGGGTGGGAGTGTCAATGAGCAGGGCTGATGCGAATAGCATGATAGATGCGGGTGGGGATCCAGTTTCCCTGCGGTGGTTTTATGGAGAATATGAAAACGCATCAGGCAGCGCTGCATCGGATGTCATTCTTGGTAATGGTGTGAATAACATCATCAAAGGTCAGGGTGGAGACGATACTATCAACGGAGGTGACGGCAATGACACCATCGACGGCGGTGCAGGAATCGACACCGCAATATTCAGCAGGGGTCGGGCCAACTATACGGTGACCACGACGGCAGCCAGCTACACGGTCAATGCACTCGCCGGCACGGATGGCACCGACACCCTACAAAGCGTGGAACGACTAAGGTTTTCAGACACGAAATTAGCCCTGGATCTCGCTCCCTCCCAACATGCCGGCCAGGCGCTTGAATTTATCGGCGCATTGGCACCAAACTTGATTGGCACGCCGTCGGCCGTCGGCTTGATTCTGGGTCTTTTTGACCAAGGTTCAAGTCTTCACGATGTCTTCCAACTCGCTTTGGACGTCGGACTGGTAAGTTCAATTGCTGGATCACGTTCAAATCAAGCCTTGGCGGCTATGGCCTATCGGAATTTGATTGGCTCGGAGGCAGACGCCGCGACGGTGGACGTGCTGGTGAGCTTCATGGATGGACGCAGCGCTAGCTACAGTCAAGCGGCTTTCCTGACGGTGATCGCAGGGTTGGAGGTCAATCAGATCCATATCGGCTTAGTTGGCTTGCAGCAAACCGGGATTGAATACATTTAGTTGATGCCGGCATTGCAGCGAGAACGGCGACCCCAGGCGCTCAGCCGGATCGGCCCAGGTAAGCCAGCATTCCCTGCGCCGCACGCCGGCCGCTGGCCAGGCAGGCGGTGAGCAGATAGCCGCCGGTGGGCGCTTCCCAGTCGAGCATCTCACCGGCGCAAAAAACGCCGGGCAGAGCCCTCAGCATCAGTTGTTCGTCCATCGCCTCGAACCGCACGCCGCCAGCGCTGCTGATGGCTTCATCCAGCGGGCGCGTAGCCGCCAGTGTGATCGGCAAGGCCTTGATGGCCCGTGCCAGTTGAGCCGTGTCATGCAGCTGCTCCTTGCTCAGCAATTCGTACAGGATGGCGGCTTTGATGTCGTCAATGCCAAGCCGGCTTTTCAGGTGGCTGGAAAGGGTTCGCGCGCCGCGCGGATGCTGCACTTCAGACAGCACCCGCTGCGGGCTCAAGGCCGGCAGCAGATCGAGCTCGAAGGTGGCGCTGCCCTGCGCCAGGATTTCATCGCGCAGCAAACTCGACGCTGCATAGATCAGGCTGCCCTCGACACCGCTGGCGGTGGCCACAAATTCGCCCTGGCGGGCAAAGCGCGTTCCCTGTGAATTGCTGAACGCGATCGCCACCGACTTGAAGGGCTGTCCGGCAAAGCGCGTTGCAAAGTGCTCGCTCCAGCCCCCCTGCACTTCAAAGCCACAATTGGCTGGCAACAGAGGCGCCACGGCCACACCCTGCGCCGTCAATAAGGGCGCCCAGGCGCCGTCTGATCCTAAGCGCGACCAGCTGCCGCCGCCGAGCGCCAGCAGCGCGGCGTCGGCTTCTACTTGCAGCGGACCCTGCGGACCGTCAAAGCTGAAGCTGGTTGGGGCAGTTGCCAAATTCGAGGGGACAAGTGCCGTCCAGCGGTGCCGCATATGAAACTGCACCGCCACTCCGCTCGAAGGATGACGCAAGCGCTGCAACCAGGCGCGCAGCAGCGGCGCCGCCTTCATGTCCGCAGGAAAAACGCGCCCCGACGTGCCGACAAAAGTGTCTATGCCCAGCGTGGCGGCCCAGGCGCGCACCGCCGCGGCGTCAAAGTCCCGCAGCAGGGACGCGACCTCTGGCTGCCGCTTGCCGTAACGCGAAACAAAAAGCGCGGTGGGCTCTGCGTGCGTCAGGTTCAGGCCACCCTTGCCGGCGAGCAAAAACTTGCGCCCTACCGAAGGCATGGCATCAAACAGATGAACCGCGACACCGGCGCCGGACAAGACCTCCGCAGCCATCAGTCCGGCCGGGCCGGCCCCCACCACCAGCACCGTCTTCATGCGCCCTCCTCCAGTTCAATCAATCTGCCCTGCGCTGTCAAAAAGGCAGCCCTGACCTTGGCGCCGGGGTAGATAGCGCGCAGCGCCCTGCGGTAACCGCGCAACTGCGAGCGCAGTTGGGGATCGTCTTGTGGTGCCCCAGCAGACTTGTAGTCCAGCACCCACCATTGACCATTGTCGCGGCGCTGCAGCAAGCGGTCCATCCGGAGCAACTGCCCCTCGAATTGCAGTTCGACTTCGTTGCCCGACCACGCCACGATGGCCGGGTCCCAGGCCCAAACAGCGTCGCCCTGCAAGATGCGCCCGGCCATGGTGGCCGCGGCCATGGCCTGCGGCGGTGTGAGTTGAAACTCGCGCGCCGCCGCAGCGGTATTCGGGTCCGAGACGCGGCCCCACTCCAGCATGCGGTGCATGGCTTTGCCGATCCGGCTCTCGATCGAATCGGGTTCTGCTACAGGCAGGGCAGACGCCTGCCCCGGCGGCGCAGCCGGCAACTTCCGGATTTCAACCCAACTGCTGTCGGCGTCTGCGCCAGACCCTGCGGACGATGCTGCAACATCGATGCTGATGCCCGCTACCGATTCTGTGTCCAGCAGACGTTGCCACCAGCTGCGCCCGGTGCGCCGGTAGGGCTCGATGCTGGAAAGCACGAGCGTGGTGCGAGCCCGGGTCAGTGCCACATAGAGGGCGTTGAGTTCCTCGCGCTGACGCTCCACCCTCTCCGCCGCCAGCGTCGATACGGCGCAGACCGGCGGCTGCGATTCGCTGGCCAGAAAGACAAACTTCACCGGCCACGCGGCCTCGCCCGGCCAGTCCACCAGAACACCCATGGTCTCTGCTTTGTGGTCCGGCGCGTCGGTGTCGAGCAGCAGCACGGTGTCGGCCTCCAGCCCCTTGGCACCGTGGATGGTCAGCAGTCGCACCGCCTGCGCATTGACGGCCGCCGGCGCGCGCACGCCACCGGCTTTCAAGGCGCGCACCAAACCGTAGGGCGTGGTAA
>SESF01001066.1_pt1 | contig 17176 bp, 13 predicted proteins | sample 3171521 | NCBI WGS metagenome assembly SESF01 (sample SAMN10866945, study PRJNA518727) | freshwater metagenome | biome: subpolar coniferous forest; feature: holomictic lake; material: water; isolation source: holomictic Lake 227, 6 m and 8 m depth | place: Canada: near Kenora, Ontario | collected...
AATAAATAGGCTGCGGTTAAACCAGCAGGTCCAGCTCCAATAATGGCAACTTTTTTCTGCATAGAATTGATTCAAGTAATTGTAAAACTTGCAATTAAGGTTGCAAAGATGTAAAATAATGGTGGTTCTACCATTAGATTTGCAGCCTAATCACTTAATTTAAGACCGAATAAACAGTTTATGAGCGAGAATAGATACAAATGGGAATGTAAACCCTTCCAGGAACTTAGCGTTGATGAGCTTTACAGCTTATTGCGACTTCGTTCAGATGTGTTTGTTGTAGAACAAAATTGTGTGTTTTTAGATCAGGACAATAAGGATCAGGAATGCTATCATATCCTGGGTTGGGATCAAAATAACCTAGTTGCAAGCACCAGACTTGTACCTAAAGGCGTTTCCTATCCCGACTATCATTCAATTGGTAGAGTTGTGAATAGTAAAGACTATCGCGGATTGGGTTTGGGTAAAGAACTGATGGAATATAGTATTCAAAAATGCATTGAATTATTTGGAGATTTGCCTATTAAAATTGGTGCGCAATTCTATTTGAAAAAATTCTATGAATCACTCGGTTTTATCCAAAGCAGTAATATTTACGATGAAGATGGTATTGATCATATCAAAATGATTAGGCAACCTAAATAAATAGACCCCAATCATCTTCATCCCCATCTTTAACAAAAGTGGCGACCCAGATCCGGAAAAAATATTTGAACTGGTCAAGCGATTCTTCAATGACTCGCTTATAGGCATCTTCCGACCAGCCCATCAATACTGTAAAATTAATCTGCTCCATCATTTGTCTGCAGTTACTGCGAATAATAGCAGCATTTTCCATTTTAATAGTATAGGCATCAACACTCACTGCGCCAATAATTTTTGGAGCAACAATGAGTGCATTTTCATAGATCAAAGATTTGGTTGTGGATCTATTATTTTCATTATTCTCATCTTCTAAGTTTTCGGCAAAAGCCACAACCAATCCGAATACTTCTCGCCATTGTTTGTACACATCACTCGCAGCCATGATACCGGGAGCATTTTTCCATGCTTCTCCATGCTGATTCATCTTTTTGATAAATCTGTTTTCATCCCACTGGGGTAAAAAATTTAATTTTTCTAAATCCATAACTAGAATTTATAAGTCTAATTCAATTTTCAGAAAACGTGCAGTGAAACTTTCTTTATTCTTGACCATTAGTTCTGGAACTCCTTGAAATAAAATTCTGCCACCACCATTGCCGCCCTCAGGTCCGAGGTCAATAATATGATCCGCTACTTTAATCACATCCAAATTATGTTCAATCACCAACACTGAATTTCCTCTATCAACTAACTTATTCAAAACATCAAGCAGGTGTTGAATGTCCTGAAAATGTAGTCCCGTTGTTGGCTCATCCAGAATATAAAAAGTTTTACCGGTATCTTTTTTACCCAGCTCTGTAGCCAGTTTCACACGCTGTGCTTCTCCCCCACTAAGTGTTACAGCCGATTGTCCGAGTGTAATATAGCCTAAGCCAACATCCTGCAAAACTTTTATTTTCCTAAAAATAAAAGGTACAGGTTGAAAGAATTCGCAGGCTTCATCAACATTCATATTCAAGACATCGCTGATCGACTTTCCTTTGTACCGGATCTCTAATGTTTCTCTATTATATCTTTTACCATTACATTTTTCACAGTGCACATACACATCAGGAAGGAAATTCATTTCAATGGTTCGCATACCGCCTCCTTCACACATATCACAGCGACCTCCTTTTACATTAAAAGAAAAGCGTCCTGCATTATAGCCCCTGATCTTTGCTTCTGGAACAGCTGCGAACAATGTCCTTATTTCGGTAAAGAAACCACAATAAGTTGCCGGATTACTTCGAGGTGTTCTACCAATGGGCGACTGATCTATTTCAATTACTTTATCAATATGCTCTAAGCCTTTGATACTTTTATAGTCCATCGGTGTAACGCGACTATTATAGCAATGCTTTGATAATAATGGATATAGTGTTTCATTAATTAAAGTAGATTTTCCACTTCCACTTACACCACTCACCACCACCAATTCTCCAAGCGGAATTTTTACGGAAACATTTTTTAAGTTATTTCCACTGGCACCATTGATCTCTAAAAATTTTCCATTTCCTGGTCGTCTTTCTGTTGGAACCGGAATTGATTTAACCCCACTAAGATATAAAGCCGTATCAGATTTACTCAACAATACTTCGGCAGGGGTACCTGCAGCAACTATTTCTCCGCCATGCACACCAGCCTTGGGGCCAATATCAACCAGATAATCGGCAGCCATCATTATATCTTTATCATGTTCTACCACCAACACACTATTTCCAATATTTCGTAGATTCTGTAACGCTGTAATCAATCGTTGGTTATCGCGTTGATGCAAACCAATAGAAGGCTCATCCAAAACATAGGTAATCCCCTGCAGTTGTGAACCAATTTGCGTGGCTAGTCTAATTCGCTGAGACTCTCCACCACTAAGACTTCTAGAAGGTCGGTCTAAAGAAAGATAAGTTAGTCCAACATCCAATAAGAATTGTAAACGCTCACGGATCTCTTTTAAAATATCTTTCGCAATAGCGTTTTGTTTCTTACTTAATCTTTTTTCAATTCCATCGAACCAAACAATTAAATCACTCAGATTCAAATGACTCAGCTCTGCAATATTTTTCTCATCAACCTTAAACCAAAGACTCTCCTGTTTTAATCTAGCTCCTTTACAGGTACCACATTTCTTAAGCTCCATGAATTGCTCCACCCATTCGCGCATTACTTCTGTGCTACTATTTCCAGCAAACCATCTTTTGAGCATAGGTATGATCCCTTCAAATGCGCCTTCATAAGGCGTTCCAGGAATCAGGTCCTCCTCTATTTCCAAATCATCCACAACAGGCCCTTCCGAATTTCCATAGAGCAATATGTTTAAAGATGCCGCAGGTAAATCTTTGATGGGTTTATCTAAATTGATTTTATTTTTTTTCGCAATTACTTCTACTGATCTAAAAATATGAGCATCCCGCTGTTCGCCCAAAGGCGCGATCCCACCTTCTTTTACTGATTTGCTGAGGTCAGGCAAAACAGCACTCATATTAATACTATATACATTTCCCAATCCCTTACAAGTAGGGCAAGCACCATAAGGAGAGTTAAAAGAAAATGCATTAGGTGAAGGCTCTTCATAACTAATTCCAGTATCCTCACACATTAACTGTTTGGAATATTGAATTACTTTATTCGTATCATTCACCAAAAGAAATAAAAGATCCTTACCAGTTTTTAAAGTTTGTTGTACACTTTGGCTTAGTCGCACTTTCATATCAGGACTCACTTCTAAACGATCAACCACCACTTCAATATCGTGAATCTTGTATCTATCAACTTGCAACTTAGCTGTTAGGTCCATCACCTCCCCGTCAACCCGCACTTTTAAATAACCTTTCTTTCTGATATCTTCAAAAAGTTCCCGGTAATGTCCTTTTCTACCTCTGATTAATGGCGCTAAAAGCGAGATCTTTTTATTCGCATATTTATCAAAAATATTTTCAACGATTTCTTCTTCGCTGAATTTCACCATCTTCTTTCCAGTATTATAACTATAGGCATCTCCCACGCGTGCAAACAACAATCGCATGAAATCATACACTTCGGTAACAGTTCCAACAGTAGATCGGGGGTTTTTATTGGTAGTTTTTTGTTCGATAGAAATAACCGGACTTAACCCTGTTATCTTATCAACATCAGGCCTTTCCATATCTCCCATAAATTGCCGCGCATAGGCACTGAAACTTTCCATATATCTGCGCTGGCCCTCATTGTAAATAGTATCAAATGCAAGAGATGATTTTCCACTACCACTAACACCTGTAAAAACAACCAACTTATTTTTTGGAATGCTGATATCAATATTTTTCAGATTGTGTTCTCGGGCCCCAAAAACTTCAATAGTTTCCTGCTGTAATGATTGCGCTATCGACGATATGGGTTCTACAACCAATTTTTTCTTTGCCATGCTTATTTAAAGGATTTCAAATGTACAAACAATGCACCTTCTAATAAGTTTTAAATCGCTCATTTCAATTAGAAATAAATTACGCTCCAATTTAACAAAATATTTTTTTAAGGCTAAAAGCCTTTGCCACAAAGGGTTTTAAATTATTCCCTACAATTTTAATAGACTTTTATTTGGAAAATTGAAATCTTCCCCTATATCTTTGCAGCAGTTCTTTAGATAACTTATCAAGAAAGGCAGAGGGATTTGGCCCGTTGAAGCCTTGGCAACCCATATTATTACTCAATAATATGAAGGTGCCAACTCCAGTAACGTTTGTGCGTTACAGAGATAAGTCAGAGTAATAGTTTGTTTCTACTTCCCTCGCGGAATTAATATATTCAAGCTCATCTGACTTACTAGATGAGCTTTTTTTATGTCTATATGGCAAAGAAAGCTCCAATAGTAAGTCCACCCTCTCTTGACAAGTTGCCTTAGACGATTTATAAATTTTACAAAAAATCAACATGAGCAGCGCAACAGAATTAATCCACAGCATTCCAGTAGATCCACTAACAGGTGCCGTTTCAGTGCCTATCTATCAAACATCCACATTTGTACAGGAAGCACCTGGTGTAAATAAGGGATACGATTATTCTCGCTCAAACAATCCAACTAGGGCTGTACTAGAACAGTTGATTGCTAAATTAGAAAAAGGCGCTACAGGATTGGCTTTCAGCAGCGGATTGGCAGCCATTGATTGTGTGGTGAAACTATTGAAAACAGGCGATGAAATTGTTGCCGTGGATGATATCTATGGCGGTGCATTTCGTTTATTCGGATCGGTCTATGCACAATTTGGCATTAAAGTGACTTATGTTGACACATCAGATACGCAAAAAGTTTTTGATGCCATTACTGATAAAACAAGGTTGATTTGGTTAGAAACACCAACTAACCCAACACTAAAAATTTCGGATATGGAAGCAATCGCAAAAATTGCGAAAGCCAATAATTGTTTGCTTTGTGTTGACAATACATTTGCAACGCCCGTATTACAACAACCATTAGCACAAGGCGCTGATATAGTAGTGCATAGTGCTACAAAATATTTGGGCGGCCATAGTGATTTGATCGCAGGTTTATTAGTTGCAAAAGATCCTGTCTTGGGAGCCAAACTAAAATTTTATCAGAATGCCTGTGGGAATATTCTAGCCCCATTCGATAGCTGGTTAACCATTAGAGGCATTGAAACCTTACATTTGCGCATTCGCCAGCATTGTGCCACTGCTTTAGAAGTTGCACAGTGGCTGGAGCAACATCCATTGATCGAGAAAGTATACTATCCAGGATTGAAGTCCCACCCAAACTACGAATTGGCAAAAACACAATCCAAAGGATTTGGAGGTATTATTTCCTTCAAATTAAAGGACGACACCGAAGCTGCAGCATTGGAAATAGTGAATCATACCAATTTATTCAAATTGGCTGAGAGCTTAGGTGGCATAAAGAGTTTGATTTCGCATCCAATGAATATGACACATAAATCTATTCCAGCAGAAATTAGAAGAGCAGCTGGTGTAACGGATAGTTTGATCAGATTATCCATTGGATTAGAAGATGCAGAAGACCTGATTCAAGACCTGGAAAATACTTTAGCACAGGTAGGAAAAACAAAAGAAAAGAAAAAAGCTTTTGCCGAAGCAAGTTTATAATAGAAAATACAAGTATGGAAACACATAAGAAATTAACAATTGGATTATTTGGTTTTGGTGTTGTTGGAGAAGGTTTGTATAAAGTATTACAACAAACCGAATCGCTCAACGCCAGTATTAAGAAGGTCTGTATCAAGCATCCGGGCAAATTAAGAAATGCACCGGATGCATTGTTTACCACCGATAAGAATGAATTACTGTACGACGAAGAGATCAATGTAATTGTAGAAGTGATTGATGATTCAGAAGCGGCATTTGAAATTATTTCAATCGCCCTAAGAAATGGAAAAGCAGTTGTTAGTGCAAGCAAAAAAATGATCGCGGAACACCTTCCAGAAATTTTGCAATTGCAAAAAGAAACCGGACTTCCCTTCCTTTGTGAATCGGCTGCATGTGCTTCCATTCCAGTGATTCGCAACTTGGAAGAATATTACGATAACGATTTATTACACGCTATTAAAGCAATCGTTAATGGTTCTACCAATTTTATTCTTACCAAAATGTTCGAAGATAAATTGGATTTTCAATCAGCACTTTTATTGGCAAAACAATTAGGATTCGCAGAAAGCAATCCTAAATTGGATGTAGAAGGTTATGATGCTGTAAATAAATGGACCATCTTACTTAATCATGCATACGGGATTGTGGAACATCCAAAAAATATTCTGTTTACTGGTATCCAGAATATACAATTAAGTGATGCACTTGTGGCAAAAGAGAAGGGTCTTGATATCAAATTAATTGCACAAGCCAAAAAATTAAAGAACGGCAAAGTTGCAGCATTTGTTTTACCTCAGTTTGTGACCCTGGGCGATCCAATGTCGTTCGTGAAAAATGAATACAACGGGGTTGTTATTGAAAGTGGTTTTGCTGACAAGCAATTTTTCTATGGAAAAGGTGCAGGAAGTTTCCCTACAGCCTCGGCAGTATTGAGTGATATCTCTGCACTTCGCTATAATTATAAATATGAGTACAAGAAATTGTATCACCATAAACCACACCAACTCACTAATGAATACTATTTAAAAGTGTATTTAAGTTTTGATGATTGGAAATATATCCCAAGAGAAAAATTTGAGTGGATCGAAGAATGGCATGCCGATGCTGAAAGAAAATACTTGATCGGTGTATTGGCCGTACAAGAACTCATCAACAATTCTTGGTGGAAAGAAAATCAGACTTCTTTGATTTTGACTGCAGATCCGATCATCGATAATCTCGATATCATTCATTTGAAAAAGCGGTCGCTCGAATTGGCCGGTGTGATATAAGTTTTTAAATAAGGCCCAATCGGGCCTTATTCTTTTTTATAGTAGTTTTGTTCAAAGCATCAGCAGGAAAATGCAAGAATTATCTATTAAGAATTTTAAAATTGGAGCCTTAGTTACCGCAGTATCAGGAATACTGTTAATTGGCCTTTCATTCTTGCTTGGCAAAGCCGATTTCTTTCTTTTACTCAATGCAAATCTGGGAACCATTGCCGATACTGCATTTAAATACATTACTTATCTGGGCGACGGTGCTATTTGGATCCCGATAGCAGTTTATATTTTATTCTTCCGAAAAAAGCAGACCATCTTATTATTGGGAAGTATTGTTTATTCCACACTATTCGCTCAGATTCCTAAACAGTTTTTATTCAACGGCGAACCTAGACCAACTAAATTGATTACTGATTGGAGTTCCATACATATTGTACCGGGCGTTTTCTTAAATTCAGTAGATAGTTTTCCATCCGGGCACACTACTACAGCAAGCAGTATATTCCTGCTATTTTGTTTATTGATCCCTAAAAAGTGGATAATTCCTGTAGGATGTTTGTATATGTATCTAGTGGGATATTCTAGAATTTATCTGGCACAGCATTTCCCATTAGATGTGGGAGCAGGCATGATTTGCGGGATTATTACAGTGTACTTTTCACTTCGATTACAAGAATGGAGGGATCAGTATTCGCTTAAACACTAACCCCCCATCCCATCAATTAATCTTTCCAGCGCCACTCTCCAGCGATCTGCAGGGGCTCTTTCAAATTATTTTTTTCTAAGAATATTTTTGTTTCAGCATCATTAAAATGTTTGGCAGTAATTTCTTTTGTATCAGCAATGCCATATAATAACATGGAACTAAAACGTACATTATTTACCATCCCTGTTTTATCAACCAAACTAAACACATCACAGTCCGCATGATAACATGGACCTGCATTATTCGGTAATCCATTTCCACTGCTTCCACCGGTTGGCACACCTCTTAACATAAAGGGTTGGTGATCGCTATGGAGTCCCGCCCCTGATCTAAAAGTGTTTTTGAAATTAGAGTCCAACGAATGTGCAATCGAACCAATCGATTCGAATAATGCTTTGCTGCCCTCATCAGAACTATTATATCCTTTTGGATCATGTGTCATATCGTAGTTCAACATATACCTGATCTGATCAATCGATTTGTCTTTAATAGCAGCATCAACATAGGCTCTAGAACCAAGCAGGCCTTCTTCCTCACCCATGAACATCACAAACTCAACTGTGCGCTCAGGCTGTAACTTCAGTGCAGCAAAGGTTCTAGCCATATCCAAAACAGCAAAAGAACCAATCCCATTATCTATAGCACCTGTTGCTAAATCCCAACTATCTAAATGTCCGCCCACAACCACTTTTTCTTTCGGCAAACTCTTTCCTTTAATAGTAGCCACTACATTTCTGGATTTGATCAATCCTGAAAAATTATTCATTTTAATATGTGTATATAGTTTGGCATTCTTCAAATCTTCTTTGAATTTCATTCCATCTTCTAAACTTATACAGACAGCGGGGATCGGAATTAATTTACCAGTCACAGATGCGGTACCAGTTAATAAGATGCCACCTTTTGCAGTATTGATTACAATGATTCCTTTAGCACCCCATTTTGTTGCGATAGCTGTTTTCTCTGAGCGATGCAACCCTTTTGTTCCCGCTTTTGAGCCAGGTAAAACGCCTAAATAAACTAATGCAATTTTTCCCCTTACTTTCTCAGGAGACGCCTGATAATCTTCTTCTACACCATTTCCCATATCCACTACTTCATTTGATACATCTGATGTAACGGGTGAGTGGGCCAGGGCGACCGACTTTACTGCCCCCAAGTGATTGGTATCTGTACCAATTGCCACAGATAAATTTCCACGACTCCAACTTTCTACTTCAAAAGGTTGGTAACGAAGATTCGTAAAACCATAACTCTTTAATAAATTATAGGCATATTCTTCTGCTTTCTTACCATTGGCAGAACCTGTTAAACGGTGGCCAATTGTTTCGGTAGCTTCTTTTAATGTTTCGTAAGCTCTTGAGTGATCTAAAGCCTCTTTATTAATATTGCTAAATATTTGTTTCCATTCGAACTTTTCTTGTGCAGAAACTGTTTGAGATATAGCAAGAAAAAACATGCTACAAATGAAAATTGATTTTTGCATTGTTCCAATAATTAATGATGAAAAAAGTAAAGAGAAATCACAATATAAATTGGAAATGGATAGGTTCTTCAAATAATTTACGGAACGCAGAAATATAATCCCCTTTTTCAATAAAGACTCTTTGAATGCAGTAATTTTAACCTCCTTAAACAATTTAATAATATGGAAAATAATACACAAAATAGCGATGCAAAATGCCCCTTTACAGGTGCTACGGCTTCTTCTGCCATCCAAAGTAGTGCAGGAAGAGGAACCAGAAATAATGATTGGTGGCCAAATCAATTAAGATTAAATATCCTTCGTCAACATTCTGCCTTATCTAATCCAATGGATGAGTCGTTCAATTATGCAAAAGAATTCGCTTCACTTGATTTAAACGCTGTGAAGCAGGATATCTATCACTTAATGACCAACTCTCAAGATTGGTGGCCGGCAGATTATGGCCATTATGGTCCGTTTTTTATCCGGATGGCTTGGCATAGTGCAGGAACTTACCGCACCACAGATGGAAGAGGCGGCGGTGGTGCAGGAATGCAGCGTTTTGCCCCTCTAAATAGCTGGCCCGACAATACCAACCTGGATAAGGCTAGATTGCTATTATGGTCGATTAAAAAGAAGTATGGCAAAAAACTTTCTTGGGCTGATTTGATGATCCTTGCTGGAAACTGCGCTTTAGAATCAATGGGTTTTAAGACATTTGGTTTTTCAGGCGGTCGTGTAGATGTTTGGGAGCCTCAAGAAGATGTTAACTGGGGTTCAGAGCGTGAGTGGCTTGGAGATAAAAGGTATACAGGAGATCGTGATCTGGCTAATCCTTTGGCTGCAGTTCAAATGGGACTGATCTATGTTAATCCAGAAGGACCAAATGGTAATCCTGACCCAATTGCCTCTGCTCGTGATATACGGGAAACCTTTGACCGGATGGCCATGAATGATGAAGAAACCGTTGCATTAATTGCAGGTGGACATACTTTTGGTAAAACACACGGAGCAGCAGATCCTAGTAAATATGTTGGAAAAGAACCCGCAGCAGCTGGCATTGAAGAACAAGGCCTGGGCTGGAAAAACACATTGGGTACTGGAAATGGCATCAACACTATCACAAGTGGTTTAGAAGGTGCTTGGACAACAACCCCTACTAAATGGAGTAATAATTTCTTTGAAAATTTATTCGGATATGATTGGGAATTAACTAAAAGTCCAGCAGGAGCTCATCAGTGGAAACCAAAAGCAGGTGCGGGTGCAGGTACAGTACCCGATGCACACGATTCATCCATCACGCATGCTCCTACCATGTTAACTACTGATTTAGCATTGAAATTAGACCCTTCTTATGGTCCGATTTCAAAACGATTTTATGAGCACCCAGATCAGTTTGCAGACGCATTTGCAAGAGCATGGTTTAAACTTACACACCGCGATATGGGGCCTCGTTCACGTTATGTTGGTGCTGAAGTGCCTGCAGAAGTGCTGATCTGGCAAGACCCTATTCCTGAACTGAACCATCCAGTGATTGACGCCTCAGATATTGCTGTCTTAAAAAATAAAATACTTGAAACTGGTCTTTCTGTGTCTGACTTAGTTACTACATCCTGGGCTTCTGCCGCTACATTTAGAGGATCAGATAAACGAGGCGGAGCGAATGGAGCTCGTATTCGTTTAGCTCCTCAGAAATATTGGGAAGTAAATAACCCTGCTGAGCTATCTAAAGTTTTAGACCAGTTTGAAAAAATTCAAAAAGATTTTAACGCAGCACAAACCAGTAACAAAATGGTTTCTATTGCTGACTTAATAATTTTAGGCGGATCTGTTGGAATTGAAAAAGCAGCTAAAAAAGCTGGTATTGAAGTAGCCGTTCCATTCCTTCCTGGTAGAACTGATGCTACACAAGAACAAACAGATACAGCATCGTTTGCCGTATTGGAACCAGTAGCGGACGGATTCCGTAATTACATCAAGGCAAAGGCAATAGTTTCTGCAGAGGAAATGCTCATCGATAAGGCACAATTATTAACCCTTACTGCACCTGAAATGACTGTGTTGATTGGAGGTTTGCGTGTGCTAGGAGCAAATGTTGGAAAATCTATAAATGGAGTTTTCACAAAAAATCGGGAAACCTTAACCAATGATTTCTTTGTGCATCTAATCGATTTTAGCAATACCTGGAAAGCTAGTGCTGCATCTGCAGATCTATTTGAGGGCTCTGATCGCTCCACTGGTGAAATCAAATGGCATGGTTCTAGAGTAGATTTAATTTTTGGTTCTAACTCAGAACTAAGGGCGCTTGCTGAAGTATATGCATGCGAAGACGCTCAAGAGAAATTTGTATCAGATTTTATCTCAGCTTGGACGAAGGTCATGAACCTTGACCGATTCGATCTAGTATAAATAAATCAATAGTATTAAAACACGAGTGGTCTGGCAACAGATCACTTTTTTTATGTAGCTATAAAAATAGCGCCCCCAATTGCTCGGGGGCGCTTACATAGGATATTATAATACGATGACGCTATTGCTGCTACCAAATACATTGGTGTTAACACTGTCAGCTTCTGGCTCATTAATCCACTCAGAAGCATTTACGCGATATTTGAATTCGTGTTGTGAATTTTTAGGTAAAGATACCTCAGCACTAAAGCTTCCGTCTTTCTTCTTACTCATTACGATGCTGTTCTCCCAATCACTGTTCAAGCCTAAGATCTCAATAGTTTCTGCATTTTCAACATTGAAACTAAATTTCACTTTACAATAATCTTTGGTCTTGAAGTAGGTTTTTTGTACCATTTTTTTTTAGAGTTTTTTACAACCTTTAATACGCTTATTGAAAAAAGGTAACCCAAAACAGGGCCTCACAGTACATTTTTAAATTATGTTTAAATTTTAGAATGTGTATATCTCCCAGATTTTTTACGCAAAATTTCGGGTCTGCCCATAATCAATTATATTTAAGTTATTGGAATACAAGTAGATTTTTGTAGATATAAAAAACTTCCCCATGCTCAAGAATAATCTCTTTCTTTTCTGTTTTATGTGTATAATCTTCATGGCAAATGGCCAGAGCAACCTCGTTAAAATAGAGCCGATCAGCTTCTCAAAAGTGGTTATTACAGACCATTTCTGGAAACCAAAACTGCAATTAGTAGCCACAAAAACTTTAAATGCCTGTGTGTATCAAACCGAAACAGCTACCCCTAGATTACGCAATTTTCAAAAAGTTGCCAGAAAAAAAGGCGAAAAGCACGAGGGAATTTTTTATGATGATAGTGATGTGTTCAAGGCATTAGAGGCCATCGCCTACTCTTTAAAAAACAATCCCGACTCGGCCTTAGAACGTAAAGCAGACGAATGGATCGATATTATTGCCGCCGCTCAGCAGCCAGATGGCTATTTAAATACTTGGTACACTTTATCGGATATTACAAAAAGGTATACTGATATGAGTATGCATGAAGACTACAATGCTGGCCACATGATTGAAGCCGCAGTTGCTTATTATTATGCCACAGGAAAAAGAAAATTTTTAGACGTTTCTATTCGTTGGGCCAATCATTTTGATAACTTATTTGGTCCCTCTAAAAGACATTGGGTAACTGGTCACCAAGAATTAGAATTGGCCCTGGTTAAACTATATAAAGTAACCAGCGATAAAAAGTATTTGAATCTGGCCGATTGGCTTTTATCTGAAAGGGGGCATAAAAATGCAGTGGGTTATACATGGACAGAATGGAAAGACACTGCCTATGCGCAGGATCTGGTTCCAGTAAAAATGCAATCAAAGATTACTGGTCACGCTGTTCGTGCTATGTACATGTATACTGGCGCGGCAGATGTGGCTGCACAAACTGGCGACACTGGTTATTTGAGTGCCATGCAACGCGTATGGAAAGATGTAGTGTATAAGAATATGTATATCACCGGAGGCATTGGTTCATCAGGAAGTAATGAGGGCTTTGGTATTGATTATGATTTGCCAAATGAACAAGCATATTGTGAAACCTGTGCATCTGTTGGGATGGTTTTTTGGAATCAAAGAATGAATGCATTAACAGGTGATGCAAAATATATGGATGTGCTAGAGCGCAGTTTGTATAACGGCGCATTAGATGGATTGAGCTTAACGGGCGACCATTTTTTTTATGGCAATCCACTTGGATCAAGTGGAAAAAATGCAAGAAGAGAATGGTTTGGAACAGCATGTTGTCCCGCTAACATTGCACGCCTAATTGCATCACTAGGAGATTATATTTATGCAAAGGATCAAGAATCGATCTACATTAATTTATTTGTAGGAAGCGAAACAAATATCAATTTAAAAGGAAAGGATATTGCTGTTAAAATAGAAACTAATTATCCTTTGGATGGAAATATTCAGATCACTCTAAACCCCTCTGTTAGCAATAGTTTCAGGGTTTTGTTACGCAAACCAGGATGGGCTAGTAATACTGTAGTTCCTGGCAACCTATATACTTTCGCTTCCTTTAATGGATTGCAACCAACCCTTCTTGTAAATGGCAAGCCGGCATCAGTTACAGAAGAAAACGGATATTATATTATTCAGCGTCAATGGAAGAAAAATGATATCATCAGTTATCAAATACCCATGGAGATCAAACGTGTAATTTCAAACGACGCTATTAAGACCAATCAAAATCGTATGGCTTTAGAACGCGGTCCACTTGTATACTGTGTAGAAGGTGCAGATAATGATGGAAAGGCCTATAATATTTTATTACCAACAAACACTAGTATAGAAGAGCTGCCAATGAATGTATTACAGGAAAAAGTTATTGGGCTTAGCACCACTGTGCCTACTGTACAAATAGGATCAGACGGCAAAAGTATCAGTACCATTCAAAAAAAGATTGTAGCAATTCCTTACTACACTTGGTGTAACAGAGGCAGCAATCAGATGCAAGTTTGGATCCCTACTACTATCAAAGACATTAAACTGAATAATTAATCATTTAGCGAAGGAATCTTGGGTTATAACCGTCTAATAACTTCAGCTATTTCAAAATTTGGGTACAATGATAATTACGATTAGACAATGGAAATCAGATGACTTAAACAATCTGGTTCTTTATGCCAATAATAATAATGTGTGGAATAACTTAAGAAATTATTTCCCATCACCCTATACAGAAGCTGATGCGAAAAATTGGCTTGAAAAAATGGCAGAAGCAAGTCCGATTGTGAACCTCGCGATTGATGTAGATGGAGAAGCAGTTGGAGGGATAGGTTTGATCTTTAATACTGATGTTTATTTGTATTCAGCCGAAATCGGTTATTGGCTTGGTGAACCATTCTGGAACAAAGGTATTGTAACAGAAGCAGTACGACAGATGATCGAATACTGCAATTATTATTTTGATATCATTCGTATTTATGCCGAAGTATTTGAAACTAACAAAGCTTCGATGCGTGTATTAGAAAAGAATGGATTCTATCTGGAAGGGGTGAGAAGAAAAGCTGTTTACAAGAACAATATTTTAATGGACGATTATATCTGGGTAAAACTCAGAACCTGGTAGCACTTTCGATTAACAAGAGATTAACAGGATATTACGAAGGTTTTTTTACAAAATTGTCTCTAACTAAACTGTAAACAAGTTTGTTCCCCTAAAAAAATAATATGCAACTGAAAAAAAATATCGCAACCAGTGAATCTGGTTTTATTTTTAATCCCACAACGGGCGACTCCTTCTCTGCTAATCCAATTGCTGCAGAAATCTTATTGAAAATTAAAGAGGGACTCTCTGATGAATCCATTAAACTTTTTATTAGAGAAACTTATGATGTTACGTCATCGCAAATAGAAAAAGACTGGGATGATTTTATCAACCAGTTAAGAGCTGCGAACCTACTCGAAATCTAATCTTTCAATTATTTCAACGATCCATATGTTGACCAATAATAAAACACTAACAATTGCTGTAACCGGCTTGAATGCCATTGATAGTCCCGGCCCGGGAGTAGCGGTGATCAGAGCATTAAGGGATGGTTTGCCCAAGCCCTTACGTATTATTGGCTTGAGCTATGAAACTTTAGAGCCCGGCATCTATTTACACGATCTGGTTGATAAAACCTATCAGATCCCCTATCCGGCAGCCGGAACTGAAACCCTTCTGAAACGTTTACAATATATCAACGAAAAGGAAAACATACAATTGATCATTCCAAATTTTGATGCTGAGTTATACAACTTTATAAAACTTGGACCAAGCTTGCAGTCAATGGGTATCGCTACTTTTCTTCCAACCCTGGAACAATTCGATGCGCGTGAAAAAATAAACTTGTATGCTTTTGGAGAGAAATATGGACTGATTGTTCCAAAAGATAAAACCATTTACACAGTTGAAGAATTATATGACTGCGCAGAATTATTTGGGTATCCACTTGTAGTAAAAGGTAAATACTATGATGCCATTATTGCCTATACAATGGAACAGGCACAAAAAGCATTTTATAAATTAACTGCCAAATGGGGCACTCCCATTATAGTGCAGCAGTTCATCACAGGTACTGAAATTAATATTGCCGTATTGGGAGATGGTAAGGGCAATACAATTAGTAGTATCCCGATGCGAAAATTATATATCACAGATAAGGGAAAAGCATGGGCAGGTATTACGCTAGAAGATGAGACACTCATTGATCTTGCAAAAAAATTTGTGGCTGCTACCAATTGGAAAGGAGGTTGCGAATTAGAGATCATGCGAACGGTACAAGGTGAGCCTTATATCATGGAAATAAATCCTCGCTTTCCTGCATGGATCTATTTAACTGCTGGGGCCGGACAAAATCAACCCGCTTCCTTAGCCCGCATGGCGCTTGGTGAAACCGTTCAACCCTTTACCGATTACACTGTTGGAAAAATATTTATTCGCTATGCATGGGACCATATCACAGATGTGAATGAGTTTCAGCAAATCAGCGGCTTTGGTGAATTATAATAAGAACCCTCAAAAAAATTAAGATGCAAAAATTAAAATATGAAAGTCCCGTTATTCAAAAAATGAATGCAGGCCTTATGAATAAATATGGTACCAGAACTGAATACGAACCAGTAAAACAAATTGATGGTGTATCAGTTCGTTCTATGATAGAACAATATGGCTCACCGCTGTTTGTGATCAGCGAAAGAACTATTAGAAGAACTTATCAGCATACCGTTCGAGCATTTAAAACAAGGTACCCAAAAGTGCAATTTGCATGGAGCTATAAAACAAATTATATCAATGCAGTTTGCAAAGTATTTCATCAAGAAGGAAGTTGGGCAGAAGTAGTGAGTGGATTTGAATATCGTAAAGCACTTGGTAATAATGTACCCGGAAATAAAATCATTTTCAACGGACCCGAAAAAACAACTGAAGAACTTACACTTGCGATACAAAATGATTCCCTTATTCATATCGATCATTTTGAAGAATTATATCAGTTGATCGAGCTGAGTGAACAACTCAAAATAAAACCACGTGTAGCCATTCGCGTAAATATGGATACTGGAATTTATCCGATGTGGGATAGATTTGGATTCAATTATGAAAACGGACAAGCTTGGAATGCCATTAATAAAATTGTTGCTTCCGGAAAATTATCGCTGACTGGATTGCATTGTCATATCGGCACATTCATGCTATCAACAGATGCGTATAGTGTTGCGGTGAAAAAATTAGGAGATCTGGCTTGGAATTGTAAAACGCAATTAAATACGGCAATACAATATCTGGATCTGGGGGGCGGACTCCCTTCTGCCAATAATTTGCGGGGTGCTTATTTACCTGGGGCAGATACCATTCCATCAGTTGATGAATTTGCAGAAGCCATTACAGATGCCTTGTATAAAATTGGTTTTAATTCGAATGAATTGCCTTTATTGATCTTAGAATCAGGCAGGGCTTTGATCGATGATGCTGGTTATTTATTAGGATCTGTAATTGCGAATAAAAGGTTAAGCGACGGTAGAAGAGCCACGATTCTCGACTTTGGCGTAAACTTATT
>SESF01002609.1_pt1 | contig 17175 bp, 10 predicted proteins | sample 3171521 | NCBI WGS metagenome assembly SESF01 (sample SAMN10866945, study PRJNA518727) | freshwater metagenome | biome: subpolar coniferous forest; feature: holomictic lake; material: water; isolation source: holomictic Lake 227, 6 m and 8 m depth | place: Canada: near Kenora, Ontario | collected...
GCCATACGATGGTCCAAAACAAAAAAAGGATGGTTGCAGCACTCGAAACTGCCGAAACGAGATTTATAGTGAACGCCGCCTTGGTTGGATTTCCAAAGCTGAAGAGCGAAAAAACACGGCCGATAAGCATGAATAAAGGAGCTCCGGGCGAATGGTTGATTTCCAGTTTCCATGCAGAAGTCAGGAATTCGCCGCAATCCCACAAACTCATGGTAGGCTCAAGTGTTAAAACGTAGATCAAAAGGGAAATGCCGAAAACGCCCCATCCGGTCAGGTTATTGATTCGTTGCTGGTTCATCGTGTACTTTTTCTTTCTGTACACACTGAAAGGAAAAAGTTCAGGGAATTGAATGATATTTTGATTTGACAAGTTTTGAATAACCGTCAAGTCTGAAAAACAGAAATTTATTTCAGCAGTTCAGCAGGTATTTTCTTGATCTTATCAAGTTCCATTTTCCGGATGAACAACTCACCACCTTCAGACTGTATCTGAATCTTTCCTTTGGTTAGTGGTATTTTCTTTCCGTTTTCAACCTTGCTGCAGTTGGTGTTAATCATGACTATTTTTCCATTGACGACATGGACTGAGGTTTGCCCAAAGCAATACAAATCAACCGAATTCCATTCTCCAAGCGGCTTTTCGGCATTGGTGGCTTTTTTGATGGACCGGCCATTGTCTGTTTCACTGAACTTTGTTGACTGTCCTTCCGGAGAATAATTGAAATTTTTACCGTCACTGCTTTTCACAACTTTGCTATCGCAGGCCGTATTGCACATCAGGTAGGTGTCACCCAGGTTGTCGTGCATCAGTTGATGCTCAATGGTAGCCATCCAGGTTCCAAAAGCTGCACCAAAAGGGCCAAAACTGTGGTAAAGCAATCCGCTGTTTCGGGTTCCGTAAACTTTTGTTCCCCATTTAAATTCGAGATGAAGGTGATAGTTTCCGTATTCAGCTTTTGTGGCTAATGAGGCAAAGATATCACCCGAGACATGGATCATTTTCTGGCCATCCACATCGACAACCTGATAAGTTGATTCCGGAGTTGCTTTTTTAGCCAACTCTTCAAAGCCACTGATCGGGCTTCCAAGATAAATGTTCCAGTTCTTGAGGTTCTTGCCGTTAAAAAGTTGTTTTTGCGCGCTGGCTGTGTACGAAAGAAGGCAAATGGAAAGGATGAAGATTTGATTTTTCATGCTTGTGGGTTTAGGTTAGTTGGTTCAAAAAAAAACTGCCCTATAAAGATAAGGCAGTCTATTGTAATAATATTGAATTTGAAGTTTAATGCATTTGAAGTAATTGTTCTGCTCTGTCTAAAATGGCAGTGTCATCAAGTAAAACTACGCCACCATCGGGTCCTGGTTCAATATGTAAGCCTACAGATTTGCCTCTGTCATAGTTTGCGCCTCCAAAATAATTCCTGACGGTTTCAACTTCGATCCCAAATTCCTGCGCAATTTGATGGATTGAACCGGCAGGCAAACTGTCTTTGATGTGACGTAATTCGTTAAAAGTGATTTTTCTTTCCATGAGAGTTGTTTTTATGGTTGTACATTACTTTCATTTAAACGCACTTTAAAGTTATCATTTATATAGAAATAACAATGGACAAAATATCATGTTTTAAGGACAGGTTTTGAAATAGACCGGAAATATTTCTATTTAACAGTTATGAAATTGATCATTTCCTGTTGGTTGATAAGCGATTTAGAAAAAGTAAATATTACAATAAGGTAAATGAACGATTAAAAAATTAACAATATTTAAGGGTTGGTCCGTCCTTTTTTTATAGCATCGTAAATCGCCTGCTGCATTTTTGGCCTGAGACTCAGGTCGCTTATGCCTGAATTTCTTCGGGTTGGATAAACGCGGTTCGAAAGGAATATAAAAAGTAGCTGATTTTCCGGATCGGCCCAAACGAAGGTTCCAGTAAATCCGGTATGCCCATAGCTTTCAGGACTTGCATCAGCAGCCGGAAATTTGTTTTTTTGCCCCTGAATGCCCGGATTGGGCTTGTCGAATCCGAGTGCACGCCGGTTTTCGGTCATTGGAAATTGAACCCGGGTAAATTCACGAATTGTTTCCGGTGAAATGTATTGTTTACCGCCGTAATATCCCATTTGCAGGTACATCTGCATCAGCTTGGCCAAGTCGTTGGCGTTACTGAAAAGGCCTGCATTTCCGGAAACTCCGCCCATCAATGCTGCCGTTTCATCGTGAACAAATCCCTGAAGCAATTCCTTGCGGAAGTCCTGATCGTTTTCTGTCGGTGCAATTTGCTGAATCGGATACCGTTCGTAAGGCTTGAATCCGGTTGAAACTGCCCCCAACGACTGGTAGAATTCTTTATTTAAATACTCCTGAAACGGCTTACCTGTTAGCCGTTCAGTCACAACAGGAAACAAACTGAATCCTAAATCGGAATAATGAAATTCTTTTTTGGCGCGCAGTGGTGATTTAATGATGTCGCTGATCATCTGACTTTTAAAGTCATTTCGTTCGTACATTCCGGAAGAAATTCGCACCTGATATTTCTCGGTCGGTTTACTTCGAAACCCCCCGTTTAGGAGTTTGGTCGTGCTCCCTGGTTCGATCCAGAATGGAATTCCGCTTTGTAACCGGGACTGATGGGTTAACACATCACGAACCGTCATTTCAGCTTTGTTGGTCTTTTTAAATTCAGAAAAATAGTTGGAGAAAGGGTCATCCAGTTTGATCTTTTTTTCATCATAAAGTTTCATAATAGCAGGAAGTGCTGCGGTAACTTTGGTTACTGAAGCCAGATCGTACAGGTTTTCGTTTTTTACCGGAAGAATCTTTTCGTAAGTAAAAAAGCCGTAGCTTTTGTTGAGGATGACCTTTCCTTCTTTTGCTACCAAAAGCTGGCATCCGGGAAAGGCATGTTCCCTGATGCCCAATTCTGCCAGTGAATCCATTTGCAAAAAAAGATCGACCGAATTGATATTCACTTCTTCCGGAAGTGTATATTTTAAACGCTGAATCGATTTGATTTCAATTCCGGAGAACACCGGAAACTGATCAACACTGACTGGCAGTTTGCCGTTTGCATTGGTTGCCCCAAAAATAAGCTGAGCGGCCATTTCCTCCGTGTCCTGATCGTCCTGATAAGCGACAATTAAACTCCTGACATCGGGAAAGCCTTTGAACTGAGGCAATGCATAAGGATTTCCGAAGAAACAGACCACAACATTGCGGTTACGCAGTTTTTCCATGATACTGATTTGCTGATCAGAAATTCCGAATCGTTTGGAAGGATACATACCCATTCCTTTTATGCCGACGATCAGCAGATTGTAGGGTTTTAACTGGTTCAACAGGTTATTTATTTCTGAATCAGAAGGAGTTTTGCTCACATTAAAATGATCGACAGCGGCATAATTTCCCAACATTTTTTGAAACGGATCGGTTTGCTCTGAACCAATTACCAAACTGGCAATTTTAAGTGTGTCAAGCTGTTTTAAGGGAAGGATATTTTGATGATTTCGCAAAACGGTTAACGATTGTTCCTGGAGTAACCTTTTGGTCAGCTGAAATTTATTTTCATTTAGTTTTTGAGTCAGATTGGTCAGATCAACCAATTTATGGTGATCGAGTTCCATCCATTTTTTCACCATCAAAATCTTCCGGCATTTTTCGTTGATTTCGGCTTCCGTTAATTCTCCGCTGGCCACAGCTTTTTTCACCGCCTCAATGGCACGGTCGAGGCGCGGAATGATTTCAATCATATCATTGCCGGCTTTCAGCGCTTTTACCGAAGATTCAGCCGACGAAAACTGATTGCTTACGCCTTTCATGTTCATGGCATCAGTAATAACCAATCCGTTAAATCCCATTTCATTTTTCAACTTTTTGGTAATGATTCTTGATGAAAGGCTCGCCGGTATTTTCGGATCCGATTCGAGCGCAGGAACCTGTAAATGACCTGTCATGATGGCGCCGATTCCCTTTGAAATCAGGAATGAAAAGGGAAATAATTCCAGAGAATCAAGTTTTTCTTTCGTTTGTGCAACTACCGGTAGCTCGAAGTGTGAATCGGTTTGGGTATCGCCATGTCCGGGGAAATGTTTAGCGGTGGCCATAATACCGGCAGCCTGCATTCCGCTGGCGTACAACCACGATTTGCGGGCAACTTGCAATCTGTTTTCTCCAAATGACCGGAAGTTGATTACCGGATTTTCCGGATTAATATTTATATCAGAAACGGGCGCCATATTCATATGAATCCCAAGGAGGCGGCACTGCTGTCCGATTTCATATCCCATCTGATAAATAAGCGTGTCGCTGGTTATTGCGCCAAGTGCTAATTGTACCGGATACTTTATGGTGGAATCAAGCCTAAATCCCAAACCGTTTTCAGCGTCAATGGCGACCAGTATAGGTACTGTGGATGCTTCCTGAAGTTTATTGCAAATTTTGGCCTGGGCAACCGGGCTTCCCTGCATGAAAATTACGCCTCCAACCTGGTATTTGTTGATTTGCTCCAAAAGTTCTTTGGTTTGTTCCTGCTTGTTTGAATATGCCTGAACCATAAATAGTTGACCGATTTTCTGATCAAGGGTCAGCTTCAACATCAATGAATCTACCCATGAATCTCCGGTAAATTTCAGAAATTCCGGATCCACTTTTACAGCAGTCATGCCTGAATAAGTTGAAAGAAATAAGAACAGGATGATTAAATATTTCATTTGAAAATAGCAGGGCGTTCGTTTCATTCCCCAAAATTAAGATGGTTATGATTAAAAACAATAGAATAGATCACTATCTGGTTGCGGCCAATCAAAATATTTTTGATTGTGCTGAAGTGTATTTTCCTAAACGGTTGTCAGTATCTATAAATACCTGAATTGGTGAAGTTTTGAAGTTTAGAAATATTGATTTCTTAATATGATGGAATTCGGATTTACCTTGTTTATAGTTAATTGTATATTAGATGGTTGAACATCTTATTGGCACTTTTTGGGTGAATTTCATAGTAGTTCGGCAATTAATATAAATGTGTTTTTGCCACTTAATGGTTTAATTGTTAAAAAATGTGAAAATCATTTATTATTTTTGGACACTAAGCCGACTAAATTGACGTTATATTTGAAATAACTGACTTGAAGAAACTCGTCTATATATTGCTCCTTTTTCTCTCTTTGGGATATCTATTTTCCTGTGAGGATGAGAAGTACCTTTCATCTTCGGATGTAAAGCTTCGGTTTTCTGTCGATACAGTCATGTTTGATACTGTTTTTACCACCATTGGTTCAACGACCCAGCATCTGAAAATCTATAATCGTTTCAACCAGAAAATCCTTATTTCATCAGTAAAACTGGCCAAGGGTGCCTCATCCAACTTCAGGTTAAATATTAACGGGGTATCGGCCAATGAAGTCAAAAATCTGGAAATTGCACCATTCGACAGTTTGTATATTTTCGTAGAGGTAACCATTGACCCAAGCGGGCAAAGTCTTCCTCTTGTTGTGAAAGATTCTATTGAATTTGTAACCAACACGAATCATCAGGATGTTAAGTTGGTTGCCTGGGGTCAGGACTTTAAACTTATTAAAGGGGTGAAGTTAAAGACAACAACCTGGACGAAAGAAAAGCCTTATCTGGTTTACAATTATGCATATGTCGACAGTAATGCGACGCTTACCATCGAAGCAGGAACAAAAATATATTTTCATAAAGAGGCCGGCCTGTATGTGAAAGGGAAAATTATAGCCAAGGGCACTTTGGAGAAGCCGATTCTTTTGTATGGCGATCGGCTGGAAGATGTTTATGCCAATGTTCCTGATCAATGGAATGGAGTTACTTTGTATTCCGGAAGTAAGGATAACGTATTCACGAATGTAGAAATAAAGAATGCAAATATTGGACTTCAGGTTGGAAACATCGAAAATAAAGGTTCTTCAACGGTAAAGCTCAGTAATGTAAAAATTCAGAATATGGCGTTTGCCGGAATCTTTGCCATCAAATCTGACATTCAGGCTGACAATTGCCTGATAACCAATTGTGGATTTTACGTTGTTGCTCTTCTTGATGGCGGAAGTTATGAATTCAAGCATTCGACCATTGCGAATTATTGGGGCGGTTATGGTTCAAAAGCACGAAGCACACCTTCAGTACAAATACAGAATTATTTGATCACCCCTAAAGATAAACATCTTTATGTCGGAGATTTGATTAAAGCTGACTTTGGAAATTGCATCATTTCCGGAAATGCAAATGATGGGAATGAGCTTTTGCTAAGCAAAAATCCCGATGCATTATTTAGCTATAAATTTGACCGTTGTATTCTGCAGGTTGCCGATACTTTTAAAACAAGTAATACAGAACATTATCAAAATATTCTAAGGGGAGTTGATCCCAAGTTTGTTGATCCATATAAGAAATACAATTTCGAACTGGATACTTTAAGTCCGGCCAAGGATGCGGCAAATGTGTTAATTAGTAAGCTTTTCCCGACTGATTTGAAAGGGCGTGACCGGTTTTTCGATAAAGGTCCTGATCTTGGTGCCCTGGAACGTCAGGAAAAGAAAGATGCAAAATAAGTCCGGACAGTTTCCTGATTTGTGGTTTGCCTTTCGAAATTACTTCTCTAAATCATAAATATTACCTTTCAAATGAGTATCTTGATACTTATTTTCATCAGTATGAAAGGATTGTCTTATATATTTGGTTTCATATTCTTGCTGAGCCTGGAAACAACCGGACAGAATAATTCGCCAGGTAAAGAAAATACCTTCATGTTTTATAATACCGAAAATTTCTTTGATTGCTTGAACGATTCACTGACTAACGATGATGAATTTACACCAGAAGGTGACCGGCGGTGGAATCAAGGAAGAATGCATGCCAAAGCGGAACGGCTGGCCAAAGTCATTTTAGCTGCCGGAAAATGGAATCCTCCGGTTTTTATTGGTTTGTGCGAAATAGAAAACCTTAAAGTTCTGGCATTGTTGACAAACCTTGCACCACTAAATAAATGCCACTACAAAATTGTTCAGAAAGATTCTCCTGATGAACGGGGAATCGATGTTGCTTTTATTTATCGTCCTGAATTATTTCAGCCATTCGACTATCAGGCGATCGCGGTATGTGATAAGTCAGATAAATCGTTTAAAACCAGGGATATTCTTCGGGTGAGTGGGTTGCTTGATGGTCATGATACTTTGCATATTTTTGTCAATCACTGGCCCTCAAGGTTTGGCGGAATTATGGAATCGGCGAGATATCGAAAACTGGCAGCAGAAACCCTAAAAACGGCTATTCATGAACTGCAGATCAAATATCCGGATCCGAAGATTATCTGTACCGGCGATTTTAACGACAATCCGGATGATGTAAGTTTGTCAGAGGTATTGGGTGCAAGTGGAAATGATAATTCTGGCAGAACAGACCAAATGATTAACCTCTCCTATGAATGGCTTTCGAAACCTGTAAAAACAATAAAGAACCAGTATGTCTGGGAGGTTTTCGACCAGTGGATCGTTTCAAAGTCTTTTCTTGAAAGCAACAACGGCTATAAATTCACCAAGGCTGAAATATTTGATCCGGATTTTCTGCTTGAACCAGATCTGAAATTTGGAGGAGTTAAACCCAGACGCACTTATGTCGGATACAAATACCAGGAAGGATTTTCGGATCACCTTCCCATTTTGCTCAGAGTACAATTGCTAAATCATTGATCATTTATGGGAGTTAGCCCCAATTCCTTTGCTTTCTCAAGCATAAATTGATAAGCCTGATCATGATCGTTTTGAATGATCCCATCCAGTATTGCGTCTTTTATGGCAATTTTGATCAGTCCTACTTCACGGCATGGCGTCAGACCAAAAACTTCCATAATTGTTTCTCCTGTCACCGGCGGCTGAAAGTTTCGGATGTGATCCTTTTCTTCCAGTTCTTTCAGTTTTTGACGGACAAGTTGAAAATTACTGTAGTACTTTTTAACCTTCTCCTGGTTTTTCGAGGTAATATCCGCCTCACAAAGTGTCATCAAATCATCGATATCATCACCTGCCTCGAAGAGTAACCTTCGGATCGCCGAATCTGTTACTTCCTCTTCGGAAAGGACAATAGGCCGCATATGAAGTTCAACCATCTTCTGAACGTATTTCATTTTTTCGTTCAGCGGAAATTTCATCTTTTTAAACAGAGGCGCAACCATTTTTGCACCCACAAAATTGTGGGAATGAAAGGTCCATCCCAATTGTGGAGAATACTTCTTTGTTACCGGTTTGGCGATGTCGTGAAGCAAGGCAGACCAGCGAAGCCAAAGGTTGTTGGTATTCGGTGTAATACGATCCAGAACTTCAAGAGTATGGTAAAAATTATCCTTATGACCAACTCCATTCACTTCTTCGCGACCTTTCATTCGGTACAATTCCGGAAAAACGATCTCAAGAAGTCCGGTTTTTTCCAACAACTTGAATCCAACTGAAGGTTTTGAAGAAAGTATAATCTTATTCAATTCTTCTCCGATTCGTTCCTTCGAAATAATGTGAATACGGTCTTTATTTCTGGAAATGGCCTCCAGTGTATTTTCCTCAATAGTAAATCCTAACTGTGATGAAAACCTTATTGCGCGCATCATTCGCAACGGATCATCCGAAAAAGTAATTCCGGGTTCAAGCGGGGTTCGGATAATTTTATTTTCGATGTCCTGAATTCCTCCAAAGGGATCAATCAATTCACCAAAACGATCTTTATTCAGACAAATGGCCAATGCGTTGATGGTGAAATCGCGGCGGTTCTGATCTTCTTCGAGGGTGCCATCTTCAACTACGGGTTTTCTGGAATCTTCGCTGTAAGATTCTTTTCGTGCACCTACAAATTCAACATCGAGCGATTGATATTTAAACATGGCAGTGCCAAAAGTCTTGAATATGCTGACCTGAATATTAGGACTTAATTTTTTCGCTATCGTTTCGGCAAGCAGAATTCCGCTGCCGATGGTAACAATATCGATATCGTTTGAAGGTCTGTTCAAAATCAGGTCTCTGACAAAACCGCCGATGACATATGTTTCCTGATTAAGTTGATCGGCTAATTCTGAAATGACCGGGAATATTGGATGTTGCAAGTGTTTCTTCATGAAAAAAATCCGGAGTAGCTGTAATATTACAAAATGACGATTTTATAAATCGTGACAAAATTACTATTTTATGCTGATATCTATCACAAAATATTTTTGGCATATCAATTGATATATACATATCGGAAAATGTATATATTTGTATAATTAAAAAATTCAGCCATGTTAGAACATTTAACTCAAGAGACATTCAAAGAAAAAGTATTCAACTTTGATCTCAATAAAGAATGGAAGTACGAAGGAAAAACGCCATGCATGATTGACTTTTATGCTGATTGGTGTGGCCCTTGTAAAATGGTCGCTCCGCTTCTGGAGGAATTACAAAAGGAATATGGTGACAATTTGGTGATATACAAGGTAAATACTGAAGATGAACGTGAATTGTCTGCTATGTTTGGAATCCAAAGTATTCCTTCGCTGTTGTTTGTCCCTGTTGAAGGCCAGCCACAAATGGCGATGGGAGCATTGCCAAAATCTACTTTTGAAAAGGCAATTGCTGAAGTACTCAATGTTCAGAAACCTTCAGCAAATTAATGATATTTAGGGTAACAGTTCCAATATTTTCTCAAGATGAATCCCACGCGATCCTTTAATTAAAATTAGTCTGTTTTCAATAGGTTGTGTTTTTAGGTAGTTTGAGAGAAGTTCGACATTGTCGAACTTCTCTTTTTGTGTTCTATCCCTGGTATTCATAAAATAAGGTCCAATCAGAAAAACTTCAGAAAAATTCTGATCTTCAATAAAATCTACAATCGTTTGATGCTCCGCTGCCGAGGTTTCTCCTAATTCAAGCATATCGCCCAGAATGATGCATTTTTGGTCGTTTTTAAAATTGGCAAAATTGCTGAGAGCGGCCATCATGCTTGTTGGATTGGCATTGTAGGCATCCATGATGATTGTATTTTTCTCTTTCCGGATAAGCTGTGACCTGTTGTTTGACGGAGTGTATTCTGCCAGTGCTTCCTGAATATTTAAAGGATCAACTTTGAAATATTTGCCAATACAAGCCGCCGCCAATAAATTTTCGAAATTATAATCTCCTATCAGTTTAGATTTCAAATAAAGCCAGCCTTTCGTGAAAAGTGCTTTAACTACCAGGTAATTATCGGTACTCGCCAGTTCTCCGGGCATGAAATATTCTGTCGATTCTCCGTAGCAGATCTGATCAAGGCCTTGTGCCTGATTAAAGAGCAATGAATTATCTGCATTCAAAAAGCACCTGCCCCTTTTATTGCGAAGAAAATCGTACAACTCTGATTTCGTTTTGACGACACCTTCGAACGATCCGAAGCCTTCCAGATGAGCTTTTCCAATGTTGGTAATCATCCCAAAGTCAGGATTGGCGATCTCACACAGAATCTTTATTTCACCGGGATGGTTGGCACCCATCTCAACTACTCCAAATTCGGTGTCTTTATTCATTGACAGAAGCGTGAGAGGTACTCCAATGTGGTTATTCAGGTTTCCCTGGGTGAAATTCACCTTGAATTTTTTAGAGAGTACTGCAGCGACGAGTTCTTTTGTCGTTGTTTTACCGTTTGTTCCGGTTATTGCAAGAATTGGTAAACCCAGCTGGTCACGGTGAAATCGCGCCAATTGCTGAAGGCATAACAAGACATCCGGAACCAGAATAAACTGATTACTTACAGCAAATTCAGCCTGATCAACGACGGCATAAGATGCACCTTTTGAGAGTGACTCAGAAGCAAATGCATTACCATTGAAATTCTCTCCATTAAGTGCAAAGAAGATACTGTTTTCTGGAATATTTCTTGAGTCAGTCGTAATTACGGGATGCTCCTGAAAAATGGAATACAAGCTTGGTATGTTCATGGCTTCAAAAAAAAGAAAACCCCACTTTTTCAAAAATGAGGTTTTTATTTCATATCGATGATTTCTTTATAATCCGCTTGGACTGCCAACGCGTGTCATAGCACAGCGAAAGCCTAAATCGTCAGCAGATTCTGTCTCAGGTCTGTATCTCCGGGCTCCGGGACTAAGCCAATAAGGTCTGTCTTTCCAGCTTCCACCTTTGTAAATCCGCGAATTGTCAGATATAATTGATGAGAACTGACCTTCCTTGGTGGATTGAATGTACATTTTATTGGTTTTTGTTTTGTCTTTCTGAGCGTTCCAATCTTCATTACCTTCAATTACCTGCGTACGATAATCTCCGTCTTTAAAATTTCTGTAATCGGCAATGGTGTCTTTAACAAGTTCTCCAAATTCGTTCCGAATCAGTTTCCCATCTTGTCCTGTTTTGTATTTAGTAAAGGTATTTCCACGGAATGGCTGAAATTCAGCAACATCGCTTGATGAAAGTGGTCGGTACACATCGGCTACCCATTCATTTACATTACCTGCCATGCAATAAAGACCGTAGTCATTGGCATCATAGGATGTTACCGGTGCTGTAATATCAGCATTATCATTTAATGCGCCTGCCATACCCATCAAATCACCTCGTCCACGGGTAAAGTTAGCCATCATTTGTCCTCTGGTCTTTTTTGCATCGTCACGCAAATAGGATCCTTTCCAGGGATAAAGTTTGCGGTCGGTTAGTAATTCATTTTCTGAATTTCCAACCAGGCCAAGTGCTGCATATTCCCACTCTGCTTCGGTAGGGAGCCGGTAATTTGGCAGCAACAATCCATCTTCCCAGCGTATTTTACGTGCTGTTCCGGCGGCATCCTTCAATGGTTTTTTACCTTCAGTTCCAGTATATAAACCAGCGAGGTACGATTCCGTAGTAAATACGTTTTGTCCGGTTTGCGTATTATCTAAAGAGATAATACCCTTATCAATCAGGATTTTTTCGTTGACACGGTCAGTCCTCCACCTTGAGTATGCATCAGCCTGTTTCCAGGAAACTCCAACAACGGGATAGTTTCCAAAGGCTGGATGTCGAAGATAGTTGGTAATATAGGGTTCGTTAAAGGCAAGTTCTTCTCTCCAGACTAAGGTGTCAGGCAAAGCAAGTTTATATTTTTCAGGATTTGCAGGATATACTCTTCTTAACCAGAATAAATATTCACGATAATCGAGGTTCGAAACCTCCGTTTCATCCATGTAAAATGATGCTACAGTAACTCTGCGGGGAGTATTGTTCCAATCATACATCACATCCTGTTCAACACGCCCCATGGTAAATGTTCCACCCTGAATAAATACCAAGCCTGGTCCTGTTGCCTGGGCATAATTGTTATCATCCTGAAAACCACCGTTTTTAGGATCACCAAACCCCCATCCAGTTGCATGAGATGCACCTGTGTGGCCTCCCTTTCCTTTTCCAAACAATCCGCATCCTGCCATTACAGCAGCAAGACCAAATAATAATATGGATTTAAATTTCATAGGTCAATATTCTTTTCCGTTATTTTAAAAGACTCACAAATATAACTAAATTGTTGAATTGATATTGTTCAAGTATTCAAAGTTTTTCAGGTATGTTAGTTCTTGTCTCCTATCTTTGCTTCTTTAAATTGCATTAAATGCATATTTTATTCACTTTGAAGAACATAAAGTTATACTAATCCCGCAATTTAATCGTTAATTCCTAAGTCGAAATAATATAACTGACAAATGACCAAATTATTTCTTTTTTGCACTTTGTTTTTTTGTTTTTTTATCGGTCGGACAGCAGAATATCATCGAACAATACATTGGATTGAACAAACTCAAACACTTGAAATTGAACAAAATTCAATGCCGGATTTTGAGAATAGCATCATTGCAGATCAAACAAGACTTCCATATTGGTTCGAAAGTTTTGATGTCAAATCAGAAGCTGCAGATGTTTCCATTCTGAACGCTGTTTATGAACCGGTTCCTTATATGCCTGAAAGTTTGTCAGGCATTCATGAGGGTGAATTACAGTTTAAATCTGAAATAAGTGTTTCTGCGGGAAGTTCATTTCTTCGACTTACAATTTGTCCTTTTATCAGGAAAAACAATCAAATTCAGAAATTAATTGACTTCACAATATCAATCACCGAGAAAAAGACGACACTAAAATCAGCCGTTTCTTCGTATCAGTGGAAATCAACTTCTGTACTTGGTTCAGGCCAATGGATACAAATTAAAACAAAGAGCAAAGGAATTTTTAAAATCACATACGATCAGCTAAAAACATGGGGATTTAGTAATCCTGATCTGGTTTCTATCTATGGAAACGGCGGTTATATGCTGCCGGTTATGAATAAAGATATTCAATTCGATGATCTCTTACCCTATCCAGTCTGGAAAGGAAAAGACAGTGCGGGCAAAGATTGCCTCTTTTTTTACTCCACCGGAAATATTAGTTTCAGTATGGATCCTTCAACCGGGCTAATTTCTCATCAGCAGAATGTTTTCTCGACTGAAACTTATTTTTATCTGACCGATCAGGGCGCAATCAATCTCATTTCTAAAAGTGATGAAGTCACAGCTGCTGCAGGGAAAACGATTGTCTCATTTCCTAATTATGCTTTTTATGAAAAGGAAGCATTGAATTTAATTTCATCGGGCAGTCAGTGGTTTGGTGAACGGTTTATTAGCGGAAGTACTCAAACGATCAATATGGCACTCGATCATGCGGATAATACAATACCTGCCAGGTTTAAAATACGTTTAGCCGGAAAATCTTCTGCAACAAGCACGATGGCAGTTACGTTAAATGCCAAAACAGTAAAAAATATTCCTTTTCAAACGATTGATGTCAGCGATCCTACGACGTATTTTGCCGATGATCAGATTGCAGAGTTTACCGAAAATATTCCGTCCAACAATCTTCAGTATAAGCTGACATACAATGCATCTAATAGCTCGTCTGAAGCCTGGCTCGACTATATTTCCGTGAATTATGAAAGCCTTCTGAATATCAGTTCCGATGTCTATTTTTTCAGGGGAAAAGGTAATGATGGCTTTATTCAGGTTTCGGAGTTTATTTTGAGCAATGCGACTGCTTCAACTAAAATATTTGACATAACCGATATCAGCAATACATTTGAAGTGCCGGCTGTGTATTCCAATAACCAGATAAAATTTAAATCAAACTTAGCTACAATTCATGAATACGTTGCGTTCAGTCCGGTAGGCTCCATCCCGGTTCCTGAATGGGTTGGCGCGGTTGCCAATCAAAATTTACATGCCACCGATGCATCAGAAATGATCATTGTTTCAAATCCGGCATTTTTGGGGGCTGCAAACGATTTGGCAAATTTTCATCGGGTCAGTGATCAGATGAAAATTCAGGTGCTTACTCCGGAAATGATTTACAATGAATTTTCGGGAGGGCTTCCAGATCCTTCTGCTTTAAGAAATTACTTCAGGATGTGCTATGAAAACGGAATACAAAGTGGAAAAAATACACTGAAATATATTTTGCTGATGGGAGATGGCTCATATGATAACCGGAATATTCTTGGTCAAAATCATAACCTGATCCCAACTTTTGAGTCGGAGAATTCGCTTTCTCCAACGGAGTCATTCGTTACTGACGATTTTTTTGTTTTTCTGGGTGAGAATGAAGGCGGATCAATAGGAACTGTCGATCTGGGTATTGGCCGCATTCCGGCACGAACGGCAGATGAAGCTGCGGTAGTGGTTAATAAAACAAAGTTCTATAACCAGCAATCAACTATGGGAAACTGGCGGAATATAGTTACTTTCATTGCTGATGATGAAGATAACAGTACCCACATGATTCAGGCTGAATCTATGGCAAACGCAGTGAATAGTTCATACCCGTCGTTTTTTACCGATAAGATTTACCTGGATGCATATACCCAAATTTCGACTCCAAGTGGTGAAAAATATCCTGATGTTACGACAGCAATCAATAACCGGGTGAAACAAGGCACCTTGATCATGAACTATACTGGCCATGCCAACGAAAAGAATCTGGCAGCAGAAAACGTTCTGGATATTGGAAATATAAATTCATGGACCAATTCCAGCCGGCTTCCGATATTTGTTACTGCAACCTGCGAGTTCAGTCGTTTCGATGCCGATGAAACTTCAGCCGGGGAGCAGATTCTACTGAATCCTACTGGTGGCGGAGTCGGTCTTTTTTCGACCACCCGTTTGGTTTATTCAGGAGCGAATTTTGTTTTGAACAGTAAGTTTTTCAAATACATTTTCGAAAAAGACAAACAAGGTAAAAACCTGCAATTGGGCGAAGTCATGCGTTTAGCCAAAGCTTCCGCAAATACGGGCACTAACCAGTTAAATTTTACTTTACTGGCCGATCCTGCAATCCGTCTGGCCAATCCGAACAATCAGGTGATCACTACAAGTATTGATGGATCAGATGTTCAAACTACAGTCGATACGATAAGAACACTTTCGGTTGTAACAGTTAAAGGTTTTGTCGCTGACAGCAATGGAGCAAAACTTTCCGCGTTTAACGGAGAAATTATTCCGACTGTCTTCGACAAAGCCATGCAGGTGCAGACATTGGGAAATGCAGGACAGGAGCCTTTTAATTATAAGGTTCAGAGTAATGTTATCTACAAAGGATTAGCAAGTGTAAAAAACGGGGAGTTCGAATTTTCGTTTTTTGTGCCGAAAGACATTTCGTATAAACTTGGGAAAGGGAAAATTCTGTATTATGCATACAATGAATCGGTTGATGCACACGGCTATTTCGATGGTTTTTACATTGGAGGATCAGCAAATACAACACTTTCTGATTTGAACGGCCCTCAGATTGATTTGTTCCTGAACTCAGCATCATTCAAAGATGGAGGAACTGTAAGCGCCAGTTCTGTTTTGCTGGCAAACATTACCGATAATACCGGGATTAATACGGCAGGTACTGGAATTGGCCATGATATCACGGCGATTCTGGATGGTGACTATACCAATATCATGGTCTTAAATGATTATTTTCAGGCTGACAAGGACAATTACAAAACCGGAAAGATTATTTTTCCACTAACCAAATTGTCAGAAGGAGAACACACCTTGGTTTTGAAGGTTTGGGATGTTCTCAATAATTCTGCTGAGAAAGAAATCCGTTTTGTTGTGAAAGATGTTTTCCGGATTGAAACTGTTGCCAATTACCCTAACCCAATGCAGAAAGAAACCAGTTTTGTATTTACCAGCAATATGCCTGATGAAACTTTCTTAGTTGATTTGGAAGTGTTTCAAACCAACGGTTCACGCGTTGATTTGTTGAAAGCTACAATGGGTTCGCAAGGTACAGGAAGCCTTCCCCTGAAATGGATTCCATCTGAAAGAAATGTCAGGATGATGCCCGGTGTATATGTTTACAGGCTCAGTGTAACTGCAAAAGATGGGAGAATGAGCAGTGGTTCAGGCAGGCTTGTTTTGGTGCACTGATAAAAATTAATTCAAATACATTTAATTGTCATACTAATTCAATACAATGTCCGTTTAGTTTTTTAAGCTTTGAGATGATACAACACATTTACAATCGTCTATATTTGCAAATTCAAAAAATGAAAGTTTATAACACATGAAAATAACGATTTTACTGACTGTGATTCTTTGTTTAGGACTATTTTTGCCCGAAGCAAAAGCACAAAAAACTACTTCGACAACCGGTGCCAACGTAATCACTACCGGGGTCCCGTTTTTAACCATTGCACCCGATTCGCGTGGAGGCGCAATGGGAGATGCAGGTGCTGCAACATCACCTGATGTGAATTCACAGCATTGGAATGCGGCAAAATATGCTTTTAATGAAAGTCAAATGGGGGTTGGCTTATCCTATACTCCCTGGCTTCGTAATTTGGTTTCTGATATTAACCTGGCCTATCTGGTAGGTTATAAACGATTGGATGACGGTCAAACGCTAAGTGCTTCATTGCGATACTTTTCTCTGGGAGACATCACATTCATGAGTGAATATGGCGATCCGACAGGACAGCAAAGTCCAAATGAGTTTGCATTTGACCTGGGCTATGCACTGAAGCTTTCTGATTATTTTGCTGGAGCAGTGGCATTACGATACATTCGTTCAGACCTTACCGGAGGCCAAATGGTCAACGGTACCTATACTCATGCAGGGAATGCCTATGCAGCTGATATTTCGTTTTATTACCAAAAAGAAATGAGGAATAACCGC
>SESF01019995.1_pt1 | contig 17168 bp, 16 predicted proteins | sample 3171521 | NCBI WGS metagenome assembly SESF01 (sample SAMN10866945, study PRJNA518727) | freshwater metagenome | biome: subpolar coniferous forest; feature: holomictic lake; material: water; isolation source: holomictic Lake 227, 6 m and 8 m depth | place: Canada: near Kenora, Ontario | collected...
CAAATGCATTAGCCAGCCCTGGGCGGCCTCTCAGCATGCGGCCCCAGACTCACGAGCTAGGGGGGCACGGGCACTTGGGCCCGCCGGGGCTCAGGCAGGGGCGATCTTGATTACCTTATCCCAGTTTGCACGCACTAATTGGAGCTAGGATAGCCCGTAAAACCCTTGACGAAGGCGACATTCGCTTCTGTGGTCCTTCCAAGGGCGTTGAGAGTAATGCCTTTGTTGTATCAGAGAGAGGTTGTGATTTTCACTGCTGAGTCGACCACCACGCCATTCTTGGATAGTTCTACATAGATCTTATTTCCATCGATGTCGATAGACTTGATAACCAATTCATATCCTTCTTCTAACATCAGTGGGGTGCCACAGGTGATAGTTCTCCTAAAAGAATCGTTGATGACTACCAGAGATGTATCTGTGTCTGATACCTGCCAAATTTGATCTACAGTGGCCAAATTCTGATTAGCTCCACGAAAAGCATTTTTGAAATGAACCTTGATTACTTCGACATCTTTAGCATTACCGATATCTTTCGCAAAAGTATAAATGTCGTCTACTTTCTGAGAGGTTATGATCACTGCTGAGTCGATCACCGCTTCATTCCTGGATAGTTCTACATAGACCTTATTTCCATCGATGTCGATAGACTTGAACGCCAATTCATATCCATCTCCCAGCTTCAGAGATGTACCCTCAGTGATTGTCATATTATGAGAATTGTTAACAATCACATGAGAAGGATCTGATTCAGATACCTGCCAAATTTGATCTACAGTGGCCAAATTCTGATCAGCTCCACGAAAAGCATTTTTAAAATGGACCTCGATTACTTCAACGCCTTTGGCATTACCAATATCTTTGACGAAAGTATAAGTGGCAGGATCATTGAAGTTGATAATATCATCGGGCGTTATGTTTTGAGAAGAGGCCATACCAATTGGAATCAGCATCATCAACATTATCAAGATATGTGCCATTTTCATGATCCTCTCTTTAGTGTTTAGAGAGATACATCTTTCGGAGGATTCTCGCTATATTATTCGAATAAAATAAAATTGTAGATTAGAGCTCAGTAAGTGCTGAGCTCTCCTCTAAACAGCATCTGCTGCAACTTGGGAATATTGGCCAGCCAATCGTCCAAAATCTCCGTGGCCCCCGCCTCCAGGTTCTTCATGTCCACGCCCTCTTTGGGCACGATCTGCACGCTGGCGATATGCGGCTCGTCGATGGGCTTGCCGATCTGCGAGAGCATTTTGATGTAGACCTCTTCAATGCCCTGCACCTCGGCGGCTATCTGCCGGGCTGCCTCCGTGGAGAGAAGGTTGTAGATCTTGCCCACATGGTTGATGGGATTCTTGCCGCAGGTGGCCTCCAGGCTCATGGGCCGATTAGGCGTGATCATGCCGTTAGCCCGGTTGCCCCGGCCTACAGCTCCATCGTCTCCCATCTCGGCGGATGTGCCGGTGACAGTGATGTAGACCGATCCCTGCTCGATGTTGTCGGCCACATTCATCTGCGCGTTTACTTTTCGCGACGTGAACTCTTTGGCGTACTGAACGATATGATCCACGATGGCGCTCTTCGTGTCCACATACTCCTTGAGGTTCGCGACATGCCGATCAACCATGGCGCAGGCAATGGTCAGATTGATGACATCTCCCTGACGCATGCCCATGACCTTGATATCTTCACCAATGGCCGGAACGCTATTCTTGAGCCTCATCAATTCACGCTCGGTATTGAAGACGATGTTCTCCGTTTCGGAGAGAGGCGCATATCCCACGCCAAAAGATGTGTCGTTGGCAGAAGGGACCTTGCGGCCGAATACGTCCCGCAGGTCGGATGAGCCCATGCCGATCTTGGCATCAAGGATGACGTGATTGTTGACGTCCAGGTTGGAGAGCGATTCGCTCAAGAGCTTTCTCCCTGCCTTGATGGCGATGGTGTCCACCGGAATCTCCACTTCCTTGAAGACCCTGGTGGCACGGCCCGTGAGAAGAATGTAAAGAGGGCAGATGACCTCGCCGCCTCCAAAAGCGGGCTTGGACCGACCGGCTACGATCTGCGTCTTGTCGGTGTTGTGATGCAGGACCGCTCCAAATCTATCAAGGTATTCCTGGCAAAGGGCCCGGCTGATGGACTCAGCGAGGCCGTCCGCCACGCTGTCCGGGTGTCCAATGCCCTTGCGCTCTACCAGCTCGATTTCCTGTTGCTCCAACGGTCTTTGATTGAGGCGTTCAACCTTGATATTTCTCTTCATGACCAATCCTCAGAATATGATGAAATCCAAGATCTTATTAAGGCTTTGCAATTGCTTTGCACGATTATTGCGTGAGTCCAACGCGCCACTTTAGCATCCGGTCCTCCACTACATAGCGGAAGGTGCGATCGATGGCCAGGCCCAGCAGACCCAGCACAATCATGTACATGAATACCTCATCCATGCGGTAATGGCCGTAAGAGTCCCATATCTTGAATCCGAGACCATTCTTGCTCACCCCGAACATCTCGGCAGCCACAAGACACATCCAGGCAATTCCCATAGCAATCCTTATGCCGGCAGCGATGGAGGGCAAAGCGTAAGGCAGAGCGACATATCTGATCAGATCGCTATCCTTAGTTGCGCCCAAAACTTTCGCCGATTCGACATACACCCGGGGCAGGCTCTTAAAACCCAAATAGGTGTTGATCAAGATGGGAAAGACAGCTCCTATGAAGATAATAAAACCTGCTGCGATGTTGGTTATGCCAAACCAGATTATAGCAAATGGAATCCAGGCCAATGGCGGTATGGGACGCAAGATCTCAACAATGGGATCCAAAATATTGTCAAAAAGCTTGAACCATCCCATGATCATTCCGACTGGTAGAGCAATTATCAGACCGCCCGCCATGCCGATGGCAAAATGAAGCGAGCTTACCGGCAGGTCCTCGGTGAGAATCGACCACCAGTTATCCATAAAAGCGGCTATTACCTGGAAAAAACTGGGCAACGTCAATTGGTCATTGACCAGAAAGGCAGCAGTCTGCCAGATTGCTATCAATCCAAAAATAGAAAGGGCGGAAATGCCCTGATTTCTCAGGACATTCAAGGTCCTACTGACTTTTCTCTGCACCTAACACCTTCTCATAGAGGCTGGTATCAAAGAGATCCTTCTCGGTCAGCTCCCTCTTAGTATACTTCATCTCGTAGTCGACTTTTGCGTACTCGACAGTCGAGGGCACCTGAACGTGCGGATCGCTGACCCACTTGCCATCCCAGTTCTTTACGGAATACTGTATTTCCGTGATGTTTGCTTTGGTCTTCTTGGCGTATATCTGTGCGGCCTCTTCTGGGTTTGCATTGATGTAGTCGGTCGCCTTGATATGAGTCTTGATGATCTGCTCTACCAATTCCGGCTGCTCTTTGATGAGCTTGTCCGTGACCACCAGGCTGCAACAGGCGTGGTTCGGCCACATCTCGCCCGAAGCTACTGCATGTTTGCCCTTGCCTTTCAGCACAATTATGGAAGGCGCAGGATGCGGCAGGAAGACACCATCGATCTTGCCTGCGGACAGAGCACTGATCGCAGGTCCCGGGTCCATGGCTTTAATATCGACCTGTGAGACATCCACCCCCTTTTCCATAAGCCATTTCTTCATGACTGTGTCCTGAATAGATCCGGGCGGGAATGTGCCTATAGTTAGGCCAGCTAGCGAAGCGGGTCCATTGTAGACCAGATCCGATCTCAGGACCAAATCCGAGCCGTTGATGTTGACGGCAGCCACTATCTTGGCGGGCAGTCCCGCTGCTATGGCAGAAATGGGCGGCGCGGTTCCCACATAAGCCATGTCCAGTTCTCCGGCGACCATGGCTTGCATCTCCGGAACTCCTGTGGGGAACTCAAACTCCTTGATATTGGTTATGCCGAAGGGCTTTAGATCTTCAGCCCACCAGCCCTTTTCTGAAGCGACCATCTCTGCGATCTGATGGGTACTGGGCTGGTACCCTATGCGCAGGGTAGAAATCTTGCCGGACATATTCTCTTGGAGGGAGACATTCTCCTTCTTCTCCGGAGCAGAGATGCAGCCCAGCGACATAACTACCACAGCCGCCAGAATGGCCATAATTATGAATTTCTTCAAATGCGATCACCTGAGTTATCGACTTTGCCAGACCCCAGAGAACGATCGGTATAAAGCTGTTTCCAGCCACAAGGCATTATTTTCACATAATGGATAATATGCAGAGATAATCCCACAATAGTATTAATAGGGGCGGACGTCGGGCGAAAAGCGTTTCTAGAAATAGATTAGTGCCAATCCAATGGTTGGATCTTATTCGGATATATTGAAAAAGGTTATGCAGGGCGAGGCTGTCGTTATCACGGCGGAGGAAGTAGCCGAGCTGGTAGAATCAGGCAAATCGTCCCGGCTCTCCGAGGTCGACGTTGTAACTACTGCCACCCGAGCCGTGATGAGCGGCACCTACGCCGTCCTCTCCTTTCCCGTGGCCAAGCCGGCGTCGTTTCTCCGGGCCAGGAGAGTCTGGATCAACGGCATAGCCGCACAGGTCGGGCCCTGTCCCAACGAGAACCTGGGCGTATTGGATTTGATCGTCCTGGGAACGGCCCACAGCCTGGATCGGCAAAATTACGGGGGAGGCCACCTCTTTCGTGATCTGGTGGAGAGAAAGAAAGTTCACGTCGATGTGGAGACAGATGATGGACGCCGCCTGCAGGCAGATGTCGGACTGGATGAGATGCCCTATGCCCGGCTCTTTGCATCGCGCCATGCCTTCAAGAACTACTCGGCCTTCGTTAATGCGGGAGCGGAGCCGGTTGGCACCATCTTTCACTCCCGCGGCTTTGCCCCCCACTGCCGGGAGGCGACATTCTCCGGCTGCGGCCAGATAAACCCTCTAAAAAATGATCCTTTTTTGGAGAGCATCGGCATAGGAACACGCATTCTCATGAACGGCGCCGAGGGCTTCGTTATGGGCACAGGCACCAGGAGCAGCAAAGAGCGGCCCAATCTGTCCGGCTTTGCCGATATGCACAAAATGGTGCCGGAGTTGATGGGCGGCTTTGTCACCTCCGCCGGCCCGGAGTGCATCTGCTCCTGGGCCGTTCCCATACCAGTTATCAGCAAGACCATTCTGGAGGAGATTGCCCGGCCGGACAGAGACATTGCATTGCCCGTAAACGATGTCAACAGCAGGACGGTCATCGGCCAGGCCGACTACGGCGATGTCTGGACGAATGTGGACCTGGGTGTGGAGTTTGAACCAGAGAACTGCTCGGGCTGCAACCCTTGCCTGGTGGAAGAAGCATGCCCCATGAGGGCGGTAAAGAGCGAAGGGGGCAGAATCTGCAGGGATGGGGCTTTGTGCTTTCACTGCGGCCTGTGCGTGAGCGTTTGTCCGGGCGAGGTATTCCGGTGTCGCATGGGGGCCATCCGGCTGAAGAGGGACGGGGCAGCCGTTCGAAGCATCCCAGTGGTGCTGCGTCAGTCGGATCGGCTCCGGGCGGAAAAGCAGGCAGCAGAGCTGAAGAAACGCATCCTGGATGGCACTTTTAAGATGATGGAGCCTGTCGGGCGCATTTAACGAGTCTCTCAAGAAAATGCATGCGATTGGAGGTGTCTTCTTCGCGGCTTCGCGTGAGATTCAACCGGGTCCGGTTTCACGCGAAGGCGCGAAGCCGCGAAGTCCTGATGAACCTCTCGATGATCTCCTTCGGCGAGAGGCCGATGATGGGGACTGGGGCGTTGCCCCCCTCTACCTTTACTATTACTACTACTTCATGACCTAGCAAGGCCGGAGCCAAGTCCTCGGCCCGCTCGACCAGGCCCACCTTCTTGACGCCGGCCGCTTTCGCCAAGGCAAAAAGGTCAGTGCCTAGATGAGTGCAGGTGGGCTGCGATCCGGTAGAGCCGTAGCAGCCGTTGTCCAGGATCACCAGCAGATAATTCTGGGGCGCATAATGAGCGATGGTGGCCAGCGTCCCCAGGTTCATGAGCACCGAGCCGTCTCCGTCCAGGACCATTACCTTTCTTTCCGCACAAGCCAGGGCCAGGCCCAGGCCAATGGAGGAGGCGAGCCCCATGGAGCCAAGCATGTAGAAGTTTTCCGGGCGATCTTTAACCGAGAAAAGCTCCCGGCTGGGAAAGCCGATGTTGCAAATCAGCAGGGCCTTCTGGGCCGCAGCCGCCTCTGCTGCTAGGGCAATGGCCTCAATGCGCTTCATTTTTTAGCCTCCAAAATTCCAAATCCAGCAGCACAGCCACGGGCCTGCGGGCTGCAGCCGCCTGGCTCCAGGCCTGTGTTACCGTCTCCTCCGCTTCTGCCGGGCTGGGCTCAAAATGCGGGATAGCAATGGCTTCGAGCAGGGGCACGGTGAGCCGGCCCATGGGCACCTGACCAATAACCGGCTCGCCCACGCCACCCCGGTGGCTGATGATCATGAGCAGAGGGATGCCGTAGAGGATGTTCAGCGACGCCAGGGCATTGATGCTGTTTCCCAGGCCCGAGTTTTGCATTAGCATTGCAGGCCTGCGGCCTGCCATCCAGGCCCCTGCGCATATTCCCACCCCCTCCTCCTCGCGGGTGACAGGCACGTGGATGATCTCCGGGTCGCCACTTACCAGAGCGAGCAGCTCCTGTAGGTTGACGCAGGGCACAGAGGTCGCGAAGTTGATGCCGGCGCGCTTCATGCCCAGATAGACAGCGAGGCTGGGATTCATTTGTATTGCCTTAATCCTGCCAGGCCAAAAATGCCTCGCTGGCCATGCGAAGAATTTTATTGAGAAAATCGTACATCTGTGTTTGGAAAATGATAAGGGGGCGAGAGGCGATAGCCAAATATCGAAGCTTCGATTGGCGAACTTAGGCTTTCCGGTGGCTGAAAAAACCTTAAACCTGTGATAATCATCGCAGACCAGGATCATTTGGGTCCGGCCCAAAATGGTTATATCTATATTTCCCTTCTTTTTGATCATGAATAAGATCTCAAAATTCGTGGCGCTTCTCGGCATCTTCTTATTGCTGACCTTCGTTGCCAACTCTCAGATGAACCGGGACAGCCCCTTCTTAGGAAGCAAGCTTCCCAGGACCGATGATCAGAACATGATGGGCCAAGGCAGGCAGTCCGCGTCCCCTATCATGCTCTCTGAGCCCTTCAATAATCAAGCCGTCTCCGACTTGTCGATATCCGCGGATCAGAACAATACCAACTGCAATCAAGTCTCATTCCTGCTGACATTGACTGCATCCCCCAGCGGCTCCACCGGATATCAGCCGGTAAAGGTGAGAGTACTGGAAAACCGCCAGGGCACGCCCACCGCGGTTGCTGAACTGATTTTACTCATGCCGGTCGCGGGCGGCTCGCTGCATGAGACCATCGGCTTTTCCAGCACTACTTCCGAGATCGTTGGCAGCCGTACAAACGAGATCACTGTGACGGCAGATCCGGATAATCAAATCCCGGAGACCAATGAGAGAAATAATGGCCTGACGATTAGCGGAACCTGCCAGAGTTAGGTGCAAAGATGATTTATTTTCGGAGAGAAGGGGCAGGTTAATAAGTAGTGGCTGCTTAAGATTAATGGATGGAAATGTCTGAAGATGAAAAGTCCACTACAAGACAATCATTGCCGCAATTTATTCCCAAATTCAAAGGCAAGAAAGTCGTGATTCGTCTGCTCTCAGGAGGCCAACCGGTCACTGGAACTATTGACTCGTTCAACTCTTATGAGATTCTTCTCTTGACCGCGAAGGGCGAAATATTGGTCTTCAAGCACGCCATTGCCACTATCGAGATTGTGGATGAGCCACGAGGATATAAGCCAGGCCTTTAGTTTTTTTAAAATAATATAGCTTTAGCCCCAAAATTGGGGAAAGGCCAACGGATCTAAATTTTTCATTGCTGATAGGAATATCATTATTTACTATAGGCTGCCAATGAGAACTACATGAGCCTGAAGGTCACAATGCTAGGAACGGGCGTGGGAGTTCCCCAGCCCGGTCGCTCCCAGGCGGCGGTATTAGTGGAGAACGATCAGACTCTGCTCCTGGACTGCGGGGCGGGCACTCTCCTGCGCCTGGACGAGGTGGGAGTCGATCTGGAGGCGCTGGACACGGTGGTGCTCACGCACCTTCATTTGGACCACGTCTCCGATCTGCTGGCCCTGGCCAATGCCCGTTATCTAGCAGATATGCCCGGTCTGCAAATCTTCGGGCCACAGGGCACAGAGGTATATTTTAGGATCGCCAAGAGCGTCTACCCCAACCTGGAGAAGATGAGTGTGGCGGTGCAGGAGCTTAAACCCATGGATTCTTTCACCCTGAAGGGCTTTGACATCTTTGCAGAGAAGGCGCGCCACAGCGTGACGGCTCTCGCATACCGCCTGGAGGCAGAAGAAAAGGTAGTGGTCTACTCCGGAGACACTGAGCCCTGCCCGCGCGTGGCTGCTCTGGCGAAGGAAGCCGACCTGCTCATTCACGAGTGCTCATTTCCTGAGCCCTTTGATGTCACCAACCACACGACGCCCAAAAAACTGGGCAGCATGATCAAGAACCTGGGCGTTAAGCGCGTGGTACTCACCCACCTCTACCCACAGGCACAGGGATGCGAGGACGAGATGGCCGAACAGGTGATTGAGCTGTCCGGAGCGCCCACCATTGTGGGCTGGGACATGATGAGCGTGGTGATTTAACCTCTTCGAATGTAACCATCCTACCATCTCTCTACACAAGCTTTTTTTCAGATCACCCTCGTTCCGGTCCACTCTCCCGACCAGCCCTCAGTTGAGCCGTACCTCCAGTTGCCGCTGAAGTTTTGGCAGTCCTCGGAGAGCATGAACTCAAGGTCTCCGCCGTCGTTGGGCTCTGATCTGGTTGGTGCGTCAAACCATTTGCCTGTCAGTCGCTCTCCTTCTACTTTGCCTCTGACAACGCCCCAATCAGTAGTGTAGACGCCTTCCACCAAATCATCAGTCTCTTGCAGGTCCAGCAGCCCGAAGCTGGTCTCCCAGATGCCTGACCACTTGCATTTTTCCGCCGATGGGAGGGCGCCCGGGATCTTCACGGTTGTCAGATAGGCACCCGAGTCATTTTCCGCGAGATAGTGGAATTCCTCTGCAGAATCAAAGATTATTGGTGAGCCTTCTCCCCAGGAGAGACCGCCCAGGAACGTCCAGGGATTTAGGTGCCGGCTACCATCAATTGCCACAAATTCTGCTTTGCCCCCATCATTGGCGATATAGACGACATGCTTTGCGTCCTGGCTGAAGACCGGGCCGGATCTGATCCCCTGTCCATGCCAGTCATAACGGTAGGACCTATCCTCAAGGCCATCGACTACGACCAATTGAACATCAACTCCCTCCCGATTGTCTTTGGCCACGTAAGCCAAACGGCCACCCATGCCGAAGGTCAGGCCCCATACATCCCTATACCTGGTGCCTTCCCCCCCATCAAGGACCACAAACTTGCCATCCTTATCTTTGGCTGTATAGGCCACATGATCATCATCCGGGCTGAAAACGGGATCACTGATCTCATCATAAATCCTGCCTTCGACTCCGTCCAGCACCATCATGAATCCCTCATCTTGCGCCTTGGCCCAGTAAGCCGATCTGCTGGCGTCAGGGCTGAAGACGATCTTTCCTACACCAGGGAATGGATACTCTTTGCCTCGAACTCCGTCAACCACCACAGCGTGGTTTCCGTATGCTCCGCCGCCCGGCACCAGATCGTACGCAAAACGCAGGCCGCCCGGGCTAAATACCATCTGGCTCACGCGATTATCTTTGCCCAGATCTGTGAACTCTCCATCCAGGACGATGTAGCAGGGGTCACCGGCATAGCTGGCGCTGCGGGAATAGGCCCACCGGCTGCCGTCTGGGCTAACTAGCGGAGAGTAACCAATCTGCTCCTGAATCTTTCCATCTACAACCACATAGTTGGTGCCTTCCTTGACTATGGTGTAGAGTACATGCTGCCCGGCAAAGCTGATGATGGGATCACCTGTTGTGCTCCCATAGGGGCCCTCTTCCCTTCCATCTACTACTACCACTTGGTCGCCTTTATCTGCCATGTAGGCATATCTTCCGCCATCTTGACTGAAGACGATTTTGTAGATCTCGTCGTACTTTTGCCCTTCCAAGCCCTCCACCACAGCTATCCGTTTGTCGCCCACGAGCGCTTTATAGGCGTAATGTTCCCCATTAGGACTGAAAACGAAGTCGCGGACATTCTCATAGACTGATTCATTGATCCTGCCCTCCGGTCCAGCAATTGCATAGTACTCTCCCGCATTTGTTTTCAGGGAATAGACAATTCTTGTGCCGTCCGGGCTGGATGTGCCGCCTTTTTGTTCGTCTATCTTCTGGGCGGAGAACATGGAGATGGAAGGGCTGGCATCTTGTGATTTATCGGACTTTTTGCCAAGCTTCTCTAATGCGGCAGACGCTTCTTTTCTGACCGTTTCATCCTCGTCGCTCTGGGCCTTTGTCAGGGCACTGGCCGCCTTATCATTTCCTAATTCGCCAAGAGCGTAACCACTGCTCGATCTGACCATGCCTTCTTTTTCTATCGGGTCCAGAGTCCCGGATTTCACATCCTCAGCCGCAGATCCCGTCTCCGTTCTCTCCTGGGACAATGCGGACGGCTCCAAACTTCCTGCATCAATTGAACCCTCGAGTGTGGATGAGATTTCCTTTGAGCCGGATTGCAGAGATTGCAGAGAGTCAATGGATGCGCCTGTTTGCAGCTCGCCGGTCACCTTGCTGCCGCGGCTTATGGCGATATTCTGGAAGGAGACGAGATCCAGTCCCGTCTTATTCTCAGGCGTTATGATGTCCAGGTCCAACTCCCCTGAGCCGGTGCCGCTGATGGTGAACTGGTAATTTTCATCCAGGGGAAGCCGGTAGATCTCCACCTCACCGGATGCCAGCACCTCTGCCCCAGGGATCTCGTTGATCATCCTGCCGTCTTTAATTCCCGTGCTCTTTCCTTGCGAGTCTGTGAACAGGGCATCTGCGGGACAGCGCACCACTATCAAGGCTTTCTTGAGGCTGTGCAGGATACCGGCCAGGCCCGAGATGCTTTTCTTTAAGCCGGGGACGAGAGCATTGGCCTCATTCAGATCTATCTCGCTGTGGGCCTCAGCGGCACTGATTCCGTTAGATGTGGCCCATTTGTAGCCCATGTATTCGGGATTGCCCCAATTTTTAGTATTGAGAATAAAGTATATTTGGGGCACGGGGTGAGGGGGCTGGACAGATGCGGCAGGGAAGTTGGGATCGTAGAGATAAACCGTGGGATCTTCACCCTCGACCTCAATCAGCTTGTAGCCCAGGACGGCATGACCGGATGCATTTCCATTTTTTGTTCCATAGAACTCAATGATGAGCGGATTTCTGTCGTTTTTCAGTGAGCTTTTCAAGGCCTGGTGGGTAGCTAAGACGCCCTGATTGAGCCGGGGTGACATGGCATCGATTTGCAGCGCGGCATAAAGGGGCAAGTACCAGGTTCGCACATAGGCACTGATATTGGGGGAAGCCTCTTTTCTTGTCATCTCGCTGACCGGCTTGTTCAATAGTTTTCTGTCCGGATCCTGGAAATAAAGGGCACAAGAGGCAGACATGCCATAGCAGTGGCCGCCTGAGCCGGCTTTCATCATCTTGTTCAGATAGTTATCGATCAGGACATAGGTGGGTGCGAATATGATTCGATCCACCAGGGCCTGTTCGCCGGAAAGGCCGCCGCTTACTCCCGTGACTGCTGCCATGCCGGTGGAGAAGGTTTTGCGAACCTGCATGGCCCGGCTGATCTCTTTGATCTGCTCCGGCTGAAGATTGGTGACGACTGTGGTCAGCATCCCTTCCACCAGCTCTTCGGTCTCCATTTCGGTGAGATTGAAATTCTCAAAGCTATAGCCGTCCAGAGCCGGATTGTAGGCTCTTTCTGCATTTTTGGCATAGTAGATGTTGACTAGAATCGCCGCCGAGTTGTCATCCGGATGGCTGTCGTTCTCACCGGGAATAAATGCCTGGGCGAGCAAAGTGGCGTCCTCAATGTTTTCCCCCAACAGATCCCAGACTGCCGAACCGGTAGTATTTCCTCCGGGAGCGATCTCTCCGACCAGGACCGGATCGCCGATGGCCTGGTAATCTTTTTCGCCGGAGGGCAGGACGTAGAGCTGCAAATACACATTCTTGGCGGTGGTATCTCCGACGTTATCGATCTTGACAAATACTTGCTGCTTATCGGCTGCACCTTCAAGGGGGAGAAAATTGTTGTCCTTGAAGTCGGTGAGAAAAATGTTCTTTTCACCGATTTGCAGGTCCACCTGCTGGGGCGGCTCTATCCCAGAAACCTTGTCCAGCCACAGCCGGGCAATCTGGTCCGTCAGGCCGCAGGTATCGCCTTTGCTGTAATCGTCAAAACCCGAAGTAGAAGCTCCCGTGTACATGGTGGGATAAAAGCCGGCCACGATATTCTTGTACCGGATCTGTAGCTCCTGAAGGGCAGCTCCCTCCTTCCATTTTCCTTCGTTATTGACGAAGACCATCCACTCTACATTGGCAAACAGGGAATTGGCCTCGCCTACGCCATTTCCGAGGCGGGTGTCGCTGAAGGCGGTGGGGTCCCACCGTTCAGTTTCATTTTCTCCATTTGTTGCCCCTCCAGAAATGGGCCGGGCAGATGCCGCTATTTCCGGACTCTCAAATACCTCTACCACAATGTCGATGGAAGTGGTGGGACAGCCTTCCTTGCTGGTGGCAATTTTCTGTCGTGCCGAAAACGAGTGCACCTTTTGTGCGCTTGAGGTCGTTTCTGTAGTCTGGTTCAACTCCTGGGCCTCGGCCTTGGCACTGATATCGCCATCCATCTGGAAGGGGGAGCTTAGATCACCGGCCAGGAGCATGTAGTCTGCGGGAGTTATGTTCTCCAGCCAGGCGGGAACGCTCTGGCCCGTCCCTGTTTCCGATGAATTCTGTGCAACGGCTGGCAATACCAGAATACAAAAAATTATGCAGATATATTTGAGGTCCATCATTGCTTCCCACCCCGTGCCCGGAATGAGTCGAACCCGGGCACTTTTGAGCTATTAATAGTTGTTAAGGATCAATGATTACTTAAGCCTTCTTTTTCGGGATTCAACTCGCGTGCCTTCTCATAGCTTTCGTTAGCTTCATTATATCTGCCCATTTTCTGCAAGGCATAAGCTCTCTCCTCCCAGGCCCGGACGTTGGATTGATTGCGCGAGAGGATGTCATCGTAAGATTCCACCGCTTTGTCCCACCTTCCCATGCTGCCGGCTATGTCCGCGTTGTTAAAATCATCCTGATCCCGGCCTTCTTCCCCCTTAAGGTAATCTTCCGCCCCCAAGAAAAGAAGGCCGGCAAACATGAGGATGATCGTTGACAGAGCAATTCCCACAAAAATCGCGCCCACGAATAGTGCCTGATCGATGGGTTTCCTATCGGCACCATCCACAACTTCGCTGCCCTGACCGAGCAGGGCCCGCAATCGCTGTGGTGTGATCAAGGCCAGGAGACCGGCGACTGTGAGCAGCACGCCCGAAGGTATCCACAGAACCCATCCCAGAAAGCCGGAGAAAGAAATCCAGGCAACGTACCCCACGGGAAAGCCCAAGAGCCCGCTGCCGAGGAGAAGCCACGCCGCTCTTTTCCTGTTTCTGGTGTAAAGAAATGCGCCCGCAATCCCTGCCAGGCCCAGCATTAGGAATACGACGCCTCCTAGCTGACCAAGTTCGCTCCAGCCAGAGGGGATGTGGGATGATGATAGACCTATCATCGAGGCTATGAGATCAAAAGCCGCGATGAGTAATCCAGCCAGCCCACCCATGAGGCCCAGGATTTGGATAATGAGCCTGCCCAGTCGGTCGGTATCTTGCGGTCCCTGTGTTGCCATGGCCTTCAATTTCTTCTCATCTTCTTGCATGTTCATTTTATTACCACCGAGAGCTAAATATGAGGTTGGCTTTGATGCCATTAGGCAGATAATGTCCATTCTTAATGGAGAATAAAAGATGTCAAGTCATTCCAATGGCTATCGCGTCCTCATAAGCCTTAATCGCAGCTTTGCAGGATGCATCTGATTTCATTTCCGCTAGCTTTTTGGCTTCGTTTCCGGCTGCTTTGAATCGAGCATACTCTTTCTTGAAGTCGCTGTAATTCATGTTGATGCAGAATCTCGCCTTTCGCGGATCATCGCATACGGCTGAAATCTCCGAGCCGATGGAGATTACTACGATCTGATAGCACAGATAGGTGGTTTCGATCAGGGCATCAAGGGCGAGTGAGATGCGGGCTTGGTCTTCCTGCTCAAAGCCGGAGTCGTAGCTGTGGGATAAATGAGTGAATGAATCGGTTATGCCGTCAGCTATAGGTTGAGGAAGCGGCTTTCCGTCCCGTAACGTATCCTTCATGCGAAGGTAGGAAGGCAAGAATCGCTCTTGGTAAAAGGAAAAGAACGAGCCGCAGGATGTCATTTTAATCGGGAGAGGTGCTCAATATCTCATCAAACTTTTTATGTATCCCTTCTTTTCCCTTTTCGAGAGGGACCACATATCCCCGACGAGTGACAATCCAGCCGCCTTTGCAGATATCTCTTGCAAGATCGACAGCCTCCGCTTTTGTATCGCAATGCATCGATATCGATGCCCTCTCTGCATGAGGCTTTTTCACATCCCAGCCGCCTTGGAGGTCTGGAACGATGTGTCGTTCTTTGCTTGCCATTAGCATACATAGTGTCGTGTAATGCTATATAAATGAAGGGGCTGACATAGTGCTAGCCTGAAATAGTGCTAATGCGAATGATAGTGATTTCTGCCTTTTGGTTTCTAATATAAATTAAAATTTTAAAAATATATATCTCCCTGCATGAGAGATCGTTCGAGATTTAACTGCAGAGAATCCTTTTAACTTATCTAAGCCACCTGTTTCCCTGCCGCCGGTCCCCACATGGCGTTGTAGATCTCCGTGATCTTGACCACGGCGCAGCTCTTGGCCGGCAGCTTGTTGTTAATGCCGTGCACCCAGGCCCGCATGGCCTCGAAGTCTGGTCCTTCCTTGGTCACAGTGACATTGCCCTTGATCTGGAAGGACTTCTTGGTGTCTCCGTTGTAGCAGAGAATGGAGATCTTGGGATTCTCGGCCAGGTTCTGGGCGGTCTTGTAGAAGAAGTTGTCCGCGAGCATGATCGTCTCATCGTCTATGATCTTCATCAGTCCCACAAATACCACATTGGGCATGCCGGCCTTGCTGGCTGTGGCAATAGGTATGGGCTTTTGCTTCTCCAAGGTTTCTCGAACTTCTGCTGACATCTTTACCATTTGAAATCACCTAGTTGTAGTAGGGGTTAGGCATTTGATAAATACTTGCGCGTCAAAATTATAATGGCTTCGCCGCCTGGGAAAAGACGTTTTGCGTGGCTGTTACATTATAAAAAGTCCTGACCCGCCCCCCCGGATACACAACCGAGAATCGGGCAATGCTTTCTTTCAGGGGCTTGTCCTTGCTGCCGAAAGGCATGGAATCGAAGAGATAATAGCCGCTATTATATTTGCCCGCACCCACTACCAGCAGGGCCGCGCCTTCAATATCCGCCTTTATGAGCATAACATCGCTGTATCCTCCCAGGAAAGAAATCAATTCCGGCTCCAGATATCTGCATCCCAGAGCCGATACATAGAAGCGAGTAAAAGTATCCAGGGTGTAGTTCAGCTCAAAAGTGGCATTTTCACCCTCGAGACGCATGGTCACTTCCTTTATGTCGAGGTACTCGATGCCATCGGCTGAAGCGGCAGATAATGCACAGAGAGTAAAAAAGAGAAAAATTGCAGCTAGGAGGCGCATCCTTCACCCAAACATCTTAAGGATTGACGGCAGGAACAATACCAGTCCCATTATGGCAAGAAATGCTAGAAATAAGAGCTGCTGCTTTCTTTGAGCCGATTTGAACTTCGACTCGCATAGCTCGTCGCAGAAGTTCTCGTCCGGACGCACGGCATTGCCGCAGACCATGCAGTGTTTATGCGGCATAATATCTGTCATCCTATCACCATAAACGGCTTTAGAAGAGAGAGTAAATAAGGTTTTGCCCTGACCCACCTTCGCTCTTGGGCAAGGAAAAGTGACTCTGCCTGTTGTCATGCTTAGGAGATATATGACTTTTAAAATAACATAATTAACACAATTATACAGTTTGGTATTTTTCATAGCAGTCCTTCTTTCAATGAAGAAAAAATTCGGGGTTTATTTTTCCACTGGAAATAAAGGGGTTGATCGTGAGGATATTTCGCCCAGATTTTGCATTAACTATAAAAGGTTCCGGGCAAATCAACTTCTCATGCTTAGAATTCCGATGATCATCTTCATGGCCTTGCTCATCTGGCTTATGCCAATCGAAGGAGCAAGAACGTATATCGTTGACGACAGCGGCTTTGCCAATTTTAATACCATTCAAGAGGCCGTTGTTGCTGCCAGTAATGGAGATACCATATACATCAAGCCTGGTGAGTATAATGAAGAGGTAATCCTGAACAAGAGCCTGAAGCTAATGCCCCTCACCGGCGAGAACGGGCCTATCATCCTCAAAGGAGATGGCCTGGAAACGGGGATCACTATAACCGCAGATGGCTGCTCTCTGCAGGGGCTAACCATGCAGGACTTTACCGGGCCGGCGATATATGTTCAATCCAGTCGAAACTCCATCAAGGAAAACGTGTTGAAAAACGCCAATCCCGCCATACTGGTGCGCGGCTCGCATGAAAATATAATTGCCGAAAACACAATAATGGACAGCCAGGGAGCAGTGGCCCTTTGGGAGAACGCCACCAAAACCCTGGTTTCAGAAAACGATATCTTAGGCTGCAATGTGTCCATTGTCGTGCGGGAAGCTACAAAAAACAAAATCATTAATAACAAAATATCGGATGCTTACTGGGGTATCTGGCTTGATCATGCCGGAAGCTGCCAGATCGAAAGCAACGATATACAAAGCAAAAGATACGGCATGTGGGTTTTAAACAGCAGCTACGTTAATATTTCCCAAAATAAAATCAGCATCCGAAGTTCTGCCTCCGGCATCGCACAAGGCATAAATCTCGCGAATGCCAGTGGAACTATATTGCTGGGTAATGTTATCAATGACG
>SESF01015068.1_pt1 | contig 17158 bp, 14 predicted proteins | sample 3171521 | NCBI WGS metagenome assembly SESF01 (sample SAMN10866945, study PRJNA518727) | freshwater metagenome | biome: subpolar coniferous forest; feature: holomictic lake; material: water; isolation source: holomictic Lake 227, 6 m and 8 m depth | place: Canada: near Kenora, Ontario | collected...
GCTCGCTGCCGAGTTGTTTGGTGCCGAACTTGCGCGAGATCGCTTCGGCATCGAGCGGGATCGGCCAGACGTAGCGGTTGGTTCTGCGAATGTATTTCCAGGTGCCGATGCGCACCGCTTGCAACTCGTCGTAGTGGTAGTAGAAGAAGGCCTCACGTGGCGACTTCGGCGCGGTGCCGGTCAACAACCCGAGCACGTTGACGCCGTCGATCACGCGGTCAGACGGTTGCTCCAGACCGGCCAGATCGAGCAGGGTCGGGAAGATGTCCAGATTGGTCATCAGTTCGGCCGAGTCTGAGTTGGCTTTGATGCGCTTGGGCCACTTGGCAATAAAAGGCACTTTGAAGCCACCGTCCATGGACTGGCCTTTGCCGCCACGCAAAACGCCCGGACTGCCTTCAAACCACGGACCGTTGTCGCTGGTAAAAATAAGCAAGGTGTTGTCGCTGACGCCGGCGCGGTCGAGCGCGGCGACGATCTGGCCCACGCTCCAGTCGATTTCTTCTACCGCGTCGCCGTATTTGCCGGCCTGCGATTTGCCGGCAAAGTTGCTTGACGCCGCCAGCGGTTGGTGCGGAAAGGTATGCGCCAGATACAGGAAGAAAGGCTGGCCCTTGGCCTCCTCGATCACCTGGACCGCTTCGGTGGTGTAGCGCCCGGTGACTTCGGGCAGGATGTTCAGAATGTCGGCTTCGATTTGTTGTTTGTCCCGGTACAGCGGGCAGGGCCGCATGTCGTTGCTGTGGGGCACACCGAGGTAGCGATCAAAGCCAAACTTGTGCGGATGAAACTCCGGCTGTTGACTGAAGTCGCCCAGATGCCACTTGCCAATCATGGCCGTGCGGTAGCCCGCCACCTTGAGTGCGGCAGCAACCGTCAGTTCCTTGTCGGACAGGCCTTCGGTGGCGTAGGCCTCGTGCAGGTCGGTGCTGCCAAGAACGGTGAGTTGCCCGGCCCAATTGCGCAACATGCGCTGCCCGGTGGCCTCGTTGGCCGGGTAGGGGTTGCCCGTCATGCCGGAGCGAAACGGATAGCGCCCGGTGAGCAAGCCGGCGCGCGAAGGCGAGCAGACACCGCTGCACGCGTAGTAGTCGCTTAAACGCAGGCCGGCCTTGGCCAGGCGGTCGATGTTGGGCGTGCGGATCGAGGTGCTGCCATAGCAGCCCAGGTCGCCATAGCCCAGATCGTCACAGTAGATGACGATGACGTTGGGTTTTTCGGCCTTGGCATTGAGCAGCTTGGGCAGGCGCAAGGCCGAACGCTGCGGATACGGACCGTAGAGATCTTCCATCGGCCGGCGATTGAGCAAGAGATAGGCTTCGGTACCGACGGCAGCGACGCCCCCGGCAAGGCAGCCGCCCCAGGCGAGCTTCTTCAACAAGCCGCGGCGTTTCATAGGGCTTGCCCGTTCATGCGGTCGGCGCGATTGGAAAAAGTGCGTTCGCGCCGTGCTGCTGTCATCGCGGTCGGTCGAAGTTTCATGTGGGCTCTCCTGAGGTTTGTGGCATATTGCACTGAACGTCAATTTGATCTGCGCATGGTAGAGATGCGGCGCGATTCGAATTGCCAAAATTCTGACAATGTTTATGGATTGGACGTCATGGTTAACCCTAGGGATTTAGATGTTCGCGCGTTTCTCAAGCCCTCTGTGTTTGGACAGTTGGGGCCGGATGTGCTGGACCATGTGACCCGATGTGCTGTCATCGAACGCTTTGAAGTGCCTACTTTGCTCAATGCGGCGGGCGTGCCGCTGGAGCGCCTGCGACTGGTGGTGGAAGGCAGTATTGCGATTTTTGCCCGCAAACCGTCGGGCAAAGAAGTGGTGATCTCGGAAGTGGGACCGCGTGGCTGGGCCGCCTGGTTGCCCTGCTTTGCGGCCGCGCCACCGAATCATGATTTTTACAGCGGCGCCAAATCCTGTTTTATCGCCGTGCCGGTCACGGTTGTGCAAAGCCTTTGCCTGCAATACCCTGCGCTGTATCCCTTGATCATTGGCGAAATCGGCTTGCGCTTTCGCTTGCTGATGGAATGGGCCAGCCAGTCGATCCTGCTGGAACCCGAACAGCGCATGGCCAAACTGATTGTGATCCTGGCGCAGGAACAGAAGGCCATGAGCAGCCCGAGTTCCATCGTCATCACGCAAAGCCGGCTCGCCAATCTGGCGCGCTGCTCGCGGCAGTCTGCGAACGTCTTGTTGAGCAACCTGGAACACAAGGGACTGATCCAACTGTTGTATGGCAAATGTGATATTCCCGACCTGGCCGCGCTCGCTGCATTTGCCGACGCCGAAGAAGCGGACGCAGACCCTGATGAGAAGTCAGGCTTCAAGCTGCGTGAGTGATACGGACTTCCGTGAGATGACGGCCATCCAGGTGGCCCGCTCGCAGACGCTGCTGCCGCTTTGGGCGCCGCATTCAGATCCCGGATGCAAGCATTGCTCTGTGCGGCCAATCAGCAGCTTGGAACTCCAGGAGATGGTTGAACTGGGTCGCCCCGTGCGGCTGCCGAAAGCGTCAGCCGGTGCAGATCGATCAGACCCTGCTGGTCCAGTTTCTCTCCGATGTAGCCACCCGCCAGGGAAAAGGCGACCGGCAGACTTTGCTGGCGACACCAATCGAAAACGATTCGCTCGCGCGTGGCAAGCATTTCCTGCGTAATGCCCGCCAGCGCCCCGTCGGCGCAGCCTTCATACGGGTCCATGCCGGCGTTGTACAGACACAGGTCGAAGTGCGGCCAATGCAATGCGATTTCCCGAAGTTGTTTTTCGATTTCGCCAAGGTAGTCATCGCTGCTGCGCACCATGTGCAGCCGGATTTGAGCGCTGCTTTCATAGCTGTCGTAGTCATCGACGGACACGTCCAATTGCCAGATGCGCGGCTCATCGCCGATCATGGAGGCGCTGCCCCCGCCGCAGTGCGCGTCGAGGTCCAGGATCAACACGGATTTGGCACCCGCCGCGAGCGCCTCGCGTGCCGCAATCACCAGCCCGTTGAAGGTGCAGTAGCCCAGGCCGGCGCCACGCTGTGCGTGGTGCAGACCACTGGAAAGCGACCCGGCCAATCCGCTGCGCAGCGCATCGAGCGCGGCCGCGACGGCGCCACCGTTGGAAGCCAGCACCATCGGCCACAGCCCGGCGTCCCAGGAGAAGCCCTGCGACTGCGCGAGTTCGAGCGGTGAGCCCGTCTGGATGGCACTGACATAAGCAGGCTCATGCGCCAGGCAAACCTGTTCAAACGTTAGCGGTTGCGGCGCGCACAGCGTGATGTTGGCGATGGGCGACTCAAGCAGTGAGTCGGCCACCCATTTCGACTTGCGTGTGGTCTCGAACGCGTAGGCCGAGCCCGCATAGGCGGGGCTGTAATAAACATTCATGGGGCGGGTCGCGTCCGGGCCGCATCGGCGACGCGCTTGGTGACGAGGAATGCGATCGTGATCAGCGCGACCGAGGCCAGCAGGAAGATCGCCGACAGTGCGTTGACCTCCGGCGTGACCCCGGTGCGGATCATGCCGAAGATATACACCGGCAGTGTCGTGGCGCCAGGCCCGGCGACAAAATAGGTGATGACAAAGTCGCCCAGTGAACTGATGAAGGACAGCAGGGCACCGGCAAAAATACCCGGACTGAGCAGCGGCAATTCAATGCGCACAAACCGCTGCCACGGCGGCGCGTAGAGGTCGGCCGCCGCCTCGATCAAGACCGGATCGAGTCCGGCCAGGCGCGAGCGAATCGGGTAGTAGGCAAACGGAATGCAAAAGACCGTGTGCGCCAGGGTCACTGACAGCAGGCCCAGCGGAATTCCTGAAAGTACAAACAGCACCAGCAAGGCCACTGCGCTGACGATCTCCGGCACCAGCAAGGGCAGGCTGAGCAGGCCTTCGACCGTGCCCCGGTGCGTCGAACTGGAACGCGCCACACCGAGGGCTGCTGCGGTGGCCACCGACGTTGCCAGCAGCGTGGCAATCGTGGCCACGATCAGCGAGTTTTTGGTTGCGCGCAGGATGGCATCGTTGTCGATAACGGTTGCGTACCACTTCCAGCTAAAGCCGCTCCAGATGGTGGTCAGTTCGTTCTCGTTGAACGAGAGCGCCACCAGCGTCACGATCGGGCTGTAGAGAAAGACCAGGGCCAGCACGGCAATGACGGCGTTGCCACGGCCACTCAACAGGTTTCTTTCGCGGCTCATGGTTGACGCCGCGCCATACGAGCCTGCACCAGGCGCCATACCAGCAAAGTGAGCAACAGAACGGCCACCAGCATCAGCGCCAGCGCCGCGCCAAAGGGCCAGTTGCGCGAGGCGCCGAATTGCGACTGCACCAGATTGCCGATCATCATCGACTTGCCTCCACCGAGTAACTCGGGGCTGACGTAGGCACCCAGGCAGGGGATAAATACCAGAATCGCACCGGCCAGAATTCCAGGCATCGCCAGCGGCAAAACAACGCGCGACAGGACGCGCCGCCGTGTCGCGCCGAGGTCAAATGCCGCTTCGATCAGGCGCTTGTCGATGCGTTCCAGCGCCACATAGGTTGGCAGAATCATGAAAGGGAGAAACGAGTAGGTCAGGCCGATACCGGTGGCCAAAGGCGTGTACAGGATGTCCAGCGATTGCTTGGTCAGGCCCAGCCATTGCAAACCCTGATCGAGCGCGCCGCCGTTGCGCAGAATCAGGATCCAGGCGAAATTTCGCACCAGCAGATTGGTCCAGAACGGGACGGTGACGAGGAACAGAATGAAGGCGGCGCGTCGGCGCGACACGGTCGTCATGTAGAGCGCGGTGGGAACGCTCACGACCAGTGTCAACAGCGTCGTGATGGCCGCCAGGCGAAACGAGCGCGCGAAGATGGCGATGTAGTCACCGTTGAATGACAGCTTGCCCGCGAAGTCGCGCTCGAACAGCAGTTTCTCGTAGGCCACGCTGGTGTGCGTGTCCCAAAGGACGCCGCCAAAAGGTGCGCGCTCCAGCGTTGAGACATACAGCATCAACAGCAGCGGCGCGATCATGAAGAGCGCCAGGTACAGCACCGCTGGCGCGGTCAGCGCGAGATCGCGGGTGCGTACCGATTTCATGCGGCAAAGGCCCTCACGGCGTTGCCCGCAATGCTAAAGCCGCAGCGGCCTGCCAGCAGTTCCTGCACATCAGCGGCACCGCTCAGTCGCACGCGCAACTGGGTTCCGTCGGCAAGTCGGGCGTGCGCCATCCGATCGCTGCCGCTGTAGATGGTCTCGGGTACCTCACCGCACAGCAGCGCTGACGCAATCGGCGCCAGCGAGATACGCTCCGGGCGCACCACCAGCACGGCCTTGGCCCCTGTTGCAATGGCGTTGGCATCGGTCACGTCAAGCTCAACTGCGTCTTCGCCGCAACAACTCAGCCGAAAGCGCCCACCGTCGCCGTTGCGCGCCACACACACGGCCGGAAGAAAGTTGGCGTCGCCTATGAATTCGGCGACGAAGAGGTTCGCCGGGCGCTCATAGATATCCGCTGAGCGTCCGACCTGCATCAGCTTGCCGTCGCGCATGACGGCGATCCGGTCTGACATGCGCAGCGCTTCTTCCTGATCGTGGGTCACGAAGACAAAGGTGATGCCGGTGGCCATTTGCAGACGCTTCAATTCAATCTGCATTTCCTTGCGCAATTTAAGGTCCAGCGCTGACAAGGGCTCGTCCAGCAGCAAAACTTTGGGCTGCGGTGCCAAGGCGCGGCCCAGCGCCACCCGCTGTTGCTGGCCGCCGGAGAGTTGTGCCGGTAGCCGCTCGCCCAGGCCCTCCAGGCGAAGCAGGCTCATCATCTCGGCCACGCGTGTGCGAATCCCGTCGCGTGGTCGGTCCAGCATTTCCAGCGCGAAGGCGATGTTTTGCGCCACGCTCATGTGCGGAAACAAGGCGTAGCTTTGAAACACCGTGTTCACGGGTCGCAAATTCGGTGGCGTGCGCCCCATGTCGACGCCGTCGAGTTCGATGCTGCCTTCGTCCAGATCTTCAAATCCGGCGATGCTGCGCAGCAGCGTTGTTTTGCCGCAGCCCGATGGGCCCAGCAGCGTGAAGAATTCGTTCTTGCGGATGTCCAGCGAGACACCGTCCAAGGCCGCATGCGGGGTGCCGGGAAAGGTCTTGCGCACGCCAGAAATGGCGATGGCAGTTTCGGTCATGGCGAGCCTTTGGGTTAGGCCGGCGGGGCGCGCGCCGCGCCGGCGAGATTCAGGAGACCGTGGCCGCGGGGCGGTTAGCGGTTGAGTCGCGTCCAGACGCTATCACGCAATTCACGCGCCTTGACCGAGCAGTCCTTCACCGGGCGAAAACGGCTCTTGAGCGCTTCGGGCGGGTTGATCGCCGGGCTGGCGGCCAAGGCCGGGTCCATGAACGCGGCGGAACCCTTGATGGCGTTGTTGTAGCCATTGAAATTGGAGGCTTCGGCCGCGTTCTTCGGATCCATCATCCAGTTCATGAACGTTTTTGCGCTCTCGACATTGGGCGCACCCTTGGGAACGACAAAATAGTCGCTCCACAAGTTCATGCCTTCCTTGGGATAAACGAATACGGCGGTCGCCAGTTTCAGGCCCGACTTGTAGGAAGCGCCGTTCCACTGGTGGTGCATCGTCACTTCACTGGCCGCCATGCGACCAATCGTTCCGGTCGAAGAATAAATCTTGACGCCGGGCTTTTGTTTGAGCAGGACGTCCAGAATGCGCTGTGCGTCCGCCGGGTTCTCGGTGCAGGTGTCGATGCCAAGGTAGTGCGCGGCAGCAGTGAACATCTCGCCCTGATTGGCCATGGCGGCGATCTTGCCGGCGACCTCGGGACGGGGCTCAAAGAACTCCTTCCAGCTGTCGGTCAGTTTGCCACCCGGAACCTTGGCCGAGTCATAGGTGAAGCCGGTCGAACCCCAGGTGTAGGGAACGGAATAGTCCGCGGTCGGGTCCGCCGGTGGCCGGTCATGCGGTGCCGCGACATTTTTGAAATTCGCCATCTTGGACGCTTCCACCTTGAGCAGCAGGCCCGACTTGATCATGGTGCTCAGCACCGAATCACTCGGGATCACGATGTCGTAGCCGCCGCCGCCGGCCTGGAGCTTGGCGAGCATGGTTTCGTTGCTGTCGTAGACGTCGAGGGTCACCTTGATGGCGGTTTCGGCCTCAAAGCGTTTGAGCAGGTTTGGCGGCACATAGTTGGCCCAGCTGTAGAGGAACAACTGTTTGGTCTGGGCTGCGGCCATCATCGGCAGGCAGGCGCACGCGAGGCCCAGCAGCGTCAAGCGGCGAAGGCTGTTCTTGAGTTGGCGTGCAGTGCCTGGTTTGTCATGGGTGATTGAATGCATCTCGGTCTCCGGGTTGTTATCGGGGCCCATTGTTTATTGTCGAATCCCCGTACATTAGTGCCAATCGGTGAAAATTATTGGGTCCAATACCGCTGCCACACATGCTCACTGAATACCTGTCAGGCCAAATCGAGCGACTCTCGATCCGCGACGATTTGCCCATGCATCGCAAGCTGTATGAGGCTTTGCGACGCGCCATTCTGGATGGGAAACTCAGCGCCGGCCATCGATTGCCATCGAGCAGGGAATTGGCGCAGGACCTGCGCCTGTCCCGAAACACCGTCGTGGCGGCGCTCAACCAACTCAATGTGGAAGGCTTGTTGACAAGCCACGTCGGCCGCGGCACCTATGTCAGTGACAGGCCGACACAGAAAACGGCGCGACCTCCGTCACTGCAAGTCAGCCAGGACATCAGGCTGTCGCAGCGTGGCCAGAAGATCCTGACCAGCTTTTCGGCTTCCCAACTGGAGATCTACCCGTTTACGTCGGGGATCGTCGACTTCAGCGCATTCCCGGTGGCGCTGTGGCGCCGGCTGCAGCACAAGCACTGGCGCATGAGCTACCCCGACATGCTGGACTACAGCTACTCCGGCGGTCATGCGCCCTTGCGCAATGCCATTGCCGGCTACCTGCGCGTCTTTCGCAACATGTCGGTTGATACCGAGCAGGTCATCATCACCACGGGCACCCAGCAGTCGCTTGAACTCTGCGCCCAAGTGCTGGCCGACCTTGACGACACGGTCTGGATCGAAGACCCGGCTTACTGGGGGGCGGTCAAGGCCTTCATGGCGACCGGGCTGCGCCTGCATCCGGTGGCAGTTGACGAACACGGACTCGCGCCTGAGCGTTTGAGCGAGGCGCCGCCGCCGCGCTTGATCTACGTGACCCCCTCGCACCAATACCCCACTGGCGTCGTCATGTCGCTGGCGCGCCGGCAAGAAGTTCTTGCGATCGCCAGACGGCACAAGGCATGGGTTCTGGAGGACGACTACGACAGCGAGTTTCGTTTCAGCGGCCCCTCGATCGAAGCGATGGCCGGCCTGGACACGGACCAGCGCGTGCTCTACATGGGCTCGTTCTCAAAGGTGCTCTACCCCGGTCTCAAGCTGGGCTATCTGGTGGTTCCCAGAGGGCTCGCCGAGCCCTTGAAGCAGGCGCACTATGACCTCAACCGGCCGGGTCAAATACCGCTGCAGGCGGCGTTGGCGGAATTTATCGAGATGGGGCATTTCAGCACCGCCTTGCGCGATGCCCGGCAAAGCTACGCGGCTCGCCGACGCTGCCTGCTCGAAGCACTCAAGCCCTGTCTGGGCGCACTCGCCCATATCAGTGGCGCTGAGCAGGGCCTGCATCTGTGTGTCAATTTGCCCGTCACGGTAGACGACAAGGCGCTGGCGCAGCGCATTGGCGCCCTGGGGCTGACCGTGCGCGCCTTGTCTGCCTATTGCGTTCATCGCACGGACCTTCGGGGTATCGTGATTGGGTACGGCTACGCTTCGCTGGCTGAAATTCAACACCATGGGCCAACGCTTGCCAAAGCCATCAGCGCCGCGCTGGCGCGAGCGCCGATAATTCACCCCTGAACCCGTCGTGAACGTCGCGCCACCCCATGAACCATTCGTCCGTCCTCTTCGTCTGCAATGACAACCTGTGCCGCAGCCCGACCGCCAATGTGGTGCTGGGGCAAAAGCTGGTCGACGCGGGCCTGGAGCCATGGGTTGATGTTGATTCCGCCGGCACCCATGACTTCGCCGTGGCCGAGTCGGCGGATATTCGCGCACAGAAGCACGCCACACGGCGCGGCTATGACATGTCGGCGCTGCGGGCGCGTCTGCTGTTGCTGAGTGACTTCGAACGATTTGCGCTGATCGTCGCGATGGACGACGCCAGCATGCAGACACTGCAACTGCGCTGCCCACCCAGGCACCGGCACAAGCTGCGCTACTTCACGGCGTTTCTGGGTGCGCCGGCGGGCGAGGATGTGCCCGATCCTTTCTATGGCGATGAATGGGATTTCGAGCGGGTGCTCGATCAGATCGAGGCCGGCTGCGACGCGCTGATGGTCACGCTGCAACAGGCAACAAACTCACGACCCGAGTAGCAGGCTGCTCGCAAGAGCGAACATGATGAGGGCGATCAGCGCATCGAGCGCGCGCCAGGCAGCCGGCTTGCCAAACAACGGTCCCAGCAGACGCGCGCCGTAGCCCAGAGCAAAAAACCAGACGAAGCTGGCCGTTGCCGCGCCAGCGCCAAAAATCCAGCGCCCGTGTTCGCCGCGCTGGCTCGCCAGTGCGCCCAGCAGGATCACCGTGTCCAGATAGACATGCGGGTTTAAAAAAGTAAAAGCCAGACAGGTGGCCATCGCGCTGCCAAGGGAGGCGCTGACATCGGAATCGACCGTCAAGCGTTGCGGCTGCAGCGCACGGCGCGCGGCCACCAGAGCGTAGCCGAGCAGGAAGGCGGCGCCGCCATACCGGGCTGCAAGCAGGGCGGAAGGCAGGGCCTGCACCAAGGCGCCCAGGCCGGCGATGCCAGCAGCAATCAGCAGCGCGTCGGCGCCGGCGCATACCAGCACCACCGGCAGCACGTGCTCGCGCCGGATGCCCTGGCGCAGCACAAACGCATTCTGGGCGCCGATGGCGATGATGAGGACGGCGCCGGACAGGAAGCCGGCAAGGAGGTCGCTGCGCATGGTGGAGCGATTCTCGCGCATGGCCGCACCGCTTCGGCTGTGCAACAGCGCCGTCCGTGCGGTCCAGATGCGCCGGACAAAAAGACTTGACACGGTGTTCACCTTCTTGCTATACCCTGACCGACACTGTGCCAGCAAGGTCCGCCAGAGGCCCCGATGCAGTTCCGAACAACCAGGCCCGAGGTTCATATGTCAGACACCATTGATTCACCTTCTGCGAGTTTTCGCGACGTCTTCGAGCGCCAGCGCGCCACCGCGCTGCGACTGCGCACTTCCACGGCTGCCGAGCGCATCGAGAAGTTAAAACGCCTGCGCGCTGCCGTCATCGCCTACACCGACACCTGGTGCAAGGCCGGCTGGGCTGACTTCCGCAAGCCCCCCGGTGAGGTCGAGCTGACCGAGGTGCTGCCGGTGGTGGTGGAGGTCAATGACGCCATCCGCAACCTCAAGTCCTGGATGAAACCGACCAGCGTCTGGCCAACGGCGATGCTGATGGGGACCAAATCCTGGGTCAAGTATGAGCCGCGCGGGCGCTGCCTGATCATTTCGCCCTGGAACTACCCGGTCAATCTGACTTTTTGCCCGCTGGTCGCCGCCATTGCCGCCGGCAACACGGTCATCATCAAGCCTTCTGAAATGGCGCCGCAGCTGGCCGCCGCGATGGCCAAGCTGATACGCGAGGTGTTCACCGAAGACGAGGTCGCGCTGTTTGAGGGCGATGCCAGTGTGGCCCAGGGTCTGCTGGAATTGCCGTTTGACCACATCTTTTTTACCGGCAGCCCGATGATCGGCAAAGTCGTGATGGCGGCTGCCGCCAAGCACCTCACCAGCGTCACGCTGGAACTCGGCGGCAAGAGCCCGACCATTGTGGACGCCAGCGCCAATCTCGACCTTGCCGCGCAAAACGTGATGTGGGCCAAGTGCGCCAACGCAGGACAAACCTGCATCGCGCCCGACTACGTGTTTGTGCACAGCTCGGTGAAGGACGCTTTTGTTGAGCGCTGCCGCACGCAACTGCTGCAGGCATTCGGCAAAGACCCGGCCGCGCAAAGCCCGCACTATGCCCGTATCGTCAATACCCGCCACGCCGGCCGGATCAAGGCACTGCTGGACGACGCCAAGGCGCGCGGTGCGCGCACGCTCACCGGGGATGTGGTGGCGCTTGACGACTGCTACATTGCACCGACCCTGCTCGATGGTGTGCCGGCGGACGCCGCCATCATGCACGAGGAAATCTTCGGCCCGCTGCTGCCGATTCTTGCGTTCAACGAGATCGACGAGGTCATCGCGCACATCAATGCCGCACCGAAACCGCTCGCCCTCTACCTCTACAGCGAGGACCAGTCGGCGGTCAACAAGGTGCTGGCGCAAACCTCGTCCGGCGGTGCCTGCGTCAACCACGCCATCATCCATTACCTGCACGGGCATCTGCCGTTTGGTGGCGTGAACAATTCCGGCATGGGCAACGCCAACGGGCGCTACGGTTTTCGCACCTTCAGCCACGAACGCGGCGTGGTGCAGACGCGCTTCGGTCTGGCCACCAAGATGTTCAAGGCCGGCGAGGTGCCGCCCTGGATGTTGTCGATGCTGCGCAAGATCTTCCGCTGGATCTGAGGGCGGTTGCGAGGCGGGCAGAGGTATCGCGCCGAATAAGTTGTACCGGCATCACGTCGCGAGTCGACGGCGTCACTGCGCCGTTGCAAATTCGATCCAACATTCATCGGCACGCAAGGCGTGCCCTATCCATGGGATTCATCATGACAACATTCAGTTTTGAGACGGCACCCAAAATCATCTGCGAGCAAGGTGGCGTCAACCGGTTGGGCGAGATTGCCAAGAGCCTGGGCATGACGCGCTTGTTTCTGGTCACCGATGCTGGCCTGATCAAAGCCAGATTGCTCGACGGTGCGCTGGCCTCACTCGCCGCTGCCGGGTTGACGGCCACGGTGTTTTCCGAGGTGCTGGCGGACCCTCCCGAAGTCAGCGTGCAGGCGGCAGTGGATGCGGCGCGGTCTGTTGGCGCTGACGGCGTGGTGGGTTTTGGTGGCGGCAGTTCGCTCGATACCGCCAAGCTGGTAGCCCTGCTGGCGCGCACAGCGCAGGCTTTGCCCGCTATCTACGGCATTGGCTTGGCACGTGGACCACGACTGCCGCTGATCCAGGTGCCAACCACAGCCGGCACCGGCTCCGAAGTCACGCCGATCTCAATTCTGACGACACCAAGCCATGAAAAGAAAGGCGTTGTCTCGCCCTTGCTGTATCCGGATGTGGCCTTGCTCGACAGCCGCTTGACACTCGGCCTGCCGGCGCCTGTGACCGCCATGACCGGGGTCGACGCCATGGTGCACGCGGTCGAGGCTTTCACCACGCGCTTGAAGAAGAATCCACTCAGCGACGCACTGGCGATCAAGGCACTGCAACTGCTCTACCCCAACCTGCTGGCGGCCGTCAACGACGGCAAAGACGCAGCGGTGCGCGAAAGCATGCTGCTGGGCTCGCTGTTTGCCGGGATGGCTTTCGCCAACGCACCGGTTGGCGCGGTACACGCGCTGGCTTATCCGCTCGGGGGCCATTACGGTCTGCCGCACGGACTGAGCAACTCCCTTGTTTTTGTTGCGGTACTGAAATTCAATCTGCCCCAGGCGCAAGCGCTTTATGCCGAACTGGGGCGCGCCATTCTGCCGCAACTGGGTGCCGCCAGTGACAGCGATGCGGCCGCAGCCTTCGTCGCTGCCATCAGTGCACATGTTTCGGCGATGCCCTACGCACAAACGCTGCGCGCGGCCGGTGTCAAGGAAAGCGATTTGCCGATGCTGGCGCGCGATGTCATGAACATCCAGCGGCTGCTGGTCAACAACCCGCGCGATGTCACGTACGAAGATGCCCTGGCAATGTACCAGGCTGCCTACTGAACCAATTTAACTGGAGCACTCTCATGATGCAACTCAAAGACCCCTCACTGCTGCGCCAGCAGGCGTATGTCAACGGAAACTGGTGCGATGCGGACAGCGGCGAAACCTGCGCCGTCACCAATCCGGCCACCGGGGACGTGATCGGTACTGTACCCAAAATGGGTGCTGCGGAAACCCGCCGCGCCATTGCCGCTGCCGACGCGGCCTGGCCCGCCTGGCGTGCCAAGACCGGCAAAGAACGCAGCGCGGTGATCCGCAAGTGGAATGACCTGATGATTGCCAACGCCGACGATCTGGCCATGATCATGACCATTGAGCAAGGCAAGCCCCTGGCCGAAGCCAAGGGTGAAATCGGGTATGCGGCGTCCTTCATTGAATGGTTTGCCGAGGAGGCCAAACGGGTCAGCGGCGACACGCTGGCGTCACCCTGGAGCGATCGACGCATCGTCGTCATCAAGCAACCGATTGGCGTTTGTGCCGCCATCACACCGTGGAACTTCCCGTCTTCGATGATCACCCGCAAAGCGGGCCCGGCGCTCGCCGCCGGTTGTCCGATGGTTTTGAAGCCAGCGCTGGCAACTCCCTATTCAGCGCTTGCCTTGGCGGTTCTGGCCGAACGCGCTGGCGTGCCGGCGGGCATCTTCAGCGTGCTGACCGGCTCGGCCAGCGCCATTGGCGGCGAGATGACGTCCAACCCCACGGTGCGCAAGCTGTCGTTCACCGGTTCCACCGAGGTCGGCAGCATGCTGGCGCAGCAATGCGCCAGGACGATCAAGAAACTCTCGTTGGAACTCGGGGGCAATGCGCCTTTCATCGTGTTTGACGATGCCGATCTGGACGCCGCCGTCGAGGGCGCGATCATGTCCAAGTACCGCAACGCCGGGCAGACTTGCGTCTGCGCCAACCGGTTGTATGTGCAGGCTGGCGTCTACGAAGCATTTTCGAAAAAACTGGTCATCGCAGTCGAGAAACTCAAAGTCGGCAATGGTGTGGAAACCGGTGTGACGCAGGGTCCGCTGATTGACGGCGCTGCCATCAAAAAGGTGGAAGAGCACATCGCGGATGCACTCGCCAAAGGGGGACGCTTGTTGACCGGTGGCAAGCGCCATGCGTTGGGGCACAGCTTTTTTGAGCCGACGGTGATCGCTGACACCACAGCCGACATGATGGTCGCGCGCGAGGAAACCTTTGGCCCTCTGGCACCTCTGTTCCGCTTCAAAACCGACGCTGATGTCATCGCCATGGCCAACGACACTGAATTTGGTCTGGCCAGCTATTTTTACTCGCGTGACGTTGGCCGCATCTGGCGCGTCGCAGAAGCGCTGGAGAGCGGCATGGTGGGCATCAATACCGGCATCATCTCCAACGAAGTGGCGCCCTTTGGCGGCGTCAAGCAATCGGGCCTCGGTCGCGAAGGCTCCAAATACGGCATGGACGAATACCTGGTGATCAAGTACCTCTGCATGGGCGGTCTTGATAAGTGACGATCCGCATTCGACGGTTTGCAATTACGGAATTAAATTCCGAAAATGTAAAGAATGATTCCGCGCCACGCCACGGGCTGTGAGGCTTTCAGTCCCTGAAAACCGGCGCGCGCTTTTCGCGCATGGCCAGGCCCGCTTCCGCCAGGTCTTTTGACATCAGCATGGCGGCGTTCCATGTGGCGATGTAGTTCAGGCCGTCGGCAACTGAATGGTCGCGCACAAAGGTGATCATCTCCTTGGTGCCACGCAGACACAGCGGTGATTTGGCCGCCAGCCCATCGGCCATTTGCTGCACGCCGGCGCGCAGCGCGGCCTGTGATTCGTAGCACCGGTTCACCAGCCGCATCTCGGCCGCCTCGGCGCCAGAGAAGCGCCGCCCGCTGTAGGCCAGCTCGCGTGCCATGCCTTCGCCCACCAGGCGCGGCAGGCGCTGCAGCGTGCCGACATCGGCCACCAGTCCGACGTCGATCTCCTTGACCGTGAACCAGGCCTCCACGCTGCAGTAGCGCATGTCGCAGGCGGTGATGATGTCGATGCCACCGCCAACGCAGGCCGCATGCACTTCGGCCAGCACCGGCTTGCGGCAACGCTCGATCGAGGTCACCGTGTCCTGGATGTCGAGGATCGAGCGGCGCAGTTTTTCGCGTGAGCGGCCGTCGCAATCGTCCTGCGCCTCGTGCTTGAGTTCGAGCAGCATCTGCAGGTCCAGCCCGGCCGAGAAGTGGCCGCCAGCGGCCGACAGGATGCCGACACGCGCAGCCGGCGTTTGGTCCAGCCACTGCATGGCCTCGCGCAGTTCGCGCCACATGGCGGCGTTGATCGCATTGGCTTTGTGCGGCCGGTTCAACTCGATGCGGGCCACGCCCGCGTTCAGTGAAACCGCCAGCGTCTCGAAAGTGGGCGGCAGTGGCATGTTCATGGCGCCGCCTTATTTCTGTTCCAGAACCGGGTCAAGATAGCCCGTCACCAGCACCCATTTGTTGCCGCTGACCTGCGTCATGCGCACTTTCTGGTTGCTCATGCGGTTGTCTTTGGACACGATGAAAGGCGGGTTGCCGAGTTCGTCGGCTGGGAGCTTGGTTGCTTCCATGGCGGCATTGAAAGTTTCGACGGTCAACTTCTTGCCGGCCTTGTCGGCCAGTTTGGCAAAGCTTGTCAACGCGTAATACGAGTACATCGAGTACAGACCCGGGTCATCGCTAAAGCGCTTCTTGTAAGACGCCACCCAGGCCCGCACCGCCGGGTTGGCGTCGTCGGCATAGGGCAGCGGGATGAAGGTTGAGCCGTAGACACCGTCCATGGCGGCGCCGCCCAGTGTTGGCACCTGCTGCGAGTAATTGGCGGCGGTGCCGAGGAAGTCAGGGTTGAAGCCGATCTTGCGCGCCTCGCCAACCGAGCCGACGAACTCGCGCAGCGTCGAGGCATTGAGCACTAGGTCGCAGTTGGCGGCCTTGAGCTTCGCCATCTGCGAGGCAAAGTCGGTGGCGCCGCGTTTGTAGGAGACCTTCTCGGCGGCCACCAGTCCCTTGCTCTTGAGGTAGACGTCCGCCGCTTCCATCACTTCGCGGCCGTAGTCGTCATCCTGGTACAGCACGCCGATGTGCTTGTAGGGTTTTTTCTTCAGCATGTAGTCCAGCGTCGTCGTGGTCATGGTGAAGTAGGAGGGCGCCAGCGCAATCTTGTACGGGCTCGGTGGCTCGGAGAGCGCTGGGGCGGCACCCTGCGGCATGAAGTTGAAGACCTTGTTTTCCAGCACAAAGGGCAGTGCCGCCATGTTGGTGGCGGTGCCCAGATGCCCCAGGATGGCGAATACGTTGTCCTGCTGCACCAGCTTTTGCGCTGCCAGCAGGGCGCGTTTCGGTTCATAGCCGTGGTCTTCGATCACGAGGCGGATCTTGCGCCCCTGCACGCCGCCCTTGGCGTTGATCTCATCGATGGCCATGTTCATGCCGTTGCGCGACTCCTTGCCGTAATTGGCAATCGGCCCCGACAGATCGGTGACCAGACCGAGCACGATTTCGGTGTCGGTAACGCCCTTGTTCTGCGCTATCGCCAGGGTCGCTGCGCTGAGCAGCAACGTGGTCAAAATTTTCTTCAGCATGGTCGATGCTCCTTGGGGTGGTTGGGTGAAAGTGAAAAGAAATCAGTCGGCTGCGGGCGGCGGGATCGGTTGGGCGCAGCATATTCACCGCGCCACGGGCTGTCTTGCGTCAATTGGTTACGGCTGCATGGATGCCGGATCAGGTCCGGCATGACAAGCGGGAAATTGTCATTGCGCCCCCGGACTGTCATTGCGGGCTCCGACCCGCAATCCACGGTCCGCGTGGCACGGTCATAAGGCATGGATGCCGGTTCAGGTCCGGCATGACAAGCGGGAAATTGTCATTGCGCCCCCGGATTGTCATTGCGGGCTCCGACCCGCAATCCATGCTTCGCGTGGCACTGGATCCCGGGTCAAGCCCGGGATGACAAGCCAGCGGCTAGGTACCTGGACTTCGCCATCATCCTCATATTTCCGCGGCGAGTCGGCAGGCCTGGTCGATGGCGCGTTTGGCGTCGAGTTCGGATGCCTCGAAGGCGCCGCCGATCAGGTGCGCTTGCATGCCCTGCGCCAGCAGTGCCTCGTGCAGCACGCGCAGCGGCAGTTGCCCGGCGCAGACGATCACGGTATCGACCTCGAACAATCGCGGCTCGCCGTTGACCCGCGTGTGCAGGCCGGCGTCGTCGATTCTGAGGTACTCAACGCCGGCTTGC
>SESF01020125.1_pt1 | contig 17132 bp, 8 predicted proteins | sample 3171521 | NCBI WGS metagenome assembly SESF01 (sample SAMN10866945, study PRJNA518727) | freshwater metagenome | biome: subpolar coniferous forest; feature: holomictic lake; material: water; isolation source: holomictic Lake 227, 6 m and 8 m depth | place: Canada: near Kenora, Ontario | collected...
TCTTTAACGGCCAGTAATCCAGCAGCAGCATCACGAATGGCCATGTCACTAGCATCGGCTTGCTCATCAACCCGAGGGCGAAGAAGCCAAGGGATAGAAGATAGAAGATAGAAGATGGGAGCGAGGAGACCGACCAAGGACCACGGACCACAGACCACCTGCCTCTGGCTTCCGACTTCGGATTTCGGATTTCGGGCTTCGGATTTCGGGTTTCGGATTTCCGCCTCCCCCTCCCCTGCGCGTAGCGGGCGTAAGCGATTAAGGAAAGCAGTCCGAAACAGCCGCTGAGCACATCCTTGCGCTCGGACACCCAGGCCACCGACTCAACGCGCAGCGGGTGAACCGCGAACAACGCCGCCACCAATAGACTCCGCCACACCGCGCCGGTCATTCGTTGGAGCAACCAAAAGACCAACCCCGCGTTAAGTGCGTGCAGCAGCACGTTGGTCAGGTGATGGGCCCCGGGGTTCAAACCGAACAGTTGGCAGTCCAACATGTGGGACAACATCGTCACGGGATGCCAATTGCCGGCCACAGGGTTTGCCCACGCCCACTTTATACCCGCCCAGGTCAACCCGTTTTGGACGTGAACGTTCGAGGTGACATAGAAATCGTCATCGTAGTTGATGAAGCCAAAGCCGCTTGCCGGCCAATACAGGGCCAGTGTCACCAGCACCAGCGATACGGGTAGCAGCCACCAGAGGATTTGCGATTGAGCGGCAAGGGGCGCGGCTTGCGGGGGGGGCGGCGCTTCTGTCTTCTGCCTTCTGCCTTCTGCCTTCTTCATTCTGCCTTCTGCCTTCTGCCTTCTGCTTCAGCGTGATGGGCTTTCGCGGCAAGCACAAGGCCCAGGTTTCTACGAGCATCGGCGTAGTCCGGCCTGAGTCTCAGGGCTTCTTGGAATTGGCGAATGGCCTCGTCGGTTAGGCCGCTCCTGCCGTAGGCGCTGCCTAAGCTATTGTGGGCCTCGGCGTGATCCGGTTTGAGGTGGACAACTTCCTGAAATTGGCGGATCGCCTCGCCGGTGCGGCGTTGCTGGTAGAAGGCGACGCCGAGGTTGTAATGAGCGTCGGTATAATCAGGTTTCAGGCGAATCGCTTCCTCGTATTGTCTGATCGCCTCGTCGGTTTGGCCCTGCTTGGCGAGGGCAGCGCCGAGGTTATTGCATTCGATACTCCTCAACACCTGAGTCTCGGGATTCCCGCTTCGAGCCCAAAACGCGGTGTAAACGGTCACGGACCAAACCAGCAATAGCACCCCAACGGCAACTCCCACGACGCGGTGTCGCTGCCGCAGCCAATCGCAACCGACCGCAACCAAGGCACCGAACGGTAATAGTGCCGGGAATGCGAAGAACGCTTTGACAGAACAGCAGTAGGGCGCTTGTAGCGTGTTCCAAATCAGCCCCAATCCAAAGAGGAACACCATGCCTGGAATGAGCACCCATTCCGCGCGGATTTGACCTGCCAGGGGCTGCCGATCTTCCACCCGCTGCCACGTTAGAGCCGACTGACGTCGGCTGCTACGAAGACCTGCCAGTTGTGCGAGCGTGAGCGCAATTCCGACGATCAGCAGCAGGGAAACTCCCAGACTGATCCAATACCCGGCGCCCATTAAGTCATAGTTCCAGGGAGGTTGGAGGCCCCGGTCGGACACGCCGCTGGCCAGGCCGTCTCCCCAAAGCGTAGAATACATGCCGTCGGCGAAACTATGGAATGCGCTGAACGATGGCGTGCTTAGAGCTCGACCAAAACTCGAGTAGAAGGCGCTCGTGCGGAAACCTGGATCCTGCCACCAGGTTTGCCCCAGCCCGCTGTCCCCCTGGTTCATCACGATCGGCTTGCCGAATCGCGCCCAAACCCGCCCGTAATGCCAGCCGCAGACGATCAGGCACACTACGACTATCGCGCCCACGCTGCGCAGCCAGTCCCGACCCGCGTGCTCTTTTCGGGCAGCCAATCGCAGGCTCAACGCCGCCGGGAAGAACGGCAGCGCCAGCAACACTGAAAACTTGGTCAGCATCGCCGCCCCCAGCACCGCCCCGATGCCGAGGGGCATCCAGAGACCTTCCTTTTCCGCCCGCAGCAGGCGCAGGCACAAATAGATCGCGACGGTCACGAGAAAACCGGCCAGTGGCTCATTGGTGACGTATTGTGAGAGATACAAATGCGGCGGCAGGAAAGCCGCGACTAGCAAGCCTGCTGCTTGCGCCGGGAGATTCCCCCGAAACAGGAGGCGCAGGCACAGAAACACCAGCCAGCAGTGGAGCAAACCGACAACCCCATTGACCGCCCGCAGGAAATACACCGCATCCCCGTCCCCTACGGACCGTCCGCAGATGTCCAGTAGCAGAGCAGAGGCCAGGTAATAGAGCGGCGGTTGATGCATCTCAAGGCCTTCATTCGCCGACGGCAAAGCATGCTTTTGTTGAATGAACGCGATGTACTTCTCATGCTCCGCGGCATCAAAACCCATTGAGCGGGGGAGCTGCGGGATGTTGTTGATGAACAGAGCGGCTCGCGCAATCAGCACAAGCGCAAGCAGACCGTAGATCAGCTTCGTCAAGGTCGTCGTCGGGAGACTTCCGTCTGGCAGGCGTTTGTGGCGCAGCCAGCGGTTCAGGCCCCAAAATAACGCCAGAGAGACGGCGCAAAAGACCGCCTCCACGGGCCACACACGCTTCAGCCGTTCCATCATCCGCGTGCTTCCAGGTAGTGAACCATCCGGTTCCAACTCGATCGGCTGATTAGCCCGGCGGGCGCTTTGCCATTCAGTTCCATTGAGCGACGCTTGCCAGCGCTCACTCGTGCCCAGCGAGAGCCGATCACCCCTCAGCAGTAGCCAAAGGGCAGGCGGGCCGACGGCATTGGTCACCCAGGCGGTGATGACATTCGTCCCCGGCTGCAGTAGGCCAGCCACCTCGGTGCTGAAGGGTATCTTCCAATTTCGGCGGGTGGCGGGAGTATTGCCAACCTGCCGGCTGTTAATGGCCACGGTAGCACCCTTGAACGCACGGATCTCCAGAGTCGCATTGGCGGGCTTAGTGTCTAAAGTGAAGGAATGCCGGAATTCAACGGTGACGGATATTGCGTCCCGGGTGGTTGCCTCGGCTGGTCTCGGAAAGACAATCCACTCCGCTCCAGCTCGCGCCGACAGGAAAGCGATCGCCTCGTTGCGGGCGCACATCCACCAGAAACCGCCCGCTGCCGTTAAGAGCGCCATTACGAGCGCTAAAACCATGGCACGGCTAATACGGTTCGGACCCGCTAAAGGAGCAGATGCCATCGCCGGGGCGTGGTTATCTTTCGTCGCTTGCCTGCCTATAGGACAGCTCAAAATACTGCTCCACCGAGCGAGGTCGGGAACTTTAGCACGGCCATTGTGTAGCTGGAATGACGGGACATTGACAAGTCTGGGCACCCTGCGGGCGGCACGTTGGCTTGCCGCTCGCTGTGCTTACGGCACCAGGAACTAAGCCGTCTTCCGCCGATTGAGCGCGGTCACGATGACCCAGAGCACGACGAAGCCCAGCACGGCCAGGCCGATGCGCGTGGTCCAGCTTGGGACCTTGGCGTTCTCGGCCAACAGGCGGATCGTCATCGGTTTGCGCAACTCGGTTTGCAGGACCTGGCTGAAGCTGTAGCGCACGCCGCGCGTCGGAAGGTTCACGTGTAGCGGCGCGACCTTGGCCACCGCCACCTGCTGCGCCTTCTCCAGCTTGTCCCACTGCAAGCTGGCGACGTTCTCATCGTAGTTCAGGTACAGGTTCCTGGCCTGGAGGCCTTGCGGCATGACCTGTTGCTGTTGGGCCGGCCCGTTGAGGATCGTTTGTCCGGCCTGGACTTGGAGCGCCTGCTGGTCTCCGAGTCTTCCGGCGTTCTGCAGGAAGTAGTTATTCTGCGCCATGATCAGGTTGCTGCTTTGCGCGCGGCGAACGTCCTGCTCCAGTTCCTTGAGTTCGCGGCCTTCTGCCGGTTCGGCCTGCCCTTTGGCGCTCTTGAACTTGGCCCGGCCATAACTGCTGACCGCCTTCTGCAGGTTGCCGCCTTGCAGGTCTTTGCGCGCCGACTCCAGCCCGTAGCGCCATTCGGATTTGGTCTGCTCCGCCTGCGCCCGCTGCTGCACGTTGTATTCCGAGAGCGAATAGACCTGCTCCAGCGGCAGCGTCGCGTCGCTGGTGCGGGCCATCGAGCCCTCGAACCGGCTGTAGTCGTAATCCGGCGGCAGGTAAAGGTCCCACCGCGCGTTCTTCATCGGCAGGTCGAACTTTGGCGAAACCAGCGACAGCGTCCCGCTCCGCTTCGGGAACTTGTCCTGGCCGATGAACGTCAACTCGACGGTGACAGGCGCGTCGGAAGCCGTGTCGCGTTCCAATGGCAACAGCAGCTTGCCCTCGCGCACGCTGGGCCGGACTGGCTCCCCGGCGACGAACGCCGACCAGACCTTCGTCTTCTCCGGCAGCTCGATTTCCAGATGCTGCCGGCCGTTGTTGCGGATGCTCAGCGAGAGTTCCGTCATCACCTGGCCATCATCGGCCACCACGGTCGAGAGCCGGGCATTGTCAATCAGGGCTTGCAGCACTTCGGCCTCGTCGTAGCGCCGTGCGTCCAGCGCCAGCTTGTAGCCGGGGCGCAAGTAGCGGTAGGCCAACACCGTCGCCGGGTCCGCGCGGCCCGTCCACGGCGGCAGTTCACGCACGTCAATCTTGCTGAGCAACCCGCCGCCGGACGGGTCGCTGACCTGCAAGGGCGGCCGGGCAATGATGGCGACATGCCCGGCCTCGCGCTCGACGCCCAGCGCCTGGATGCCCGCCAGCTCGACCAGGTTCGATTGCCCGGTGCGCGGCAGCTCCCACGTCACGGTCAGCACGTAATCCCCGCGCACCTTGCTTTGCAGCTCGACGCGCCACTCGCCGTTGGTCTCGTCCCGCCGCCGAATCTGTGCGCCGGTGACCTCGACATTCTTGAACCCCACCGGCACCTGCAGCCGAAACTCCTTCACGGGGGCATTGGCGATGTCGTATTTCACCAGCGTCCGGCCGCTGACCAGCGTCTCGGTGAGGGTGATGGTGTTCATGATCTCGGCGCGCAGCCACGGCTCGACGGCTTCGGTCGCAACGCTGAGGTTCCAGGAGGGGGCGGCCTTGGGTGCCGCCGCAATGAACTTGTAAGCCAGGGCGCTGCCGCCGCTCGCCGCCCGCTCGCCCGGCACGCTCGCGAAGGGGACTTCGGTGAGGCCCTCGAAGGCATCGGTCTTGGCGGCGATGCCGTGATCGGTGGCGACGGTGATATAGCCGCTCAGCTTCTCCGTGCCGAGCGGATGCACTCCTGCGATGGCCAGCGTCTTCGGCGGCTGCCGGTGGTTCTGCACCAGCACCAGGCTCAGGGCGTAGGCGCCGATCGTGCGCTCCTTGAGAGTGACCTCGACCAATGGCGTGCCTTCTTCATTGCGTTCCACCCACTGGGAGACCTTTTCCCCAGTAACGTTTTCCAGCCGGTAGCCCGCGGGCAGCGCCAGCCGCAACGCGAACACGCCCGCGCGCTTGAGAGTGTAGTCCACCTGCGCGGTAACCTGCACCGACTCGGCGCCGATCCGCACGCTGTTGCGTGCCACAGCCTCGATTTGCGGCTGCACCGTTTCCGCGCGCACGCTGAGGCCGAAGTCGCTCTTGAGAAAACGGAATGCACTCAGGATGCCGTCCTGCTTGTCCGGTGCCGTGCGGGAGAACTCCTCGGCGTCCACGCGCTGCAGTTCCTGGGCGTTCTCGACGGTCAGGGACACCTCCTCGCTGGCGCGCAACGCCACCAGGCCCGTCTCGCGTTTCACGTCCAGCGCATGCGGGAGCTCCACCTTGACGGTGGCGGGCAGCTTCTCCAGCACCTTCTCGGTTTCGACGGTGAGCTTCCAGGCCGGAGAAACGCCCTTGATGAGGTCCACCACCAGCGTGTCGTCTTTGATCTCCCAACTGCGAATCGCGTCGCCTTCCACGCGCAACAGCCGCTGGCCGGCGGGCACCTGCACGCGCACCTGCTTCAGTTCGCCCTGGCTGATCTGGTAGTCGAGCGTCGCACGGGTGTTCATCACCCCGCCGCCGATGGTCACCAGCGCGGTGTTCTGCACAAACACCGTCGCCACAATCTCCGCGGCCCGCTTCACGCGCGGCGTCCAATTCAGCTCCAGCCGTTCGGCCGGCCCAATGACGGCCTCCACCCGCGTCTGCTGGTTGGCGCTGGTGCGCTCGAAGGACACTGCGGTCGGGAACTCGACGTCCGCCTCGGCTTCGTCAATGACCACACTGACCCGGCTGGAGAGCGCCGGGGGAATTGCGAACGCAAGCTGTCGGCGCGTCACGTCGCCACCCAGCTTCGCGATCAGCTTGAGTTGCACGGAAACGTTCCCGCGCCCCGGCAAGAGCACACCCACCATGCCGCCTTCCCGCACCAGCCGGGCTTCGCCTTTCGCAGTGAAGGACTCCAGCGCCACGTCTTCGCCAAATAGCGGCACGATCTGGTTGGTGGCCGCGGTCGCGATCTGGATGGTAGCGTCGAACTGCGCGACCTTGTCCCGCACCGTGCCACTGTAGGTAGCGGATACAATGGAGACCGTGTTGGATAAGCCACTTGGGGCGGCATCATCTGCGAGCGCGGGGAGCGACGAAGCGCCCCACGCCAGGAGCAGCAGCAGGGCGGCGGCCGAGCCGCTGCCCGCAGGCGGAACGATGGGCGGAGGAGCGGACGGGTAAGATGACGGGCCGGTCTTCCGGCGGCGCTGGTATTTCCAAACCGCCCAGGCGACCAGCAGGAACAGCAACAACGGCACGGCGGCGATGAGGCCCACGTGCAGGACGCGCCACATGGTAAAGAGCCGGGCCACCGACCAGACAAGCAGCACGACTCCGATGGTCAGCCACAAGCTGCTGCGCTCGCGCCGCAGCCACTGCCACCAGAGCATCAGCAGGCCGAGCACGAAGCCGCACACCTGCAGCACCATCTGCTCGCCGCGGTAAACCTTGAGACGCTTGGTAGCAAAGCTGGCGGTCAGTGGTTCCTGGCCGGCATTGAGGACTTTCGTGAAGGTGAAGGACTGGCCGGTGCGCGGCACCTCGATCCGGATGGGGCGAACGCCGCTGGCCGTGGGTTTGGCCTGGGGCGCAGCGGCAGCCGGAGCTGCGCCTGCCAACCCGGCGCCACCCATAGCGCCGCCCTGCGTCGGTGCGAACCGCGGCGCAGGAGCTGCGGGCGGCGGCTGAGCCGGGGCTTCGGTCGCAACCATTGTTTGGCTTAGCGTTGCTGCTGCTGCCCCGGAAGCCACTTGCCCGCTTACTTGGGTCGCGACGCGCGGCAGGGCGGCGTCACGCTGGAGCGCTTCCTGGAACTTCTCCGCCGACATGGTTTGCACGCTCCCGTCGGCAAAGACGACCGCGCGGCCGTTCATGTCGGAGGGTGAATAGGCGACGATAGCTTCCGGGTTGTCGGCGCTCTTGCCTGCCCCGACGTACACATACCGTTGGCCGGTGTTGGGGTCGTAGGTGATCTTGTCCGTGCTCAGCTCATTCATCATCGCCTCGAAGCTCGGCGGCAGGGCATTGGAGTTATCCCCCGCCCAAATCCTCGCCGAAAGGCCGATCTGCTTCAAATTGTTGACGCCGCTGATGCGTTGGGCCTTGGACTTGGCCCGGCTGAGCGCCGGCAGCAGCATTGCCGCCAGAATCGCCACGATGCCCAGCACGCATATCGCCGTCACCACGCCCTGGGCGCCCCGCTTTGCGGCGGCCGTGATCAGCACCAGTATCAGCCCACACAGCAGGCCGAACAGGATCATGCCGAAGTGATGCTCGATGAGGTTGCCATAGAACTCGATGAATCGCTCCCATGCATCCCGCAGTTCGTAAGTAGCCCCGCGGGCCACGGACATGTTGCCATCGAAACCGCTCAGGCGCTGCGACACGGGCGCGAACAGTTGCCACTCGGCATAGGTGTTCGGAATGTCGGTCAGCGGCGCGGCCAGTTCAACGCGGCGTGCGAACAGTGACGTCTTCAGGTCAATCTTCTGGGCATAGACAATGTCCACCGCGAACGCCTGGTCGCGGTTCGCGTCGCGCGGCAGCGGCACCAGCAGCCAGTCGCCGTCGCGCTCGGGCTTGGCCGGCTGGCCGTTGACGTAGCTGGACCAAAACTCCGCCCCTTTCGGCAGCTTGAACTTCTGGAACTGTTTCTCGTTGTTCTTCACCATGAAGGAGGACTGCGTCAGCAACTGGCCTTCCTCGGTCAGCACGGTGGTCAGCTCGATGCGATCGGCCACGGCGTCGAGCACCGGCAATTCCTCGAAGCGCGTCACCTGCGCCAAGTGGTGGTAATCGCCGCCGGTGTACTTGTAAGCCAGCAGCAGCGGGCGCGTGCAGAGCGCGCGGTCGCTGTCGGAAAGCTCCGCCTCGTCCACGCGGCGCAGCGGTTCGGCGGGCGCGGCCGGGGTGAGCTTCAGGCTCGCCGCCGTCATCAGACCGAGCGAGCCCGTCTCGCGCTCGACGCCCGGGGCGTGTGCGCCGGCCAGGTCGAGCGTGCTGCCCTTCGGGTCAAACTGGTAATCGTAGGTCAGCACCAGCGTGTAGCCGCCCCAAGCCTTGTCCTGCAGTGTGATGGTCCACACGTTGGTCTGCTGCTCCTTGCGCCGGATGTTTGCGCCGGTGAATTCCAGGTTCTTCCAGTGCGCCGGCACCGCAATGCGGAATTCCTGCACGCCCTGGTTGAAGATGCCGTAACGAATCGTCGCGCTGCCCCCCACCACGCCGTCCCCGACGGTGATGAGGTTGAACACTTCCGCCACCACGCGCGGCGTGAGCTTCTCGGCCGCGAGGGTCAGCTTCCAGTCCGGCTGCTCGCTCACGAAGGCCAGCAGCTCGTCCGAGCGGTTCGGCAGCGAGGCAATTGGCACTTCGCGCAGGCCGGCCAGTTCGGCAGTCTTCAGCCGGATGCCCGGGGACGACGCCGCGCCGAGCTGGGTGGTCACGTTGGTCGCGCCCGTCGCCGCCAGCGGCAGCACAGTGATCCGCTCAGGGAATTCCTTGTTCGCCTGTTCGAGCTGGATGTCCAGCTTGCGCGCGCCAAGGACGCGGCTGGCAAAGGAAATCTTCAGCTTGCCGTCGGTCGCCTTCCAATCGTCAATGCCCTCGCCCTTGACCTCGCTGACCACGAAGCCCGGCGGCACCGTAAGGTCGAGCGCATAGATGCCGGCTTTTTCGACGGTCAGGTTGAGCGCGTGTGAGACCACGAGCCGGGTCTCTTCGAGCCGCGCCGTCACGCGGTCGGCCAGTTTCAGGACCGGGGTAATGCGCTGGATCCGGGCCACGATGGACACGGGGCGCCCGTTGAAGCGGTAGGCTGCCAGCGAGCCGGACGGGGCGTTGACCTGCCGCAGGCCCGGGGCCGAGTCAATCTCGACGGTGGTGTCGTCGGCGCTCAGCGTGAAGGACCCTGCCTCGCGCTCCACTTCGAGCGGCTGGGGCGGTTCGAGCTTGGCAGTGAGCGGCGTGGTCTCGACGGTCTGCTCGGAGAACAGCGTCACGGCGCACGCTTTCTCGACCGGCTTGATGAACTCGATGGTGAGCACCTGGCGCTCGCCTTCCGACTTCACCTGCCAGTCGCGGATTTGCTCGCCCTGGATGCGGGTCAGTGCGTGGCTCGCGGGCAGCGCGACGGTGAGCCGCGGCACCGCGGCCTGGAGGATCTCGTAACGCAGGACGGTGTTAAACTTGATGACCGTTGGGGTGATCTGCGCGCTGGCGACGGTGTCCACCGTAACCAGCGACTTACGCGTCACCTCGGCCGCTTTGCTCTGCCAGCGCATGGAGAGCGTGCGGTCCGACCCCAGGAAACCGCTCACCTTTGACGTCGCCTTCTTCTCCGGCTCAAGCTGGGTGCCGCTGAGCAGTTGCATCTCGACGCCCGCCGTGCTCGCGCTGGCTGCCACGGACGCGATGGCCGCGGGTGGGCCGACAAAGCTGATCTGGTTCCACGGCTCCGCCTTGGTGATCTTGGCGATGAGGTCCAGCTTCACCGGGTAGGACCCCGGCGCCGTGCAGAACAGCCGCGTCTGCCGGCCCCGGCTGACGATCCGCAGCGCGTCCGGCAGCACTGGTGATACCAGCGCCACCTCGCCCTCAAACAGCGGCGCGGAAATCTCGTTCGTGGTCATCGACTCAACGTCCAGGGCCACTGCGAAGCGCGCTTCGGTGTCGGACACTTTGCCGTCATAGCGGATTTCCCGGAACAACAGGTTCGTGCTGGCCGGCACGGCTGGCGATGGCCCGGCAACGAGAAGACGGGGTGGGCTGGTCCCGCGCGAAATGATTTGCAAGCCGTTTAGGACGGCCACGCCATTCGGCCCCGGGGCCACGTCGAGGATGACCGGCGCTCCATCCACCGGCACGTCGCGGAACACGACATACTGCGCCCGCTCCTGCCATGGGCTGCCGATCTTCCACCCGCTGCCACCCATTTGCGTGATCGGCCCGAACGTGTTCGTGCCCGCCTTGAGCGTGAACCCCGAATTCTGCTCACCCGTCACATCGGCGTCGGCGTGGCCGTAGCAGAAGAATTGGTATCGCCCCGGCGCTAGGCCGGTGACGGTGACGGTGAGGTTGCTGCCGTTCTGCGCGAAGATGTAGGTGTCGTACATCGGGTCGCCGCTAGAGTTGCCCCACACGCCGGGAGCATTCTGGACAGCGACGGACACGCCAGACTCGGTGCCGTCCGCAAGTTTGACCTTGTCGAGCTTGCCATTGGCCACCAGCGGCATTCCCGGCGTGAACTTCGGGTCGTAATGCCGGTAGAGGTTCCAGTAGTCGTTCGTGCCCATGCCCGCCGCAGCCATCCCCGCCCTCAAGCTCGCCGTGCCGACACCGAAGTCCACGTTAACGAGCGTCTGCGCCTCCAGCGGCGTCACCAGCATTACCAGGGCAGCCAGCGCCCACCCTCGCGAACCGCGCGCCCCGCCCCGTCGTCCGGGAGGGCGAGCTTCCGCGCGAGCCCTGACATTTCGGTGCAACAGGACATGCGTGGACGCTTGCCCTCCTGAATCCTGGTTCTGAAGCCCGGTTTCTCTGTTGGTTGTGAGCATAATAGGTTTAGACGGTTTAGACATGGCAGTTACTCCTTCGTGTTGTTCCTGCAGAACCAAATTACCCAAGGCAGTCGCATGCCTGACCCATTAGCATAAGCCGTGCTGGCCTGGCAGCGAAAAGTTGTAAATGTTTTGTGCGGAGGGGCTAGCAGCCCGCGGTGGGGCTCTGTCAGGCTCGATAAGTCCCCCCTTGCGCGTTTCCGGTTTTGGCCTGATTGGGGTGCATTTTACCAATACAATCAGATAGTACCGCAAACCTCCGGCCTGCGTTTGTCCTGGCCAGCCTCTGGCTTTCCATGCCGGGACGGAACTACGGCCTTTGCCCGTGTTACATGCCTTTCGACCACACCCCCGATGGCGTAAAGTTCACGCAGGATGCGCGAAAACCACCCCCCAGCGGCTGTGCGGGGACCAAGACACCCCGCCACCAAGGCCCAGGCAACGCTCGATTCGTGCGCTATCCCCTTCGGATACCCTTCGGATGCCCTTCGGATACCCTTCGGATACCCTTCGGATGCCCTTCGGACTATCACGCCTCCGCCACGCTGGCCGTTGGCCGTCTGGTCCATGGCCGCAGGTTGGTCCGGAAAACGACTCGCAGGGTAATAGCTGTGGGGGCTGAGCAACAAAGTAACTGGCTAAACCCGTTCAAGATATCATCCTTTCGGATGGGCCGGGCTGGCAACCGGGCTCGTGGGCATGGTCCGGACAGCAGAAGGCGCAGCACCCGGGGCTGCGCCAACTCCTACTATGAAAAAACTACACTAACACCTACCTCACCCTCGCCCTTCCCCAAAGGATGTCAAATGGGGTATTCACCCCATAGGACCGAGCGACTGCGCTTTACTTGTGGCGGGTGAGGTCGTCCGCAGCATTGGTGTTGCAATGCCGTTCGGGATAGGTGCAGCCTATGCTTAAAGGAAACCACGAGATGAAGACGACCGCGCTGGCCATCCTACTGGAAAAATACGGCCCCCTGACTCATGCCGACACTGAGCGATTGAAGGAACTGGAATCCGTCATCGAACGCGGAAGGAAGACCTTCATCGAGGTGGGTTATGCTCTGGCTGAAATCCGAGACCTGCGATTCTACCGCCAGACACACGCCACCTTCGAGGCCTACTGTGCCGAGCAATGGGGATGGACGAGGCAGCGCTCCTACCAACTGATGAATGCGGCCACCGTCGTGAAACTTTTGCCGGCGGAAATGTCAACACGTGTTGACAATGAAGCCACCGCGCGGGAATTGGCCAAGCTCGAACCAAAAGAACGCGAGAATGTTCTGCGCGCTATTGAACGGCGTGGCGAGCGGGTCACGCCCGCAGCCATTCGGGCCGTCGTGAAGGAGGAGCAACCGGCTAAACCTGAGCCAAACAACGAGGATAACCCCTCGCAGGCTCCTCACTACGGCGTGCAATCGGCAGCCTCATGGTGGACACGCACAACCCCAAAGAATCGGGGCCATTTCATCCGCTGGCTGATTACTCAGGAACCCTGGCCCGTCGATGTGCAACACAGCAAAGCAGACTTGGGGAAGTCCCTGCAGGCCTGGTTCGAGAAGGCGGTAATCGAGACCAAGGCCAGGCAATTCGCCAAGACAAAAGCAAGGCTGGACCGGCTCCGCACACGAGGAGAACCACCGAAGTGACCGAGAAGGACGGGGTGCGCCCGTCCCCGCTGTGCCTTATATGCATCTTTCACACGGCGGCGAGGTAACTGCGACGAGCAATAAGCTCCTTTTGGAGCGCCATGTTTATAGCCACAGATGCCACCGGGTCCGCCAAGCTCCAGCGGAGCTGAGCCCATCTCCTCAGCCCCGTAGCATCGAACGTCAGTTCGATCATTCTACGGCCCTCCCCGGGCGCAGCAACGTTAGTAGGCAGTGGGCTCTCGGGATTCTTCGTCCTGTGTGCGGAGACGGAGCCGCGCCCGGGGACGCGGACGGGCGCACAGCCAGCCGTAGGCCCTGAACGATAACCCGAGGGCGGTCTGCTGCTGCGTGGACGTCCCATGAATTGAGGCAGAACGCTGGCCGGCGGCGCTCCCAGTCCTGCGCGCGCCCGGCCCACCCGGCTGATCGCCGCACGACGAGCTTCCGGCTGAGAGCGTAGCGGTACCCTGCGCAATCGAGCAAATGCACCTCGCGCTGATTGATTGGGGCATTATAGTTGGTTACCTTGTCGGCTGATCAGCGGGACGGGGAGAACAGGAAGCAATAGCTATGAACCTAAATTCGGCGGTTAAGAAATGAACAACGAAGAAACGAAGAAACAAAGATCGGGCGGGAAACAGAAAACAGAGGCTGATTTGGATTCACCTGCTGAGTGAAGGTTCTTGAGCAAGCCAAACCTCAGTGTCTTCCTTGTCTTTCAGCCTTTGCGTCTTTGTTTCTTTGTTGTTCAACTGCTGTTTTTAATATGAAGATTGGATTCGTCGGTGTCGGCCGGATGGGCGCCAACATGGCCCGCCGCCTCAAGGAATGCGGTTACGAGATCGCCGCGGTGTATGATGTGAACACCGCCGCGGCTCAAGCACTGGCCCAGGAGCTTGGGTGCCAGGCTGCCGACCGGTTGCAGCAGGTCACGAAGCTCTCCGACGTCGTCCTTACCGTTGTGACCGACGACAAGGCGATGAAGGCGATCTACAACGGCGGACTGCTGATCCGAGCGCGGGGCAAGCTGTTCATCAATTGCGCTACCCTGACCCCGGACATGCACGTCTGGGTGGAAGCCAAGGCCGCCAAAGCGGGCGCGCAGTCACTCGAAGCCTGCATGGCGTCCAGCATCACGCAGGCGCGCCTGGGCAGCCTGTATCTTATGTGCGGCGGGCAACCGGAGGTATTCGAGCGCGCCAAGCCGCTGCTTGAGAAACTCGGTTCGTCCGTGCGTTACGTCGGCCCCGCCGGCAAATCGGCCCAGGTCAAAGCCCTCGTCAACATGGTCATGAACATCAATACCGCCGGTCTTGCCGAAGGGCTGGCACTGGGCGACGCCCTCGGGCTGGACCTGGCTATGCTGCGCGAAGTGTTCTTGCAGACCGGCGCCAATTCGCAGGTGCTCAGGACCGACGGCGAGGACATGCAAAACCGCGAGCACAGTTGCTTCTTCTCCGCGGCCCACGCGGCCAAAGACTCCGGCATCGCGCTCAAGCTCGGCAAGGCCCTGGGGCTTAATCTTCCCCTCGCTGCGGCCACGAAGAAGCAATACGACCGCATGGTAACCGAAGGCCTGGGCGAACTGGACAAATCGGGCATTGCGGAGCTGACATTCATGGCAAGGAGGGGGAAGTGAAAGTTAGGCGCCTGGTTGCCTGGTTGCCTGGTTGCAGGGTCAAAAGGTTACACGGGGTAAATCAATTGCCCCTAATCCTTTGCACGCCAAGGGGGTTGCCCCGCAGGACGCCTGGTGAGATCTCCGTCAGGAGCGCCATGTTGAGCCGGAGCACTCTGAGTTTGCACGAGCACGGGCGAGTGGACTCCCGCTCCTCGGGGGAGAGGGCCGGGGTGAGGGGGAACAGGCGGTACTCCAGCCCCATGTGCCGGACGATTGCTCGACCGGCCGAACCTCGGAGGATTGATTGAGCGAGGGATTGTTTCCATCCGGGCCGTGGACGGGGTTCTACAACTACCGCCCGGGCGATCGGCATCGGATGGACCTCCAGCTCACCTTCGCCAACGGCAACATGAGCGGCGACGGGATGGATGACGTTGGCCGGTTCCTCATCAAGGGCCGCTACGACGCCGCCAGCCACGAGTGTTACTGGACCAAGAGCTACCTGGGCGCCCACGACGTGTTCTATCGCGGCTTCCGGGAAGGCAAAGGCATCTGGGGCACATGGGAAATCACCATCCGGGACCATGGTGGCTTCCACATCTGGCCCCGACAGGCGGGCGAAGGCGAGGAGCGCGCCGAAACGGCTGCCGCAGCGGAACCCGTCGATGCCATTGCCACCCAGCAGATTGCTGCCGGCGCGGTCTGACCCCGCCGCCTGAGCCGGGTTAACCTTGATAGGGCACTTCACGGTTGACGCCCTTGGCCAGGTGTCGCAGGATGGGGCCGCAATGAATGAGAGCGATAAGCCATTCTCCTCCACCCGCGCAGGGACAAGAATAATGATCGAACTCACGTTCGATGCTACGACAATGCTCCTCCACCCGCGCAGGGACAAGTACGAGCGGCCGCGAACATCCAATGCTTATCCGTGACCCCAGAAACACAACCGAAGACGCCAGGAAGCATGATTGAGCAGTAAACCACTCAAGCGGAAGAAATGAACATGAATACAAAGCCAGAGAATAATAGAGAGGAAATCACCGGACGAAATTATGTAACGCGAAGATTCGCGAGCCCTTACCCAGCGTTCGTTGCGCTGGCGATCGCGGCGGCGCTTTTCCCCAACCCGGCGGTCGGGCAGCTCAAGCTCGAGTCTCTCAATGCGAATGGACGGCTAACTTGGAACGATCCCGGCGGGACGGGAACACACTACGCAGTACAATGGACCACCGCCGAGTTGACCAACTGGTATTCCTGGCAGGATGCCCAAGCCCGGCTGAGTGGCTTGGGCCCCACCGGCAGCGTTTACGTGCCCATGTTTTACCGGATGGTGTCGCCGGACCCGACCTACCACTCGAACGCCTACTACTCCTACTTCGAAGGGTTGCCGGCCTTTAATCCAATCACGCCGCTCGAGACCAACGAGATGCGGATCACGTTCATGGGCTCGATGATTCCATTGCCGGTCCGCCGGGCCCAGGCGGAGATGAGCGTCTTCGTGGAGGTAGGCTGGACCCCGGACCCGAAGGATTCCTACTATCAGGGCCGGGCGGTGGACCAGTTCGTCTTCGATTGTGGTGCCGGAGTGTCGGCCAACTACGCGGCCTCGGTGGTCGGTTTTCGCCGGATGGACAAGGTGTTCATCAACCACCTGCACGGCGACCATATGAGCGATCTCACGCACATCTATACCTTCGGCCCTTCGGGAGACCGCAAGTCGCCCCTCTACGTCTTCGGTCAGGGACCTTCGGGCCTGGAGAGTCCCACCAACTCTACGATCTACTACGATGACGGGGTTAGCAATTTCTGCGCGCACCTGAGAGAGGCCTGCCGGTGGCACTCGGAGAGCTTCAGCTTCCAGCCGACGCGCTACACGAATTACGTGGCTCCCACCAGGCTAAGTTGGGGATTGCCGCATGATCCGGTCCCCGTCTCCAACGATACGAACGACGACGCCTATGCCATGGTCCCCATCACGCTGAATTGGCGTAACGTGGGCGTGGCCTACCACAACCCGGAAACCCGCGCGAAGGTCACGCACTACCCGGTCATCCACGCCCGCAAAGGCTCCATGGGCTACATGCTCGAATGGACACCCCCGGGCGCCACCAAACCTCTGACCATGATTTATAGCAGCGACACCAAGCCAGAAACCAACAGCGTCAATCTGGCCTGCAACGGGACCAATGGCGTGGACGTGTTCATCCACGAGATGGTGGTTCCGCCCACGGTGTGGGCTTACAAGCAGATGGGGCTCGACGCGCCGCCCGCCGACACCAATTCCGCCGCTTACGCGAGCTATCTAGCCGCCGTCAATCAGTTGAGCTTGGTCCAGGACAGTTCCCACACTCCGCAAGGCGCCTATGGCTACCTCTTAAGCCAGATCTCGCCCGCTCCGCGGCTCGCCGTCGCCACGCATTTCCCCGTGGCCGACGATACCGTCGCCAGCGCCTTCAACAGCGTGCAGGCGCACTGCACGAACATCGTGTTCGGCAAGGACATCGTCTGGTCCTTCGACCAGATGGTGCTCCGCGTGTTCCCGGGGCGGGTCGAACAGTACCGAGCCGTCGTTTCGGATTACGCCTGGAACCCGATCGTCCAGTTACCGACGAATGGCATGTACGCGCCCAAGTACAGCACCAATGGCGTAGGGGATCCCTACGCCCAGATTGACCTGTCAACGCAAATCCCGGCGACCAACAAAAACGGCACGATCAACTACCGCACGGACGGGTATTGAGT
>SESF01007714.1_pt1 | contig 17121 bp, 16 predicted proteins | sample 3171521 | NCBI WGS metagenome assembly SESF01 (sample SAMN10866945, study PRJNA518727) | freshwater metagenome | biome: subpolar coniferous forest; feature: holomictic lake; material: water; isolation source: holomictic Lake 227, 6 m and 8 m depth | place: Canada: near Kenora, Ontario | collected...
TACGCCAACTTTAATCGCACCTTTTCGACGGCCTGTGCACGCTTCCGCTTGCCATTCCCGCCGCAACCGCCTAGAAGTAACTCTCAGCCGCTTGCCAAAAGCGCCGTGGTCACGCGCCCTGCGAAAGGAGAGCGGCGTCGACGGAGTTCTTGCGGTAGCGATCAAGCGCACTCGTAGCTCAATTGGATAGAGCGTTGGCCTCCGAAGCCAAAGGTTGTGGGTTCGACCCCCGCCGGGTGCACCACTCTGAAAACCAGTGTAATTCAACGATTTACGACTGCGATTGCAGCCAAGAAATAGGCGAAAATCTCTTCTGATACTTTGCTTCTAGTTGCCCTTTTTTGCTCTAAATGCCATATTTTTGGGCAGCAAAATGGCAGCAAATTACACACTTAGAGAAACAATGAACCACGGCAAGCCCGCGTGGGTGGTCGATATTCCGGCATCCATCGCTGGCAGTCGCGTGCGCATCTTTTTGCCGTAGGCGGTCGACGCGAGCCGTTGCGGATCGGTTCAACAGAGGAAATTTTAGCGCAAAAAGGGCAAACTACGCAAAAGAGGCCAGCGCCGCCTCCAGCCGCCGCCAAAGCTCCTCCGGGTCTTCGAGCCCGGCGGAGATGCGAATGAGGTGGCTGGGAATGCCGCACGATTCCACCCACTCCAGCTCGGTGTAATGGGCCATCAGCGTGAACGGGCAGGCAAGCGTGAAGACGGTGCCGAGGCTCGGCCCCTTGCAGTAAGCCAGGGCGTCGTAGATGCGCGGGGCCTCGGTCGCGGCGTTGCGCGGCAGGAAGGTAATCAGGGAGCCCCAGCCGCCCCCAGGCCGCCGCACGGCTTCGTAGGCTTCGCTGAATTCCCACTTCGGATACCAGACGCGCTCCACTGCGGGGTGCGCGCGCAGGCGCTCAGCCAGATAGAGGCCGTTGGCGTTGTGGCGGCGCATCCGCTGCGGGAAACCAATCGCATTCGCGTCGATAACGGCGGCGTCCCCGCTCCAAAGCAGTTCCTCGTGCCCGGCGGCGACAAGCAACTTCAATTCCCGGTAATAGGGCGACTTCGGGTTGCAGATCACGGCCCCCCCCATCACGTCGCCGGTCCCGGCAATGTATTTGGTGAGGCTCGTAACGATCAAGTCGGCATGACCGCTCAAATCGACGTTCGCGGGCGTAGCCACGACGTCGTCCACGACCAGCGGGACCCGGTGCGCCCGCAGCACGGGCATCACTTCCCGCACGTCGGCGCTCCCGAGCGTCGGGTTGCCCGGGATTTCACAAAAACAGGCGGCCAGCGAACGCTCGGCCAGCACGGCGCGCAGATCTGCGGCAAGCGAGCCGAGGCGATGCAGGAGCGTCACCCCGTCGCCCAGCTTCTGTTGCAATTTGAGGGTATCGACATAGGGGAAGCCGAGCTGCGCCGTCTGCCGCCCGGGGCTGCGCGCCCGGACGGCCCGCAGGGCGGCGAACTGGGCGGCCATGCCAGTGGGGGAGAGAAAGACATCCTCCGGGGCGCATCCGTAAAAACCGGCAAGCCGGCGGCGCAGCGAGCCGTGCACTTCCCCCTCGGCGGCATCGGCGCGGTTTCCGGCCAGGAAAGCCTCGGCCCGGCGGGTGGAAACAAGGAGGCCGGTGTGCTGCCAGAAGGCGCGCAACGCCGGGGCTCCGCCTTCGGTGGTCGTGACGCACGTCAACCGCGCCCCGCCGGGCTCCCGGGCGGGCGAGGGCAGAATGGAGGCCGGTTCCCCGGTGGTCCGTTGGATAAACCCGGCGCACCATGCGGCGGCTCGCCCGGAAGGAAACGGCAGCGACGGGGCATCCCCGCCGCCCAATTCCCGGGCCACGGCCCGCACCAGCGGGTGAATGACAAACCGGGGGTAGCCGCATGCGAGCCGCGAGAGCACTTCCGGCTTCTGTTCCTCATACCCGATCACATCCTCCCAGCGGGGCAGCGCGACGGAGACGGCATGGACGGAATCGGGCAAGGCGCGGCCCAGGTCCTCCCCCCGCCATGGAGGGTTTGTGAAAAGATCGTTGCTCATCCGAGGACCTCCGCGAGCGCCGCCTCAAGGTCCCGGCGCAAATCGGCCGCGTCTTCAATGCCGATGGAAAACCGGATCATGCCGTCCCGGATGCCGACGGCTTCCCGGATTTTGGGCGGCACGGCCGCGTGGGTCATCGTCGCCGGATGGCACACCAGGCTCTCCACCCCTCCGAGGCTTTCGGCGAGCGTGAACAGGCGCAACCGGCGGCAGAACGCGAGCGCCTGTTCCTGCGAACAGTCCAAATCCGCGATCACCATGCCGGAGCCCCCGCGCATTTGCCGCCTGGCGAGTTCATATTGCGGATGACTGGGTAAAAAAGGATAGCGCACCGAACGGATGCCGGGCCGCGCTTCCAGCCAGCCGGCAAGTTCCAGCGCCGTGGCGCAATGGCGCTCCATGCGCAGCCCGAGGGTCCGCTGGCCGCGCGTCACAAGCCAGGCGTCGAAGGGCGAGGGCTGCAAACCGAGCGCCTTTTGGGCAAAGACCATGCGCGAATGCCAGATCTTGTCATTGGTCGCCACCGCCCCTCCCAGGCAATCGCTATGCCCGTTGATGTACTTGGTGGTGGAAGAGAGCGAAAGCGTGGCCCCCAGCGCGAGGGGCTGCTGCAAATACGGGGAGGCAAACGTGTTGTCCACCAGCGTGGCGGCTCCCGCTTCGGCGGCGATAGCGCTGATCCCCGCGATGTCCACGATCTTCAAAAGCGGGTTGGTGGGGCTTTCCAGCCAGACCAGCGCCGGACGGCTGCGGCGGATTTCCTCCCAGTTCTCCTCGCGGCTCAGGTCCACATAGCGGGCCTGGACGCCAAATTTGCCAAAAACGCGCTCAAAGAGCCGGTAGGTGCAGCCGTAAAGGTTCTCCTCGGCCAGCACGAGATCACCGCTTTTGAGGCTCGAAACCACCGCCGTGATGGCCGAAACGCCGCTGGCGAAACACGTGGCGAATTGCGCCCCTTCCATCGCCGCCAGGCTCTCCTGGAGGAGCCGGAAGTTCGGGTTCCCGGAACGGGTGTAGTCGAAGCCGTCCGCGTTCCCCTGCTCAAACGTCGAGGTCAGGTAAACCGGCGGCATCACCGCGCCGGTGTTGCCGGTATATCCGCGCCCTTGATGGACCGCCTGTGTGTTAAAGCCTGGGGCAGTTTCTGGGTTCATGGGAAAAATTAAATCACGTAATCCAACACTCCCGCGCTGCCGCGGAGGTTTCGCGCCCGTTCGCAAAGATCGGCAAGCGTGACGTGTTCCAAGACTTTCAAAATGGCCACCCTCACCTCTCTCAAGACACTACGGATGGCGAGTTGCACCTCGTCGGGCTGCGCCGCGCCCCGGCCCGTGGTTTCCGTATCGGGAGGCAGCGCCACCAGCGAGCCTTCCACGTAACGGATCAGGTCCGCCAGCGTGATCTGCTCCGGGGGGCGCGCAAGTTGATAGCCGCCCGCGATACCCCGGCGGCTTTCGACAAACCCGCCCGATTTCACGTCATTGAGAATTTGTTCTAGGAACCGTTTGGGGATGGCCTGCTGCTCCGAGATCGTCTGAATGCGGACGATCCCCTGGCCGTAATGCTCGGCCAGCACCATCAAGGCACGCAAAGCATAATCTCCACGAAGCGAAAGTTTCATAGCTCTATCATCGCAATCTCCATCGAGAAAATCAAGATCAAGGCGTCAGCTCCCTTTTTGAAATTTCTACATAAACCCGATTGACATGCAGTAGTTTTTACCTATTCTTGCCCCCAAGTCACCGACGAAACGTAAAACTCAACCAAAAAACCAATCTATGTCCCGCATCTTCAACGACATCAGCGAAACCATCGGCAACACCCCGCTGGTGCGCCTCAACCGGACCGCCAGGAAACACGGCGCGAATGCCGAAATCCTGCTCAAGCTGGAGTTCTTCAACCCGCTCTCCAGTGTCAAAGACCGTATCGGCGTCGCCATGATCGACGCCGCCACGCGCGAAGGCCGCATCAAAGAGGGCACGGTTCTGATCGAACCGACGAGCGGCAACACGGGCATCGCGCTCGCCTTCATCGCGGCGGCCCGCGGGCTGAAGCTGATCCTCACCATGCCGGAGACGATGTCGCTGGAACGCCGCAAGCTGCTCAAAATCCTGGGGGCGAAGCTGGTGCTCACCGAAGGGCCCAAGGGGATGAAAGGGGCCATCGCCAAGGCCGAGGAACTCCACGCCAAAATCCCCAACAGCATCATCCTCCAGCAATTCTCCAACCCGGCCAACCCGGAAGTTCACCGCCGCACCACCGCCGAGGAAATCTGGCGCGATACCGACGGGAAAGTGGATTTTGTTGTCGCGGGCATCGGCACCGGCGGGACCATCACCGGCATCGCCGAGGTCATCAAAGCCCGCAAACCGGGCTTCAAGGCCGTGGCCGTGGAGCCGGCCCGCTCCCCCGTCCTCGCTGGCGGCCAGCCCGCCCCGCACAAATTGCAGGGCATCGGCGCCGGGTTTGTCCCGGCTGTCCTCAACACCAAGATCATCGACGAGATCATCCCGGTGCTCGAAGAGAACTCCGGCCCCATCTCCAAGGAAGTCAATCAGTTGGACGGCATCCCCGTGGGCATTTCCAGCGGCGCGGCCATCTGGGCGGCCCTGGAACTGGCCAAACGGCCGGAGAACGCGGGCAAGCAAATCGTGGCCATCGTCCCCTCCTCCACCGAGCGCTACCTCTCCTCGTGGCTCTTCGCCGACATCGCCGCCGAAAGCGACAACGTCGATGATTTGATCCCGGCATAGCCCGCAGGCCTTTTGCTGCCCGGCGATCTTCGGGTGGACTTTCCCCGAGGCGTCGGGCAGCATGGCGGGTCTTATGCCGATCGTTTCGAAGCTCAAGGGCAGCACCGTTTTTGTCGGGTGCGGCTTTGCCGCCAAATACCTCCTGGGAGGAGGGAATTTCTCGGTGCCCTTGCAGTGGATGCTCGGCTTGCGCCGGCTGGGGATCGACGCGATCTGGCTGGAATTGCTCCCCGCCACCGACGATCCGGAAAGCGACGCCCGGCACATCCGCACTTTTCAAGCCCGGCTGGAACAGCACGGCCTGGGCGACCGCTACTGCCTGCTCCACCACCGCCACCCCGGCGAGGAACAGGGCCTTGGTGAGATGGATGCCCACGGGCTCCCGAAGGCCGAGCTGGAGGCGCGCCTGGCCCGCCCCAACGTCCTCCTCAACCTGAGCTACTCGATCCACAACCCCCTCCTACAGCGCTTTGAACGGCGCATCCTCTGCGACCTGGACCCCGGCGAAATCTCCTACTGGATGGCTCGCCTTGAAATGGGGCAGTCGTTCCACGACGTCCTCTGGACCATCGGCCTAAACCTGAACGCGCCCGACTGCACCGCCGCCAAGGCCGTCATGCCCCGGCACACGTTCTACCCCATCGTGGACACGCAACTCTTCCAACCCGTCCCCCGCCCCGCCCGGCCCCGGTTCACCACCGTCACCCAGTGGTATTGGGGCAAATACATGGAGGTCAACGGCCAGTACCCGGAACTCTCCAAACAAGCCGCCTTCCAGCAATACATGCCCCTGCCGGGCCGCGTGCCCGAGGCGGAAATGGAGCTGGCCGTGAACCTGAATCCGGACGACCCGGAGCGGGAACGCATCCGCGGGTTCGGCTGGAACCTCGTGCACCCCCACAAAATCGCCCCCGGCCCCACGGAATACAGGGGCTACATCGCCGGTTCGCTGGCCGAGTTCACCCCCGTCAAGCAAGCCGACGCCCTCTGGCGCACCGGGTGGTTCAGCGACCGCGCGGCGGCCTACCTCGCCTCCGGGCGGCCCGAGATCACCGAAGACACGGCGGCTTTGCGCTATCTACCCGAAGACTCCGGCGTGCTGATTGTCTCCAACCTGGAAGAAGCCGTGGAAGCCGTCCGGCGGGTCCTCAAAGATTGGGACCACCTCTCCCTGCGCGCACGGGAAACGGCGGTGGAATACTTCGACTCCGCCAAAAACCTGGAGCGCATTTTGGCGAGCGTGGTGTAGGCAGTGTTCACGTGAGGTAATCGCGGCCTTCGATCGTGAATCTTCAGGGCCAAGGCTCCAGGGAGGGCGGATACGGGCATTTTTGCCGTTTTGTGCGATATTCTTTATATAAACCCGGCATTTCTTGCCGTTTTTTTCCTATGAAAACCTATCGCAATATTCTGCTTTTAGGGGCTGCCGTTTTCCTGAGCGTGGGAGCGCTCACGACCAGTTCGGCTTATCCCGTTTATTACGTCCGCGGCCATCACCATCACCACCACGGCCGCGTTATCATCGTCAACCCCTCGCCGGTCTATTCCTACAACCCTTACTACTACAATTATCCCTATTACGGCTACTATGGCTATCCCTATGCTTACGGGGGCGTCTACTACCGGGGCGGCGGGCATTGGGGTGGTGGGCATGGGCACCATCACCACCACTAGTGCCTAATTGCATAAATTCGCGTAAGAATGACGCCGGGCTTTTGGTGTGGGGCAAGGCGGAAGGCGATGACAACGCGCCGATTCCCAAAGCCGATGATGTCGAAGAGCGCATCTGGCGGCGGCCAGCGAAACCTGCCGTGGGCATGGCCCAAACGCTGGCTCAAGATGCAGCAAGAGCGCCTCAAACGCCCTGGCAGCGCTTGGCTTCAACCTAATGCGGATGACCTCGCCCAGTTACGTGTCCTCCGCGCCAACCAGCTTTGGGATCACTTCTGGAAAACTGCCGCTTGATGCCTGCACCACTTTTCATCACGCCCCCACCCAAGGTCCGGTTCCCCCGCCGGTAAAATCCATCCGGTGTGGCCGTTGGCAATTCATTGGCCAGAATCCAAAAGTCTCGCTGCTCTTCGCCAGCTTCCCGTCGCTATCGCGGGTGTTTCCCGGCGGCGAGATGCTTTTCCAGATAGGATCGGAGTGTCACGGCGTTGTTATGTTCCGCATCGTGGGCGCTGTAGAGGAGTGTGACCACGCCGTGTTGAGCGGCTTTCAGCAGGGGTTCCCAGGCTTTTGGATTTTGATCCAACTCGGCCCGGTAGCGGCGCTCGAATGCGTGCCATTTGTCCGGGTCGTGCTGGAACCAGCGGCGCAGTTCCTGGCTGGGGGCGGCATCTTTGCACCAGGCTTCCATGGGCAACGCCTCCTTTTTTGTCCCCCGGGGCCAGAGGCGTTCCACCAGAAAACGGGCGCCGTCTTCCTTTGACGCCGGTTCATAGACTCGTTGGATGCGGATCGTCATTGCCGCTCTCCGGGCCGGTACCATGCGGCGCGGTTCAACGGAACATTCGCCACGCCGTTGGCATGGAGTTTGGCAAGCAAGGTTTGGTAAACGGCAAGCTGCCCGATCTTGAACCGGTGGGCCGCCCCCGCCATATAGAGCCGCCAGGTGCGGTAGACCGGTTCGCTGACAAAGGCCAGCGCCTCCTCATGCCGCGTTTCGAGCCGTTGCACCCAATGGCGGAGCGTCAGCGCATAGTGTTCCCTGAGATTTTCCACATCCCGGATTTCAAAGCCGGCCTCTTCCGCGGGAGCGTTCATTGCCGAAATGGGGAACAAATCGCCATCGGGGAAAACATACGCATCCACGAAGGAAGCCCCGCACTGGAGGGTCGGCACGGCTCCAGTGCCGATGCCGTGGTTTAAAAAGACGCCGCCGGGCTTCAACAGCCGATGCGCCGCGCTGAAATAAAGCGGCAGATTTTTGCGCCCGACGTGCTCCACCATGCCGACGCTCACGACCGCGTCATAGGCTTCCTCTCCTTCCGCTGTCCGATAATCCTGGAGCCGAACCTCGGCGCGGTCCTGAAGGCCCAATGCGCACAGCCGCTCTTGGGCATATTCCGCCTGGCGCTCGCTCAGCGTGATTCCCGTCGCCCGGACCCCATAATGGGCAGCGGCATGCTCAATGAGCCCGCCCCAGCCGCATCCGATATCCAGCAATCGGTGGCCGGGCCGGAGACCAAGTTTGCGGCAAAGCATGTCCAGCTTGTGCCGTTGGGCGCTTTCCAGCGGCTCTGCCTCGCTTTGGAAATAGGCGCAGGAATAGACCCTCGCGGAGTCCAGCCAGAGGCCATAAAAGTCATTGGAGAGATCGTAGTGAAACTGAACGGCAGAGCGGTCGCGGGCGGGGGAATGCGGTTCTTCGGAGAGGACGGCGCGGCGATTGGCCGGTTTCTCTTGCTCCGGACGCCCCGGCAGTTGCCACAGGAGATGGGCCATGTTGAGTTTTTTGGACCATCCCGCCGTCTGATGGCTGATGAGGTCACCCAGTTCAAAAACGGCCTCCATGTCGCCTTCCACATCGAAGTCGTTTTGCAGATAGGCTTCGCCGAGCGCCGCTTCCGAGTTGGCCAGGAGCATCTCCCGCAGCGCGCCGGGATGATGGAGGACAACGGTTGCAGGAACGGAGTCCGGCGCATTCTCGGGCCAATACGAGCCGTCCCACAGGCGGATGCGGACACGCTGAAGCGGTGCGGAACCGGCCAGCTCCTTCAGAATACGTAGAGTGAGTTCCCTTGCGGGGCCGACATGAGGTTCGGAAGCAGCCATATTCTCGATGGAGTCATCGAAAAAAGGCGCGGAAGTGGTCGTAAGAAGACCTCTCAACTGGCTGCTAGAGCCTGGGCGGCAGGGGCCGGTAGAAGATGGCCACGTGTCCGACGATTTGGAGGAGGGCGCTCCCGGTGGCTTGGGCAATCTGTTCAGAAAGGGCGCGCTTTTCTTCCTTGAGGGCGGCGAACTTGATTTTGATGAGGCCGTGCAGGGCTAGTTCGTGTTCCACGCCGGCGAGAAAGGCGGGGCTGACGCCATGGTGCCCGACTTTGAGGACGGGTTCGAGAAGTTGTGCCTGGCCTTTGAGGCGGCGGCGGTCGGCGGATGTCAAGGTGGGTTGCAAGGGGAGGAGGATGCGGGGATACGGGAAAGAACTCAAGAACGGAAAGCGGGGGACTTCCGATCTCTGGGGTATATGAAGCTTGCAGGAATTTTTAACAGGGGAGTTGGGGTGGGGTTGGTTTTGGCGGCGTTTGCAGCCACGGCGCAGGCCGGGTTGTTGAAGGCGAGCCCCGCGCCGCCAAGCCCGTTTCTGGAACACCCGCAACTGATGGGGCGCGACCCGGGCCGAACGCCTTTTGACAAGGTGTGGCGCAATCCATCGCCCGCGGCATGGGAGCGGGTGAGCGGTTTTGACCGGGTTGTCATTATGCCGGTGAACATTACGTATGTGCAGGTGCCGCCCCGGCGGCGGGCGGAGGTGGTCAAAATGGCGGCCTTTATGCAGGCGCAGTTCCAAAAGGAGTTTGCGCAAGGGGGCTTCTACCGGGTGGTGTCGCACCCGGGGCCGAAAACCCTGGAGCTGCAAATGGCCCTGGTGGAGCTGAAGCCGACGAATGTCCCCGGCAACGTGGTGAGCACGGGAGCGTCGGTGGTGGCGCCCGGGGCGAATTTAGTCGGCCAGGTGTTCACGCATGGGACGATTGCGTTTGAGGCAAAGTTGCGCAATGGCCAGACAGGGGGACTGTTGGCGGAATATGCCGACCGCGAGTTTGATAAACTCTCGCTGTTTTCGTTCCGGGATTATGATCCCTACGCACACAATCGCCGTGCGGTAATGGATTGGGCCAAGCAGATGAAGGCGCTGGCGACGATGCCGGTCGGCGAGAAGGTGCCCGGGGCGATGCGGTTGACGCTGAACCCGTTTTAGGCGTGCATCAGCCGCCGCAGAGCGTGGTAGCGGGAAGCAGGTCAAGCGGCACGCTTGCGCGGCTATTTTTGCAGGAAGTAGCCGCGCTGTTTGGCGGTGATGGGGCGTCCGAGTTTTTCGAGCACGAGCAGCATGTCTTCCCAGACTTTCCGCTTTTCCGAAAGGGACTGGTTGCGCAGGAGATAGGCGGGGTGGTAGGTGGCCATGAGCGGGATCCCTTTGAAGGTGTGCCAATGGCCGCGGACGGCCCGCATGACGACCGGTTCGCCCATCAGCCCCTCCATGGCGGTGGAGCCGAGCGCGACGAGGCAGCGCGGGCGGATGATGTTGATTTGCTCGATCAGGTAGGGCAGGCAGACGGCCATTTCCTCGGGGCTCGGCTTCCGGTTGCCGGTGGAGCCGGGGGGCATGTCGGGGCGGCATTTGAGGACGTTGGCGATGTAGACGTCCTCGCGCTGGAAGCCCATGGCCTGGATGATTTTGGTGAGGAGCTGGCCCGCCCGGCCCACGAAGGGCTCCCCTTGAGCGTCTTCATCCGCGCCGGGTGCCTCGCCCACGAACATGAGTTCGGCCTCCGGGTTGCCGACGCCAAAGACGACGTGGGAGCGGGTGCCCGCCAGTTGCGGGCAGCGGGCGCAGGGCAGGAGGCGCTCGCGCAGGGCGGCGAGCTGTTCGGCTTTGCTCGCCTCCGGCGTGGAGGCGGCGGCGGGGGGCTGGGGGGCGGCGGCCCGGGGGGCGCGGACCAGGCGTTGCAGGGCTTCGCGGGAGGCGCGGGGCAAGGGGCCGGAGGCGGTTTCGCGCAATCCGGCGAGGGCCTCGGAGGCGAGGGAGACGGCCTGGTCAAAGGGGTGCATAGGGGAGGACTCTAGGATGCCGGGTTCCTGCTGTTCCAGTTTTCTTTTTCCGGGGACGCTATGGGAGGGCGCCCGCGTCAAGGAAGTCTTGCGGGAGGGGGGCCTGGAATTCCATCCACGCGCCGGTGCGGGGGTGGGTGAAGCCGAGCCGCCAGGCGTGGAGCATTTGGCGGGAATACCCCCCGCGGCGTCCGTAGAGGAGATCGCCCAGGAGGGGGTGGCCGAGGTGGTGCAAGTGGACGCGGATTTGGTGGGTGCGCCCGGTGTGCAGGGTGCATTCGACGAGGCTGGCCCCGGGGAGTTCGCGCAAGACCCGGTAGTCGGTGACGGCGAGTCTGCCCTTGCCTGCGGCGGCGACGGCCATTTTTTTCCGGTGGACGGGGTGGCGGCCGATGGGGGCGTTGATGACGCCGGTTTGGGAGCGGAGCCGCCCGGCGGCGAGGGCAAGGTAGACTTTCAGGACGGTCCTCCCCGCAAATTGCCGGGCGAGGCTTTGGTGGGCGGCGTCGTTTTTGGCGACGACGATGCAGCCGCTGGTTTCCTTGTCGAGCCGGTGGACGATGCCGGGCCGCTGCTCGCCGCCAATGGCGGAGAGGGCACCGCAATGGTGGAGCAACGCGTTGACGAGGGTGCCGCCGGGATTGCCCGCAGCGGGGTGGACGACCATGCCGGGGGCTTTGTTGAGGACGAGGAGGTCGGCGTCTTCAAAGAGGATCTCAAGGGGGATATCCTCGGCCTCGGTGCCGGGGACAGGGACCGCTTCCGGTTCCTGGATGCTGATCTGCTGGCCGGGACGGAGTTTTTCGCCCGGCTTGACGGTGCGCCCATCCACGAGGATGTGCCCTTCCTTGATGAGAGCTTGGAGCCGGGACCGGGAGAGGCGCGGGTGATGGACGGCGAGGAAGTGGTCCAGGCGCTGGCCGGAGGCTTCGGGAGGGGCGGGATATTCCGGCATGATCAAGTGTAGGTTGCGCCCGGGAAGATAATCAGTCAAAATAGTTGCGCTCAATCTCTATTTCCCCATGTCCACCGAAGCCGCTCCCCTCCTTCACACCTGCCAAAGTTGCGGGACGATCCTGGATGTTTCCGAGATCGAACCCTTCTCGGAGGTGCATTGCCCAAGCTGCGGGTTGTTGCAGCGGGTGCGCACCCGGTTTGACCACTTCCAACTGCTGGAGTGGATCGCCTCGGGAGGGATGGGGACGGTGTACCGGGCGATGGATGTCAATCTGAACCGGGTGGTGGCGCTCAAGCTGCTGCGCAAGGAATACAGCGAGAATGCGGATTACATCGCCAAGCTGGGCACGGAGGCAAAGCTGACGGCCTCGGTGACGCACCCCTATGTGGTGGAGGTGTTCTCGTTCGGGTGCGACCAGGGGGTCTATTATATTGCGATGGAGCTGGTGGACAAAGGGTCGCTGGACGACCTGATGACGTTGCAGGGGAAGGTGCCCGAGGCGCAGGTGCTGGAGATCGGCCTCCAGGTGGCCCAGGGGTTGCGCGCCGCGTTTCGCGTGGGGCTGATCCACCGGGATGTGAAGCCGGGCAATATTCTGTTCGCCGACGCCCATACGGCGAAGATTGTGGACTTCGGCCTGGCGCTGCCGCTGGAGCAGGCGAAGGAGGGGGAGGAGGAGATCTGGGGGACCCCCTATTACGTGGCTCCGGAGAAGCTCAACCACGAGCCGGAGGATTTCCGCAGCGATATTTACAGCCTGGCCGGGACGCTCTTTCACGCGCTGGCGGGCCGTCCGCCGTTTGAGGCGGAGAACGCCTCGCTGGTCGCCCTGAAACATCTCAAAAGCCAGGCGGTCAGCTTGCAGGCGTTCGCACCGGAGGTTTCGAGCCCGACGGCGTATGTGATCAACCGGATGCAGGCCAAGAACCCGGACGACCGCTACGCTTCCTATGATGAGTTGATCGAGCACCTGGAATACGCCCGCTCCGAGCTGCTGGGCAACGCGGGCAAGGTGCACCAGCCCAAGGCTCGCGTGGTGTTGGAGTCGGAAAAGGAGCAGAGCGTATTCACCTATATTCTTTGGGCAGCCATTCTATTCACGGCGGTGATGGGGGGTATTCTTTATGCCTACAAGGATACGATCATCAGCCGCCACACCGGGGCGGAGGATCTGGCACGGATGCGGATGGAGCGTTCGCTGGGAACGGTGGAACAGACGCTGGCCCGGGTCCGCAAGGAGATGGCGGCCGCGCGCCCGCAGACAGCGCTTGCGGCGTTGCACACGCTGGATGGGCGAGCCGATGTCCCCGAGACGTCGAAGGTCTGGGTCGCCCTCCACGAGTGCGCCGCGCGGCTGTTCGACGAGCAGTTTTGGAAAGGAAGCGAGATCGTCTCCCAACTCCTGGAAAAACAGGCTTATAAAAGGGAAAACCGGGGCGAGGAGGAGCAGTTGCAGCTCTTTTTGACGAACCTCAACACGCTGATGCGCACCCGTGTCAAAGTGGCAGCTCCGGCGATCAACGGCTGGGCCAAGGGGAGTTTTGAGCCGCTCGGGCTGCTCCTGGCCGGGCTGAAAGAATGGGACGCGGCGCGGTTTGACACGGCGGCGGACTTGTTCCAGAAATTCCTGGCGTCGGAGCCGAAGGGAAACTGGGCGTGGATCGCGGAGTTCAAGCCGCTGGCGCAGAAGGCCCGGGAGGATGCCGCGGCATTCCAGGTGGCGAATGCGTTGGTGAGCGATGCCGATACGCCACAGAAGAAGGCGGCGGCCGCCAAAAAGATCGCCTCGCTCAAGGCGGATTTGAAGTTGCCGGGCCGGTTGCCGGAGGAGCTGGCTATTTATGAAACGGAACTGCGGGCAGCGCCGGTGGCGGCGGGCGGACAGGGACCGCGCCCGGCGGTTTCCGCGTCGGTGCTGCGCGCGCGCGTGGCCACGCTTTTGAGCCGGATGCAGCCCGAGGAGGCCGGCCGGGAGATGGATGCCACGCCGCTTTCGCCCGAGGATCCGGCGGCCAAAAAAGCCCTCTCGCAAAAAGTGGCTTACATCATAGAACTTCAAAAAGTGCTCATCGACGATCTGAACCGGTTCTGCAACAACCGCTTGATCGCCCGGCGCAGCGGTCCGGTGTTGAAGGGGCGGATTGTCCAGGCCGACGCGAACATCATCCAGGTCGAACCGGCTGACGGCGGCGCGCTGGTCGCGGTGCCGTGGGCCGATGTGATGCCTTCTTCGGTGCTGGTCTGGACGGATTCCGTTTCGGGAGCTTCCATGAATCCCGGGCTCTTGTGGCTGGGGGGCGTGTACGCCTCGGTCGCCGGGTATCCCCGGGAGGCGGCGGCGCGCGCCGCCCGCGCCGCGGAACTGCGCAAGGAATACGTCCCCTTCCTCCCCCTGCTGCAACCCGCGCCGTAACCGCAATCTCTCCCGCAAAGAAAGTTTCCCGTGCGCAGTCTCTTGAAACCAGTTCTCCTTTGCGGCGCGTTGGCGTCGGCACTGGCCGGTCTTTTGCACAGCCTGGGGGCGTTCGCGCCATGGACGCGCGCGGTGTTTGGCATGGCTGGGGGCGGTCCGGCCTGGACGCAGGGGCTCGGAGCCGTGGCGCTTGGCTTTGGGCTGGCTTGGACGACGCTGGAGATCGACGCTTTCGCGCTGAAGCTGGTGACGGCGGCGGTGGTGCTGGTGGAGACGGTGGCGTTGGCGTGGGCGCTCTTTCTCTTCGGCGTGGCGTGGGCTCCGTTTACGGCGCTGGCGGCGGGAACGGCAGCTTGCGGCTTTGGGCTGGCATATAGCCTGAGCGGGCCGGGCCGCCGCAAACGGGCGCTTGTGCAAGGCTTGGGCGGCCGGGTTTCGCGGGAGACGTTTGAGCGGCTGCTGGCTTCCGGCGCGTCGCTCCCGCCTGCCGGGGCGGAGCGGGAGGCGAGCGTGGTGGTCTGCCGGTTGCTCAACCGCCGGGAGCTGGCCGAGGCGCTGCCGGCGGCGGATTTCGTGGCGCTCTCCAACGCCTTTTGTGACGCGGCCTCACAGCCGCTGCTGGAGGAGGGGGGCGTGTTGACGGAGGCGGACGGAATGCATGTGGAGGCGGTGTTCGGCGTGCCGCTGGCCGATCCGGCGCACGCGGCGCAAGCAGCCCGCGCGGCCTGCGCGCTGGGGCGGCGGATGGAGGATTTCCGCCGGGAATGCGCGGAGCGTTGGAACGTGGAGCCGGACGGCCGGATCGCCGTCAACGCGGGGAGCCTGATCGCGGGGACGTTCGGCTCGGGAGCCCTGGCGGGCTTTGGCGTGGCGGGGAAGGCGCTCGATTTCTGCCGCCATCTTTGCCGGATGAACGCGAGCTATGGGACGCGCATTCTCGCGGGGCCGGAGGCGTTCCGGCTGGCGCGCGGGGCGGTGGAAGTGCGGCCGGTGGATTTGTTGTGGGACCGCGCTGAAGAGGTCTACACGGAACTTTACGAACTGCTCGGCCCGCGCGGCGCGCTGGCGCCGGAGGCGCTTCAGCGGCGGGACGCTTTTTGGATCGCCGTGATTCTGTTCCGGGCGCAACAAGGCCAGGAGGCGGCGGCGCTTTTCTGGACGCTTTTGCAAGACGAGTCCGGCTCGAAAGATCCCCTTATTCAGTATTACCTGGACCGCCTGCAATTGCCGACCCCATGAAACGCGCCGAATATCCCGCCCCGCTCCAAGAGTTGATCGCCCAGTTGAAACGGATGCCGGGCATCGGCCCGCGTTCCGCCGAGCGCATCGCCCTCTGGATGGTCAGCGCCCGCAACGCGCGCCCGGGAGAGATCGCCGCCGCGATTGCCGCGGTGAGCGAAGGGGTGCGCCCCTGCCCGCAATGCGGCTTTTTCACCTCCGACCCGCTCTGCGCGATTTGCGCGGACCCGGAGCGAACGAGGGAGACACTTTGCGTGGTCGAGACGGCCACGGAGATCCTCCCGCTGGAGCGGACCGGGATGTTTCGCGGGCTTTATCACGCGTTGGGGGGGCGGATTTCGCCGCTCGACCACGTGGGACCGGAGGATCTGCGCATCGCGGAACTGCTGGAGCGGGTGCGCGCGGGCGGGCCCGCGGAGGTGATTCTCGCGCTGGGAGTGGACGTGGAGGGGGAGGCGACGGCGAATTACCTGGCGGGTTTGTTGCGGGAGTTCCCGGTCCAGATCACACGCATCGCCCAGGGGCTCCCGGCCGGAGGCGGGCTGGAGCAGGCCGACGAACTGACGTTGAGCCGCGCGCTGGGGGGCCGGGTGCGGATGTAGTTTCTCTACGCTTCCGGCGCAGGGGGCGTCCATTCGGAGGCTTGCAAGTGGCGGGGAACGGTTTCGATCTGCTCCAAGGCCGGCGGTTGTTCCTCGCCGGGTGCCGCCGGTTCCAGGCCGTGGAATTTGCGCACGGTGACGAGCACGCGGCTTTCGGTGGTGGCGACGAGGCGGTTGTAATGCTCGACGGCGCTTTTGAGGCTCCGCCCCAGGCGATCCACGTGGCCCCCCATGTCGGCGAGCCGTTTGCCCAGTTCGCGGCCGAGGCTTGCGATTTCCTCGGCGCTTTCCGCGAGCCGCTGCTGGCGCCAGCCGTAGAAGACGGCTTTGAGCAGCGAAATAAGGGTGGTGGGAGTGGCGAGGATGATTTTGCGCTCCGTGCCGTATTCGAGGAGCGTGGGATCGCTCTCCAGCGCGGCGCTAAAGAAGTTCTCGCCCGGCAGAAAAAGGATCACCAGCTCGGGCGCTTGGGGGAATTGCTCCCAGTAGGCTTTTTTGCCGAGGGCCTCAATGTGGGCGCGGAGGTGCGCCGCGTGTTCGCAGAGCTTGCGCGTGCGAGTTTCTTCATCGCGGGCTTCGAGCGCCTCCAGATAGGCGGCCAGGGGAGCCTTGGCGTCCACGACGATTTCCCTGCCGCCGGGGAGATGGACAAGCAGGTCCGGCCGCTGGCGTCCGGTTTCGGTGGCCTGCGAGGATTGTTCCGTGAAGTCGCAGTGGGAGAGCATCCCGGCCAGTTCGACGACGCGCCGCAACTGGACTTCCCCCCAGCGTCCCCGGACAACCGGGGAGCGGAGCGCCGTGGAAAGCCGGTGGGTCTCGGCGCGGAGCTGATTTTGCGCTTCCGTCATGGAGCGGAGTTGCGTGGTCAGGCCCTCGTAGGCTGCGGCGCGCGTTTTCTCAAGCTCCTGGATTTTGGCATCCACTTTCTCCAGCGACTCGCGCACCGGTTTGACCAGTTCGGCGATGGCCGTCTGCCGATGCTCCAGGTCGCCCCGGGCCGATTCCTGGAAACGTTCCAGCGAGATATTGGCCAGTTCAAGGAAGGAAGCGTTGTTGCGCCGCAGGGCTTCGGCGGAGAGGGCTTGGAAGGCGTCGGAGAAGCGTTGCCGGGCGTCGTCGAGCAGCGCGAGCTTTTCCTTGGAGGCGGAGCGTTCGAGCGCCAGCTCGGCTTCGAGCCGGGCGGCTCGCGCCTGCGCCAACATCCAAACCAGGCCGCCTCCGGCGCAAAGCCCCGCCACGAAGAACGCAAGGGAATCAAACATATCCCGAGGTTTACCCAAACCAGAGTGCGTTGGCGAGCAGGGAGGCGTTTTGGGTGCGATTAAAGTTGGCGT
>SESF01025286.1_pt1 | contig 17062 bp, 7 predicted proteins | sample 3171521 | NCBI WGS metagenome assembly SESF01 (sample SAMN10866945, study PRJNA518727) | freshwater metagenome | biome: subpolar coniferous forest; feature: holomictic lake; material: water; isolation source: holomictic Lake 227, 6 m and 8 m depth | place: Canada: near Kenora, Ontario | collected...
ATGGCAAGTCCGCACATGCATTGGACCGCGCCTAAGCGCAGTCACACAAAATTGTCTGCTTCAATCTCTATTCGATAAACTTCATTCCTTTTTTGTACTTTCAGTATAGTCGTATCACATCCCGAAGGGAAGCCAAAACGCGTTTCATCCGAAATTCATTTCACGTTTTTTCCATGGCAAAGCGTTTTAATCCGTAAGTGCCTTATTTTTGTTTAATCAATCTTGTTTAAAATCACCTAAGGTGTTAAAATGCAAACCTTAAACTTAATGACGTAAGGCTTGATACTCTATGCGCCTTGAAGAAATAGTAGCGGGAATCTCTTTAGTTGGTTTGGAACCTTCATGCGTAGCCACGGTTGTTGTGGTAGTGCCCCTTGCCGAGGGAGCATTTCAGGTTATCTACAAAACGCAGAATGGAACAATCAAAGAACGGCTGCTTACGCGAGTTGACGAATCGAATATCAGCATAGCTACGCTTGAACGTCCATGGTCTTTTGACGGCGATGGAAATGCTTTCAAGTTGGCTGTCGAAGCGAAACGCATCGACCTAGCATTCCTGTTCGATCCCATGATGGCCGTCCACACGTCGAATGTGGAACCGCTCCCTCATCAGATTACTGCTGTTTACGAATCCATGTTGCCCCGTCAGCCGTTGCGTTTTGTGTTAGCCGATGATCCCGGTGCAGGCAAAACAATCATGGCAGGACTTTACATTCGAGAACTCATCATGCGTGCCGACTCGCGTCGCATTCTTGTGGTCGCCCCCGGCAGTCTGGTGGAACAATGGCGAGACGAGTTGTTCGAGAAATTCGGCCTTCAGTTCAATGTGTTTTCAGCAGCGCTGGAAGCAGCTACGCCGACGGGAAATCCCTTCGAGGATCTCGACCACCTCATCGTCCGGCTTGATCAGATGGCCCGCAATGAGGAACTGCAGCAGAAACTCCTCGCTACCTCATGGGACTTGGTGATTTTCGATGAGGCTCACAAGCTCGCCGCCCACTTCTTCGGCAATAAGCTCGAAAAGACCGGACGTTTTCAACTTGCAGAAAAACTTGGTACCCGCACTAGGCATCTCCTTCTGATGACCGCTACACCGCACAACGGCAAAGAGGAGGACTTCCAGCTTTTCCTCTCGCTACTCGACTCCGACCGCTTCTATGGCAAGTGCCGCGATGGCGTTCACAAGGTGGATTCCTCGGATCTCATGCGCCGCATGGTGAAAGAGGAAATGTGCAAGTTCGATGGTACACCGTTGTTTCCTGAGCGACGTGCGTACACAGCCAATTACAAACTTTCTAATATCGAGTCCGCGCTTTACGAGGCTGTCACCTCCTATGTGAAGGAGGAGATGGGCAAGGCTGATGCTCTTACGGGTTCACGCAAAAGTTCAGTCGGTTTCGCGCTGACCGCCCTCCAGCGCCGCCTGGCCTCCAGCCCGGAAGCCATATTCCAATCGCTAAAGCGCCGCCATGATCGGCTGGAGGCCCGCTTGCGCGAAGAAAACCTACTGGCCCGCGGCCAGCGGTTCTTCACCCAGGATCTGGAAACCCCGCCAGAAGATGACGACGACCTGAGCGCCGAAGAGCAGGAGAATCTGGAGGAAAAACTCACAGATACCGCCACCGCCGCCGAGACCATCGCCGAACTCGAAGCAGAAATCGCCATTCTCGGTGATCTCGTTATTCAGGCCCGCGCCGTGGTTGATTCGGGACAGGACCGCAAGTGGGACGAACTCTCGCAGATTCTCCAGAACAACCCCAACATGCGCGATGCCAATGGTCGCCAGCGCAAAATGATTCTCTTTACTGAGCATCGCGACACGCTCAACTATCTTGAACGCAAAATCGGCGGCGTACTTGGCACTCCCAGTGCCATCACCACCATCCACGGCAGCGTGCATCGCGACGAACGCCGCAAGCGCCAGGCACTGTTCCGTTCCGACCCAGAAGTCCGCATCCTTCTCGCCACCGATGCCGCCGGTGAAGGAGTGAACCTCCAGAACGCCAATCTCATGGTCAATTACGACCTGCCTTGGAACCCGAATCGCCTCGAACAGCGCTTCGGCCGTATACACCGCATCGGCCAGCGGGAGGTCTGCCATCTCTGGAACCTAGTGGCCAAAGAAACCCGCGAGGGTGAAGTCTATCACCGCTTGCTCACCAAACTTGAAACCATCAACGAAACCTTTAAAGGTCGCGTTTTCGACATCCTCGGCGAGGTGTTCGAGGAAAAGAGCCTAAAGGATCTGCTTCTCGAAGCCATCCGCTACAACGACAGGCCGGAAATACGAGCTCGCCTTACGCACAGTATTGATGCCGCCTTTGACAAAAGTCGTATCAAGGAACTCCTCGACCGCAATGCCCTCGCGCAGGAAACCATGAGCGTCGAAAGACTGTTTGCCGTGAAGGAGCAAATGGAAATGGCGGAGGCTCGCCGCCTCCAACCATTTTTCGTCCGGTCGTTCTTTGCCAAGGCTTTCGAGGGACTTGGCGGCGCCATGTATCCCCGCGAACCGGGCCGCTTCGAGATAACCCATGTTCCCGCACTCATCCGCGAGCGCGACCGTCAGATCACCGGCCGTAACCGCCGCGAACTCGCTCCCGTCCTGAATCGCTACGAGCGCGTCTGCTTTACAAAAGAAGCCGTCCGCCCGCTCGATCGCCCAGATACTCCTTTCGCCCAGATGATTCACCCAGGGCATCCGCTCATGCTCGCTGTCAGCGACATCGTATTGGAGCAGCACAGCAATTTGATGCGCCAGGGCGCGATCCTTGTAGATCCAGCGGATGAAAGCGAAGAGCACTCGCTCCTGTTCCTCATCACGCACGAGATCAAGTCAGGCGACGGCACCGTGCTTTCCAAGCGGCTCCAGTTCGCCCACGTTTCACCCTCTGGCAAAGCCTCCTTTGCCGGTTGGGCGCCGCATCTCGACTACGAGCCGCTTCCAGCCGCAGACCGCGCCTTGATGGACGGTCTCTTGCAGTCCGACTGGCTACGCGCCGATCAGGAACACAAAGCACTCGCCCTCGCTGCGGCCACATTAGTCCCCGAGCATTACGGTGAAATCGCTGGCCGTCGCATTGCCCATGTAGATAAGACTCTTGCCGCAGTCCACGAGCGGCTGACCAAGGAGATTGATTATTGGTCTGACCGCTGGTTAAAGCTCCGAGACGATAAAGCCGCAGGTATGGATGTTGGCCCCAATCTCGAGAATATCCAGCGCACCATCAACGACCTCAACGGCCGATTGGAGAACCGAAAGAAAGAGCTGCAATCCATGCGTCATGTCACTAACGGTACCCCCGTGGTGCTTGGTGGCGCTCTGGTCATTCCCGCCGGATTGCTCACCCGCCTTCGCGCCGCTCAATGTGACACGGGCGTCATGACAGTGGGAGCATTCTCTTCCGATCCAGCCGCTCGCTCGCACATCGAACAGCTTGCCATGAACGCCGTTCGTGTCGCTGAAGAAACACGTGGATGCCGCGTGGTGGATGTATCGGCTCAGAAATGCGGCTGGGATATCACCTCCTACGAACCGACCATAAACGGAAAACTCCCCGAAACGCGCCACATTGAAGTCAAAGGACGTGCAAAAGGTGCGACCACGGTCACGGTAACAAGGAACGAGATCTTTGAAAGTTGGAATCAGGGCGTAAAATACCACCTAGCTATCGTTCTGGTTGGCGAAAACGACTCCATCGAAGGTCCCCATTACGTTCCCCATCCTTTCAAGGAAGAACCTGGCTGGGGCATAGCCTCCGTCAACTACAGCCTGCCAGACCTATTGGCTCTGTCGAAATCAACTATTTTGTTGTGACATTGCTATTCAGTTTAGAGTATAATCAGGGAAATTATTTTAGGATTAGACACAATGAATGCAACTTTATTAAAACGATGTGTAAGAGCCTTGGCGGAAGAAAGCAGCCGAGACCTTAGCGTGCTGTGCGAATCTGTTATCCGCGAGGAGAAACAGAAAGGGCACAATGTCCTCGCAGGACAACTTGAGCGTACGTTGGTAGATGCTCGCGCTCGCCGTCTTTCAGCAGAAAATAACCATCCCCGCCATCTCAGTTCCTTACCCACATCCTTATTGAAGGAATCCATCGAACAGCAATTCGTTAGGCTTGATCCATCGCAAGCCCGGCACACCATGATTCTCGACGACGCGGTCGAATCACGTTTCGTGCGGATTGAACAAGAATATGCTGCACGCGAACGGTTGGCAAAGCATGGTTTTAAGCATACGCGCCGAGTCTTGCTTTATGGTCCTCCTGGATGTGGCAAGACGTTGGGTGCTGAAAGGCTTTCCTGGAACACGGGTTTACCGCTTCTCAAAGTACATTTCGACACTCTGATATCCTCCTATTTTGGCGAGACAGCAACACAACTCAGGAGAGTGTTTGAGACAGCCCATCGTCAGCCATGTATTTTGTTTTTCGACGAGTGTGACTACATTGCCCGCAAACGCGGTGATGCGCGTGATGTTGGCGAGATTTCCCGAGTCGCCAATACGCTCTTGCAACTTTTGGAGGACTACGATGCGCCCGGACTGTTACTTGCTGCCACCAACTTAGACGAGCAGTTAGATCACGCGATATTCCGCCGGTTTGACGATGTGTTTTGTATGCCTCTGCCCGGTAAAACAGAAATTGCTCGTATACTGCAACTTACTTTGTCCGCAGTTTCAGTTGACCGCCATGTCTGTTGGCAGGCACTTGCTGACGAACTGACCGGCATGTCTTCTGCGACTGTCGTACAAGTTGCGGAAGATGCCGCCAAACACGTCATTCTAAATGGGCAAGAGACCATTCGTCACGAGGACATTCAACAGGCAATTTCTCGTATTTATCGCATTCGTCATCTGGGAGGACAAAACGGTGCCTCCAAACGATAGTCCATTCTCGCATCTCGTCTTTCAGGTTGTTCACGAAGGTCGTGCTCGTCTGCGGAAGCCACCTCCGATACCCCCAATGCGCGAAGCGCAAAACTGCAAGAACCGTAAAAAACATGCAACTTACCTTCGTGGCACAATAGACTCTTTGCGAGCTCGATGGGTTGAACAAGACTCTGTACGAGCAGACACAAACCTGCCCTGTCTCGAACCAGGCAGACAACTTGTACTAAGAGTTGAGGAAAACGCAAAACTCGATTTTCTTCGCTCTTCGTTTGACCTTGAGATCGTATGCGAAGAAGAAGATGGTTTTGTTCTTGTTGCTTCAAAAGATACCGACCTCAAGAAACTCATACTTGCAATCCAAAAATTTGAGAAATCGCAAACCGGTGGCGGCAGTGCTGCCAAATTGTACGAGATCGACGATCTTGAATCGTCAGAAAGCCGTCTCAAACGACTTTTGACACAGCATCTTTTTGGTTCTTGGCCTGACATACAAGATGCCGACACTTTGACTGTAGATATAAGCATCGCTTGCCTCGGTACAACGAGACTTCCTGAATTTCAACCTCAAGCAAATGATGAAGATGAGGATGCTTATCAGGCAAGACTCTCGCGCCATAGAGAAAAATATGACCGTGCACAAATGGATATTGACGATATAATGTACGAACGTCAGGAGATTATCAGTAAATGGATAGCTACTTTTTCAAATTCTACTGTCGAATCAATAACTCAAGACCCTTTTTCGGGCATTTTCAAGCTGTCGGATTCTTTCACGATACGAGCAAAAATATCCGGTGCGTGTTTCAAAGATCTTGTGCTAAGCCATCCACATGCGTTTAAGTTTGAAGAGATCGACGAGATTGAACCCTTTTCGTCTGAATCGCATACGATAGACGTAACTAAGCTTCCCTCTTTTTTACCTCCCGATGAAAATGCCGCATCAGTCTGTGTTATCGACAGTGGTATACAAGAGCGCCACCCGTTTTTAAAACATTCTATACTCCATTCCGATTCGAAATGTTTCATTCCGGGGGTTTCGTCTACCGATACCGCTGACTACGTCAAACCGAGCGGACACGGAACTGGCGTTGCGGGTTGTATTCTATATCCACGTAACATGCCAAACGCTGGATCAAAACATCAAGCCCTTTGTTGGATCCACAATGCACGAGTGCTTGACGATCAGAATAATCTTCCTCCAAAACTAATGCCTGCACTCTATATGCAGCAAGTAGTTGAGTATTTCACAAATGCAGACAGAACCCATCCAACACGCATTTTCAATCACTCGATAAACACGCGTACATCTGGTATCCAACCGCACATGTCCACATGCGCGACAGCTATCGATCACCTTTCTCATAAAAAAGACATACTGATTATTCAAAGCGCCGGCAACCTCCTTTGCGGGACCGTGACCAAACATCTTACTTCCGGCAGGGCATATCCCAAATACTTGCTAAGAAATAACTCGAGTATCCGTAACCCAGCTCAAAGTTTTGCAGCTATTACAGTCGGTTCAGTTGCTCACACCTACTGGCAAAATGGACATCGCGCCTCTATGGCTAAAAAGGATCAACCGTCGGGGTTTTCGCGTACTGGTGAAGGAATGTGGGGGTGTATTAAACCTGATGTTGTCGAATATGGCGGAGATTTCATTGCCGACATGGGAACACCGCATCAAGTTACAACATCGAAACATACGAACTGTTCACTTGTTTGTTCAACAATGCACCGCGCGGCTCTGATTGGTAATGAATCGGTAGGCACTTCTTTTTCCGCTCCCAAGGTTGCTCACATAGCGGCTACATTAGCGAACGAACTACCAAACGAACCATGTTTGCTGTATAGGGCTTTGATTGCAAATGCCGCAAGGTGGCCTGACTGGGCTGAGAAGCATGCGGACAAGAGAAAGGTCTTACGTCATATAGGTTATGGTATTCCAGACGTTTTTCGCGCTGCTGCGAACAATGACTACCGAATTACGCTCATCTCCTCAGGTGCCCAATACATACCCGCTCGTGATGCCCACATTTACAGGATAATCGTACCTTCTGAAATTAATGCCCCCGAAATTGAATCACAAATTCGCATAGACGTAACATTATCTTATACGGCTCAACCGCGAATAACAAGAAGGCGCGTACACGGCTATCTCTCAACTCGTCTTGATTGGAAAGTCAGCAAGAAAGGCGAATCTTTGGAATCCTTTCGTAATCGTGTTTTCTATGATGGAGATAAAAATTTGCAAAAAGGAGACGCTATTTTTAAATGGATGCTTAGGGAATCAACGAGTGCAGGTGACGCAAAAGGGGTCAGTCGCCAAAACAGCACACTCCAAAAAGACTGGTGCCATCTCGCCGCACATGATTTACCGAGTGAATTCTGCATCGCAGTAATAGGACACCCTGGATGGGACGCTTCCCCCGTCACAGCCGCAAAATACGCCTTAGTCGTCTCATTTGAGGCTGTAAACAATGATGTAAGAATATATCAACCGATCCGAGTCGCAAATGAAGTACAGGTGCCCGTCGATGTGCGGCAACGAATCAAGGTGCCTGCCGAACCTGATTTTGATCTTTCAGACCTTTAGTTTTAGCTCACTAACGAACTTCGAAATTCTTTCTATGTCCAACTACCCCATCAAATCACCACGCAAGCTCATCGAAGTTGCCCTTCCGCTGGATGCGATCAATGAAGCATGCGCATACGAAAAAATGCCGGGCATCGGTGCTCACCCTCGCGGGATTCATCTTTGGTGGGCGCGCCGACCTTTGGCCGCAGCAAGGGCCGTTATCTTTGCCCAAATGGTTAACGATCCAGGCACAAACATTGGCCGCGGTTTCAAATATGGGATGAACAAGAAGGATGCCGCAAGAGAACGAGAGCGACTTTTCAAAATCATCGAGGATCTTGTGAAATGGGAAAACAGCACCAACGAGGAAGTGCTGGAGCCTGCCCGAGCTGAGATTCGACGCTCATGGCGGGAGGTATGCGAGCTCAATAAAGAACATCCGCAGGCCGCCGAGCTGTTCGATCCCGATAAGCTTCCCGCATTTCATGACCCGTTTGCGGGTGGCGGAGCGATTCCACTAGAGGCTCAGCGGTTGGGGCTTGAGGCATACGCTTCCGATCTCAACCCTGTAGCTGTTCTCATCAACAAGGCCATGATCGAGATTCCACCCAAGTTTGCCGGACGTGCACCGGTAGGCGCAGATCCAGAGTTAAGAAAGGGACGCAAGCTCGCAATCACGCGATCTTGGCCGAGCGCAACAGGTCTTGCAGAAGATGTTCGCCGCTACGGAGCATGGATGCGGGCTGAAGCACATAAACGAATTGGGCATCTTTACCCAGACGTGGAAATAACCAATGAGATGGCAAAGGAACGACCTGACCTAAAACCTCTGGTCGGTAAAAAAGTGACCGTCATCGCATGGCTATGGGCACGCACGGTAAAGAGCGCGAACCCTGCATTCTCTCATGTGGATGTGCCACTTGCCTCAACCTTTATTCTGGCCAACAAAGAAAACCACCAGGTATACGTGCAACCTTGCGTTGATGGAGACAAATACTGTTTCAAAGTGAAACTCGGGACACCGCCACCGGAGGCAGATTTAGGCACCACGGCCGGGAAACGAAAAGCATTCCGTTGTCTGATATCCAATACTCCAATCGATTACGATTATATCAGGAACGAAGGGAAAGCCGGCCGCATGGGGCAGAAGCTAATGGCCATTGTTGCCGAAGGGCCTCGCGGTCGGATTTACCTTACTCCCACCGTTGAGGCTGAGACAACTGGAAGGAACGCAAAGCCAACTTGGAAACCGGACATGGTGCTGCCGGACAACACTCGCGATTTCAAGACTCCAAACTACGGGCTTAATACCTACGGCGACCTTTTTACGCCGCGGCAATTGGCAGCACTGACTACCCTCAGCGATCTGGTAATTGAGGTGCGCGAACGCATACGCCAAGATGCCTCCAATGCGGGAATGGATGATGATTGCAGAGTGCTAGAAGCCGGTGGAATCGGCGCTACCGCTTACGCGGAATCCGTAAGCGTTTACCTCGCGTTTGTTGTTGATCGGTGCGCAGACTTTTCCAATTCAGTTACCCGTTGGGTTCCTGGTAATCAAAAGGTGATGAATCTCTTCGGGAAACAAGCCATTCCTATGACATGGGATTATCCAGAAGCGGCTCTTCTTGCCGATACGGTCGGCGGATTCTCACCAGCGTCGCTTTACATCGCTGATTGCATCGAAAAGCTATCTCCAGCCGCCGCTGGCTTTGCCATCCAAGCAGACGCCCAAACCCAGACAATATCCAGGCTCAAAATAGTTTCCACTGACCCTCCCTATTACGACAACATCGGCTACGCCGATCTCTCTGATTTTTTCTATATTTGGTTGCGTCGAACATTGCGATCTGTTTTCCCTGCTACGCTCGCAACGATGGCTGTTCCAAAGACTGAAGAGCTGATTGCGACGCCTTATCGTCATGGCAGCAAGGAGAAGGCCGAGGCGTTTTTCTTGGAAGGGATGACTCAAGTAATTCACAACGTCGCAGAGACCGCTCATCCCGAGGGTCCTGTTACAATTTATTATGCATTCAAGCAGTCAGAGACAAATGGCGATGCTGGCACCTCTTCAACTGGCTGGGAGACTTTTCTGACTGCAGTCCTGCGTGCAGGCTTTGCAATTGTGGGTACCTGGCCGTTACGCAGCGAACAAGAGTTCCGCATGATAAGCATGGGGAACAACGCTCTCGCCTCCAGCATTGTTCTTGTCTGCCGAAAACGTCCCGCTGATGCGCCCTCCATTTCCCGCCGCGAGTTCATCCGCGAGTTGAACGGTGTGTTGCCAGAGGCGCTGGAAGAGATGACTAAGGGCTCCGGCGGCGAATATTCACCCGTCGCCCCGGTGGACCTTTCTCAGGCAATCATCGGCCCGGGCATGGCTGTCTTTTCTAAATACTCCGCAGTGTTAGAAGCCGACGGCTCGCTCATGACAGTTCATACGGCGCTCCAGCTCATCAACCGTTTCCTTGCAGAGGATGATTTCGACGCCGACACCCAATTCTGCCTGCATTGGTTTGAACAACACAATTGGACCGATGGATCTTTTGGTGATGCGGATACGCTTTCTCGCGGTAAAGGCACAAGTGTGGACGGCATGAAGGAAGCCGGTATAATCCAAAGCGGTAGTGGAAAGGTCCGACTCCTGAAGTGGGCTGAGTATCCCACTGATTGGGACCCGAACGCCGACACCCGCACACCCGTATGGGAAGCCCTTCATCACCTGATCCGCACCTTGAAGCAAGGCGGTGAATCAGCTTCGGGCGCGCTTCTCGCCGCACTAGGTGGCAAGGCTGAGGCCGTGCGTCAACTCGCGTACCGGCTCTACACACTCTGCGAACGCCTGGGCCAGGCCGAAGATGCCCGCGCCTATAATGAACTCATCACCAGTTGGACCGGCATTGAAACTGCCGCTTCAACCATCGTACCGCCACCAGCAGAAGGGATGCTGCCTGGCTTTGAATGATTGTGGAATGCCCAATGACTGAAACCGATATTCAACCTCATGCTGCCGCTTTGCTAGCTCTAGCAGAGACGCTCCGCCACTTTGAGTCCGTGCTTTGCCAGACAAGCGGCGAGAATTTCAACCTCTTTGATATTCTCGGCATCGGCCATTACGAGGTGCGCACACACTCGCCGATGCTGGCGGAATTGCTTAATCCGCACGGCTCGCATGGTCAAGGCGCGGTCTTTCTGAAAAAGTTTCTCGATGGTTTAGAGATTAGTGATTTCGACGTCGGCTCAGCTCGTGTGACCACCGAAGTGAATGCTGGCGCTCTGGGCCGTCTTGACATCGTGCTGAGAGACAATAAAAAGCGTGCCATCTTCATCGAAAACAAAATCCACGCCGGCCTTCAAGACAAACAATTGACGCGGTATCATGAGTACAACACAGAAGCGACCTTGCTTTTTCTGACGTTGAACGGAGACGGCCCGTCAGACTGGGCAACAAATGCCGCCTATCAGGAAGAAAGCTTCCAGAAGGTATTCACTGCTATTTCCTATCGGTCTGATATTATCCGATGGCTTGAGGCATGCCGTAAAGAGGCCGCCACCGCGCACAGCGTGCGTGAAGTGATTACCCAGTACATTCAACTCATCAAGCATCTCACGAATCAAAGCACGAGCAAACGTATGAACCAAGAAATTATCAATCACATTACTCAGGATCCGACTGGGAAAAGGTATCTGGCCTATGCAAGCCTGCGCAACGCTGATCGCGATATTCGCAGGTCGGTCATTGAGAAAGTGAACGAGCAAATGGATGTATTGGGCAAAGGCCTAGGTCTGGAGACAGTGGACAGGTTTCTCGGTGAAGGTCAGAAGCCGGAACAGTACTTCTATACGACACCGACCATGCGGTCAATGAATCTGAAGTTTGGAATCCGATGCAGTCCGGGGTACACGGCCTTTGTTTTCGGCTTTGCTTATCTTGACGGCAAAGTGACAGAACTGCCGAATTCGCCTGTTATCGCGTCGTTTCGGGAAATCTTCTTATTGGATCGAACGCAGTTAAATTCGTTCTGGCACGTCTATGAGTACTGGCCTCATCCGCATGGTAACTGGGACGACACGATCCTCGCGGAGATTATCAAGAACAACGGATTGCCGGCGATTGGCGACCTGGTCAGCAAACTCAACCGGGTCGCGTACGAAGCGGCTGAATCACTTTCAAAATGATTGGAGACTAATCTTATGAAACCGTGGAGAGAAATCATTGTTCCCCATCCTGACGTGCTCGACGGCACGTTCCAGCAATCCGAATTTGCGGCCGATTTGACCGCTGTCCGTACTGGAAAAGCGACAATCGAATACGGCAACGCGAAGGCCTTTTACGAACGAACTTTTATTACCGAAGGTATGGGACGTCTGCTCACGCAGGTATCGCAGCGACTGAACGGAAAAGGCGGTGAGCCGGTTATTCAACTTCAGACAGCCTTCGGAGGTGGAAAAACACACACCTTACTGGCTGTGTATCACCTGGCCTCACGCAAGTGTCCACTGGGCGATCTGCCCGGCATCCCGGCTCTTCTCGATCAGGCAGGTTTGTTTGACGTGCCACAGGCACAGATTGCCGTTCTTGACGGCACGGCCCACGCCCCCGGCCAACCGTGGAAACATGGCAAGCAGTCAATTCGGACCCTCTGGGGAGAAATGGCCTGGCAACTTGGCAGGGAGGAAGGCTATACGATGGTGCAAGAGTCCGACGTGGCCGGCACCTCTCCTGGAAAAGATGTTCTTTGCGATCTGTTGACGCGCTACGCGCCCTGCGTCGTGCTGTTGGATGAATTGGTCGTTTATATTCGCCAATTCGTGGAGAGCCAGCCCTTGAGTGGTGGAACCTACGACAGTAACATCTCATTCATCCAATCTTTGACCGAAGCGGCCAAACTAGTGCCTAACGCAGTAGTACTGGCCTCACTGCCGGATTCAAATAGTCAGGCTGGTGGGCCACGTGGCCTCCAAGTCTTGTTGGCGCTTGAATCCGTTTTTAACCGGATTCAGGCCTTGTGGAAAACGGTATCGCCAGAAGAGGCGTTTGAGATTGTCCGCCGCCGTTTATTTGAACAGATCCGTGATCCCAAGGCGCGTGATCAAGTCTGCCGTGCTTTTGCTGACGCCTACGTGGCCGAAGGATCGAAGGTGCCGCAGGAAACCCAGGAGGCGCGTTACCTTGACCGTATGCTACAGAGTTATCCCATCCATCCAGAGGTTTTCACCCAGCTTTATGAAGAGTGGACCACTATCCAGAACTTTCAGCGTACTCGCGGTGTGTTGAAACTCATGGCAAAAGTGATTCATCGATTGTGGCAGGACAACAACAACGATCTCATGATTCTCCCTGGTAGCATACCCCTCTACGACGGCAGTGCCCGTAACGAACTGATCAACTATCTCAACCCTGGCTGGGATCCGGTAATGGACCGTGACATTGATGGCGAAAGAGCCGAAACGACGATGCTGGAAGCCAAGGAGCCGCGCTTCGGTTCGGTTCAGGCTGCCCGCAGAGTGGCACGTACCGTCTTTCTGAGTAGCGCACCATCATCGGTCAACGCGAAGCCGGGAACGCGCGGTATCGAGCGTGGACGGGTGCTTCTCGGCTGCCTTCAGCCAGGTCAAACATCCTCTCTCTATATGGACGCGCTGAATCGCCTTTCAGATCAGCTTCATTACATGAGTTCCTCCGGTGACAAGACGAAGGATACCACTCGCTATTGGTTCGACACGCGTGCCAACCTCCGCCGTGAAATGGAAGAACGAAAAAAACGCTTCGAGGACAAGAACGAGGTGCGCGGACGGATGGCTGATGTTGTCAAAAAACTTGCAGCAGGTGCAGGCTTCTTTGATGGCACACATATTTTCACCCCACATAGCGATGTTCCAGATGATACTGCATTGCGTTTAGTTGTGCTTACTCCGGAACAGTTCTTTGCCCGTGAAGAGCCGCGCCTGGCAGTCGAAGCCGTGTTGGATTACATTAAGAGCAACGGCACGAAACCGCGATACCGCGGCAACCGTTTGCTTTTCTTGGCGCCTGACCACGGCGCACTTGCGAGACTTAGCGACAGTATCCGTATGGTGCTGGCCTGGAATTCAATCGTCGAAGATGTCGCTGCAATGCGTCTTGTACTGGACAATCTCCAGGCCGAACAAGCCAAGAAAGAACTGCGCGGTGCTGAAGATGTTTTGCCGCGCGTCGTCCGCGAGTGTTACAAATGGCTTCTCTGTCCTTCACAGGAAGCCCCCACAGCTAAACTGAGCGTTGAGCCCTTCCCTCTCAACACCAGTGGCGCGTCCTTGGGTTCTGAGATCGAGCGTGTGTGCAAAGATAACGTATTGGTGATAACTATTTGGTCGCCGATCCATTTGCGTAATGACTTGAAAAAACTTTACTGGAAGGCCGACAAGCCCGCAGTAAAAGCTGCTGACTTCGGTGAGGATACGCTTCGCTACTTGTACTTGCCTCGCTTGAGAGATCGCGGCGTTCTGGAACAAGCCATTATCAAAGGTGCCGGAACACGAGACTTCTTTGGTACTGCCTACGGACAATCAGGCGACACCTATGACGGATTCAAGTTTGGCGACGCCAACGTGCAACTCGATGATACGTTGCTCTTGATCGAACCCGATGCTGCCCAGGCGTACGAGATTGCTCACCCGCCCAAGCAGCCGGGCCAGCCGCCGCCCCCCGGGCCGACCCCGCCACCCGGCCCGACGCCACCCGGCCCTGTTCCGCCTGTTCCGCCTGTGGTGCCCACCACGGCTAAATCAAAAACCTTCTACGGCTCAGCCGATGTAGCACCAGCCGCAGCCAAAATGCGTCTCGTGCAGATTGCCGAGGAAATCATTGCTGTTCTCACCGCCGATCCGAACGCGGAGATCAAAGTCAGCGTGGAGATCAGGGCTAACTTCCCCAACGGTGCCCAAGACCAGACCAAGCGTGCCGTTTCCGAAAACACACGAACCCTTGGATTCAGAACTGCGGAGTGGGAATAACCGGCGGGAGGAACATGTCAAAAAAACAAGGATTCGATTCATCCCATGTAGACAAGAGTGAGGACTACCTAAATCGTTGGCCCTTTGCTCAAGAGATTTACCGTATTGCCACCTCTGCCTGTCCAAAAGACTGGTCAGTCAGGATTGGCATCTACGGCGAGTGGGGTACAGGCAAAACCTGTGTTCTCGATTTCATTGAGCAGATGGCTGCTAAGGATGATCAAATTGTAATTCTCTTTAATCCCTGGGAATTCAGCGATGCCAAGCACATGTGGCAAGCTTTTGTGGCAAAAGTGTTGTTTAAACTGCGCCCCTATATTTCCCCGCCTTCCCTTAAATCAGATCCAAAGACGGCAAGTAAAAAAATTACTCGATCTGTACTTGCAAGCAAATATACCGACATCTTCGCCAAATTTGCCGGGAAAATTGAATTTGATTTATACGGCTTAAACATAGGGGAGACGATAGCAAACAGTATTGATCTTCTAAAGGAGTACTTCTCTTTTACCCACGAAGAAATTGAGGAATTATCAATCGCTTTAGGCGACAAGAGGGTCATCATTATTGTTGACGACCTTGACCGCGCCTCATCGGAAGTAGTCCCCGAACTCTTCTACGGTCTCAAGCAAATTCTTGATATCCAAGGCTTCTCCTTTATTTGCGCATTTGACCCAGTCGTCGTTGGTAAAATATTGGGAGAAACACATAAGGGGTTTGGATGTGGCCTTAAGTTCCTTGATAAGATTATTGATTATCCGAGATGGCTCCAGCAACCTTCGCCAGAAGGTTTCCGCAATCTCGCCCACGCCAATATCGACAAATATTGCTCATTCGTGCCCAAGAATACGCTCGAGTCAATTTTGCCCCTTCTTCCGCAGAATCCGAGGTCGATCAAACAGTACATAAGACTGTTGGCGCTTCTGGAAACTCAGTTGGCAAGACACGACGCAGAAGAATTGAACTGGCCAGTTATTCTATTGGCCAACGTACTTAAAATATCGTTTCCACAGTTGGCGCAGGACGTTATTTCCGATCTATCTTTTTGGAATGAAATTGATACAGCAGTGATGATTCATGTGGGGCATAGCAGCGACCCCGATCCAATCCCTCCAATTATTCAGAAGCGCCTCGACAAATGCGTAAAGATATCAAACATCCCAATAGCCGCAGCGGAATTGGGACGCCTAAAATCTCTCCTTGAGAGACTTGTTAAGTGCAATTGTTCCACATTGGACACGGCCAATACGTTTCACTATTTTTTACACATCGCAGAAAATCCAGCTTCTATGACGCATCGAGAATATCGGGATTTCTTCAATGCGTGGGAAAAAACCAAAGATCAGGCAACTATTGCTAAGCGGATTGTCGATCATGCGGCACTCTTCTCATTCAAAGATGAAAGCGTTTTTTCTTCCTTGTTGAACCGTACAATCAACTACCGAGACCATCTGTTGGAGCGTACAGTAAATACACCATCAACTCAGGAAATGAAGCCGCTTCTTGATCATGTTCAGGTGTCGTTTGTTTTGTTGGGACAGCTTGTCTTTGAAGTAGGCGGTGTCTCGTCTGCTACAAAGCTACTGACCGAGGAACATTTGGCTTTGCTTTTCGAGTCTTTCTTCCGGTATTCTGTCTGGAGAAATACAAAAGAATATCGAACCTTGCGAAAAGCTGAAGAGGATTTTCTGAAGAGGCTAGTCAAAGAGTGGAATGGCGATGTATTCAAAATCATGAAAGCACTTCAGCCATTATCGCAAAGCCGTGTCGCTTTTGCATCTGACAGAGACAAAGCGCTTCGCAAGGAACTCGCGAAACCAATCCTTTCCAGATATTCACTGCAAATATGTGAATATTTCCATCAGCAAGGCTTTGTTAGCAGTCTCGCGCCTAACGACGCCTCCAACAACGAAATCAATCAAATTCTGCTTGACCCGGATGGTCCATTCTGGCGCACCAACAGCGTTGCGGTCTATTCCATGCTAAAATGTGCAAAGAATGAACTATCAGTTCAACTCAACATCTTTGATCTTTTTCACCATTTCAAGGGAGTTCTAAAGTCGTATTCAGGACATGGTCCAGCCCATGCAGTGGAAAAATTACTGAGCAAAAAGCGAATGTCTCTCGCCCTCTGGAAGGCTGCTACCGTTTCTCCGCTTAACAATCGGTTTGTTGGAGAAATGCGTGATTTCCCTGTCATCGTTCAAGGTTTCGGTGTCACACTGCCGATTCCTGTGTGGTGGAAAAACGCTTTGGAGTCACTCGATAGAAAATAAACCACGCTCATCACTATTTCTCTCGTTGTCATAGTGGATTAGGGGTACAGTTCTTTTTCGTTCATCGTTTCGCCTCGGCAAGGCAGCAGGGATGTTTGTCTCAGTTATATCAGGAAGCATTGCAATTGAAAAAAATACTCGCTCTGTTCAACCGGAATTATTAGTGCCATAAACCTGATCCGCTAGCCTCTGATTAATTAAATGCCCTTAATGTTGCTTGTTGTTACCAAAAATCATAGTGAAATTCACCCGAACGAATAATTTTTAATTCTAATGAAAGTCTTTTTGCCGTCGTCTATAATTGAGGCCCTCCCCAAATGC
>SESF01031114.1_pt1 | contig 17061 bp, 13 predicted proteins | sample 3171521 | NCBI WGS metagenome assembly SESF01 (sample SAMN10866945, study PRJNA518727) | freshwater metagenome | biome: subpolar coniferous forest; feature: holomictic lake; material: water; isolation source: holomictic Lake 227, 6 m and 8 m depth | place: Canada: near Kenora, Ontario | collected...
ACGCGCGCCGCACTGGCTGATTTGCCCCGCCCGTGCAGGGGAAAGTCTGGTCATGAAATCCTGCAATGTGAATGCATGATTTCAAGAGAAAGCATGTGCCCCGCAGCCGGAGCCGAAGCGCCAAACCCTATTTTCCGCCCCGCAGCGGAACCAGTTGCGGTTCCGAGAGCCAGAACGGATCGGCGACTCCCTGCCGATAGGCCTCCAAGGCCTCGGGCGAAGAGTTTGCCCGCAGATTGGAATAGGTGGTGTCTTCGTTTTGCCAGCGCTCGTTCCAGAAGACGGCAGCCTTGAGGCGAGGGAACTTGGTTCGCATCGCTTCAAACGCCTCTTTGATGAAGGCGGGCTTGCTCCCTTTGGTGGGAAACTCGCCCACTCCCCACTCCGCAAGCATCACGGGCTTGGTTGGGTCGAGAGCGCAGATCTCCTTGTAAGGCCATTCCAGAAGCGGGAGAAATGAAACCCATTTGTCATCAATATATTGCTCCCCGTAAACGCTGAACCCGAGCCAATCCACGTAGGCTGCGCCAGGATAATACTGCGCGATCAGGTTCCAGTTATCCTGCGGGATGGAGTAGTTGATCGCGTGAAAAACCCAGGCGACGTTTTTGGCTCCGCGCGCCCTCACCCGGTCCACCACGTGGCGATACGCTCGTTTATAAGTTTCAGGTCCTTGAAACGGCCCTTTGTAGGCAGGCGCTTTTACAAGGCCAGTGCCGGTTGTGATCATCGTCGGCGCCATGCTGGTGGCGCTCAGCATTGGAACAGCCGTAAACGTGGTGCCCGCCGTGACCTCCTGACCGGGGTCGGGATTCTTTCCGCCATAGAAAGCGCCGGACCACGGGAACCAGGTCCCGTTCATCTCGTTCCCAAACGAAACCAGAATCGGGTGCCCATACTCGCGGGCGGAATCCCCCCATTTATCGATGTATTTGTCCCAGTCTCCGGCAATGATCGAAGTTAATGAAAACCGGTCCGGCCCGTTGTCTTCTTGGTAGGGGCGATCCCAGGGAGACCAGAAAACAAGGGGAATCGAGCCGTGCCTTTGAATGATGTTCAGGTTCGCGGTGGGGAAACTCTGCTCGCCCCAATAGCTCGAAGACGCCACGATGGCTTGGTGCTTGCCGACGAGTTGCTCGAACTCCTCGATTCTTTCAAGCGTCACATCGTCCTCGTAATCGCCGAAGCCCATATAGGCTCCGGTGTAGGCTCCCGTTTCAGGAACCCCGAGTGCGGCTGGGCCGGTGATGACGTTGCGTGTTACCACGGCGGGCTTCCGGCATCCGCTCAGTCCAATCAGCAGCCCAAGAAACAGAACGGCGGTTTTTTTCATCATGAGATCCCCACCTCCAGGTTTGCGGTCACAAGTGGTGAGGACGGCGCGAAAGAAGCGTGGGGGTCCCGCCCGCGCGGCCAAGATGGCCACGCTCCTTTAAAAGCTCGCGCCTTTACATCAGTTTTAATCACACCCCACCTCCACGCTTGCCGTTCTTTCGAGCTTGCCCCAGGTGACCCACGCGCCCTTGAACGCTTTGAGGATGGAACACCAGATCACCCAACTCAATAGCGGGCGATAAATAAAGCGCATGGGCAGAATGCGCCAGGCTTTCCAGACCGCTTCGTCATCCATCCAGCAAGCCAGCACGGCGAGCAGCATATCCATGGCCAGGAAGGTGACGAAAAAGAGTCCCATGGCTCCCGCTTCTCCCGAGAGCAGGGAGAAGACCAGCAGCACATCGACCAGCGGCGTGATCGCCATCAAAAGAATCTGGCAAAACCAGATGCTCGGAAGAGCGAACCAGCCCAACGCTTTGAATTCGGGGTTGAACATAATATCCCGGTGTTTCCAGAGGCACTGCAAGGTTCCAAAAGCCCAGCGGACCCGTTGCTTGGCCAGCGCCCTGATGGTTTCGGGCGCTTCGGTCCAGGCAATGGCGTCATGGGCATAAGCGACTTTGAATCCGGTCTTGTGCAAACTCAGGGTGAGGTCGGTATCTTCCGCAAGCGTGTCCGGACTCAACCCGCCCGCAGCCTCCAATGCGTCTCGCCGGATTGCGCTGACCGCTCCCGGAGCCACAGTGATACAGTTCCAAACCGAGTAAGCTCGGCGATCCAGGTTGAATCCGCAGGTGTATTCCAAACCCTGGCAACGGGCAATGAATGTCCTCAGATTGCCGACTTTGGCGTGTCCCGAGACGGCTCCGATTTGTTCGTTCGCCAGGGGCTGGACGAGGGCGCTGATCGTGTTTTGTTCAAACCGGGTGTCCGCATCCAGGAAGACGATGATTTCATGGCGGGCCTTCGCCAGCGCGGTTTGCAACGCCACGGATTTCCCTCCATTGGGCTGACAAAACAGCCGGAGGCTGGGATGTTGGGCGGCTATCTTCTCCACAAGGTCCGCTGTGCCATCGGTGGAGCCGTCGTCCACCACGATGATCTCCCGTTCGCCGGAATAGTCGTTCTCAAGGACTGAGGCAATCGTGGACTCGATGACCTTCGCTTCGTTGTAGGCGGCGATGATGATGCTCACCGGCGGCGTGAACTGGGCGGGTTCGTTTTTCCGGCGATGATGGCAACTTGCAAGGGCGGCGACGATCAATCCACGAACCACCACCATCCCGGTGGCGGAGATCATAAATGCCCAGAGCACCTGTTCCAGCCAGCGCCAGACCGAGAATCCCATCCCGGTGATCATCCGGACCATCGGGTCCCGGTCGCCCCGCACCAGCGGCATGAGTTCGTCGCGCGGAATATGAAGCAACTCGCTCAGGGGCACGATCCGATCGCCACGGGTCTGCAGGTAATCGATCATCTTTGGCAGCGCCTCAACGGTTTGACTGCGGTTCCCCCCGGCGTCGTGCAGTAAGATCACGTTCCCTTCGCCGCGCTGCTCTTTGATGCGTTGAACGATTTCGTCCACGCCCGGCTTGGCCCAGTCTTCGGGGTCGATATTTTCAAGCACTATCAAGTAGCCGAGATCGTCCTGAAGCTGCTTGAGCGGCTTGAGTTCCGCGAGGTTGGTCGGTCGGGAATCCGCGTTGTAAGGCGGCCGGCAAAGCGTGGTGGATCGTCCCGTGATGCTTTCGAGCAGTCGTTGCGTGGCGTTGAACTCAAAAGTGATCTGCTTGGCTGAAATCTCGCTCAGGTTTGGGTGGGTGTAGGAGTGATTGCCGATCTCGTGACCCTCCCTGAGAATCCGCCGGACGATGCCCGGATAGGTTTCAGCCTGACTGCCGACCAGGAAAAAGGTCGCCTTGATATTCCGTTCCTTGAGAACGTCCAGGATCAAGGGGGTCCATTTCGGGTCGGGGCCGTCATCAAAGGTCAACGAGACCGCATGTTCGTCACCGGCCCCTTCATGAAAAACGGTGGGACAGGTCGGGAAATCGTCGTAGGTGGCGGCGAAGCGGCCATCGGTCAATTTAATCGCCCGCCTGCCGTCGTCGCTCGTGTCATCGACCGTCACCATCTCGCCTTGGCCGACGTTGGTGACGGTGTTGGTCGTGTGCATCGTTCCGAGCTTGCGCAGGGCGGCGGCGCTGGGTTTTTCGGGATCCGGCATGGCCAGGACATCCCAGAGCTGCGGGTCTTCCGTGCCAAGGCGCTGAAGGGCGAACCCGCCCAGCTCGGAGTCGCGTGTGGCCCGGAGTTGATTGAGGAAAGTGATGGCATCCAGAAAGCAAACGGTGTGATTGCCGCCCGGCTCCTGGTAGGAAAACACAGGGTTGTAACTCGGCGCGCCGATCTCGACCGTTTTGATTCCCGCGAAACTTGCGCGGCTCATCGCGTCCAAAAAGGAGATGGTTTCCGCTTTCTTTTTCCCCTCAGTCCAGTCATACCCGTAGGCGCCGATGGTGGCGATCCACTTTTGCGGATTCCCATATTCCTGAATGACCTGGAGCCAGCCCTCGAACCAATCTTCGGAAGCAATCGGGCCGGCCTGATCGTCATCGGAATTTTCGTCGGTCAGAAGCGCCACGAAATGATCCACCGAGGTGGAGAGCCGCCCAAGATCGAATGTGTCGATCTCTTCTCCCATGGGAACAATGAGCCAAAGCTCTTTATCGATCGAGTGCATCGCCTTGGATATCTGCTCAATCAGAGCCGCAAGGGAATCCCGGTAAGCCGGGTCGATCTGCTCAAAGTCCAGGATCACTCCGCCGGTCTTCGCTCCCTGCACCGCCGTCAGCAGTTCCACGATGAACCGGGCGCGCCGATCCGCCGGGCCGTTGGCGACGCTTTCGACCAATTCCGGCTCCCAGTGGTGTTCCGAAAGGTTGGAGAGAATCGGCATTACGACCAATCCGTGAGCGGTGCAAATTTGCTGGAGCTGCGGATTATTATTGATGGTCAGATGCCCTTGGGAGTCGGCGAAAGTGCCCCATTCCGGGCAGACGTGCGTCAGGGCCGACGCGTGGTCTTGAAGGGAAGCAAGGCCGCCCGGGTCCCAGTCCACAAAGAACCCGGCGCGAATCTCATGCGAGGTGTTTCGAGGCAGGGCGCCCGCTTGCTCTTTTGGTTTGGGCGGGTGCGGCTGGCCGGCGGGCGTTTTGGTGTATTTCTGCCAATCGAGCGTCTTGGTCTGCACGAGGGCTTGCTGCTGGATCGCATGGATCTGGCCCTTGAGCTTGCGAACCGAGGGAGGCAGGCGCAGTTCCGGGGTCACGAAAATCGAACGCACGAAGCCGATGAGCGCGATAAACGTCAGCAGTCCGAGCAACACGCCCACGCGCCTGAGCCGCGGCCACCGGCGCCCACCGGGATCATGGAAAACAAAAGGCTCAGGATTGCGACCGACGCCGATCGGGTTCATCGATTAAACCTGAAGAATTCCTCCGCCGTGGCGCTGGTGATGCGGGCGATCTCGTCGAGAGGGTCGCCCCGGAGCGCCGCGACTTTTTCCGCCGTCAACCGCGTGTAGGCCGGCTCGCAGCGTTTGCCCCGGAATGGGATGGGCGCAAGGTAGGGGGCGTCGGTTTCCAGCATGAAAGTGCCTGGCGCGATGCTTGCCGCGGTCTCCTGGACGGTTTGCGCGTTCTTAAAAGTGACGATCCCGGTAAACGAGACGAGATGACCGAGTTGGATGACTTCTTCGGCTTGTTCCGGGGTGCCGCCAAAACAGTGAAACACAGCCCGCAGCTTTCCTTGGTACGGCTGGAGCAGATCCAGCGTATCCTCCCACGCGGGGCCCCGTTGGTGAATGACGACGTTGAGCCCAAGTTCCACCGCAAGATCGAGTTGCTGTTGGAAGAGCATCGACTGTGCGGATTTCACCGCCCCGTCTTCAATGGCGGCTGTGATATTGGCTGGCTCCTCGTTGGCCAGCGCTTCGATTTTATTGGAAGCCAGGCGGCTGCTCGGCAACCGGTAGTAGTCGAGTCCGGTTTCCCCGATTGCAACCACCCGCGGACTCTTGGCGAGTTCCCGCAAAGCTTCGATCGCGTCCGGCTCGGCCTCCATCGCGGAGTTCGGGTGAATGCCAATGGCGGCGTAAACGCCCGGGTATTGTTCGGCCAGGGCCACCGCCCGGCGACTTCCTTCCACGTTCGTGCCGATCGTGACGATCCGGGTAACCCCCACGCTGGCGGCCCGCTCAATCAAAGCATCGATCTCCCCGGCAAACTCCGGGAAGTCGAGGTGGGCGTGGGTGTCGATAATCATGACTGTTGGACTGCGGAAGAGAGGAGTCGTTCAGAATGGAATGGGAAGTATGGGAATTATGGGAAGAATGGGAGCCTGTCCATCTCGTCCATTCAGTCCATCCCGTCCATTTTCCCGCCTACCACTGAATCACCGAACTGGCCCAGGTCAAACCGCCCCCAAAGACAACCAGCAAAATGTAATCGCCGCGCTTCATGCGGCCGGTGCGGTTGGCTTCATCGAGCGCGATCGCTACGGCGGCGGCGCTGGTATTGCCAAACCGGTCCAGGTTGACCATCACTTTTTCGATGGGAACGTTCAACCGGCTGACGATCGCCTCAACGATCCGCATATTGGCCTGGTGCGGAATGACACAGGCGAGGTCTGTCGCGCGCAGCCCGGACTGTTCGAGCACCGAGTTGGCGGCGCTGACCATGGCGGTCACGGCTTGCTTATAGACATCCTTGCCGGACATCTTGATGGTGTTCAGCCGTTCATCGATGTTCTCCTTGGTGACCGGAGAGCGGCTGCCGCCTCCGGGCATGTGGAGGATGCTGCCATAGTCGCCATCGGCGCCCATGGTGGAGGCGATGATGCCGTGCGAACCGGGCCGGTGGCGAAGGATCGCCGCTCCGGCGCCGTCTCCGAAGAGCACGCAGGTGTTGCGGTCGGACCAATCGACGATCGTGCTCAGCTTTTCCGCGCCGATGACCAGCACGGTGTTGTACATGTGGCTGGAAATGAATTGCTGGGCGATCTCCATCCCGTACAGGAAGCCCGAGCAGGCGGCGGAAAGATCGAAGCAGACCGCGCGCTTGGCTCCGATGAGCTTCTGAACATGGCAGGCGGTGTTTGGGAAAACGGTGTCCGGGGTGATCGTGCCGACGATGATCATGTCGATCTCGCTGGCGGTGACTCCCGCTTGTTCCATGGCGGCGCGGGCGGCTTTGGCCGCCATGTCGCTGGTGTGCTCTCCCGCGGCGGCGATGTGCCGTTCCTTGATCCCCGTGCGGGTCATGATCCACTCGTCGGTCGTATCGACGAGCTTTTCGAGGGCCGCGTTGGTGAGGATTTTTTCCGGAACGTAGCTGCCGGTGCCGATAACGGAAACGGTCCGTTTCGGCTTATGCAGGCGCGGATTGCGAGGCTGCGTTTTGTTCATCGTAGCGTTCAATTGCATCCACAATGTGCGGATTGACTTGGTGAGTGATCGACTCTGTCGCCATGCGAATGGCGTTTTTAACCGCGGTAGGCGAACTGCCACCGTGGCCGATAATGCAGACGCCATTGGTGCCGAGCAGGGGCATCCCACCATACTCGTCGGCGCTGGTTTTCTTGCGAATGTTCTGGAAGGCCCCTTTGGCCAGCAGGGCGCCGATTTTTCGAACCGGGCTCTGGTAAATTTCGTGCTTGAGCCAGCGGAAGATCGCGTGGGCGATGGCTTCGCTGGTTTTCAGCACGATGTTGCCGGTGAACCCGTCGGCCACCACCACTTCCACCGGGTTTTCAAACAGGTCGTGTCCTTCGACATTGCCGCGAAAATTCAGGCCGCTGTTTTTCAGCAACTCGAAGGATCCACGGGTGAAATCATTGCCCTTTTCGTCCTCGGTCCCGATGGACATGAGGCCGACGCTCGGGTTCGCATAGCCGAGAACGTGCCGGGAATAGACCGAACCCATCAAGGCGTTCTGGAGCATCTGGCGCGGGGTCGGATCAGTATTGGCCCCCGCGTCGATGAGCACGAAAAGATTCGTCTCCGTCGGCATGGTGGCGGCGATCCCGGGCCGCTCCACCCCAGGCAGGGTGCGCAGCTTAATCGTCGTCGCCGCGACAGCCGCTCCGGTGTGCCCGGCGCTGACCACCGCTTCGGCCTCGCCGCTCTTGACCAGGTCCACCGCACGGCTGATCGAGGAATCTTTCTTGCGGCGCAGCGCGTCAATGGCGCTGTCGTGCATTTCCACGACCTGCGTGCAATGGGTGATCTCGATCCGCCGGTCGTTGCAGCCGATTCGTTTTAATTCGGCTTCCAACCGGGGCGTGTCGCCCGTGAGAAAGAGACGGGAGATTTCCGGGAACTCAGCGAGGGCCAGGGCGGCGCCTTCGATCAGCTTGGCCGGCCCCTCGTCGTGCCCCATGGCGTCGAGCGCGATTTTCATCCTAAATCTTTGCAGACGAAATCAGCCGTCCCACGGGTTCGCGAGACGGCTGATTCAAAGTCTGAAAGCGGTTAAGCGGCCTCGACGGTGAGGACCTGGCGTCCTTTGTAGTAGCCGCAGCTCGGGCAGGCGGTATGTGAGCGGACCGTGCTCCCGCACTGACCGCACTTGACCAACTCAGCTGCATGCCAGCGGAGGGATGCCTTGCGGGTGCGCAGGCGCATTTTCGAAGTTTTGCGTTTTGGAACTCCCATATCTGTCTTTCTTATCAGCCTCTTGGCTGGTCGTCTTTAGGTTTCTGTAATTTATCGAGCTCAGTCCAGGGATTTTTCTCCCCAGGCTCAGCTTGAAGCTCTTTCGTTATCGTTATCTCTCTCACCCCGGTGCAGGCTTTCGCACCGTTCCAGTCGCAATGCGGGTAGGGCGGCAGGGCAAGGAGAATATCTTCTCGAACCTCCTCCGTCAAGTCCACCAATTCCGATCTTGTCAGCTCGACTTGAAAGGCGAAATCCGGCACCGAAATGGTGTATTCGAACTTCTCCAGGCAGCAGACGCATTCCAGCTCCAGATCAGCCTCCAGCGACCCGGTCCCGAAGAGCCCGCCATCGGAGAGCCCCACGTCCAGCGAGTAGCGGACCGGTCGCAGCGGACGGACTTTTTCATCCTGGAGTTCCAGAATCTCCCGATCTTCCTCTCCCTCCAGATGGAGGCCCCCCACCGGAATCTGATTAATGTGAATTTTCATAAAACGACGCCAAAAGACTGCTAAAGCGAATATTTTTCACGCAAAGCCTTGGCAATGGAATCTGGCACAAACGCCCCCACGTTTCCACCGAGCCGCGCGATTTCCTTGACCAACCGGGAACTGAGATAGGTGTATTCCTCCTTCGGCATCAGGAACATCGTCTCCACTTCCGGTTCGAGCTTGCGGTTCATCAACGCCATTTGGAATTCATATTCGAAATCCGACACCGCCCGCAGCCCGCGGATCACCACATGGACATCTTCGGCCCGGGCGAAATCGACCAGCAACCCGTCGAACTGGGTCACTTTGACGTTATCGAACCGGCTGACGCTCTCTTCGAGCATCGCCCGGCGCTCTTGAAACGAGAAAAGCCCCGATTTGCTCTCATTGTGAGCAATCGCGACGAGCACCTCGTCAAAAAGCCGGGCGGCCCGCTCGATGACGTCAAGGTGCCCGTTGGTGACGGGATCGAAACTACCTGGGTAAACCGCTCGGCGCATAAGAAACACAGTGTGCAGGCTCCCCGCGTCCTTCGGAAAGCAAAAATTTGAGGACGACGCCGACTCATCACACCTGTCCTATGGCGTTTGTGCCCGCTGTCTTCGCTTCACTTTGATACAAGTTGGAGCAGACGCTACAACCCGATCAGCATCTGCTCACAAGTCTTCTCCATGTCCAAGACTCGCTCCAGGAAGGTTTGCTCTTGCCTGGCATCCTGCACGGTTGCCTGCTCGGGCAGGAATATCTGAAAGCGAGCGCCACCTTCCGCGCTGCGGTCGACGGTCATGGTTCCGTTATGGTGGTAAACAACAAAAAAGCACGTCAGCAGATTGAGTCCGTATTCCTTGGGATCGCTCCGGCGCACAAAAAACGGATCGAAAACGCAGCTTAGGTTGGAAGCGGTAATCCCGGGGCCATTGTCCGAAATTTCGATCTTCACTCCAGGGCACCCATTCGCATCGACGGCTGCGCTTGTGGTGATGACGATTTTTCCCGAAGCGGGGACATTCGCGCATTCGTCCGCAATGAGGAGATTGAGCCCCCGTTCCAATAGCGGACGGTTCGCTTGAACTTGGGGAACTTGTTCCAAACCAAATTTCAATTCGATCTGTTTTTCTCCAAGAGCCGCAAGGTGCTGCTGACTTGCGGCCTGAACCAATTCGTTGACCGACACAGAATCCAGCAAGGGCACTCCGACCGATTCGGGGATTTGATTGATGCTCTCCAGCAAGCCGACCACCTTTCGCATTTGATGCTGGACGGTTTCGTAGAATTCCCCCCAGTAATTTGGACTCCGAAGGCTGCTGATATCAACCTTCTCGCTCTGCAACTGAAACGGGGTAAGGTCCAGAAAGGTCTTTACGGCTGTCAGGGAGTTGCGCAGGTGATGGTTCAACCCCGCGGCGAAAACGCCGAGACTGAGCAAACGGTCGGTCATCATCAGGCGTTGGAGCGCCGACATTTTTTCTTTCATCAGAGCATCGAGCTCGCGCTGGACGAGAAAGAATTCCATGCCCCGCTTGAGCGTCATCTCCATGGTCGGCGGGTCCCAGGGCTTGGTCACGTACTTGTAAATCGCCCCGGTATTGACAGCAGAGATCGCGGCATCGAGATCAGAATAGGCGGTGGCAAGGATCCGAAGCACCCTGGGCCGGGCGAGCCGCACTTTTTCCAAAAACTCGACGCCGGTGCCGTTTGGCATCCGCTGGTCGGTCATGATAATCCCGTAACGGTCTTTGTTTTCGCAAAACAAGCTCCACGCTTCCTCGCCGCTGTTGGCGACGACCACGTCGAACGTGTCCGAGAAATAGGCTTTGAAGTTGGATAAGGTCTGGACCTCGTCATCAACGTACATGAGCGAGAATTTGCGGTAATTATAGGAACTATTCACAGGAGGTGCTTGTTGGCTGAGGGATTGTTGGAATGCAACGTGATCAAAAACCGGCAGAACTCGTTGGGCTGGCTTTCTATTCGGATGTTACCTTGATGGTTTTGGACGATTCGATGGCTGATGTTGAGTCCCAAGCCGACGCCCGACCCCACAGGTTTGGTTGTGAAGAAGGCGTCGAACACTTTTTCTTGTTCTTCGGTTTTGATTCCTTTGCCGTTGTCTTCACATGTCAACAGAATCCGGTCGTTTTGCAAGACTGCTTCGACGCTGATTTTCTTTTGCGCGGTCGCCTTCTCGCGCAAGCTGTCCACGGAATTCTGCAATAGGTTGATGAAGAGATGAATCAACTGATTGCGGTTGCCCCACACTTTCAAATCGGCGGGGATCTTAATCTCCAACTCAATTTCCGAAGCGGGAATCTGAACAAATCGGGCCGAGGTTTCGATGGCCTCCCCCAAGAGCACCCCATTAAAATTGCCTGTGTCTGGATGGATGAATGAACGCAGACCGGTTATGATATCCGCGACGCGCCGTATGCCATCCTGGAGGTCGCGCAAGGGGGCGTTCAGCAGTTCCCGATCTTCGATCTGAACAGCATTGAGTCGTTTCCCAAGGAGATGGGCGGCAGTGTTGGCGAAGTTGAGCGGATTGTTAATCTCATGCATCAGACCGCTGCTCAGTTGCCCCAAGGACGCCATTTTCGCCTGGTGGACCAGTTGAGCTTCGGTTTCCTTGATCTGCTCCAGCGCGGCTTCCAATTCGCGGGTCTTGGCGGCCAAGTTCTGTTGTAACTGATGTTGACTGAGCAGGTTGCGGCACCGCGCCGCCAGTTCGCTGGAGGCGAACGGCTTGGTCAAAAAGTCCGTTACCCCCGCGTCCAGGGCTTGCATTTTGGAAAACTCGTCGGCGCGCGCGGTAAGGATGACGATGGGAACGCTCGCGGTATGCACTTCTTCGCGGAGTGCCCGGGTCAAGGTGATCCCGTCGATCCCCGGCATCATCAAATCGAGCAAAATGAGGTCGAAGTCGTGGGTTCGCGCCAATTCCAGAGCTTCGCTGCCATTGCGCGCTTCCCGGATGGCATAGAGGCTCTTTAACTGCGAGTGGAGGAAGCGCCGCATTTCGGGTTCGTCGTCCGCCACCAGCACCATCGGCTTCCCCTCATCAGCGCTGTCAGGGGTCGCCTTGATGTCGTTGGAACCAATGACATGGGCGGGAAAAAGTTCGGCCCGCCGGTATAAATCGGAAAGCCATTCGGACGATCGCTGGGGAAGCTGCACGGGCCCGGGCTGTTCTTCCGTCATACTTTCCGCATCAGGGCTGGCATCCACCGTCACCTGGATGGTCGTTCCCTTGTCAACCACACTTTCCACGCGCACGGAACCTCCGTGAGCTTCCGCCAGTTCTTTTACCAGCGCCAACCCGATGCCGACCCCTTGGTAATGGCGGGTAGCCGCCGATTCCGCTTGCCAAAAGCGGTTGAAAATCCGGGGAAGATCGGTGCTGGAAATTCCTTTTCCGGTATCCTTCACCGAAACCGTGAGCCGGGAGCCGGTCAAGCCAGCGGCAAGCTCAACCCGGCCATTTTCCGGAGTGAACTTGAAAGAATTGAAGAGGAGATTGAGGACGATCTTTTCCAGTTTGTCCCGGTCGATGAAAACGGGCGCGTCCCTTGGAATCTCGATCTTGGTTTCAAAAAGCAGCTTCCGCTGTTCGGCCATCGCGGAAACGGATTTCGCGATCCCCTCCAGGAAAGGAGCGGCTTCGACCTTTTCGCGCCGGACGCGGATGGCGCCTGAGTCGAGCCGGACCAAGTCCAAAAGATCGTTAATAAGCCGCAACAAGCGCATGGCGTTGTTGTACATGATGTCCAGCATCTCCACCTGTTCCTGAGAAGTCGAAGGCGGTTTCTGATGCCGCAGGCGCTCGAGCGGCCCGATAAGCAGCGTAAGCGGCGTGCGCAGCTCATGGCTGACATTGGCAAAAAAAGTCGATTTGGCCCGGTCAAGTTCCACCAGCTTGGCATTGCTCTCCTGAAGTTGCCGCTGGTTGCGGTCCAGCTCGGAGCGCAACGCGTATTCCTGAAAGCGGAACCGGTTTAGAAAGTAGCTGCCGGTGACGACGATGACGCCCGTCAGGACGATGAAATAAAAGTTGCTGAAGTATTCTGAAAGCGTTCCGCCGCCATGGGCCAGACAGGCAACCCAGTAGATGATGAGCGTAAGGATCGTGGCGATGAAGCTCTCGGTCACATCCACCAGACTCACCCAAGAGAGCCCGATCAGGACCAAGTTCAATCCGGCGTAGTAGGGGGACCGCGCCCCTTCCGAATAATAGATCATCAGGCTCATGAACACCGAGGGCAGCACGAAGGTGGCCATCGCGAGCAAGCGGAAACAATGCCGGCCAACGGGCATCTTTAACAACCCCCATAAGGCGAACGCCATCACGGCGCAGAGTAGCCGGAGCAGGAAAAAGAAGCCGAGTTGTTCCGGGTAAACAAAGTAATCCAGGAAAAAGCCCACCGGCATGAGGGCGCTTACCAGGATGCAGGCAGTCTTCGAGCCCGTGATGCGAACGTCCCGATTGTATTCAAAGTAGGCTGACGCGAGGCCTTTTTGGAAAGCTCCTTCGCCCGGGTCGGTCGTACCTGCCTCGGAAGCCGCCTTCGCATCCCCTGGCGAATTCATTTTGGCTTGGTGACTTCGATGAACACATTGACACCGGTGACATCCCTCACGACACGGCAGTTGTCCGGGAGGGATTGCTTGGGAGCCAGGCTCTTGAGTTGTTCGCCGGTCCTATAGATCAAATGCCAGTCCAACAGATATTCCATCTTAAGGCGATCCGGGTTCGAAGAGTCCACGTTGGTCGCCACGAGCAGGCCGCCGGGAGCCAGCATTTCGTAGAAAATTTCCAGCAGGCGCTTGCAGATGCGGTCGGAAAGGTAATCAAAAAGACCGGCGCAATAGACGACATCATAGAGGCCGCCCGCATCAGTCTCGCCAATCCGGGCGCCTTCCTTCAAAATCTGATGCACCGAGCGCTTGATCATGTTCAGCCGGGTCGAGCGGCGGTGCCTCATCTTGATATCGGACAAGAGGCGTCCCGTTAGTTCCAGGGTTTCGTCATTGAAGTCGAGAAGGGAGAACTCCGCGCGATCGGAGATGTCATCGAAAGAGAGAAATTTTTGAACTTCCTTTGCCGGGCCGCAGCCGAGGTTAAAGATCTTCGTGGTCAGCCCCTCTTTGGACCGTCGGCGCGTGACCGTGCTGAGCATTTCGGTCAGATAAATGATGCGGTTGCGGTGTGCTTCAGCCGGAGCCGCCCCCACGAAATAATTGTTCACCATCTTGGCAAACAGAGAAGAACCTTCGACGGAATCCCGCAGGATCATGTTGACCATTTCGTAATCCCCCGCGTAACCCAGCGGTTTGGTGTAAACGCGGTGCACAAATGGTGAACAGAGAATCAGCGGGTGCATCTGCCGCCGGGCGTAGGCTCGGTGAACAGCGATGGCTTCTCCTTTCACGCTGCCGGCAATTTGCTCGAAGCGTTCAAAGAGATCCTTGGTAACCGGGATGATCAGGCTGTTAAGCCTTTCAATGATCGACAGCTCAAGTTTGGCGCGCTCGGCGGGGAGCGAGGAGCGGATGGCAAGCTCCACCTGTTCGAGCCAGCGCCGCATGTCGGTGAGCAGCGTTTGCATGTCCGAGACGATCACTTTCATCTCTGGCGTCACGCGCTCGACCTTTGACCATTCGTTCAAAAGGCGCTCGAAATCGCTCGCCAGCCGCTCAACCTGGTTCGCCGGGGAGAGCAGGTCCACGTCGAGCCAGTTGTCCTCGTTCAGCGAAGCTTCGCAAACAAGGACGATGCCCGTATTCACCATGTTGCTGACGATGCCCCGCCCGGAGTACAGGATTTTCCCGCTCACTATAATCCGGAAGCTGCTGAGCACTTCCGAGAGCTGCAGGATGCTATACGGATTATAAACTTCGAAGCTCACGCTGTAACGAGTCATTCGCAACAGCGTGGCTCGAACGGATATTCCCTGGCTGTTTTCACACACCACCAGGCTGTCATTCTCATTTTCAACAATCGTATCGCTCATAAAACACAGGGAATTTTAACGGTAAAACAGCACCCTTTCCCCGGCTCGTTGCGCACGGAAATTTCGCCGCTCATGTTCAAGACGAGGCTTTTGGAGATGAAGAGTCCCAGTCCGGTTCCCGTTTCTTTCGTTGTAAAATGCGCCTCGAAAATGCGCTCGATATTTTCGAAGGGAATTCCGGGACCGTTATCAAGGACGGAAAATTCCAGAAGGCCATCGATGATATCGGCCGACAAAACCACTCTTCCCGTATTGGGGTCGACTGCGGCGATCGCATTACGCAAGAGGTTCAACAGAACGCGAGCCAAAGCGAATCGATTGACGCGGACCTTCGCATTACGATCCTGAACATGGACCAAAACGGCCACTTTGTGTTTATCGGCATCCCCGCGCACCATCGCTACCGCAAGGTCCACAACCCGGTGCAGGGCGACCTCCGAGGTCTTTAAACCACGTACGAATTCAATGGAACCGCTCTGCTCGAATAACCCGGCGATAAACCCCATCGAGCTATAGAGCAACTCGCAAAGACCGCGCAACTCTTCGTTAAACTGTTCCGGAGCGCCTTCGATGATATCACACAGCAATTGTGCCGAAGTGAGAGCTGTCGTCACCGGGTTGGCTGCGTCATGCAAGAACAAGGCGGACGCTTCCGCCTTGCGTTCCAATTCTTCGAGCCATTGCCTGGGCACCAAGACCGACTCGTCATCAACCATCTGCCGTTGCGGCGGGACTGGCGAGGTTAACTGGTGAATCCGCGACCTCAGTTCCTTTCCGTCGAATGGCTTGTGCAGGTAATCCGATGCGCCCAGCCTCAGCGATTCCTCGGCGGTTTTCATCGATGCGTAACCCGTCAGCACGATGACGGGAGCTCTCTGGTTAAGGCGTCGGATTGCACGCAAAACATCCATTCCATCCCCATCGGACAATCTCAAGTCCAACACAACCAGGGACGGTTGCAAGCTTATGAAAAGATTGATTCCCGACGCGATCGTCGAAGCGGAATGCACTTCATAATCGCCTTTGAGAACGAGACGCAACGAGGCCAGTACCGAGGCGTCATCTTCCACGAGTAGAACTTTTCGCTGGGCATCGTCTTCTGTGTGCTGGATGGAAAGATCTCTCATTCGATTCGCTTTTTACTCGTTAATCTCCCGAAATATTACGTTGGCTTATATTTCGACTCTCTTGATGGTTGACAGAAATTCTGGGTATCGTGAGGCGAGGGCGTCTTCTTTTCAAGAGGATACGTCAGTTTTTCTCCGAGGCACCATCGTGGCCAATATAGAATGATAGGGGGGCCGCTCCATCGGATTCCATTCCGGAATGTATTGTTACTGTGTTACAATGTGTATCCGAATAAAGCTGCATAGCTGAATTCCTTTCGCTGGAGACGCGTCGGCGAGCTTCGAAGATTCTCGGGGGCTGCCGATCTCCTCAAGGTTATCCCTCCACAGATCCGAATAAAGTTTGGCAGATATGCTGATCTCGCGTAGCTAATGGTTTTCCCTTAATCCGTTCCCGGAGAAAACCTTAACCCCTCGTCTGCCCATGAAAACAATTCCATTGCTCTGGTTCGCGATATCAATCGCCCTCGGCCTTTCGCTGGCTGCACAAGCTGGCCCAAAGGAAACGACAACGCTCGCGCCCGAGAAATCGGCGCCCCTTCCGATCCATACAATCGAAGGTGTGGGTGGACTCGTGATTACGCCCATAGCTTATTTGGTGAATCCCGGCCCAGCAGGAACGATCATCGGCTTGCCCTCGATTTCGACCACTTTTGTCAGCGCCGGAGAAAAGGATCTTGAGACAGTGGCCCTCACAGAAACTTTTTTTGGGCGGGTGGAACTGGGCTATGGCGTCAGCCGGTTGGGAATTGGCACGCTTGGGGACGACGTAAAGGAAATAACCACCATCGCATTAGCCGACTATGTGGTTCTCCATAATTTCAATGCGCGTCTGCTTGCGCTTCCCGAAAACAGCTTCGATCTGCCGCTGCCGGCAGTCGTAATTGGCGCCAGTTACAAATATAACGATGGAATCAGCAAGATGAACCGGCAGTTGGGGGGCGTGCTGAACTCGATCGGCTACCGGTGCAACGAAGGGATGGACTTCACGCTGACAGCCAGCAAACAATTCCCAATTTTCAGACGGTCGCTCCTGCTGACAGCCGGCCTGAGATTGAGCGAAGGGGAGCAACTCGGCTATTTCGGATTCGGTGACAAATATCGCACCACATTCGAAAGCAATGTTGCTTATTCCATCGTGGATTGGCTGTGGCTCGCCGCTGAATTCCGGGGGAACGCAAACGCTTACCAGCAGATCGCCAATCCAAAGGGGGGCGCGCTTGTTGACCGCGTGGACAACTGGTGGGCCCTCGGCGCGACGGTCCTTCTGAGCCGGCACGCAACGGTTACCGTCGGATGGGGACACTTGGGCCCAATCATCAACACCACCGAAAACGAATGCCTGGGAATCCAGGTTAAATACGAGTTCTAGGGGGCTGGGGGCTCGA
>SESF01003620.1_pt1 | contig 17034 bp, 14 predicted proteins | sample 3171521 | NCBI WGS metagenome assembly SESF01 (sample SAMN10866945, study PRJNA518727) | freshwater metagenome | biome: subpolar coniferous forest; feature: holomictic lake; material: water; isolation source: holomictic Lake 227, 6 m and 8 m depth | place: Canada: near Kenora, Ontario | collected...
AAGCGCCGCGCCTGCCTGGCCGGCGTGCTGGCCTGCGCCCCCGCCATCCTGGTGCTCGACGAGCCGACCAGCGGGCTCGACCCGCGCGGGCGCCGCGAGCTCCTCGCCCTGCTGCGCCGGGTCACCGCCACCAAGCTCATCGCCACCCACGATCTCGAGCTTGTGGTCGAGCTCTGCCCGCGCTCCGTCATCCTCGACGGCGGCCGCATCGTGGCCGACGGACCCACCCGGACCTTGCTGGCCGACGAGCCGCTGATGCTCGCGCACGGGCTGGAGCGCCCGCACCTCCTGCAGCATCGCCACCCGCACCCGGGCGGCAGCTAGCAGATCCGCGGCAGCTGTTCGCCGCTGAGCCGGTCCACGATCCGTTCCGCGCCGATGATGCTGCGCTGTGTGACCTGGCCGGCCGGGCCGGCGGTCACCTGCCCGATGATCACCGGCGGACCGCCCGGCGCGGTCTGGGCGATGAGGGCCAGCGCCTGGGCCGCCTGGGCTGCGGGCACGAGGCAGACGAACCGCCCCTCGTTGGCGACGTAGAGCGGGTCGAGCCCGAGGATCTCGCACGCCCCGCGCACCAGCTCGGTCACCGGAATTTTCGCCGCGTCGATCGCGATGCCCAGCTGGGCGGACTCCGCCAGCTCGACCAGCGAGGTCGCGAGGCCGCCCCGCGTCAGGTCGCGCAGGCAGTGGATTTCCAGGCCCGACTGCAGCAGGGCCTGCACCGGCGCCACCAGCGGCGCACAGTCGCTCTCGATCGCGCTCTCAAACTCCAGCCCGGCCCGCGTCGCCATGATCGCCATGCCATGCCGGCCGAGGTCGCCGCTGAGGATCACGGCATCGCCGGCGCGGATGCTGGTGGGCGCGATGGTCAGCGGGGTCTCGATCACCCCGACGCCCGCGGTGGTGACGTACAGGCCGTCGCCCTTGCCGCGCTCCACCACCTTGGTGTCGCCCGTGACAATGCTCACGCCCGCCGCCGCCGCGGCGGCCTGCATCGACGCGACCACCTTTTCCAGAGTCGCGATGGGGAAGCCCTCCTCCAGGATAAACCCTGCGCTCAGCCACAGGGGCCGCGCGCCGCACATGCAGAGGTCGTTCACCGTGCCGTTGACCGCAATCTGGCCGATGTCGCTGCCGGGAAAGAAGAGCGGGCTGACCACGTGGGAGTCGGTGGTGAACGCCAGCCGCGCGCCGCCCGGCAGCCGGAGCAGGGCGCCATCATGCTGGGCCTCCAGGGCGGGATTGGCGAAGGCGGGCCGGAACACCCGGTCGAGGAGGTCCTGCGTCAGCCGACCGCCGCCGCCGTGCCCCACCGTGATCTCCGTCCGGTGAGGCAGCGGGACCGGGCAGCTGAGGTTGAGCGCCGGCGGGGTGGGAGGGGCCATGCCCCAAGCTGGGGGATCGTGCCGGCCTCCGCCAGCCGTTTAGCATCGCCGGGTCCTCGGCCGCCCCAGGGCCGGCTGCCCGGCGGAAGCCTGCGGCGCGACCTTCACACAAGGGGCGCTGATAGGTGCGCAATAAATGCGCAGCGGTCTTGCGGTCCTTTGGGCATCATGATCACGATCTTTCCCTCCAAAAACCGGTTTTCCGGTCTGGTGGATCGCCACAACTGTCTCCTTCATCCCTTCCTTACCATGCGCCATTCCCGTCTTAGCCTCCTCCTTGCGCTCCCGCTCCTGTTGGGCGCCTGTCGCGACTCCCAAGTCGCCGTTTATTCCATCCCCAAGGAGAACGACGTGGCCCTTCCCGCCGCCGCGACCGCCGCGCCGCACCCCGGGATGGCCGGCGCGGATAACATGGCCGGCACGGCCGTTGCCAAGGCCGATGGCCCCGGACTGACCTGGACGGCCCCGTCGCACTGGCAGAACAAGGGGGCGTCGGGCGTGCGCAAGGCCACCTTCGTGGTCGGCGAGGGTGCGGAACTGGCCGTGACGGCCTTTCCGGGCGACGTGGGCGGCGAACTCGCCAACCTCAACCGGTGGCGCGGCCAGCTCCAACTCGCCCCGATCGCCGAGGCGGAACTCCCGGCCGCGGTCCAGCGCCTTACCGTGGGCGACCTGACGGTGGGGGTCGTGGACCTCCTCGGCGGCACGACCGACAAGCCCGCGCGCATGCTCGGGGCGTTCGTCCCCGCCGGCGGCGCCACCTGGTTCTTCAAGCTCATCGGGCCCGACGCCGTCGTGGCGAAGGAAAAGCCCGCGTTTCTCGCCCTGCTCCAGACCCTGAAGGCGGACGCCGCCACCGCGGCGCTGGGCGCCGCGCACGGGACGACGGCCGCGGTGCCGGCCGCCCCGGCCCCCGCCGACATGGCCAACACCGAGGTGATCAAGGCCGAGGGCCCGGGCCTCACCTGGACCGCCCCGGCGCATTGGGAAAGCCGGCCGGCGGCCGCTATGCGCAAGGCGACCTACGCCATCCCCGGTGGGAAGGGCGCGGCGGGCGACCTCTCCGTGACGGCCTTTCCGGGCGACGTCGGCGGCGAGCTGGCGAACCTCAACCGCTGGCGCAACCAGCTGCAGCTCCCGCCGCTGACCGCCGCGGACGCGGCCGCCGCGGTCACGCGTATCTCGGCCCACGGCCTGTCGGTCACCCTGGTCGATTTCACCGGCGGCGCGGCCGGCTCGCCGGCCCGCCTGCTCGGCGCCATTGTCCCCTACGAGGGCGCCACCTGGTTCTTCAAGCTCACGGGTCCCGTGGACCTCGTCGCCCAGGAAAAACCCGCCTTCGAGGCCTTCGTCCACACCCTGTCGGCCCGCTGAACCACCATGCCCACCATCCTCAAGGAAATCCGCGACCTCCTGGTGTCGCTCAAGCTCACCGTCCTGCTGCTCGTGTTCTCGATCGTGCTGGTCCTCGCCGCCACCCTTGACCAGGTGAACCTCGGCGTCTGGGTCGTGCAGGAGAAATACTTCAACACCTTCGTGGTCTTCTGGAAGGTGGGCGGGGTCTCGCTCGCGATCTTCCCCGGCGGCTACACCATCGGCGGCCTCCTGCTGATCAACCTCCTCGGCTCGCACCTCTACCGTTTCGCCTTCAGCTGGCGCAAGGCCGGCATCTGGCTCGCCCACGCCGGCCTCATCCTCCTGCTGGTCGGCCAGCTGCTCACCGGCCTCATGCAGGACGAGTACCACATGCGGCTCGACCAGGGCCAGACCCGGAATTACTCGGAGAGCTTCCGCAACATCGAGCTGGCCATCACGGACACGACCGACCCCAAGGCCGACCAGGTGGTCTCGATCCCCGAGCGGCCCCTCGCCCGACTGGAGACCGTGCAGCATCCCCGGCTGCCGTTCCGGGTCGCGGTCAAGACCTTCCTGCCCAACTCCACGCTCCAGATGCGCGCGCCCAACGCCGCGGCCGACCCGGCGGCACCCGCCACCCAGGGCGTCGGACCGCAGATTCTCGCCACCCTCAAGCCGCTCACCTACAAGGCGGATGAGCGCAACCTCCCGAGCGCCTTCGTCGAGCTGATCGGCCCCGACGGCCCGATCGGCACCTGGCTAGTCTCGCCCCTGCTGGAGGAACCGCAGGCCTTCGCCTTCGCCGGCCGCACCTACAAGATGGCCCTGCGGTTCGCCCGGCACTACAAGCCCTTCTCGCTCACGCTGCTGAAGTTCAGCCACGACCGCTACGCCGGCACCGACATCCCGAAGAACTTCTCCAGCCGCATCCGCCTCAACACGCCGGACGGCCGGGACGACCGCGAGGTGCTGATCTACATGAACAACCCGCTGCGCTACGCCGGCCTCACGTTCTACCAGGCCGGCTTTGAGAACAACGACACCACCACGGTGCTCCAGGTCGTGCGCAACCCCAGCTGGCTGATCCCCTACATCGCGTGCGCCGTCATGACGCTCGGGCTGCTGCTCCAGTTCGGCCTCCACCTCACCGCGTTCTTCGCCAAGCGCCGCGCGGCCACGGCCTGATCCCGCCTCCCGCGACCCCCGTCCCACCATGAAACGTTTTCTCCCGCTCACCCTCCTCGCCCTCGCCGCCCTCGCGGTCATCGCCTCGTTGTTGCCGCCGCGCTACGCCGGCGACTACGACCTCGGCGGCTTCAGCCGTCTGCCCACCCTGGTCAACGGGCGCATCAAGCCGCTCGACACCGTCGCGCGCAGCTCCCTGCTGGTGCTGCAGGGCCGCCAGCGCGTCACCGCCTCCGACGGCCGCGCCGTCAGCCCGTCCGAGTGGCTGCTCGACATGCTCTACAAGCCCGAGGTGGCGGACACCTACCCGACCTTCGAGATCGTCCATCCCGACGTGCTCGCCCTGCTCCAGCTCACCCCGGAGGACGGCGCGGGCAAGAAGCGCTTCACCTATGCCCAGTTGGACAAGGGCCTGCCCGAGCTGGCCCGCCAGTCGCGGCTGGCCGATGCCGTCGAGACCCCGGTGCGCACCCCGTTTCAGCGGGCGGTGGTCCAGCTGCGGGACGCCGTGCTGCTCTACCAGAGCCTGCAGGCCAGCCTGGTCGCGCCGGGCTTTCCGGGCTACCTGGACCACCTCGGAAATTTCAACCAAACAGTCCCTGCCGGCCTCGCCGCCGTCCGCGCGAAGCAGGCCGGCCAGCCCCACGACGCCGCGGCGGCGAAGGCCCTGCTGGAGCTGAGTAATTCCTTCGCGACCCTTGAGTCCGTCGGCTACCTGCGGCCGATCCCGCCGCTGACCGGTCGGGCCGACCCGCGGGGCTGGCGGAACGCCGGCGCCGCGCTCCAGGCCAGCCTCGAGGCCGGCCAGCTCGACCCCGCCATGGCCTGTTACGTGGGCCTCGGGCTCGCCTGGCGCGGCTACCAGCCCGCCGTCTTCAACACCCTAGTCCACGACTACCGTGCCGGCCTGGAGCGCGAGATCCCCGGCTTCCTGCGCAAGTGCGACGTCGAGGCGCGCTTCAACGCCGCCCAGCCCTTCTACACCAGCACGCTGCTCTACGTCGCGGTGTTCCTCCTCGCCGTCTTCTCCTGGCTGCTCTGGCCGGCCGAGCTCGGCCGCGCTGCCTACTGGCTGGTCTGGCTGGCGTGGGGGCTCTCGACTGCGGGCATCGGCGTCCGCATGTGGCTCGAGGCCCGCCCGCCGGTCACCAACCTGTATTCCTCCGCGCTCTTCGTCGGCTGGGTCGCGGTCGCGCTCTGCCTCGTCCTCGAGAAGCTCTACCGCAACGCCATCGGCAGCGTCACCGCCGGCGTGGTCGGCTTCAGCACCCTGCTGATCGCCCACCACCTCGCCCTCGGCGGCGACACCCTGGAAATGATGCGCGCGGTGCTCGACTCCAACTTCTGGCTCGCGACTCACGTCGTGACGGTGACGGTCGGGTACGCCGCGGCCTTCCTCGCCGGTTTCCTCGCCCTGATCTACGTGGTCCGCGGCGTGTTCACCAAGTCGCTCGATCCGGCCACCGCCGACTCCCTCGCGCGCATGGTCTACGGCATCGTCTGCTTCGCCACGCTCTTCAGCTTCGTCGGCACCGTCCTCGGCGGCATCTGGGCCGACCAGTCGTGGGGCCGCTTCTGGGGCTGGGACCCGAAGGAAAACGGCGCCCTCATCATCGTGCTCTGGAACGCCCTGATCCTGCACGCCCGCTGGGGCGGCATGATCCGGCAGCGCGGCCTGATGAACCTCGCGATCATGGGCAACATCGTGACCAGCTGGAGCTGGTTCGGTGTGAACATGCTCGGCGTCGGCCTGCACAGCTACGGCTTCATGGACGCGGCCTTCTGGTGGCTGACGGCGTTCATCGCCAGCCAGGTGCTGCTGATCCTCGCCGGCAGCCTGCCGCTGTCCCGGTGGCGCAGCTTCAGCCAAGCGGGTCGCTGACCCGCCTGGTTCGCTGTTGGCGCCCGCCCGGTCTCACGGGCGGGGCTGGCCGGCCCATGGCACCGGATGCCCGGCGTCGCGCCACCTTGGGCGCGTGCCATGGGGCCCGGCTGACCCTCGAGGGGTCAGGCGCCCGTCTGCGTCCGCGCCAGCCGCCGGCCGGACTCGATGCAGTTGGCGAGGGAGATGCCGTCCCGGGCGTTGCCGCCAAAATGCAGGCCGGGCGCCGCGGCCTCGAGGCCGGTGAAGATCGCCTTGAACCGCTCATAGCCCAGCGTGTATTGCGGGATCGCGCGGGGCCAGCGCTGCACGTGGCAGTACACGGGCTCGCCGCGGACGCCCAGCAGCGCCCCCAGCTCCTCGCGCACCAGCTGCCGGAGCCCGGCGTCGTCGAGCCGGGCGAGCTCGGGCGAACGCACGCCGCCCACGAAGGTGGAGAGCGCGACATGCCCCTCCGGCGCGCGGCCGGGGAACAGCGTGCTGGAAAACAGGACCCCGAGGATGCGCCGGCGCTCCACTTCGGGCATCAGCAGTCCGAAGCCGTCCAGCGGGTGGGCGACGTCCTCCCGCCGGTACCCGGTGAAGACCGAGACCACGGGGGGCTGCTCGATCGCCTGCAGTTCCGCGAGGCGCTCGGCCCCGGGCACGCCCTCGAACCGCAGCTGCGCCAGGGCGTCGGCCGGCAGGGCGCAGAGCACGGCGGAAAATGACTCGGCGCCGGCCGGGCCGCCGGACTCGATCGTCCAGCCGCCGGCGGTGCGCCGGATGGCCTGCACCCGCGTCGCATACCGCACGGCCCCGCCCAGCGAGGCCGCCAGCGCGCGGGGCAGCTCCGCCAGGCCCTCGGGGAACGAAAAGATGCGGCCCTTGGGCCCGCCGCTGGTGTTGCGGCGCCGGAACGCCCCGCGCAGCAGCGAGCCGTGCTCCTGCTCGAGGGCGTGCAGCTTGGGGAACCCGTGGCGCACGGAGAGCCGCCGCGGATCACCCGCATAGACGCCCCCCACGAACGGGTTGATGGCATAGTCGAGGAACTCCCGGCCGAGCCGGCGCTCGACGAAATCCGCCACGCTCTCCTCGGCGTCGGCCGGCGCACGGGCGCGCCACAGCTCGCCGACCAGCCCGAGCTTGGCCCGCCACGAAAACAGCCGCGTGCGCACGAAGGCCATCGGCGAGGTCGGCATCGCCACCAGCTGGGCGTCCCGGACCACGTAGCGGTTGTTGGCGGAGTCCGCCGCGTAGCAGCGGCGGCCGCCGAGCCCCACCGCGTCCACGAAGGCCGCGACGTCCGCGGAACCCTCCAGCAGGGTGTTGGGCCCCGACTCCCAAAGCCACGCACCGTCCCGGGTCGAGGCGATGACCCCTCCCGGCAGCGCGGCGGCCTCGAACACCACCACGGGCACGCCGGCGCGATGCAGCTGCCAGGCCGCCGTGAGCCCGGTCAGGCCGCCGCCGATGACGGCGACCGGAAGTCTCGGGCTGGTCGGGGGCATGGCGGCGGGGGGTTAAACGGTGCGGGAATGCCGCTTGGCCTCCGGCGCGTAGTAGGCGTCGAAGCACACGGCGATGTTGCGCAGAAACAGCCGGCCCAGCTCCGTCACGCGGAGCCCCTCCGCCGTGAGCTCGACGAGGCCGTCGTCCGCCAGCGGCCGCAGGCGCGCCAGCTCCGTGGCGTAGCGCGCGGCGAAATCATAGCCGAACTCGCGCGAGAGCGCCGCGTAGTCGAGCTGCAGGTGGCACATGACGCGCATGATGAGCTCGCGCCGGCGGGCATCCTCCTCGGTCAGCTCCCGCCCGCGCAGGGCGGGCACCTCGCCGCGGTCGAGCGCGGCGTAGTACGGCTCCAGCGTCTTGTGGTTCTGCCGGTAGCTGTGCGGGGTCTGGGAAATGGCGGAGATGCCGAACGCGAGGATCTCCACGCCGGCCCGCGTGCTGTAGCCCTGGAAGTTGCGCTGGAGCGTGCGCGCGGCCTGCGCCACCGCCAGCTCGTCGGTCTCCTTGGCAAAATGGTCCATGCCGATGTAGACGTAGCCCCGGCTGGTCAGGGTCTCGGTGATGAGCTTGAGCATCGCCAGCTTGGTCTCGGGCGAGGGCAGGGCGGACTCCCGCTCGAGGATCTTCTGCGCGGGCTTCATCCACGGCACGTGGGCGTAGCTGAAGACCGCCAGCCGGTCGGGGTTGAGCTCCAGCACCTGCTCCAGCGTGTCGGTGAACGAGGCCACCGTCTGGTAGGGCAGGCCGTAGATCAGGTCGAGATTGAGCGAGGTGAACCCCTCGGCGCGGAGCCAGTTGATCGCCTGCTCCGTCATGGCGCGCGGCTGGATGCGGTGGACCGCCTCCTGCACCTGCGGGTTGAAGTCCTGCACCCCGAGCGAGGCGCGGGTGAACCCGCTCTCGCGGAGCGCGACCACCTGCGCGTGCGACAGCCGGCGGGGATCGACCTCGACGCTCAGCTCCGCCTCGGGATCGAGCACGAAGTTCTGGCGGATGAGCGCGGCGAGCCGCGCCAGCTGCGGCGGCTGGAAAAACGTCGGGGTGCCGCCGCCGTAGTGGAGCTGGACCACGCGCCGCCCGCGGTGCACCCGCGGCGCCAGCAGCGCGATCTCCTTCTCCAGGTAGTCGAGGTAGGTGTCCGACGACTGGCGGTTCAGCGTGATGACCGTGGTGCAGCCGCAGAACCAGCACAGCGTCTCGCAGAACGGCAGGTGGAAATAGAGCGAGAGCGGCAGGCTCGCGTCCTGGTTGGCCCGGTCAAGGTGCGCCAGCAAGGGCGCCGGTGACGCAAAGTCCCGAAACTCCACCGCCGTTGGATAGGAGGTGTAGCGGGGGGCGGAGATGTCGTATTTGCGGACGAGGTCGAGGTTGACGTTGATCACGGACGAATAGGCTGCACTCAGCCTATTCAGGCCGCACGATCAAACGGAAGATCATTTACCGCCGCCGGAGAAACCGGACTACGCCCGGACTGCTGCAGGCGCTCGCGCAGGAAATACACGGCGAGGGAGAACAGGAGGCAGACGCTGGCGGTAAGAAGGAGGGGAAGGAGGTTCATGGCGTCGGGGGTGGCGATCAAAGGGGGGGTGGATTGCGGTGACAGACTCTAGCAACCCCGCCCGGACCTGGCTCCGCTCCGATTGGCAGAGACTGTGCATATCTTGCTCTACGCCCCGGATCCCCTCATGGAGCGGATCACGAACTGAAGGCTGAATAACTCGTTAACCGTTGTCGCGGTGAGTCTTGCTCCAGCGATAGAAGCTGACGCCGAAGGCCAGGATCGAGACCCCCATGCTGACGAGCTTCATCATCACCCCGGCCAGCAACTGGTCTTCCCCGGCGCCAAAATCGGCCACCAGCCGCGGGGCAAATTCGTAGGTGGGGTAGAGCACGTCCGGCGAGAACGTCACATACGCGAACAGGGGGGTCATCGTGATCTCCAGGCAGAACAGGTACAGCATCTGGCTGCCGTAGCCCGTGGGAGGATAGGCCCGCGAGGGGCTCAGCAGCGGCCACCAGAAGACGATCGAGGCGGTGAAAAAGGAGAGATGCTCGAGCACATGGACGACCTTGTCCTGCAGGGCCCATTCATAGAGCGAGGGGGCGTGCCAGACGCCGATCACGAGCGTGGCCACCGTGCCGCAGCCGAGCGGGCTGAGCAGCCGGCGCAGCAGTCCGCGGAGCCCGGGCCGGTCGAGCAGGCCGTCCACCATCCAGTCGGTCAGCCCGCAGAGGAACAGCACCGGCACCGGATACATGAGCAGCTGGTGCTGGAACATGTGCGCGCTGAAGAGGAAGCGCTCGCCGATCTGGTCCAGCGGCGAGCCCACGGCGAGGTAGAACAGGATCAGCGCGGAGTAGAAGCACCAGGCCGCCCGGCGGGGAAAGGCCGTCCCCGGGGCCCACCGACTGCGCAGCGGCCCCGCCGCGACGGCCCACAGCCAGCCCAGCAGCACCAGCCCGCCCACCAGGTAGGGTTCGTTGTGCCAGTGGGTCCAGTCGATCATGGGAAAAACGGCGGCCTCGGCCGATGGGGGGCGCCCTCCTCCCCGCCGCCGCCAGGGGGGGAGCCGGCCCGCTCAGGCGAGTCGCCCGGAGCCGGTCAGGGCCTGGACCGCGACCGACAGCGGGATGCTCTCGGGCGTGCTAAACAGCTTGAGCAGCGCCCACATCGTGGCGCCGGCGATCACCAGCCCGATGAAAAACAGGACGGTGCAGAAGACCTTGTCCCACCGCAGGTGCATGAAGCAGAAGATGACGTACATGAACTTCACGAGGGAGAGCACGGCCAGCGTTCCAATCAGGAGCCACGGCGTGAAGGGCAGGCCGATGACCGCGATTTCCACGCCGGTGATCACGGCGAGCAGCATCGCGATCCGCAGGTAGATCTGGAACTTGTTCTCCCCGGCGGCGGGGACGGGAGCGGGGACGGAGGAGGCGGCGGGGGCGCTCATGGTGGGGTCAGAGGTATTCTAGCAGGTAGACGGCGGTGAAGATCACGATCCACACAATGTCGACGAAGTGCCAGTACAGGCCCATGGACTCGACATCGATGGCGTGGGCCGGGCCGAACTCGACCGGGCCGCTCGGCCGGGCGAGGACCAGGCTGGCCCCGGTGGTCACGACCAGGGCGGCGAGCAGGGCGAAATGCTGGCCAGCGAAGGCGGCGGCGGTGCCGCCGGTCTCCAGCGTGTGGACCACGGCCAGCACGGTGAAGAGGGCGCTCAGCACCAGGCCGGTGACGGCGGCGACGTGCAGGAGGTTGCGCAGGAACCAGCCGCGGTGCGCGCCGGGGTCGGCGGGCTTGAACGACCGCACATACATCAGGATCAGCCAGAGCACGCCGATCGCCACGTGCGTGCCGTGCGTGCCGGTCAGCGTGTAAAAGGTCGTGCCGAGGATGCTGTTGGTGATCGTCAGGTGCTTTTCACTCACGAAGTGGGTGAACTCGAACACCTGGCAGCCGAGGAACGTCGCACCGAAGAAAATCGTCGTGAGCAGCGCGAAGCGCATGCTCCGGAGATTGCCCTTCTGGATCGCGTTCACCGCCAGCGCCATCATCAGCGACGACATCAGCAGGATGAACGTCGAGAAGGAGGTGAGCGGGATGTCAAACACGTCCCGGGGCGAGGGATTGCCCGGGGGCGGGTGCAGCCGGTAGATCAGGTGGGTGGAAATCAGCGACCCGAAGAACATGCAGTCCGAGGCCAGAAACGCCCACATGAGGAGTTTCTTGTTCGGGATGCCCGTGCGGGTCGTGTGATCGTGGTGGTGATCGAGGGCGCCGGTGGCGGCAGTGCTGCTCATGGAGGAAGGGGGGTTAGGGCTTGGCGGACGGGTCCGCGGACGGCTGGCCGGCCGCATCCAGGTGGAGATGGTACCCTTCGGCGCCTTCCATCGACCAGAGGTAGATGCCGGCGAGGAGCACGCCGCCGCCGAGGAGCGCCCCGGGCAGATGGTGATAGCAGGCGCCAAACGCGCCGATCAGCATCCCGACACTGGCCACGAAGGGGTAGATGGACGGAAACGGCATGTGAATGCCGCCGTGGGCGGCGTCATCCTGGGCCTGCGCGGCGGCCTCCCGCGCGACCTGCTCCGGGTGCTGCTTCTCATACCAGAAGGCGTCGCGGGCGTGCACGGTCGGGATGACCCGGAAGTTGTACTCCGGCGGCGGATTGGGCAGGGACCACTCCAGGGTCCGTCCGTCCCAGACGTCGCGCCCGGCCGGCCGGCCCCGAAAATACGCGTAGATGATCGCCGCAAAATAGAGCGCGATGCCGAGGCCCAGGATGAAGGCGCCGATCGTCGAGACGTAGTTGGCGGTGTTCCAGCCCATGTTGCCGTCGTAGGTGAAGGTGCGGCGGGGCATGCCGTTCAGCCCGAGGAAATGCATCGGGAAGAACGTCACGTTGAAGCCGGCGAAGATGACCCAGAAGGACCGCTGGCCCCAGTCGTCGCTGACCTGGCGGCCGACAATCAGGGGGAACCAGTACTGGATGCCGGCGAGCAGCGCGAAGATCGAGCCCCCGATCAGCACGTAGTGGAAGTGGGCGATGACGAAGTAGCTGTCCTGCTGCTGGGCGTCCGCCGGGGCGGCCGCGTGCATCACGCCGGAGAAGCCGCCAATCATGAACATCCAGATGAAGCCGAGGGCGAAGAGCATCGGCGTGCGCATCTTCAGGTGCCCGCCCCAGAGCGTGCCGATCCAGTTGAAGATCTTCACGCCAGTCGGCACCGCGATCGCCATGGTCGCGAGCGAGAAGGCGGCCGTTGCCACCGTGCCCATCCCGGTGGTGAACATGTGGTGGCTCCAGACGGTGAACCCGAGGAAGCCGATGCAGGCGCCGGAGAAGACCACGATCGGGTAGCCGAAGAGCGCCTTGCGCGAGAACGTCGGCAGGATCTCTGAGATGATGCCCATCGCCGGCAGGATCAGGATGTAGACCTCCGGGTGGCCGAAGATCCAGAACAGGTGCTGCCACAGGATGGGCATGCCGCCGTTCGAGACCTCGAAGAAGTTCGTGCCGAACTGGCGGTCCATCATGACCTCCACCAGCGCGATCGTGATCGCCGGGAAGGAGAGGATGATCAGAAAGGAGGTGATCAGCGTCATCCAGGTGAAGACCGGCAGCCGCATCATGGTCATGCCGGGCGCGCGGAGGTTGATGATCGTGACGATGAAGTTCAGCGCCGCGGCGATCGAGGCCACTCCGAGCATCTGGAGCCCGAGCACCCAGAAGTCCGTCGCGTGGGTCGGGCTGTAGAGCTTGGAGGTGAGCGGCGCATAACCGACCCAGCTGGCGTTGGGCGGCCCGTCGGGGAGGAACCAGCCGATGTTAATGATGATCGCGCCGGCCACGAAGGTCCACAGCGAGAAGGCGTTCAGCCGGGGGAAGGCCACGTCGCGCGCCCCGATCTGCAGTGGCATGATGATGTTGAAGAACGCGGCGCCCAGCGGCATCACGGCGAGGAAGATCATCGTCGTGCCGTGCATCGTGAACATGGTGTTGTACTGCTGCGCCGTCAGCACCGTGTTGTTCGGCACCATCAGCTGCAGCCGGATCATCAGGGCCTCGCTGCCGCCGATCAGCAGGAAGGCCAGCGCAAACAGGCCGTAGAGGAAGCCGATCTTCTTGTGGTCGACCGTGGTCAGCCAGCCGGCGAGACCCGTCGGCGCGGTCGGGCGCCAGAAGAGCAGGGACCGGGCGGCGGCCGGGTGGGGGGAGTGAACCGTGGCGTCCATGGGGGATTATTTCAGGCTTTGCAGATAGGCGGTGAGGGCGGCGACGTCCCCGGCGGTGAGCCGGATGTTGTTCGGGAGATACCCGAGGGCATACATCTTGTTGCCGGGCTTGACCTGGTCCGGATGGGCGATCCAGCGGGCCAGCTGCTCGGTGTTGTTCTCCAGCAGGCCGGCCGCGAGCGTCGTGCGGGAGCCGAGGTGGGTCAGGTCGGGATAGGCGCTGCTGCCGCCCGCCATCTGGCCGCGGACCACGTGGCAGGTGAAGCAGGTCTTGGACTGGAACAGCGCCCGCCCCTGGGCAATGAGGGCGGGGGACTCGGCCTGCTCCGGCCGCTGGTGGGCGCGCCACGCGGCGAGCGGGTCCCGCTCAAACTGCTCCGTCCAGCCCTTCTCGTTGCGCTGCCAAGTGGTGCGCACCACGGCGGCCGGGGCCGGCGACGCGCCCGCGTCGGCGGGGGCCACGGTGCGGGCCGGCGCCAGCTGCCGGTTGACCCAGTCGTTGAATTCCCGCGGCCCGAGGGCGATCACCCGGAAGCGCATCACGGCGTGCGAGTCGCCGCAGTACTCGGCGCACTGGCCCCAGAAGTAGCCGGGCGCATCCGCCTGCAGCCACAGGGAGTTCCCGCGGTTCGGGATCATGTCGACCTTGCCCGCCAGCTTCGGAATCCAGAAACTGTGAATCACGTCCGCTGCGCGCAGGTTGATCCGCACCGGCCGGCCGGCCGGAATCACCAGCTCGTTGCTGGTGAGCAGCGGGCCGCTGCCCGGGATCTGCTCGGCCGGATACTCGAAGCGGAACCACCACTGGAGCCCGGTGGCGTTTACCTCATAGGCATTGGCCTTGTCGGCGACCGGCACGTCCGCCGTGTACCAGATGGCCCGGAGGGTCGGGATGGCGATGATCACCAGGGCCAGCACGGACGCGCCGATCAGGCTCAGCTCAATCAGCGGGTTGCCATGGCCCTGCTCCGCCGGCACGGCCTGCTCCTCGCTGGCCGTCCGGGCCCGAAACTTCCACGTCGCGTAGGCCAGCACGCCGCCGACGACGAGAAAGATGGAGAACGTCACCCAGCAGGTGACGTAGAACACGCCGAGCTGGCTGCGGGCGACCGGTCCGTCGACCACCAGCGTCGACTGGTGGCCGTCCATCCGCCAAAAGTTCAGGTCGCAGCCCGTGAGGAGCGCCGTGGCGCCCAGCGCAAGCGCGGCGCGGCCCCAACCAGGGAGGGGGGAGAGCAGGGAATTCAAACGCATGGAGGCAGTCGGGAGGAGGGGGAGGGAGGGACCGCTGATTCGGACCGAGGAGAAACACTTTTGGAACCCGCCGGCATTTCAAGCCCTATTCCGCAAAAATTGCCATATTAGGCGCATATCTTGGCCGGGCTCCGGATGGGTCACGCGGCACTTTTTTCAGGCGGAACCGGTTGCATCCGGCGAGCGATCGCCAGATATTCGCCGCCCATGAAACTCCGCCTCCTCCTCACCACCGCCCTAATCGCCCTGGCCACCTCCGGCTGCGGTCAGAAGGACTCCTCCGCCCCGTCCACGGCTGCCACCGTCCCGGCCGGCCCGCGCCTGATCGAGATCACCGCCGGCGACACCATGAAGTACAGCCTCGCCACCATCGAGGCCAAGGCCGGCGAGCAAATCACGGTTGTCCTGACCAACCTCGGCACCCAGCCGAAGGAGGTCATGGGCCACAATTGGATCCTCCTCAAGGCCGGTTCCGATTTGGAAGCCTACGCCAAGGCCGCGACCCTCGCCAAGGAGACCGAATATTTCCCCACCGCGCTGGCCGGCCAGGTGCTGGCGCACATCGAACTGCTCGGGCCCCGCAAGTCGGGCGAGGTGACGTTCACCGTCCCGTCGACCCCCGGCCAGTACCCGTTCCTCTGCAGCTTCCCCGCCCATTTCCAGGTGGGGATGAAGGGTGTGCTGATCGTGCAGTAACCCGCGGGCCTGCCCCCGCGGGAGTTTTCCTCAAGCCGGGCCTGCGGGCCCGGCTTTTTTTCGGGCGGGTGGCGGCCGCCCGGCGGGTCAGGCCGCCGCCGGCCACCACTGGTAGAGGCAGCAGTAGACGAGCACCCCGGTGACCGACACGTAGTACCAGATCGGGAAGGTCCACCGGGCCCACGCCCGGTGGCGCACGAGGTCGCCTTGCAGCGCGAACAGGAAGGTCCGCGGCACGAGGTAGGCGATGCTGATCGCCAGCACGATGTGCGACAGGAGCATCGTGTAATACACCGGGCGGATGAACCCCGTGCCGCCAAACGGGGTGTGCACGCCGTGCATCAGCACCTTGTGCGTCACGTAGCTCACGAGGAAAACGGCCGAGACCGCCATCGCGGCCGTCATGGCCTTCCGGTGCGCCTCCCGGCGGCCGGTCTTGATCAGGATGAAGCCCGCCGTGATCAGTCCGGTGGCGAGGGCGTTCAGGGAGGCGTTGAGGGCGGGGAGGTCGTGCAGGGTCATGGGACGAAAACCAGCCGGTCCGTCACCAGGGCGATGAGCACCAGTGGCAGGTAGCCGATGGAAGCGAGGAAGAGCTGCCGGGCCGCGGCGTCGCGTCCGGCCGGCCGCAGGAAGCGCGCCGCGCGCCAGAGGAACCACGCGCCGGCGGCCGCGGCCGCGGCCGCGTAATAGAGGCTGGCCAGCCCCAGCACCGTCGGCAGCACGCTCACGCCCACCAGCAGCAGCGTGTTCAGGAACGACCAGCGGGCCACCCAGACGCCGGAGGCGTCGAGCACGGGCAGCATCGGGAAATGCACGGCGGAATAGTCCCGCCGGTAGGTCCAGGCCACCGCCATGAAATGCGGCACCTGCCAGAAAAACAGCAGGCCGAAGAGAATCCAGCCGAGCGCGGTCACGCGGCCCTCGCCCGCCGCCCAGCCGATCAGCGGGGGAAAGGCCCCCGCGAGGGCGCCGATCTCCGTGGACCACCGCGACCAGCGCTTCGCCGGCGTGTACCAGCCCAGGTAGGAGAGGATCGTGAGCAGCGTGAAGAGCGCCGCCAGCGGGTTCACCCGGGCGAACAGCAGGAACAGCGCGGCGATGCACATCAGCATGCCCAGCACGAAGGCCGAGCCGTCCGGCACCTTCCCCGCCGGGATCGGCCGGTCCGCCGTCCGTTTCATCTGCGCATCCGTGTCGCGTTCCATCCACTGGTTCAGCGAGGCGACCCCGCCGGCCGCCAGCGAGGTGCCGAGCAGGACCGTCCCCAGCTTCCAGGCATCGGGCTCCGGGCGCGACGCATAATACCCGACCAGCGCGGTCAGCACCGACAGCAGGCTGAGCCGCGGCTTCGTCAGCTCGACATAGTCGCCCAGCTTCGGCGGCGCCACGAGGGGATCGGGGTTCATGCGGCGGGGGGCGTCTCCAGCCCGTCGCGGTGCGACTGCCAGGTCAGCCAGAAGGTCGTGGCGAGCGTGAGCGCGCCGACCAGCACGTGGCTGGTCGTGGCGTAGGCGGCGCGGTAGGTCCAGATGATCTGGGCGCCGAGCAGGATCTGCCCCGCCAGCAGGAACAGCAGTCCGCTGGCGCCGAGGCGCATCGCGGTGGTCGCGCCGCGGTCGCCGCGGAGGGTGAAGACAAACCACGGCAGCGCGCCGCAGAGCACGACCGCCATGAGCCGGTGCGCGAAATGGATCCCGATCCGGAAGTTCCAGACGGCGGGCAGCAGGCCGCCCTCGAAATTGGAGGCGGGAAAGGTCGGGATCGCCAGCCCGGCAAAGCTGTGGCGCATCACCGCCGCGATTGCCAGCTGCAGGAACAGCAGCGCGCAGCACCCCAGCCCGAGGCGGCGCACCGCCGGCCCGACCGCGGTCGCTCCCCCCTTAATCCAGGACCGCGAGCAGGCGGCCGCCACGGCGATCAGCGCGCAGACGAAGAGCTGCGCCAGCACCGCATGGAGCATGGCAAACAGCCGGCCCACGCTGGTATCGACCATCGGCACCTGCAGGTGGTCGAGCAGCACGCGCAGGCCGCCCACCAGC
>SESF01029488.1_pt1 | contig 17021 bp, 17 predicted proteins | sample 3171521 | NCBI WGS metagenome assembly SESF01 (sample SAMN10866945, study PRJNA518727) | freshwater metagenome | biome: subpolar coniferous forest; feature: holomictic lake; material: water; isolation source: holomictic Lake 227, 6 m and 8 m depth | place: Canada: near Kenora, Ontario | collected...
TCTCTTCCTCCAAAACTCCTCAATTCTAATTCTCAAATTCTGAAATCATTTTCAATAGCTAAAAGGCATCAGCTTTTGAGCAAATTATTATTTATAGCTCACATAAAGCATAGATATAACTCATATAAAGCTATAATATAACTCTATTATAAAGATATGTTTTATCTGAGTTTTAAATGAGAATTTATTCAGTTTGATTTAAGATTTAAATGAATAGCTGCAGATGAATTGCATCGAACGAGTAACAATGTGATGTTTTGTCAGATTCAAGCAATTTCAGTACTTTTGCGCTAAAGAAAATAAAAAGAACACCCTATGAATATCCTTCTCCTTGGCTCAGGCGGACGCGAACATGCAATGGCCTGGAAAATCGCCAAAAGTCCCAAATTATCAACGCTTTACATTGCTCCGGGAAATCCGGGAACAGCCACCGTTGGAACCAATCTGCCCATTGCAGCTGATAATTTTCCTGCATTAAAAATAGCCGTATTAAATTATAAAATTGATATGGTGGTGGTTGGACCTGAAGATCCACTGGTAAAAGGAGTGGTGAACTTTTTTGCAGAAGATGCCGAGTTGAAAGGCATTCCGGTTGTAGGACCTGATAAAGTAGGTGCTCAACTGGAAGGAAGTAAAGACTTTTCGAAACAATTTATGTTCCGCCACAAAATACCAACTGCCGGATATTTAAGCGTTACTGCAGAAAATATTATACAAGGAATTGATTTCCTGAAAAGTTTGCAAGCTCCTTATGTCCTCAAAGCCGATGGGTTGGCTGCAGGTAAAGGTGTACTGATTCTGAATGATTTGAATGAGACAATTTCGGAATTGAAAGCCATGCTTGATGGAAAATTCGGTGCAGCCAGCAAAACGGTGGTCATCGAAGAGTTTTTGGATGGTATTGAATGTTCGGTTTTCGTGATTACAGATGGGAAAAACTATAAAATTCTGCCTGAAGCTAAGGATTATAAACGCATTGGCGAAGGTGACAAAGGCTTGAATACCGGTGGTATGGGGGCTGTTTCGCCGGTTCCATTTGCCAACGCTGAGTTTATGCAAAAAGTGGAAGAGCGCATTATTCGCCCAACGGTTGAAGGACTTTGGAACGAAGGAATCATTTACAAAGGTTTTATCTTTTTCGGACTGATAAAAGTAAAAGGTGAACCTTACACCATTGAATACAATGCACGGATGGGTGACCCGGAAACTGAAGTGGTGATGCTCCGAATAAAAAGTGATTTTGTAGATTTACTCGAAGGTGTTGCCCACGGCAATCTGAATGAAAAAACGGTTGAATTTGATGAACGTACGGCAGTTACAGTTATGTTAGTTTCAGGTGGTTATCCCGAAGAATTTGAAAAAGGAAAAGTAATATCAGGTTTTGAAAGTATTGAGGACAGTATCGTTTTTCATGCCGGAACTACCGAAAAAGATGGAAATATTTGTTCCAATGGTGGTCGCGTGATGGCTATCAGCTCCTATGGCAAAACAAAAGACGAAGCGTTAGCCGTTTCTTTTGCAAATGCTCAGAAAATACAATACGACGGAAAATACTTTAGACGCGATATTGGGTTTGATTTATAAGCTACTAATTGGACGCATTAAGACGAATTTCACTCATTTTAATCTTTTTCGGATTATTCCAATACATTCACAGACAACAATTTAATTCTATTTAATTCGTTTTAAATTCCTGTAATTTGTAATTATATGGCAAAAATATTAGTAATCGACGACGAACGCAGCATCCGCAATACGCTGAAAGATATATTAGAGTTTGAAAAACATCAGATAAGCTTAGCAGAGAATGGCAAGCAAGCACTGGATATGCTTCAGAGCCATACATTTGATTTGATTTTTTCGGACATAAAAATGCCCGAAATGGATGGTATCGAGCTACTCGGTCATTTCATGGAACGCGAAATTGAGGCTCCTATTGTAATGATTTCGGGTCATGGGAATATTGAAACTGCTGTAGAATGTATTAAAAAAGGAGCTTTCGATTTTATCACCAAGCCTATCGATCTGAACCGACTGCTAATAACCGTCCGAAATGCACTGGAACGTAATTCGCTGGTTACTGAAACCAAAACCCTGAAAAGGAAAATTGCCAAACGGCATCAAATGGTTGGAGATTCAGCAGCTATTCAAAAGGTCAGAATGATGATTGAACGTGTAGCTCCAACAGACGCACGGGTGCTCATAACCGGTGATAATGGAACCGGAAAAGAAATTGTTGCACGTCTGCTATTCGAAGGAAGCAACCGCACTGATGCTCCTTTTGTGGAGGTAAACTGTGCTGCTATTCCTTCAGAACTTATTGAAAGTGAATTATTTGGACACGAAAAAGGCGCTTTTACATCAGCCATAAAACAACGAATCGGGAAATTTGAACAAGCTGATGGAGGAACGATATTTTTGGACGAAATCGGCGACATGAGTCTATCGGCTCAAACCAAAGTACTGCGGGTATTACAGGAAAATGAATTGACACGCGTAGGTAGCGACAAAAGCATTAAAGTAAACGTTCGGGTACTTGCCGCCACCAATAAAAACCTTAAAAATGAAATTGAAGTCGGAAATTTCCGCGAGGATTTGTTTCATCGTTTGAATGTTATTCCGATTCAGGTTCCCCGCCTGGATGAGCGAAAAGAAGATATTCCTTTATTGATTAACCATTTTTGCGAACTGATTTGCAGCGAACAAGGCATTCAGCCAAAAGCTTTTGAAGTCTCAGCAGTTGAAATGCTTCAAAACCGATCATGGACAGGCAATATCCGTGAATTACGGAATATGGTGGAACGACTTATAATTTTGGGTGGAATGGCTATTTCAAAAGAAGATGTTGAAATGTTTGGATAATAAAGTAGCCCCAACCTCTTAAGGGGAGTAAGAAAAGATTTTATATTTCTCCCCTTTAGGGGGTGGAGGCAGTTTTACACATTAAACCTGAAATGCATAATATCACCGTCGGTGACCACGTATTCTTTTCCTTCCACATTCATTTTACCGGCTTCTTTGCAGGCAGCTTCAGAACCCAGTGTAGTGAAATCGTTGTATTTAATTACTTCGGCACGGATAAAGCCTTTTTCGAAATCGGTATGAATTACACCGGCGCATTGCGGTGCTTTCCAACCTCGTCCGAATGTCCAGGCACGCACTTCCTGCACTCCGGCGGTGAAATAGGTCTGTAAATCGAGTAAATGGTAAGCCGCACGAATCAAACGTGAAACACCCGACTCTTTCAACCCAACTTCTTCCAGAAACATTTGACGTTCTTCATAGGTTTCCAGTTCAGCAATATCAGCTTCGGTAGCAGCAGCCACTATCAGAATTTCAGCATTCTCATCTTTCACCGATTCCCGTAATGCTTCCACATAAGCATTCCCGCTTACGGCAGATGCTTCGTCCACGTTACAAACGTACATGACCGGTTTATCAGTCAATAAATAAAGGTCTTTTACCAGCTTTTTGTCCAATGGATCAAGTTTCACGGTACGAGCCGATTTTCCCTGAATCAATGCTTCACGGTATTGAACATAAATATCATAGACCGTTTTTGCCAGTTTGTCGCCGGCTGCAGCTTGTTTTTGTACTTTATTTATACGGCTTTCAACAGTTTCAAGATCTTTCAATTGGAGCTCTGTATCAATAATTTCTTTGTCACGCACCGGATTAATGCTACCATCAACATGAACAATATTTTCGTTATCAAAACAACGTAAAACATGTAGAATAGCATCGGTTTCACGAATATTGGCCAAAAATTTATTTCCAAGCCCTTCTCCTTTGCTTGCACCCTTTACCAATCCTGCAATATCGACAATTTCCACGGTGGTAGGCACTATGCGTTGCGGGTGAACCAATTCGGACAATTTATTTAATCGTTCATCAGGAACAGTTATCACACCCACGTTAGGTTCTATTGTACAAAATGGGAAATTTGCAGCTTGCGCTTTAGCATTGGAGAGACAGTTGAATAAGGTAGATTTACCAACGTTGGGCAAACCCACGATACCACATTGAAGAGCCATATTTATTTAGTTTGAAAGTTGAAAGTAAAAAGTTTGAAAGTTGAATGCAAAGTGACATTCAATTATAAGCAGCTACAAAGATACGACAAAAAATTGGTGCTGTAAACAAAGGTTTAGAGGGTTAGTGCTGATTCCAATTATTATCACTACCTTTGCACCCGATTTAAAAACAACTGCGCGTTGTGAGTAACTATCCGAATTTCACTGCCTTATATAGCAGTATGCTTACCAAAATGGTACACGTTTTCATTAGAGAATGAAAAATTCGACGGATAACAACTCAAAAACGTGTGCTAAAAACAACCAAATGACATTTAAAGAATTGAATTTGAAGGACGATATTTTATCGGCCATCGAAGAACTTGGCTACGAGCAACCTATGCCCGTGCAAGCACAAGCCATCCCGTTTATGTTAGAGAAAACTGCCGATTTAGTGGCATTAGCTCAAACCGGAACCGGAAAAACTGCAGCTTTCGGGCTGCCAGTGTTGAATATGATTGATTCCGGTCGCAAACAGGTACAAGCTCTCGTGCTTGCTCCAACCCGCGAATTGTGTATTCAAATTGCCAACGACCTGAAAGGCTATTCCAAAAACATGCGCGGTATGCGTATTGTGCCTGTATATGGTGGCGAAGACATTCGTACCCAACTACGCCAGTTGGATACTCCTCCACAAATTATCGTAGCTACTCCGGGTCGTCTGATCGACCTGATTGAACGCGGTAAAATTGAACTCGGAAGTATTGACTTTTTGGTACTCGATGAAGCAGACGAAATGCTGAACATGGGTTTCAAAGAAGATATTGAAACTATTTTGGAACGCACGCCTGATACGCGTCGTACCATGCTTTTCTCGGCTACCATGCCCAAAGAAATTGCCAATATAGCCAAACGCTATATGAAGAATTTCGAGGAAATCACCGTTGGAACAAAGAACTCAGGAGCTGAAAACGTAGAACACATTTATTATGTTTCACAAGCTAAACAACGCTACCTGGTGTTGAAACGTATTGTGGATTTGAATCCGGATATTTACGGAATAGTATTTTGCCGTACCCGTCAGGAAACTAAAGAAGTGGCTGATCATTTAATGCACGACGGTTACAATGCCGATGCCTTACACGGTGATTTGTCGCAGGCACAACGCGATACAGTCATGCAGAAATTCCGTATCCGCAACATTCAGCTGCTGGTAGCTACCGATGTGGCGGCACGCGGACTTGACGTAAGCGACCTGACACACGTTATCAATTATAACTTACCTGATGATGTGGAAATTTATACGCACCGTAGCGGTCGTACCGGTCGTGCCAACAAAAAAGGTGTTGCGGTTTCGATTATTCACTCCAAGGAAAAGTTCAAAATCAAAGATATTGAGCGTATGCTCCGCAAGACTTTTGAACAACAACAAATCCCTAACGGATTGGAAGTTTGTAAAAAACAATTGTTCTATATGATTGACCGCATGCAAAATGTGGAAGTAAGCGAAGAACAAATTGCACCTTATGTACCACAGATTATGAAACAGTTGGAAGATCTGTCGAAAGAAGAAATTCTGAAACGTTTCGTTTCACTGGAATTCAATCGTTTCCTTAATTATTACAAAGATACCGAAGATTTGAACTATCACGAACACGTCAGAGAACGCGGCGAGCGAAGCGAAAGACCAGAACGTGGAGAGCGTGGTGATCGACCTGAAAGAGCTGATCGTGGAGAACGTGGAAGCAGACCCGGCAACAAGGTTCGTTTGAAAATGAATGTAGGTGAAAAAGAAGGTATTGATCCAAAACGTTTCCTGGGTATCATCAATGATGTAACGGGCGATAAATCCATCAGCATTGGTTCAATTGAAGTAACCAATAAATTTACTTTTTTCGATGTTTTTTCCGATCAGGTTGAAAAAGTAGTATTGGCCTTTGCCGGTGAAACCGATTATGTTGTTTCGGAAGCAAAAGGAAGTAAATCATTTGAAGAAGGTCGAAGTCGCAAGCCGGAATATCGTCAACGCAGTAGTTACGGTGGTGGGGAATCTCGCTCAGGTGGGGGCGGTGGTTATCGTGGTGGTGACAGAAGTAGTGACAGAAGTAGTGACCGGGGCGATCGTCCTGCCCGTCCAGCTGCTAGTGCCGGTGGAGGCGACAAACCATGGCGCAACCGTGAACTGGGCGACAGAAGCAGCCGTCCTTCAGGCGGAGGCGGCGGAGGTGATCGCAGAAGCTCAGGCGGTGGTTACAAGAAAAGATATTAAAATCTCATATTTAAAGGATAATTCTCCTTACTTTACCGACCCCGTCGCTCCGAGCGACGGGGTCGGTTCATTTAAAAACAGATAAAGGATAATTCGGAAACGTGTTATCCTTTTTTTGAACAATGAGGGCTTCGCTTCGAGCAAAACCCTCAATAAAAAAATAGTGAAAATAGTTATATAACAAAGAACTATTTTGTAAAATTCTATTTATATTTGCAATTCGTTAAAACAACTCATCCGATGTAATAACAGCGGTAATTCCTATTTCAAAGCCTTAGATTTTATTTCAAACCAAAATTACGGATTCATTTATGAATGAAAATTTACAACTCCAACCTTCCATTATCCAAAATAAGATTTATACCATCAGAAATCAAAAGGTGCTGCTTGATTCTGATTTGGCAGAGCTTTATGGAGTTGAGACAAAACGAATTAAAGAGGCTGTTCGTCGAAATATTGAACGGTTTGAAGGTGATGATTTTATGTTCCAACTTTCGGGTTCTGAAATTGCTGAACTTTCAAGGACGCAATTTGCGACCTTGAACAAAACCAGAGGCTTTAATATAAAATATGCACCTTTTGCTTTTACAGAACTTGGTGTTGCTATGTTAAGCAGTGTGTTAAACTTTAAAAGGCTATCGAAACTAATAGAGGCATACTGCGTACTTTTGTAGCTATTCGTCAATCGCTCATTAGCAAACCTGCGAGTGAACTTAGCCAACTGCCAACTGAATTTAGTGAGCTGAAAGCTTATATCGAAGATGTATTTGCAGATTATAACGACATAAATGAAGATACCCGCATGCAATTGGAGTTAATCAATCAAACCTTAGCCGAATTGCATACCGACCAAAAATTAATTTCAAAACCCCGAAAGAAAATCGGATTTATAACTGAAGAATAATTGAAATTTAGCTTTCAAATGTAAAATATCTTTATATATGCAATTCATTATAACAACTCGTCTGAGGTAGCGACAGTGGCAAACCATATTAGCAAAGCGTTATCTTTTATTCCAAACTAAAAATTACGGATGAATTTATGAATGAAAATTTACAGCTCCAACCCTCTATTATCCAAAATAAAATTTATACTATCAGATATCAAAGAGTTATGCTTGATTCTGATTTAGCAGAACTATATGGGGTTGAAACCAGAGTGTTGAATCAGGCAGTTAAAAGAAATATTGAACGATTTCCTGATGATTTCATGTTTCAATTGAATGAAAATGAGTGGTATAGCATGTCGTCACAATTTGTGATGACATCAAAATCAAAACGTCCGAAATCTGCCTTACCTTTAGTTTTTACAGAGCATGGTGTTACTATGTTGTCAAGCATTTTGAGAAATAAAACAGCAATACAGGTTAATATTCAAATTGTACGTGCATTTGTAGCCATACGTAACTTAATATCAGTGAATTCAGTTGATAGAGTTACTCAACTACAAACTGAATTTACTGAACTGAAAGCTTATATCGAAGATGTATTTGCAGATTATAATGACATAAATGAAGATACCCGTATGCAGATGGAGCTAATAAATCAATCCCTAGCCGAATTGCATACCGACCAAAAATTAATCTCAAAACCCCGAAAGAAAATCGGATTTATTACGGAAGAGTAATTGAAATTTAGCTTGCAATTGTAAAATTCTATTTATATTTGCAATTCATATTATCAAAAGCGTTAGCTTTTATTCCAGTTCCCAAAACTTCCACACTTTTTATACACAAAGGAATAACCACGTAAAAATATGAAACCAATCATGTTCCTTAGTAACAAAGCATTTGTATTTCTTACGATGCTTTTGATGACATTCATTTTTCCTTTGAGCAATACAAATGCTCAAACAAAAATGAAATGTTTTGATGTAAATGGTTCTCTGATCGGAACTGTTTTGATATCCGACTTTCAAAGTCTTTCCACTTCTTCTGACGCACGTGTGCTTCATATGAAGAATGGCAATACAATAAGCGGAATATATAAAGTTGTATTTGACTATACAACAGATGATATACAAACTCTTCAAATAGAAAAAGCTCAAATATACCCCAACCCTATCAGTGTGAATGGATTCACAATAAATTGTGACCTCAAGACCGATAGCGATGTAAGTATAGAGATACTTTCTATTAGTGGATCATTGGTCTATAAAGTTCACTTGGCAAATCAGCCTTCAAACTTTGTCTACAATATGAATCCAACTCTACCTTGCGGTCTTTATATTTGTAATATAAAAACTGAAAATCATTTCTTCTCAACAAAAATCATTAAAAACTAAAAGTATGAAAAAGTTCTTATTCTTACTGGCAATGATGACCATCACATCAAGTATATTCTCCCAAACTACAAAATTTTGGAAAATAACTAAAAATGATGGAACGAAAGAGTGTATAAAACTCTCTTCAATTGCAGATGAGCAGATCGTTGATTCTGTTTACTCTCCACTTTTAGATAGTCTTTATAATTGTATACAATCTGGTCCTTGGTATACTATCCAAACTGAAAGAAAATTACCAACTGATACAGTTTGGACAGCATGGGGAAGTCCACCTACTGATACTTATGATTTTGATTTATATACAAAAAATTATACTAAAAGCTGGAATTCTTATGGTAAAATCTATTATGAGTCACCTTATGTGATTAATTCAGATGGTAAAAGTTTTACACAATCAAATGCTGTGGTAACGATTGTAAAATTAACAATGAATGAATTTCAAATTTATATGCCTATTCAAAGTTATATTTATCATTTTACTCAAAGACACACTTTAAATTAATTTTAAAGTGCTCAAATTAAACAAAACCCGTTTCATATTTATTATGAACGGGTTTGTTTTTTTGTGTATAAATCATTTACATGCTTTTGGTATGTGATATAATAAATAAAGATAATATTAATAATTATAACTATTTATTATGAATAAAAACAACGTGAAAAAGGTTACTTCAAAATTGTTTATTCTTGGGTTAGGTTTCGGTCTTGCATTAGGAGTAAATTATGTATTTGCTGGTGGTGGTAATGGTAATAGTGATGTTTATACACCACCAACCGATACTTTTCCAAACGGGAATACACCTGCACCTATTAATAGCGGAGCAGCTTCACAAACAAAAGCCGGAGGCTTAACACTAGCAGGTGCTTTCATTGCTAAGTCAGGCGCAGAATTTCAGCAAACTGTTACTGTTGGTGGAGATTTAACTCTTACTTCTGGAGCATTGCTTTCACAAGGGATATCTGCAGCAGGTGCTTTCATTGCAAAGTCAGGCGCAGAATTTCAGCAAACTGTTACTGTTAGTAGTCTTGCAGATAGTACAACCAATCAGGGTAATCGCCCTATTTGTGTTAATTCCTCTGGTCGAATTGTAATTTGTATGGGACCAACCTCTGTTCAGCGTAGGCAGTAACGAAGTATCTCGCAGTTCGGCGTATGGCTCTGCCTACGTCGCTGCTAAAAGCAAAGCTCCGGCTTTGCAAATTCATACAAATTCGGCTGAAATTATCTACGATGACCGTTGGTTCACAACGAATTTCAGCCGAATTAACGTAATTAATCCCCCGTTGAGCGTAGTTTGTAAATGTTCGGCGAATGGCTCTGCCTTCGTCGCTGCTAAAAGCAAAGCTACGGCTTTGCAAATTCATACCAATCGGCTGAAATTCTTCATTGAGATTCAGCCGATTGTATTTTTATTGATGAATTTGGAACAAAAGTATTATATTTGCAGTTATAAATTAAAACACTGGACTATGGCAATTATATCTATGTTTTATGGTATAATCATTTCGATGTACTATTTGGATAATAAACAACACAATCTGCCACATATACATGTGAAATATCAAGACGAAGAAGCTGTGATTTCAATCATTGATGGTCATTTATTAGAAGGTACTTTAAAACCTAATAAAATGAAACTTGTACAAGCATGGATTGAAATACACAATGAAGAATTAATGGCCGATTGGGCGTTAGCAATAAGTGGTGAAACCATTTTTAAAATTGATCCTTTAAAATAATAAATACATGAACCCCAGAGTTGTACATGTTCAGACTGAGCAGGACTTTAAACTATTGATTACTTTCAATAATGGCGAGAAGAAAAGTTTTGATGTCAAACCCTATTTGGGAATTGGTATTTTTAAAGAGCTACAGGATGTAAGTATGTTTAATTCTGTAAAACCTTTTTTAGGGAGTATTCAATGGGCAAATGGGCTTGACCTTTGCCCTGATACTCTTTATCTTGAAGGTAAGACTTGTTAAGAGCAACCACCCCTGTTGAGCATAGGCTCTAACAAAGTCGCTCGATGTTCGGCGTATGGCTGCCGATTAATCGGCATGTACCATCTGCCTACGTCGCTGCTAAAAGCAAGAGCTCCGGCTTTGCAAATTAATACTAATCGGCTGAAATTATCTACGATGACCGCTGGTTCACAACGAATTTCAGCCGAATTTTCATACTACTTCTTTTATAGCCCCCTTATAGCCCTCTTATACTTCCATTAGGAATTCTTTAAGTAGACAATATTGAGTTTTGCGATATAAATTACAACAAATATTAATCGGGTAATTTTCTGTTTTTTGTTGCACTCTTTTCTTCTGCTCTCAATAAAAAGAAGTGATATCGGGCATTCTAAAGTTCGTTGAAATAAATATGAATAATTATTGAATTTTAATGTTATGTTTTCATAATTTTGTAAAATTATTTATATATTTGCAACTCATAGGCTGAAGCCCTCATCACCTGCTGACCTCTCCTGGCAATCCAAGTCCTGAACGAGTGAAAAACGTTTTCGAATCTGATAATCCGGTTATTATTTCGCTAATCTTACAATTATAAACAATCAAATTTAAGTATTATGAAAAAAGAAACTTATTTCTCGCGGTTGATTTTAAGCGTATTATTTTTAATCTTCAGTATCACAGCGAATGTTTACGCTTTTAATTACACTATCTCATTTACGGCTTCCGGTACCGCTACAACAATTCAGAGTGTGTCAGTCAGAAATCTTACACTGAATACGAGTGTAATTGTACCTGCCGGAAATGTGTTGAATCTGACTGATGCAACGGCAGTAATCCCGCTAAATGCTTCGGATCAGAATATCCATTTTTACTCAAATCAGGCAAACGGAAGTTCCGCTTTGTCATTCTATTCGAAACAGGCTGGCGTAACACAGTTAAATGCTTTTGCTGTTGATGGACGGAAAGTAGCAGGAATAAATCAGTTTTTATTCGAAGGTTCTAATTCTTTTTTGCTATCATTACCTCCTGGTGCTTATATTATTCAGGTAGCAGGCAAGGGCTACAACTATGCTGCTAAGACGATAAGCAAATCCCTTTCCTTGGGAAATGCCTCAATTATTTTTACAGGCAATGAAAAACCGCTTGCTAGTGTTTCCCGGAAAATCAAATCGGGTGGAGGAATAACAACTATGTTCTGCAGTACCGGCGACAGGCTTCTTTACAAAGCTGTTTCAGGAAATTATACAAGCATTTTGATGGATTCTCCCTATGACCATACCGTAAACTTCAATTTTGTGGCATGTCAGGATGCTGATCTGAATAATTACTCAACTGTCAACATTGGCACACAAACCTGGATGGCCGAAAACCTGAAAACCACAAAATACCGAAATGCTGATCCAATTCCCGCCATTAGTAATAATGCTGCCTGGGCTGCTTTAACTAGCGGTGGACGACGAGATTACAACAACGATACTTCAAATGGAACAAAATACGGACATCTCTATAACTGGTATGCAGTAAGTAATCCGCTTAATATTGCACCCACAGGTTGGCATGTGCCTTCAGATGCTGAATGGACACAACTTGCTGATTTTTTAGGTGGTACAGCCACTGCAGGTGATAAACTTAAAAGTACTACAGACTGGTTAAGTAATACTGCCGGAGTAAGCAATGAAACCGGATTTACAGCCTTGCCGGGTGGATATTGTGATGGAGCAGGAGCGTTTAATAGTATTGGTATGGCCACAGGTATTTGGTGGACAAGCTCTCAAAATACAAGCCTTAATGCCTGGGATTGGATACTTGATTATAACTCTGCCACTATAACCAGAAATTACAGTGATTTTATTAACGGTTTTTCTGTGCGTTGTGTTCAGGATTTAAGTATTCCGGTAGTCAGTACCTATCCTGCTCTAAAAATATATGAATCGAGTGCTCAAAGTGGTGGTACCGTAAACTCATTCGGGGGAACAAATCTAATCAGTTTTGGAATTTGCTGGAGTACTTCGCCAAACCCTACAGTAGCTGATAATGTGCTAAAATATATTCAGAATACAACTGGTCCTACCTTAGATTTTAATAGCTCATTAAAAGGATTAACCGGTTCAACAAGCTATTATGTCAGAGCCTATGCCACGAATAGTGTAGGTACCGGATATGGCAATCAGGTCGTTTTCACGACTCAGCCATTCGCTCAGGATATTGTTTTCCAAAAGATTTATTCGACACTGGGATTAACCGGAAACCAACAACCTGCCGGTGATGGGGATGTTGCAGGTATTGATGAAGGTACAACATCCTTTGTTCGTCTGATTTGGAATTTAAATGAATTAACAACCGATGAAGCAATTTGTGCCTGGGGTGACCCCGGTATACCAGAATTGAATTTTAACACCTGGTCAACTTCATTCGATCAATTAAACGGCTTGTATAAACGTTTGTATTTTAATCTGCTCTTATGCAATCATTTCCTCATTCAAACAGCTTGGTTGAGTGATTTAAATACATTAAAACAACGGGCTGAAGTACGTTATATTCGTGCTTTGAATTATTACTATTTGCTTGACATGTTTGCTAATGTTCCGTTTACGGAGGCTGAGATCTTTCAAAATCCGGTTGTACAAAAACAACGTGCCGATTTGTTTAATTATATAAATAAACAATTATCGATATGTGAAAGCGATATGTACAGCCCAAAAGCATCTGAAAAACCATACTATCGTGTTGACAAGGTTGCAAACTGGATGCTTCGTTCAAGACTTTACCTCAACGCTGAGGTATATACCGGAACTGCACGTTGGGATTCAGCAGCTATTTATTCCAAAAAGGTAATTGACTCAGGCTATACTCTATGTCCTGTTTTCAGACAATTATTTATGGCTGATAATGCCGGAGCGGTTGATGGCTCAACTGTAAACAAGGCCGCAAACGAAATTATTTTCCCTATTTATACCGATGGAGTGAATGCCAAAAGCTGGGGTTCGTCCTTATTCCTTATTGCTTCAACTCGTATTTTTGGTATGGCAAACTGGGGCTCAAATGCCGGTTGGGGTGGTAACAGAGCACGTTCCGCACTGATTAAAAAATTCTTCCCTACAGGATCAACTTTTTTTACCGATGCAAGCGATTTAACTACGGCTATTCTTGCCAGTATGAAAGATGCAAGAGCATTGTTTGATAAAAAATCAGTGAGTGCAAGTCTTGATATTTCTACTATAGCTAATTTCAGAGAAGGCTATCAGGTAATTAAATACAGCAATGTTCGTGCGGATGGTGCTGCAACATCCGATCCCCAGTTTGTGGATATGGATGTACCTTTTATGCGTGCTGCTGAAGCATATATGAATTATGCTGAGGCTGTTGTGCGTGGTGGAGCAGTGATTAGCGGATATGCTGCAATTGATGCCGTAAATGCTTTACGCACCAGAGCTGGTGCTCCTGTATTTAGTTCCTTAACTTTGCAAAATATCATTGATGAAAGAGCCCGTGAGTTTTTCTTTGAAGGATATCGTCGTCCTGATTTGATTCGTTTTGGACAATTTGGCGGTTCTGGTTCTTATGTATGGGACTGGAAAGGTGGAGTTGCAAGCGGAACTAACTTTAATTCCTACCGTAATGTTTTCCCTATTCCTCAATCCGAAATTGATGCTAATCCATCCTTGATACAAAATCCGGGTTATTAAGTATATTGATAAAAAACAAACTAAACTATATCCGGCTGAATTTCTGAAATGAAGTTTAGCCGGATTTTTATTGGTTAAGCACCATTACTTTTATTTTTCCTGTCCTATAAATTGAAACAAACAATTATCTTTGCACACAAAATAGATAATCCCTATGGAAGAACCGTTACTCAACGAAGCCAAAAAACAATATGCATGTGATATGCATACCTGCGAGCATATTTTGAATCAGACGATGGTTCGGATGTTTGGATGCGGACGATCTGTGAATGCACATATTGAGAAAAAGAAGTCGAAATGTGATTATATATTATCCGAAGCTCCTACCGAAGCTCAGATTATTGAGATTAGCAACCACGTAAATCAGGTTATCGACAGTCATTTGCCGGTTTATGAAGAATTAATGAGCAGGGAAGATGCTTCGAAAATAGCTGATTTATCGAAACTTCCTGAAGATGCGTCCGAAACACTGCGGGTTATCCGTGTGGGTAATTATGATGCTTGTGCCTGTATCGGACAGCATGTGGAGAATACTTCGGAGTTGGGACGTTTCGAAATTATTAGCCACGATTTTGAAAACGGTCGCTGGAGAGTACGGTTTAAACTTACCCCTAACCCCTAAAGGATTAGCCCACTAAATCCCCCACAGGTGGACTTAAAGGCTTTTGAATTTTTAAAGAAAAATGGAGAAAAAAATCAAAGTCGATACTAACTCAAAAGCCCCCAAAAAAGGTGGCTGGGTTCGTCGTATCGGACGAATTGTACGAAACTCAGTTATTGTCTTCTTTGTAATGAGTATTGTGTGGGTTTTAATCGACTGGATTACACCGGTATTTATTACCCCGTTAATGCTGATGCGTAGTGTGGAATCAGTAATTGAGGGTAAAATGCCAAAGAACAGCAAAGTCTGGGTTTCAATTGATAATATTTCACCGAATATGGTTCAGGCGGTGGTGTCTTCAGAGGATGATTTGTTTCTTACACATCATGGATTCTCATTTGATGCCATAAACAAGGCTTTTGAGCACAACCAGAAAGGCAAACGAATTCGTGGCGGTAGCACTATTTCACAGCAAACTGCCAAAAACGTATTTCTTTTTCCACAGCGCTCCTATGTACGTAAAGGTTTGGAAGCATATTTTACAGTGCTGATGGAGCTTAGCTGGTCAAAAAAGAGGATTATGGAAGTATATCTCAATGTAATAGAAATGGGCGACGGCATTTATGGTATTGAGGCAGCCTCACAGGAGTATTTTGGAGTTCACGCTTCTCAGTTATCCAGATCGCAGGCTGCATCCATTGCAGCTTGTTTGCCCAATCCACGGCGGTTTAATGCCGGACATCCTTCAGGCTATATTCAGCGTCGGAAAGCACATATTTTGAGTTTAATGGATAAAGTTGGACCGGTAAATTTCGAAAAGACTGTAGCTCCTGTAAAACATAAACATAGGAGAAGACGACAGAACTAATTTTATGAAACAAAGCATACAATACTTCGACTGGGGATTAACCGAATACAACGAAGCCTGGTCAAAACAGGAAATCCTGTTTAACGCAACTATCGCCAGAAAGTTGGAGAATCAAGCTACAGATAATTACCTTATTTTCTGTGAACATCCACATGTTTATACCTTAGGAAAAAGCGGTGACGAACACAATATGTTACTTGATTTCATTCAGCTTCAGGCCAAAGATGCGCAGTTTGTAAAAACCAACCGGGGGGGCGATATTACTTATCACGGTCCCGGACAAGTGGTCGGCTATCCAATTTTCGATCTGGCTAATTTTAATCTGGGGCTGAAGCAATACATTCACAATTTAGAGGAAGCTATTATCAATACTATCTCAAGCTATGGTATTGTTTCCACCAGGCTCGAAGGTGCTACCGGAGTATGGCTCGAAGTCGGTAAACCGGCTTGTCGTAAAATTTGTGCTATTGGGGTTCGCAGCTCCCGGTTTGTAACCATGCACGGTTTCGCGCTGAATATAAACACGCAACTGGAATACTTCAATTATATCAATCCCTGCGGATTTGTGGATAAAGGTGTAACTTCCCTTCAAAAAGAACTTGGTGCGGCGGTAGATGTAGAAGAGTTAAAAACCAGGCTGCGCAACGAAATAGAAAAACAGTTTTTGGTTCTCAGTTTCTAGTTTTTATGGCAGAACAGTCAACAGATCCCTTACACGGCATTACACTAAAAACCATACTTGAGCAGCTTGTGGCTTATTATGGCTGGGAGGAACTGGAGAAACGTATCCGCATAAATTGTTTTAGCATTAATCCAAGCATTAATTCCAGTTTGAAATTCCTGCGTAAAACACCCTGGGCAAGAGCGAAGGTTGAAGAATTATATGTTTCGTATTCAGTTTTGAGTAAAGCAGATTTACAGAAATAGTACTATCTAAGATAAAGTTCTTGACAGAAATATCTTGATTGTACTAAAACTGAAAGAATTTATTTAACTCAGTTGTATAAGATTTTCAAACGTTCAAATTTGGCTGATTTTTTTCAGATGTGAACATACTGTTAAAGTTTATTTTTTTTTAAGTATTAAGGAAGAATGTTATTTATCTTTAGCCCCGAAAAAATCAGTATAACTTAATGAAACTGTTGATATGCTTTACTTATTGACTTTACAATCGCTTATCAGTGCGTTGGTATTTTTACTTCGAAGACCAAAGCATACATCAAATTATTTGCTTTCAATTTGGTTCTTAATTAATGCATTAGGTTTCGTCGGATTATTTGTTCCTGGAGGTCTCGCTCCATACATAAAAATCGGCTATCTTCCCTTTCTTTTTCT
>SESF01005157.1_pt1 | contig 17012 bp, 40 predicted proteins | sample 3171521 | NCBI WGS metagenome assembly SESF01 (sample SAMN10866945, study PRJNA518727) | freshwater metagenome | biome: subpolar coniferous forest; feature: holomictic lake; material: water; isolation source: holomictic Lake 227, 6 m and 8 m depth | place: Canada: near Kenora, Ontario | collected...
TTGGCGAGTAGCACCTGTCCAGGAGCCTGACCCGATGAACACCTTGGGACCATTCAACCCTCACCTTGCAAAGACCTACTTTGCCCTGTGCGAAAGGCTTGGTGATGAACTCGACAAACTGACCGAAGAACTGCGCCGCGAGAAACAGGTCTTTGAGATGGAGTGCGCGACCCACCGACACGACCTTGGGTTGCTTCACCAAGCTGGGCTGGAGGCTTACCGATACCGAGATGCCCTTCAGGACATCGCTACCTCTGTCGTGAGTGCTGAAAACCACGGAGCCTGCGCCCTGGTTGACAAGGCACTCCGCGCCCTTCAATCCGAATAGCTTTTGTCCAGGAGCCTGACGATGTGCAAGGTCACCATCCAGCTACCTTTTCAACGAATGCGGAGACACCCATGAAGGCACTGAAGCTGCGCCAGGGAACAGGAACGGTGGTCATCCGTGAGGATGCCATTGAAACCGTGTCATGCGTGACAGATGGATCTCGAAACATAAGCTGCGCCGTAAACGGCACCATCGTTGACGAAGGATTTGATTTTGTCCTGGCCGCACTCGGCTGGGAAATCGTCCAACCGTAACTGTCCACCAGCCGAACTATTTCCTTTTTGGAAACAGTTCATGCCCAGGAGTACGAGTGATCCACTGGATTAAAACTACCGAGGAACTACCCGAACCGGAAACCCAACTGGTTCTATTCAAGGTGCGCGGAGAGAAGTGCATCCGGGTTGGAACCTATGCCGAGGCGTCAACTATCCCCAGCGGGTTTGAGGATCTTCACGCCGCAGAATACCACCGTTGCAAGCGGGTTTCCCATTGGGCACCCATCAACCTTCCCTGATCCTGCCCATGAAGGTCCGTTTTTACTGCGATCTGCTGGTGCCTTACCACTTGCCGAAGGGGACCGCGCTGAACATCTGCGCCACGACCATGCCCTTCCAGGGAAAGGTCACCGAGGGGTTCAAGCGGTTTTGCTTCGATGTGGACTTCCCACCCGATGCCATCGCCGAAGGCACACCCATTCCCGCCTCTGCGCCTCTTGAAGTCCCATCCATCGACTGATGTCCAACCTCAGCTTTCCGATTTTTGCGGAAAACTCAATCCTGTCCAGGAGCAAGGATGACCATGCCCAACCTGAGTAACTGCCCCCACAATGGAGATGGCTGGTGTATCCCATGCGTCAGGGCGATGCAGGAAGAACATGAAGCTGAAATAGAGCGCCATGTTGAACGGGCGAACTCTCTGAGGCGAACCGAGAGGAAGCACCACAAAGTTGACTTCCGAGGATTTGGCAGACTGTGGCCTCCTGTCCGAACTTGACGATTAGAGAGGGATTCATGACCATTAAAGAAGCAAAGAATACGATGCTGGCAGAAGAAAATATGATGCTAAGAGCCCGTGTCATGGAACTTGAGTATACCATCAAGGCCATTGCCTACTGTGAAAAACGGGAACTTTGTCCCAAGTGTGCCGACTTACTCCACACCACCTTCCACGCCATTAAGTAAGGAGCCATTGTTTCAGAGTCCCCACCCCGGAGCAGCCATGACCAAAGAAAGTTGGATCATCCTAGCCATCTGTTCTCCCTTCCTCCTTCTAGCAGTCCATAACTTACTGGGTAGCATCCGGTCCTTCAGGAACCATCACAGGGATCCCTAATGTTATACGAACCCCACGATTCCTATTCAACTCGTCCTGGGATGAGTTGGAAGGTAAAAGATATGACGGTGTATATATTTGATCATGACGTATTGGTCATGAAAATATTTCTTGGTGAAGCCATCGAGTCAACCGAGCAAAGGCTAGTTGAAGAACACATCAAGGCTTGCAAGCGTGACCTACCCGAAAGGTGGAAGTAAATGATCATCCAATCTATTACTGGGGTGGACGAAATCAATGCGGCTCTCACCAATGGTATGAGATCCACCTTGGAAGCCCTGGTGACCGAAGGTCTCCTGGACCCTGAGGTTGCTGAACAATTCAACACAACTCATGTGTGCATCATGGTAGATAACACGAGTGTATGGTCCAACATTAGAGCCAAACTAGGTTTTCCAGAGGGTAACGCGTATGTCTGGAGAGCCACCATCTTGATGCTCCCCACAAAGGTTGGGGGCTAACATGACTCACGCCGAAGTTGAACGCCTCAGGCTCATCTGGTTTAACAACCTCATCTGGTTTAACAACCATGAGTGGGAACTCAATTCCGAGCTAGAACTCGCCTACCGACAAGCGGAAGTGATCCTCTTCATTGATGAGAGCAACCGCTACCGCCGTGCTCTACGGAGCATTGCGGCCTGGGGCGAGGGTGATGGGTACAAAGCGGTAGCCCTCGAAGCTCTCCAGACGGAACAGGAGTAGTGACATGACCGATGTAGGGTTTGAGATCATCCCCGAGGTTGAGTGTCCTACCTGCCACAAGCTTGATGAGCACCGTCATGCCCTGCAGGGATTCATCATACAATTAGAGGCCCGTGATGCGGCCCTTACCAGCTTCTTCCATGCTGCTGCTGCGGTGGGTGGCAATGACCAAGAGCGCATTAATGCGCTCACGGCGGGATTATCCCGCCTATTTGATCATGCCGCTGAGGTGAGATCCTACGCGGATGGCTGGGAGTGGAAGTACAAACAATCCTGGGATGAAGAGATGGAAGCAGCACGTGCGCTGCTCGAGGCCCCGAAAGGCCCCCTATGAGCAAAGAATCTAAGGGTTGCATTGGGCTGGGGAATGTCCTTGCCGTCATCCTGAGTGCGGCGTTGAACCATTCCTTCTGGTGGGGGATTTTCCACTTCTTCTTCGGGTGGGTGTATGTCATCTATGCGGTCCTCTTCAGGTCCAAGGAGATCCTCCCAGCCCTCAAGGGGATGTTCTAGTGACAATGTCTGACGAGCAAACCATTCTAGAGCTTAAGCTTAAAATAGAAGAGCTTGAGGCTACCAACTATAAGCTAGCTCGCTGGAGATGCGAGCAGGATTGTTGCTACACGATGGGGGATGTAGCCGATGTTGGCGGAAGGCACTGTCCCATTGGGAAGATGTGCGAGCGCTGTCAACGAGATCATACAGAAGAACGCCTGAGAGGCGAGATCTTCCACCTAAAGAGTGCCCTAAAGAATACTAGACACGGAGATTGAAGGATGAAGCTTTTGGTCGATAAGACCACCATTGAATGCACCGAAGTATCGGGTCCTACTTACTTCAAATCCCCAAGTGGGCAGCTATTGGCGGTCTACCCAAGAGACGGGGGCTTTGAGATTGGCATCACAGGACCCTTCAATGACCCGGATGCGCCTCTTCTTTGGCACTCAGTAGGTGAGGGGGGTATCACGAATCTAGTGGAACGTAACCTCGAAAACGACTTGAACTACCTCAAGGGCATCATCGAGACCGCCCAGAATGAGTTGAACATCCTAGAGGGTCTTCCAGGGACCCCTGAAGTTACACATGCTATCAAGAACAAGAAAAATATCGTCATGTCCTATACAGCTTTACTCAAACCTTAAAGGACCCCATTATGACTGCAAGAAGAGTTAAGCCCAACCTCCTACAAGAGCACGAGATCAATATTACTCCTGTACCCCCGAACCAGTTCAGGAACTAAGCCCGGCTCAGATCGCTTATAGAGAAGGAGTCCAGGCCATGGATCCCGAGTACATTGAACTCTTACAGGCTAAGCTCAAGAGAGCCGAGAAGACCATTGATAACCTCAATAAGTCGGCTGATGATCTGCGTCAGCGTGTCCTTGAGATAGAAGCAGATAATACCATGCTCCGTAAGGGGCTGGGAATGGACCCTCTGCGGCGGGATGATCCCAGAAAGATGGTGGCTACCACCACCCTCACGGGTCTACGGGGTCATCTTGTCATCAATACCATGATAGATGAGCACGTTCTCCTGATGGCGAGAGATCCAGAGGCTGAGCTAGCCATGATGCTGGACGGGCCGCATAGAAAGTTGGGCTACTCATACTTTAGGGAAGCACGTTTAAAGTTGTAGAGTCATATAACTCGGAGGAGCCCTTTCATTGAGGGCTCTTTTTTATGCTCAAAGTATCCAGAATCCTTACAGCGGCCAAACCTCCGGAGGGGATCTACCTTAAAGTACCCTTTACCGAGAAGGATGCCGCCAAAGCAGCGGGAGCCAGATGGGATGGGGAGGCTAAGAAGTGGTATGCCCCTAACCAAGCCTCACTAGCGGGACCTCTCAAACAATGGCAGGATGGGGCTATCCCTCCTCCACCAGTCATCGAAGCACCACCTCCTGAGGAAGAAGTTGAGGTAGATAAGCCCTACGCGGGTATCTATATTAATGTCCCCTTTGCAGAAAAGGGTGAGGCTAAAGCATCGGGGGCTAGGTGGGATGGCGTGGCCAAAAAATGGTATGCCCCCTCCGAGTATGCTTGGTCAACTAGACTGCAGAAGTGGCAAGACCCTAGATATAAACCAGAGCCCATGATTCGTGTGAGCACCGAATACATTAAGAGGGAGGGTTACTCAGCGTTTCCCCAGACCGCTGAGATGTTGGTTCCTCTAAATGCAGTTATAATTTATCATAAAGTTCATCAGTACCTAAATAAGAACAACCACTACCGATACACTCTGGTAGACGGGATACTTGTCCCATCCCTAGATATTGATATCCCACCACCGTACCTAGATAAGTTTGTCTCGGATGAGAGAGCCATGCAATATGATAAAGAGATGCGGATGAAGGCCGAAGCTCTCTCGAAGGAACACGGTTTAAAAATTGTGAGGGCTACCTATTACACCCGTGACTGATGATTATGCCTTTATATAGTGGAGGACTCAATCATGAAGGCCATCTCAAAGAGTCAGATGAAGATCAAGCTAGCAGGTAATGGGTTAACGGATGATGGTGAGGCTAGAAGCGAGAAAAACAAGTGCGATTGTGGATTAACCTATGCGGCGGATGGTTATGGGGTATGTCATGGCTGCAGAGAGACTCTTTCAGCAGAGCGTGCTGCTGGGCACATGAACACCTCCAGCAAGAAGGCAAAGCGAGTTTTAGCTGCTAAGATGAAGGACTACACCCCTGAGCAAGCAGCTAAGGTTTTGCAGATCATCGGGGACTCCCCCAAAGGGTCGGTCATCTCACCTAAATTTGGTGGCCCGGAAGCATGGAAGCTCACCCCTCTAGGAAATCTCGCCACCGTAGCCCATCGTTTACAATACCATGGTCTAACTAAGCTGGTAGAGCCTGACCGTGGCAAGCCCATTATGGTCCAAGAAGGGGGCCAGTGGGTTAATACCAAGCTTAGAGATAACTACTGGGTGCTGGACAACCGTCAACTCTCCCCTGCTGAGAAGTTGGCCGCTGATGTAATGGATTACGCCTATGCTAACTATGAAGCCGGGTGGGACATCGTAGTTGAAGGTATGACCATTGAAGAGATTGCCATGGAGGTCTCCTCCTGTAAGTCCCTCCAGGAAGCCCTTGAGGCTATTGATGAGCTTCATGTAGGCAACTGGGTGAATAAGAATCTAGATGCCCGTTTTGGTGACGCTGATGACGAAGAGTTAGATATGTACAATAAGTATGAGCAGACTAAGCTGTCCAGCAAAGCCAAGGTTGCCCATGGCAACCCTCAGAATCGGAATAATGATTTGGTGGGAAAGCCCTGTGTAAATCCAAAGTGTAAAAACACACTTACTGGGAATGAAATTACACATACCAGGGGTAATGTCCGTACGGATAATTCTGGAAGGTGCCAGGATTGTATAGCTAAGTGGATTCCTCTCCCGACAGCCACATAGAAGGTCCATGGATCCACGCCCAAAGAGCCCTTTCATCTAGGGCTCTTTTTATTCTCCAGATTACTTTAGTTTTGGTACATAATCCCCTGTATGTGTTAGCAGAGGATTTTTCTTATGACATGGATACTTGCACATCCCTGGCTAACATTTTTGCTCTCTCTAGCAGCCCTAGCGGTTCTAGATAATGCGCTCAAGTATGCATTTTTGATCCGAGCGCACAAATGAGCATCTTCTCCTACATTATGTTTGTCTGCGTTACCATCCTTGGCTTTGTTATCTGCTGGGCCATCTCGATGGAGAAGAGATTCTATGAATAATGCTTGGATCCAAGACACCAAGTATACTTATTCTGATATGTTCATGAAAATTCACCCCTGCAACTTTGAATGTGGGGTCGGGTGGAAGGACATCATCAATAAGTTATGTGCGGATATCCATGCCCTGGATCCCACTGTGACGGTGGTGCAGATTAAGCAGAAATTCGGAACCTTGCGCTTCTACCTGGGAACCGTGGATGCTAATAGTTCCCACGCTGTCTATGCTCTAGTGTCAGAGGCAGAAGAGAAGAGTGCTATCACGTGTGAGTGGTGTGGTTTACCTGGATCTACGGACACTAGCAAACACTGGCATATCACCCTGTGCCCCTCATGTAGTGCTACGAGAAAGCTTCATTTTTTAGGAGGTGGTCTATGACTCCCGAAGAAGAGATCCTTCATCTCAAGAAACTTCTGGAGCGTTCCGTCTCTCCTCTCAAGATGGCGGAGTTTTTCTACCGAGATTCTAAGCTGGGATCAGCCATGCGGAAGACTCGGGATCTCCTGGATGCTATTGAGAAGGTGCTATGACCTCTGGTGAAAAGATCCTACAAGGAGCACTTCTTTCCATCTTATCTGAGATCCCACAGGATCCAGACCCTCTCTGTGACTGTCCTTGGTGTGAAATAAGTGCTACCATTACACCAATTATAAAAGATGCATTATCCAAGTATAATGCTGAAGCATTTAATTAAGGTTGTATTATAAAGGGTGCCTGGACCAACCTGCCCCTACTGTAAGTTTAGATCAATCTTGGTCTACGGTAAAACTTTGTTCAGGGATAATCCTGAGTTAGCCAGCACACCCTTTTTTAGGTGTGAGCCTTGTGATGCCCATGTTAGGTGTCATCCAGGAACTACTGAGCCAATGGGGAACCTAGCCAATAAGACGCTTCGGACCCTCAGGTCCCTGGCCCATCAAGCGTTAGACCGTACCTGGGACCTAGACGGGATCATAACTCGCAATGAAGCATACGCGTGGTTGGCATATGCAATGGATTCGGACGAGTATAGTGCCCACATAGGGATGATGGATGAGGGGGACTGTCTTAAGGTTGTAGATATGGTGCATAGGCTTTACGTGGAGGCTGGACTTTTAGAGAAGATCCGGCATCTTCCTGTAGGTGGTATCGGGTGGAAGGATGAGTAAACCTAATAAGATTAAGTTCAAGCCAAAGCCACAGAAGCCTTGCCCTAACTGCACACTTATGATTTTCTCAGAGGGCGTGGTTAGGTGTGAAGGGTGCACGAGAGAGATCCCGGCCCAGGTTCCTGTTAAGTAGAAATTTGAATAGCTGCGAGACGGCCCCTCAAACTATTCTATGTCAAAAAACGCTTCGCGTTTATTGTAGAAATCTTCCTTTATGTAGGCGGATAGCCGGAGGATTCATGCGAGCAATCTCAAAGGCCCAGTTGAAGGTGGCTATGATGGGTGAAGACGGAAGACACGAATTTTCTGATAAAGAATACCAAAATATGATGTATCGGTTAGAAAGTGCTGTGTCAGATAAGTATGCCAAGCACGCATTATTCGACCTATTTGTGGAAACCGCTGGATCTACCTACAAGGGTGAGAGCCTAAGAACACTAATGCGTGAGCGGGTGAAGGCTCTGGAAGCTCACGTAAGAGTTGCCAGAAGGGCTCGGGCTATGCGGAAAGTGCATGCCAGATATAACAATGAGAACTAGGAGTTATCATGCGAGCAATTTCAAAACCACAGTTAAAACTAGCAGCCATCACACAGGAAGAATACCTGGAAAATCAAATGCTGGGAGCCTACGGGACTGGGGAGGACTATGTGGATCCAAAGTCCCGCTCAGATTGGAAAGGTTTCGTAGAAGAGTCCCCCTCTAAGAAGCCCAAGATGGTGAAAAAGAAGTGCTATGCCTGTGGTGGTCAAGGGACTGTGCCTGGATCTTGGAAGTCATGCCCTACCTGTAGTGGAACTGGTAAAATTGAATCCGAGGCGATTCCTGCGCCATGCCCCGGCTGTGGTGTGAAGGTAACCACCAAATCGGGTTGGTGTCCTGAGTGCAATCAACAGCGCCGGGATCATAGATTTGGCACCATGCTTAAAGTATCTAGGATCCTTAAAGCGGATGCTGCTAATATCGAGGAGCTTACAGCACTAGTCTATCAGAAAAGAGCGGAGTATGAGGCAATCCGTAAGGATCTGAAGGTCCCCTTTGTTAAGTATACTGGTGCCTTCCCTCAGCAGAGTGACCCTGCACTGGAAGCTATGTTCTCCGACCCTGCGTCCCATGAAGGTGAGATCCGAGGGGTTTGGTCCAGTATGGGCGGAAAGTGGAAGGGCGTCAGCGGGTATTCCTTTGAATCTTGGGTGAAGAATCAGTTCACAGTAGAAAACAGTGACATGCATTCTAATACCGTTGCAGATGCTGCTGAATTTGAGAGAGCACGACAGCAGGGCCGTATTCCCCAGTGGAGAGTGGATTATGGTAAGTATGACGAGGCCATGCGTAAAAAAGATGAGTATATGGAAATCTATCAGAGAATCCAGGCTCTTGAAAAAGCCCTGGGCACAGTAGATAGAGCACGCGAAACAGCACAGAGAACTCAGAAGTCTATTGAGAGTGCAAAGTATTCCGAGTATATCAATGCGGCTAGCCGACTTAAGGAAGAAAAGAATAAGTTGGTGCTTCAGCGCATCCAGCAGTATCAAGCGGAACTTGATGCCGCTGGTGGACCTGATGTCGGGGAACTTCAAAATGAAGAGACGATGGGTAGAGGCATAGATGGTCTTCTAGGTGTGCTGGACTATGACCGGGCCACCTATGTCTACGAAGTAATTGATGCTAAGTTTGACTGGGACGAGGGTAACATCGAGGGTATGGAGCTTGTACTTCATATCTGGAAGGGTCCTGGAACCCCCGAAGAGCAAGAGCAAGCAGGATGGGATTGGACTGAAGCCAATAAGGGTAAGCCTGACTTCATCTATGATGATACCAGTAAGGAGTGGGGTGGACACCCGACTCCAATACCCGTTGAGTATAAGGGTGTCGTAAATGATATTTTTGATACCCTGAACAGCAAGGCTGAGGATGAAGAGGAACCAGACTGGCGAGACGGGGATTACTGAGTGTATATACAAACGGCCCCACACGGGGCCGTTTGGAGTTAACATGTTCTGTAAATTCAACACAAAGCGGACCAAGAAGTGGTACTTCGAGTGGTCCCTTTTGACCACCTACGAGAGAGCCCTACTCCACGTGGACTTCAACTTCCCCACCCCAAAGGATCGGAGCTTGATACTCGGGATCACCATCTTCACGATAACCCTATTCTTCTTTGAGATTGCCTACTTAGGCGCTGAAAAGAAATAGGATAGAGACCCCTTTTGGATCAAAGGACTTATTTTATTCCTTTATAAGAGGTTACGCCTTAGTATCTAGGAGCTTCATGAAATCCCTCAATGGCAAACAGTTAAAGAGTGCTGCAATGCTTACTCCAGATCCCGCCCCTACCACCTTGCTGACCGATATGTTTGAGGCTCTTACTCCAGACCAACAAGATCTCTTCCGCAACCGCCTACGGGCGGCAACGGCACCCCCTAAGACCATTGAAGAACTCCTGGACATGTATCACCGGGGTAGCATCCCCGTGAATAGGGTCTACGAGATCCTTAATGGAACACACTCTTGATCAGGTGTTCCTTTACAAGATCGTTGAAAATGTCCTCCAGCCTCGCCAAGTCTGCTTCTCGTTCTTCTCTGGATAGGCTTGGATTTTCAGCCTTACTTTTCAGGTTGAGGACTTCAGCTTTCAAGGAATGGAGGATGGCGAGGATCAGCTTGGTTTCCTCTGATGGTTGGATGGGTTCAGCGTTCACTTTGGCTCCTTGGTTTTCAGCATCCTAGCAGGCCCCTCTTCGGAGGGGCTTTTTCGTGTGTATCCCTTTGGAGAGGAGAGCCCATGTCTGATCCCGCCCCGAGCCCTGATTTTGAGAGTGCTTGTCATCAGCTATACATGAACATGGTGAAACCTGCAGTTGGGTATAGCTCAGAGCAGATCATCAAGGACCAGTTCGGTGAGGTAGCTGTCAATGCCATCAGAGCTTGGAAGCAATCTTATGAGGCTACAAGGATCGTTTGAGGGCTCTATGAACTATGATGGGACAATAGTCAATGATTAAGGTATCTCGCATCCTACAGGGCTCCCCTAAGACCCTAGATCTAGCTTGGGTAGATAGGCTGCGTAAGGACTTTTTAACTCTTATGCAGAATGTCACTAGGGTGACCAACTATTCTGATGTTAAAAAATTCAATGATGCCTTACGGAATTATCGAGTAAAATTCGAGGATGTATTCTTTGAACGGTTCTTAAACAGGGATCTCATCTATACGTCCGGTTTGGACAAGCATAAAATTGAGTGGATTGATACAGATCTAAGGGCTCCTGCGTGGAGTTTTTCTAGTGAGCTTCGGGCTCCCATGCATGATGTAGATCCTCCGTATTGGTCAGAGGAACAATGTTTTGAGTGGTTCAAGAAGAGAGCTAAAAGCTGGGAAGCTGCAGCTAGGCGCAGGGCACTCATCTTCTGGAAGTTAATCAGAAGCACCCTGGAGCAGTATGGCCCCTTCACCACGGATGTCCCCACTGTGGATAGTGAGGAGCTTGAGGGTTTCCGCGTCATCCTCAAGGGGTTTGAGCCAAAATACTCGGATAAGTTAAGTCTTATTCGGGCTGGCCTGAGACTTTATAGGGAGAGGGCTCAGAAGCATCTACCTCTGGCACTACAAGTCCAGTTACCTATTAATGTTGATTTTGAGCCTACTCTGGATAAGGGTGGAGAATACTTAGGGCGTGAAATTAATCTATACGCTAGCTCCTGTGGGAAGCCCAGTGTGGTAGTCCACTTCTTGGCGCATGAGATGGGGCATCATATCTGGAATCTCTTGAGTGAAGATTCCCAGACGTTCTGGAGAACTGCTATCAGAGGTGACTTGGGTGAGTTAGATCTTCAGGAAGTCCTAAATAATTGGCCTGAGAATACATGGGCGTATGATTTCTCACACCACACAGATGACCCCATCCTAGGTCTTCAAATGGAAGCCATAACGCATAGCGTGTATTACTCTAAGGATCTCCAGACCAAGCAGGACTTCCAAGCCCTGCTTGACAAGGGTGAGAAAAAACTGACAGTACCCAAGACTCCTATCTCGGGTTATGCAAACAAGAATCCTGAGGAAGCATTCTGTGAAGCCATTGGGTTAAAGCTTGGCTACGGGGATCGAGCTTTACATGAAAAAATACATGGGTGGCTAAATACCATTCTACCTAGTTCAGCAAAGACGGCATCCAATGATTAAGGTATCCAGAATCCTCACCTCATCTGAAGCCAAGTATGGGTACCACTCCACCTTTCTGGGGCGTGTGGATGGGATTGCAGAGCTTGGCCTTCAGCCCAGTGGGGGGTCTCAATTTAATGGGGGCTATGCTGGTCACAGTAAAGGGCGTATCTTTCTATCAAGTTGGGACGGGGTTGGTTTCTGGCTGTCAAAGATGGAGGATATAGCCCACCATAATAGTGATTTTGACTCTGAGGCTTGTTTTGAATGGACCCCCGTAGTTCTTAGAGTTGATCTGGACTTTTTTGACCAGGAACAAGATGAGGTTGGGCAGCGGGATTCTGGTGCAGAAGCTTGGCATTCCTCAGAGGTTATTGATCCCGATTATATTGATATCTGGGATGGTATGAAGTGGGTTGAACTCGATTCTGTCGATGTGGATACTATGGTAGAACGCTCAAAGAAAGCCTCGGAGTTTGAAGCAGAGGACACTGAGCCCCAAACAGAGGAAGAGTGGGAACAGAATACTGATGAGACCAAGGGCTGGTGGAATCTGGATTTTGATATATTTGAACCTAGGATGCCTTAGTTTAGTCCAACTATTCATCATTTCCTTTCAGTGTAGTAGGTAAAGGAGAGCCCGTGCTCAAAACATCTAAGGTTTTCAAGAAAGCCCTTAAGAGATACCGTGATTTTTCCCCCACAGCTTTTGATAGTAAGGGGTTGGGGCTCGATGATCACCAGGATTGGGTGGTTGCCCCATGCACCGTTACACGTGATTCGGGTGCTCTAGATAGAGCCAACTTTGAGGCTCAGCTTGAGATTTTAGGTGGAGAGTCGGATACGGTTGAGGTTCATCGTTTTGGGCATTGGGGTCCAGGTTGGTTTGAGATTGCCATTGTTTCCCCTTCCCGCGAAGCGGAGGTGGAAGCCATTGAAGCTTCCCTGGCAGACTACCCAGTTCTAGATGAAGAGAAGCATTCTAACCTAGAGTGGACCGAGTACCAGGAGTCCTGGGATTCTTGGGGGAATCGTGAGCTTAGCCGCTTCCTAGAGAATAAGTTCGAGTCTGAGTTGACTGATGAAGAATACAATGCCTTATCAGAGATGGACCTGAGAGAACTCTATGAGAGCAAGATCCAGAGTGGAGAATATTACGTGGCTGAGGGAGATAGCGTGTCCTTAAAGGTGGACCGTGTCGCCAAGGAGATCACCCTGCAGGATCTTAAGCAGTACCTGGGGGTCTCGTGAAGGCTTTTAAAAAGACAGCTAAAAGAGCCCAGGGCGCTAAGTTGGGGGTGTGGCTAGATGATCAGGATCAGCGGCGTCTTGACGATGCTATACGGGTTTTGAGTAGGTTTGATCTAAAGGTTACAAGCGATGCTGGCAGGAGTTGGATTCACTGCGTTTTCTCTGCCAAAGAAAACCTAGAATTCATCAACTCCTACTGGGATAACTGGAAAGATGGGTTTGAAACAGACGAGGACGCAGAAGAGAGCTTTATTGAGAACTTCAGAGTTCCAGTAAGCGCGATTCAGTTCATCCATGCAGGCTTTCCTTTGGATAAAGATGCTGGGGACACTCTGGAGACTCTTCCCGGTAAGGGCGGGACTACCGCAGCCTATAAGGGTGACTATCTTAATTTCTCAGCCCAACAAGAGGCCCTATGCCAGGGAGATTATGTATTCTTTGACAGGACTGTCCTAAAGGATCTCATCGCATACCGCTTTGAGAGGCGTTGATGTTAAAAGTCTCTCGAATCCTTACCGCAAATTCCTCCCGAGATGCTTTTGAACCTGCATCCATCCAGGCTGTGCAGAATCCAACCCGGAGAGAGAAACTTATAGAGATGCCCATAGATACCTTTTTGGGACTCTGTGCGGGACTCCCCAACGGCCCCTGGGAAGATAAGATGGCGAACATTAGGGCCATCCTCAAACGGGGTGAGAAGCTTAATAGGATCCCCAGCCTTACCTTCGAGACAGCACCTGATGGCCGTGCTGAGGTTACCTCCCATGAAGGTAGGCATCGTGCGCTTGGACTTCAAGAACTAGGTTACACAAGTATACCCGTAATACTCTATACGGGTGGGACTTACCCCTATGGTGGCCAGGGAATCGTGTGGGATGCCCTAAACAATCGTGAGTCCTATGACCGTTACAAGGGTCCATGGCCTAAGCACCTGAAGGGTCAGGACGATAGATTGACGGTGGACTTTCCAGTGACACGCAGTGAAGGTAGTGAACCCTTTAAGTAATTAAACGTATTTAGTAGGGGGTTCCATGCGTAGATTTGCAACAGAACTACTAGCAGAGGTAAGTTCCTCACGGAGGGAGCTAATAGATGCTATTGGGCTAGAAATTTCAAATGTGGGTATGCTTTCGGCAGAGGAAATTAAGAGTGGTGGTTTGGAGTCGCTCATTAAGCTAGCCACACCAGAGTTATCCAGGGTGCTCTCTAAGGATATATTTGATACACAAAGTTATATATTAAACCGGTATGCTAAAATATACTTTAAGGAAGTTGGCAGCGGGTCCTCTAGAACAGCCTACATCGTGGACACGGATCACGCCATTAAGGTGGCTTACAACTCTAAGGGACAAGCACAAAATAAGGTTGAAAGTCATATTGCCCAGAAATTCCATAATCTCCCTATTACGCATGTCCACTACATGAGCCCCCAGGGTGTATTTCTGCTCGTTGACTTCGCGCACGAGTTAGATGAGAGTCACTTTGAAACTACCTATGGGATGCCCTTTGAGGACTTCAGTGAATTCTGCCATAACTTCCATCGAGCAAGTGACAAGAATGCTCAGCACGCACTGTGGGAGGACTTACCAAAACAGGCTAAAACTTTGGTTGTATCCTTGGTCCGACACGGAATCTTGCTAGCAGATCTACAAGGTGAGGACCAGTGGGGTGATTTTAATAACCATCCTGTGATCGTGGACTACGGCTATAATAAAGAAGTTAAGCAGGAACATTATAGTATGATACGAGTAAGTAAGATTCTAAGGCTGGTGAGATGACAGAAGAGGATGCAGACTACGAATCCAAGTTTGAACCGGGTGAGTTAGAGTTTTTACACCGATGCTTTGACCCAGTACCTACCAAGGAAAACCCAGAAAAATAATACTGAAGCCCCTTCGGGGGCTTCTTTCATACAGGTGGGAAATAAAGTCATTGTTAGAGATGCGATATAATAACTTCTTTTTCTTTTATGAAGGGGGGTCTATGGAGACTCGACAAGAACAGGAAGGCAGGGCTATTACCCGTATTGTTGAAGAACGTGACATGCTTCTAGATGCGATGACGAGAATCACCCTAGAACCCAATGTGGACACCAAAACTTTGATGATTGCCTTTGAGGCTCTCGAACAACTGCAGAGAGCGTGAGTGTGGACCCCCTCAGCGAGCTTAATGAAGCCCTTACGAGGGAGAATTCAGGGTTGTTGGAGATTCAGCAGTTAAAGCTCCAACTGGGTGAGGTTAAAAGCTTAGTCACAAGCTCCTTAGAGGCTCAGGTAGGTATCTCTAGAGCCATGGTAGAGGACTTGCAGCAAAGAGCACACGACTTGGAGCAAAGCTTAGCTGAAAAAACTTTAGAATTAAGTGCGTTGCAAAAACAAGTTGGATCCTATCAAGTAGTGTGGGCCTCGTTAACACAGCGGAGTCTCATTCTGATTAATGCTCTTGAGGATATCCGTATCTATTTTGAAACGAGAGGGGCTTCTACTATGGAATTACCTGAAGAGCATCCCTATACCGTGGCGGTAACAACCCTTGAGGACCACCTATCACATGATATGGCTCCAGCCTTGAAAAGAGCTTTTGAGAGAAGGGCAAAACTAGTATATGAACCTGCTCTAGAGGACTATACCGATGATACCATGTGAGGATCTATGATCGAAGCAAAAGCTGGGGACGTTATTCTATTTGAGAAATTACCAGGATTCAATGTCCTGGACTTCTTCCCATTCGTGATCCGCTTAATTTGTGGGAATAAAGTGGTTCATTGTGGAATAGTACAGGGAACCACCCCCGATTCTATCTTTTATTGGGATTCCAACCCAGGCGGGGTGAAACTCCGAGAACTGACTCGTAACAATGTGAGTTCCAATGGTCTTTTGGGTACACACATCTCCTCCCCTAACTTTGTTACCACAACTTCTGAAAAGGTTGCTAACTGGGGGTCCGTTTGGAATCATAGTCCCTATGGATATCGCCGTATTTTGGATATTGCTATCTACCACGGAATAAAAGTATTCAATAGAGAATATGCCCCCGTAAACCCTCCCATGGGACTTGGGGATCTTGATTCATCTATTTGCTCTGACTTTGTGGCTAGATGGCTCATAAATGCTAATCAGGGACCGTGGACTGATGAACCCGAGTGGCTTATCCAACCGGACCACTATTTGGACCCCAAATATTTCACAGTAAGACCACTCATCTGGGAGTAGTATGCGCGTAGATGTTTTAGAAGTATTATCCCTCAAGACGAAAATTAGAGAGATCAACTCTGTTCCCTTTGATGAGGTAGAGTGGACCCTGAAAGGTAACCCCTTCCCAGTATCTCAACACGATTTAGATGAATTCAAGTTGACCGGACTCAGCAACTTCAACTATATTGTAACATACCTAAATCTTGACCCCGACACGCTTCAACCTAGGTAGTCACCTCGTTCTCACTAAAACCCCAGGTAACTGGGGTTTTTTCTTGTACCTAGAGCTATAAAGTGCTCCGTATATAGGACTAGGGTGCATACCCTGACTTCGAGGTCATCTATGGATCATAAAAAGGTTCTTCGCCGTAAGTGGAAAAAGGCGGGTCTATGTATTGTTTGCGGGAAAGTGGAACCTTTACCAAGTCAACTTGGGTGTGCCGAATGCTACGCAAGGCAGGCCGCATATAAGCAGGCCATGAACGCAGACCTCTCTGAGATGGGTTTCTGTATTCAGTGCCGTGAAGTAATCAAAGAGATCAACCCACGTAATAAACAATTATACACTCGGTGTAAAACCTGTAGGGATTACCAGAACCAGCGTAGGTCTGGTTATTATCAGACACGTAGATCAAAACAAGTTGAACATGGTTGTTTTGATTGTGGGGAACCCGTGACGGTTATCAACCCCAGCACAGAGATGCCGTTTAGAAGATGTAGAGCCTGCCGGGTATCTAGGTCCCGTAGGCCACGAGAACTTCAAAAACGTCAGTCCTGTGCTGCTACAGGTTGATATGGTGAATACACCTTCCTGGTTATCGGCCAATCTCAGCTAGAGGGGGGAGGTTCCTCCTTGGTATAGCTGCTAAGGTGGGGCTTTACAGGAGACTGTATGCCCTTTTCACAATCTGTGCGGGAGGAAGCGTTCAACAGAGCAGGGGGCTTTTGCGAATGTGTCATGTCGGTCTGTGGGCACAGTGGGCGTTGCTTGGAGCCACTAGGAGACAAATGGGAAGCTCATCATAAAACTTCAGAAAAATCTGGTGGCGAAGATACTTTAGGTAATTGTGTAGCCATGTGCGAACTTTGTCATAAAAACACTCGAACTTACGGATCGTCTTAAGCTAGTTCTCTTTTATAGAGGGCTGGCTTAGAAATCACAGCCAAAT
>SESF01009139.1_pt1 | contig 16998 bp, 16 predicted proteins | sample 3171521 | NCBI WGS metagenome assembly SESF01 (sample SAMN10866945, study PRJNA518727) | freshwater metagenome | biome: subpolar coniferous forest; feature: holomictic lake; material: water; isolation source: holomictic Lake 227, 6 m and 8 m depth | place: Canada: near Kenora, Ontario | collected...
TTGTAATAATGTCAAGTATAGGTTGAAAATCATAATCGACTACTTCTACTTCCCAAAAAATAGTATGCTGACCCCATAACGATATATCACTTTTATTAAATTTATTGAATTTTAATTTCATATTTTTAATACCTTTCTATAATCAGTATTTCTAAAGTTATCTTGCTCTTTTAATTTTTCAATTGCAACTGAAATTAAATGAGAATTATCGCTAGAATTCATGTGGGCTAGCAATCCCAAACATTTATTAATCAAAACTTCTCCGTATTTAGATTCAGGTAGTTTATTGTATGTTGACTTTATCCAATCAATATATTCCATAAATAATTTAGATACTTCTTCTTTTGCTTCGTTAGTCAATACGGTTGGATCTAATTCATCTGGATGATGACATATAGAAAATACTATTTCATCAGGTCTACATATTCCTCGATTTAATATATCCTTACCCAACTCAGGTAAAGAATGCATACTCATCATACTAGCCACTGTGTTAATATTGAATTTCACGTGAGGAGCATCGTTTCTTATAGACAAAATATTTTCCATTATTTGTTCATATGATGAACCATAGCGAATATAATCATTAACTTCCATATAACCATCCAAACTTACAGTTAGATTTACTTCAGGAAAATGCTTCCACAAATCAGATAGATTTTTATCTTTAAACTTTATGTTAGTGAGATTAGTGTTATACAACAGACTAGGTTTTAAATTACGCTTAATTAACTCACTTAATAATGTATAATTGTTTTCCTCAATTAGTGGCTCTCCGCCGGCTAGATAAATATGTTCCACTTTATCTAATTTAGAAAATATTTCCTCAATGACGTTATCATTCAATGAGTGTAAAACTTGCAATTTAGTATTATTAATTTTGTTAAACTCTACTGCAATACTACTACTAAATGTAGGGCTACAAGTTCTGCATTTTAGATTACATAAATTACCAAATCTGATATCCAAAAAAGGTGGGTTAAAATCTTTTATATCTACGGTGCCATCTTCATTCAATGGTATATTTTGCTTACGACCATAGTTATTCATTTTCTCCCTGTAGGGAGTCATATTCATTTTAGATTGTGCTTCACATCTATAACACCCTGCAGGTTTTTCTCCTGCTAATAATTCTTTTCGTAATTTAATCATTTTAGGATGATTAATAGCTTCTTCTAACGGAACATAATTTAAATTAGGAAATTCAGTATTATCTTCGTGGAACAAACAGCATGGTAATAATCTGCTGTCCGGGTTAGTATATAAATGCATCCATGGTGCATAGCAAAAGTTTTCATTTTTCATTAAATATCCATTGGTACATTTGTGGGTTATAATCTTTTAAATTCTTATTATGATATTTATCCATTTCAGCAGTCATCATTTTTAGTTTAGTAAAATTCTGTTCTGAATATTGCTTTGATTTCAGATAAGTAGATATTTTTTTTGTTGTGCCGGCTTCTATTATTTTATCTTTGATATGCTCAGGTAAAAAGCTAGAATCCATATAACCGGGATAGTATGCAATATCATAATAATGTTTCCATAAAAATCTTTTTTTAAAATAGTTTGATATTTCCGGTAATTTATTAATATTGTAAACGCTAACAACAGTGTTACAGGAAATATACATCTTAGATGCCGAAAACTTTCTTACAAATTCATGAAAGCCATACATGTTTTCTTCTATTAATGGCCACTCAGAGCCTTCTCTGATATAATCATTTAATTTACCTACAGCATCTATACTTAAAGTAATATGTACTTTTTTTGCTTCACTCAATAATTCTTTCCATCTATTAGTTAATGATGTAGTAACATTAGTAGGTATGTTTAAATTAATGTTGCGTAATACATTTATACCTGATAGATGTTCAAGTAAATCCAATGCTCCCTTTTGATAAAAAGGTTCACCACCCATTATTTTTAAATGAGTTAGGTTAGATAAGTCTATGTTTTTCCAATTAGCAAATGCAATACTAGGTGTATGTGTTGTTTCAGCCCCGATATTCAACTTCATTAGATGTTTGTCAATATTAACCCACTTGCTTGAATAACTAGAACCGCAAGTTCTACATGACAAATTACATGTATTGCCAAACATTAATTCTAAAAAAAGTAGTTTCTTTTCTGTATAGGTTTTTTCATCCAATACTGTGCTAAACGTTTGTAGCATGTTTTGTCGGTAACTGACTTCCTTATTTTCTTCATCCCTCCAGCAATGACTACAGTTGCTAGGTTTTTCCCCATTTAAAAATTGCTCTTGTAATATGGTCCAAGTAGGAGACTTGTTTATAGGGTCTACATATTCATAATGTTCAGTTTCTAAATGCGAATAACGACAACATGGAAGTGCATTTGTTTCGTGCTTTGACGAGTCATACGGATTTAATACTGTGTGAATAAAGGGTAATACACAGAAAGAATCTTTATTGTGCTGCATCTTTTAATAGCTTGCTAAACTCTGGATAAGTTTCTTCAAATGATGTTCCACGAATTACATCCAAGTTTTTAATATATTCTACTAAAGTTCGTTGATTAGAAAAATCATAATCCATAATCCAATTAGCATTTGCTGCAAGACTATCAAAATACCATGGATCATATTTCTCTTTGTTTTCATTTATAAAATCATGAATTCGTTTGTGAATTTTTTCTTTAACTGATTGTGGTAGACCCTGAGGATTTAAATATGTAGGGTTGTATACTCTACCCAACACTAATGGAATACTGTTTACGTTCTTAAAGGGTTGTTCTAATCTCCATTTATACAAATCAACTAAGTTGTATATGCTCAATGAATGCATACTATATAGAATCATTGTTTTTGCATTTGACTGATCGGATAACCACAAGTTTTTAACAATTTCATCCCACTCCGCAGGATAACGAACATAATAGTTTTGTTCTGCTAACCCATCAATAGAGAAAATCATCTCAATTTCTTTAAATTTTTCTACCAACGACCAGAATGATTCCGGTATGTTTGTTCCATTAGTATGAAATCTAATTTTAATGTGCGTACTGTGTTCTGTATCTACCATATATTGAATTAAGTTGTTAATACTTTTGCTCAAAAATGGTTCACCTCCGCCAAATATAATCTCTTTTAATCCAGGAACTAACTCTTTAAAGTCATCCCAAAATTCTTCACGTTCTACCCAAGTAAAATCTTTTGTATTAATACTTGCTTTGATATTCCAGTCTATCTTTAATTCATCACTATTAGTAATGCTTAAAATACGTTTTGCATCAGGCAACCATTTAGAACTTTCATTTGGTCTACACATAATACACTTTAAATTACATGTGTTGCCGGCACGAATGTCTAACGTAAACGGATCAATTGTCATTGTGCCATCTTCTAACACTGATTCCATTGCTTTATCTACATCTTTTTTATATGCATTGTAATAGAATTCATTTGACTGTATTCTATGACTGTTAACTCCGCCGGATTCATCGTTATAGCATTGGGTACAATTTTTAACTGATTCACCATTTAACATTTTTACACGAATTTCTTTTAATTCTTTGCTATTCCATGCGTCTTTGATGCTAGCAGTTTCATTAATCATTGCATCAGTGCTGTGCCCCACACAACATGGAGGAATACTACCATTTGTTAATGTTGCTAAGTGTATAAATGGGTATACACAAAATGTTTTGCTATCTTTGTAGTCATCAAATTTCATAATTTTTCATCCAATTCTTTAAATAAAACACTAAATTTAGTGTTTCTTGTCTTATCCATTGTAGTTACGAATTCTTTAATCAGGTCGTTTCTACGTGTGTCTTTGTGTTGCCACATAAAATCTAAACAGCCCATAAGATTTTTAAAATAATGTTCCGGGAATTTACTATTGTGCATACCATAGAAGTCCCAAATCTTTTGATTAATAAATTGCTTAGTATCTTGTTCAACAAAGCGCACATCTAAATAACTTGGTCTATGATTGAATGTAAACTTGATAGGTAAATCGGACATGTTTTTCAAACCTAGACTCCAAAACCATTCATATATTTCTGGAATGTAAGCTAAATTTAGTGAATGTACATTTGTAGTAAACTCATAATGTATGTTCAATTCATCAGTTTTCCTTACATTATTAGTAAAGTTTTCCCACTTTAAAGGGTATCGTAGCCATTCTGCTTTCTCACCTACTGCATCTATACTAAATAACAATTCGACTTTTTTGAACTTTTTGAAAATATCCCACATGTGTTCAGGTATATAGTTGCCAGTTGTATTAATTGTTATGGTTAGACCATCAGCATATGATTGTTGGCTAAGTTCATTGATTAACTTTAGTACCTTCTGACTATCAAATGGTTCGCCACCTGTTAGATACAAATTTTTGATATTGGGTACAATTTCCCAAAACGTAGACCAGAAGCTTGTTCCATCATCTGACCACTTGTATTTACTGTCATCAAAATTATAACGTGTTCTGAAGTCAGCTTTAATGACTCGGTGTTTCGCCGAATCAATCAAAAAATTAGATGTGTCTTTCCACTTTTGACTAGACATTCTATTGCATTGCACACACAATGATTCGCATTCGATTCCTAAACTTAATTCTAAATATTCTGGATCAATATCTATCTTACCATCATTAGTAACATGAGACAATAATTCTTCAATTTTTTCATTAGTAACTTGATGTAGTGATTTTGTTCTTTCACTTGGAATATTTTGCTCGTCTAAGGCATAACAACCTTCACAGTGTACATCTGTTCTACATCCATCAAGCATATTACGGCGTAACTCAGTACTAGCATCACTATTCCAAGCTAAATTTAGGTCTTCAGTATGTGTGGTAAAATTGTTTTTTGCCGGGCATATTTTTATATGACCTAATGCATCTTTAATTTCCGTGACAAATGGGTGCAAACAAAACACCTTGTTGTTTTTAATTTCCTCAATATTTTTCATTTATAGTACTTGTAATAAGTTATATAGTTCAGGATTGACAGTAGCCAAAGTTTGTTCTCTATGTTGGTCTAGCATGTCAGTAAAAGTTTTAAATGTTCTCAGTGCATCTGTATCATATGCATCTTTATTACATTTTTCACGTATCATGTTCATTCGACCCATGAAGTGAATGTTGTCACGTAGTCTTGGAGTTTGTGCTACAAATGTTTCTATCTTTAGCAAACTTCGTTGCTTCATCTCTAATGGAAGAATTTCTAAATCTAAATATCTAGGGAAAGTCAACACAATGGGGAGAATCTGAACCCTACTATAACCAAATTGGTCATTGATAGTTTCAATCCATGAGAAGAAATCTACTATCTTATCTAGGTTAACAGATTGTACAACCGGTGTACACATAATGACAGTTTTGTGTGGATCTAACTCAGATAAACGTTTAATATTCTTTTCAAAAACGCTCCACTTAGCTGGATATCTCAAATATTCTTGTACATCACCAAAACCCTCACAGCTAGCTAAAAATGTAACCTTCTCAAACTGTTCTATCAAATTGATAAAGCGTTCTTGGATATTAGTCATGTTAGTACTGAATATCAATGAAACCCTTGATGCTTTGCCACTATCAACTAAATCTTGTAAGATTTCATAATTCTGTTCAATGATAGTAGGTTCACCACCGGTAAAATATATTTGTCTAATATTTTCTTTTTGACTGTGTAAATTCTCCATAAACATAGGAGTCTGATACCAATCATTAATGTTATCAATCTCATGCTCATTGTATAGAAAGAATTTTCTTACGTCAGGATGTTGAATCTCACGTGATTCTTTTAGTAATTGTATACTATTAATAGGCCCGCAACTACGACATTTTAGATTGCACATGTTACCAAATCTAAAGTCAAAATATTTTACCTTAGGATCAACTGCGTAGTCGTTATGTTCTGAATTAATTATGTCATCAGCTATAGATGGATCTTTTTGAATCCACTCTTGTGTATAGACTTGTCGTTGACTAATGCCGCCGGCTGCTTCTTCTTCATAACAACCCTTACAATCAGTAACTTGTACTCCATTGAGCATGTCTTTTCTAACGGTTTTCATGTAGTCGCTATTGAAGAACGTTTCTATTTTGTCTGTGCCAAAATTAAAAGGTTTGTGATTTTTATCCCTTACATAATTTTTTGCAAGACAACACAGTTTGATTTTTCCGTCAGGTTCGCTTTGTACATGTATAAACGGTAACGCACAGCAACTTTTGTTGAATATTTTATCTGACATTAAATCTCTCGTATTGGGTAATATTGTTCGTAGTATGCGGCAAGTTCAGGTAAGCTAGCACGGTAATTTTGTGCCCGTTCTTTATCTGTCACATCTGTAAAGTATAGGAACCGATTAAACTCGTTGTCATCTGCGGGCAATTCTATAGATTCTATCACACTTGTTATCCTACTTGCAAGCCAATGCGGGTATTTGAAGTTATTAACCATTTCACTGTCAATCAGTTTTCTTAAACGTGTTTTGGCTTCTTCCTTCATTTCAGGTGGCATGTTACGCACTGCTAACCATTTGGGATTATCTAACACACAGAACACAGGAGTGATATTCAACTCAGTCAGTGTCCATTTTAAAATATCTTCCAAATATAATACGTTCAAGTTCTGCACTGTTGTATTTGTAGTTATGATAAAGTTATCATTTAAGTATGGTCTAATCTTTACTAGATTTTCTTCTATCGTATCCCAGTTTAAACCTGTACGAATATACTCATGCACTTGCTTATATCCATCTAAACTGATATCAATTGTTACTGATTTAAACTTACTTAAGTCTTCCAGTAACTCAGTTGTTATCTTTGTGAAGTTAGTGTTAACACATAAGTCAATATGTTTACTGTGCCCACTTGCGGCTGCTTTGGCAATAACTGCATTAGTAGTATCGTTTAAGAATGGTTCACCACCACTAAATCGTAAAATATCAATATGGTCAAAGTTATTAACAATCTCATCAAAGTACTTGTCATGGTCAATGTGACTACTACCCTGATCCATACTTATTTTAGTCCATTGAGGTTCTGTTTTATGAATCTTCTTAAACTCTTTTTCAATCAGGATACTAGCGGTTGGATAACACATTCTACATTTAAGATTACATATACTACCCGAACGTATCTCTACACTTACTGGACCTGACATTCCTTGACCAGCTTTGTATTCTTCCATAGCTTTATCAAACTTAGCACGACCTTTGCCGTTCATCCAGTAAGCCATTAAATCATTGCGTAAACTACCACCGCCGATTTTTTCTAAATCATAACATTGTTGACAGTCTTTAACTGCAACACCATCAATCATTTGTTGTCGTACATTATTTAGATCGGCACTATTCCATATTTCATTCGTAGTGGCTTTGGCACTTTCAAAAGTATTACCATTATCGTCTTTGATACCTCTATGCACAAGACAACAATATTTTACAGTTCCCTCAAGACTGTTAGTTAGATATATAAAAGGGTTAGGGCAGAAGTGGTCATTCATTTGTATATTTAGTGACCTCAATATCAACCGAACACGCACATCGTTGTTTATCACAAATAACAGGACCAATTGGTAAATCAAAATCTTCGTCTAATAGATTAGCTACCTCGCCACCTACATGGCAATAACCTCTATACACAGTTTCAAATTCTAATATTAATCCTTCTAAACCTATGTGACATGTCATACCACTAAATTGATTTAAATCATTACCGATCAGTGTTTTGTAATCTAGTTTTTCTTTTACACCGTTATCATATGTAACGCTCATTGCCCCTCTACCTAAAAAGCCACCACTACGTGCAAGCTTATGAGGTGGTATAATATATTTACCATAATAGTTTGGCGGGGCAGCTAAGAAATCACGCTGTTCTTGTGTGTAACCACTGTGTAATCCCTCATTTGTAGTTCCAAAGTTTTGTTGAATAGGTAAATGAATAACACCGACATTAGTTTCAAACTTACGTAATTCATTAGCATACGCAATCTGTTCATCCCATCGAAAGGGATCCATCATAAAGTCAACATTGACCCAACAACTTTTACTTAGAAATTCTACTTTTTCATGTATCTTATCAAACTTACTGAACTCAGGATGGTAGCTAATAACCAAATGAGCAATGTATGGTTCTATTTCTTGCCACCATTCAACACCCTTACCCCCGTTGCTAGTCATTGTAACTTCAACATTGTGTTCGTATAACCATTTTGTAATTTCAATAAATTCAGGATGAAGCGTGGGTTCGCCTCCACTAAATGCGACTACAATTTTGCGATCGGGTTCAAGCTTAGACTTAAGTACAGTAAAAAACTTTTTTACATGTTCAAACGTAACTTGTCTGCGTTTTCCCTCATTCAATCCCGGAGGACAGTAACTGCAACGAAAATTACAGAAATCGTGTAGAGTCCAAGTAACAAAAAATGTCTTGGCTCCTTCTTGTTTAATATTGATTACTTTCATTATTAGTCCGTGTTATTACAAAATGATTTATATGTTGGGAATAATTGTGCTTTTTGTTTTGCCTCAAAATCAGATTTGTTCCAGTGATAGTCATATGTTGTCTCGTGTGTGCATACACCGTTTTCCCAAAGTTGTATCTTGTATATATCTAAAAAATGACTTAAAAACTCTTGGATTTCATTAGTGGTCATACCGGTGTATTGAGAAAAATCAACGGTTGCAACGTGTAACCAACCGTGAGCTAGTGTTTTATCATCAATACTTAGTCCATTAGATTGTAACCATTCCGCATAACGCTGTATTGTTTGCTGGTGTTCTTTTCTATCAACTGTATCATGACCAAAATCTACAGTTATTTCGCCGCTGATATAACGTAGCCCACTGACACCACCGTCGCCAATATGCACGTCACCGTCAACAAATGCTTCCCAATGAATTTTACCAATCTGACAATAACCAGCATATACTCTGCCTGCACCTCGTTGTAGCGTAAAGTGGTCATGGTCTGCTAGTTCTAATTCTTCTCTTGGGCCATTCAAGAAAGCAATAATGGCTGCTGGGTTAGTATAATCTGGATTAAAACGTTTTGATCTAATTTGTTTGATTAAAATTTCCATTTCATGGCACAAGTTATTCAATTGACGTATAGCATAACGAACTTCGTTGTTTGCATTCTTAAACCAATCAGCAATATTCCATACTTGGCCTTGCAATACTTCAAAGTGATGATGCAATCTATTAAACAAGTCATGATTAGGATCAAATGAGGGAGTCATCACATTATAAGCTTGGAAATCCTCAGAGATATAATATTTTTCTGCCCACATACATTTTGGATCATTGTTATATGCGTTAATAGTAGTAACATGTCTACGTAGTTCTGCTGTCAAATATATTAAATCTCTAGGACTATCAGGCCATCCTACCCAACAAAAATTCTTCTCAACATTTAAATTGCTGTTTAGACAAGTTTTTAGTTTCTCAATCCATTTTCTACCAATCGGCGCATCTTTTGGTACTATGTTTAACCCATGTGTCATTGTTTCATTTAACGGGTTTCTTAAAATTAATTTTACGTATGTGTTCATTGTGTTCCTTAGAGTGATTTACAAAGATTATAGAATTCATTATATTCAGGGAATGTTGCTAAAAAGTTAGTTCCTCTGCGTTTGTCGTGCTCATCAACAAATATAGCAAAATCTTTACGATATGTAATGAGTTCTTCAGGAGTTAGTGCATCTTTATGCAACATAACTGCTTGTAAACGTTTAATTTTATCAATCTCTAATTGAGAGAATCCGTCTAATTCTTCACGATTTGATTCCATATAGTCCTGTGCTTCTTTTAGATAAGAAACAAATTCATCCGGAAGAATATTTACAGCTTGATGCGGAGGGTATCGTAAGAAAGGAGTATCAAACGTAATATTTTTATCTTCCGGATGAAATTCTTTACGTAATTCATGGAAGAATTTCATCATATTTAAAATGTCAGGTACACTAAACACGTTAAAAGTTACAGTAAATCCTAAACGACATTTAGGCATTGCTCTCAGATATTTGTAAACATTGTCTTTGAATTGATTCCAATCTAAACCATGTCTACCATATTCCGCCTGAGGACCTGTTGCATCAATACTTAGGAATAACTGAAATACTTGAATGTTGTCTTTTTCAGCAAGTGCTTTACCCTTCTCAACAATTTTATTAAAAGATTCGTCTGGTACGCACAAATTACTGTTGACAACAACAGTCAAATTCTTATTTTCATTTTCTAAACAATAGTCTAATAATTTAAAAGTATGTTTGCTCAAAAATGGTTCACCACCTGTGACTCGTAATACACGCAAGTGTGGGTACATTTTAGGTAGATATTCCCAAAATGCGTCAATGTATGGGTTATGCTCTGACTCTTTAATATAGGGTAAGGGTTGTCCCTTCAAGGCAAAATTGTTAAAGTTTGTGCTTGTTGGATATCCTCCATATTTCTGCACTTCTTCTAGCCATTTACTACTTACTGTGGGATTACAATAACTACATTTTAAATTACAAGTCGTACTGAAACTAACTTCAACATATCTTGGATATACATCTTCATCACCAGTCATGCCCTTGTGATCTAACAAATCATGTTTAGACCAACGTTCATCATTGCGAATCATTCTGTCACTGATATGACCCAAGTCTTCCATCTTCCAGCAATATTCACATTCTTTTGGTCGTTCACCTTGTAACATCAGCTTGCGTTGACTCTTTTTATACAATGTATTGTGAATAGCGCCTGGATTAGCTTGTACTTCTTCTAATGGAACTTTGTGCGTCCACGGATGATAACAACTGTGTGTTTCACCTTGTGCAAGATGCATTGTGACCATATACCATTTTGCTGCACAAAATGTTTCACTCACTTCTTTGGCTGCATCAAAACTGCGAATATCAGTGGCAGCAGCTATATTTTCTCTAGGTATTTTCAATTCATATGTCATTTAGTATCACCGTAATAATTTTTCTTTAATAAATATGTCAATTCAGGAAATATTTCAGCAAAATTTGTATTTCTTCTGCTGTCACATTCTTCTATGTATGTTCTAAATTCATCATAAATTTGTTTTTGTTCTGGAACAGATGTTAACATGTAGTCTATTAGACGTTTGATTTGATCTGCCTCTTCATTATATAAAATTTGATAATTTTCTACTTCGTCAGTTATAGTAAAATCTTTTATAAATGATAACCATTCATTTGCATATTTTTCTTTAGTTGTCTTTGATAGTAAATTGATACTCAAAAACTTCGGCCAACGCAAATAACTAATCATAGTTCTGACTCGGAAATCGTGCTTGTCAATAGCATATTTTTCTCTAAGTTGTTGAACCATTTCAATGAATCCCAAAAATGTAGGGATACTAGTTAAATTAACAGTAGTCATAAAATGCAATCTACTATTGTTGGGAGTTTGGTCTAAAAAGTTTTTACAATTTTGAATAAATTCATCATATTCCATACCAAACCGAGTATACTCAGCATGTTCACCTGTGCTTTCTAAACTAGTATAGATATCAAATTCTTTGATGTTAGGAGATATGATGTTGACATACTCAATTAATTTATCAATCAATTTGTCAGGTACATTCATATTTGTATTGATTGCCAACGTCAAGTTAGGATTAGGATTCTCTTTGATATAATCAAGTACTGCCCAAGTATGTTTGCTTAGTAGTGGTTCACCACCTGTAATTCTAAAGGTGTGAAGTTTTGGATATAATTCAGGCCACCATTTCCAGAACGCATCAATATATGGATTAGGTTCATCACGATGAATCGGGAGTTTTCCTTGATTCTTTAACCATTTAATATCATGCAATCCCCAAGTATCAAACTTAATAGGACCATGCTGTGTAACTTCTTCTTGCCAACGTGAACTACTCTCCGGGCTACAATATAAACATTTAAAGTTACATGTATTCTCAAATGCAACTTCTAAATAAGTAGGATCGATATTCTCGCCCAAACCAGATTTACGAACATCATCTAAGTAGGGATATGCCCATGAATATGAGGACTTGTAAATTCTATCACTCACCCAATCATTGTTTAAGTTCTCAATGTTCCAGCAATAGTCACATTCTTTGGTTTGAACTCCGTTAATTAAATCTTCTCTTGCATGAATTTTAATTGCTGTATTATGAATACCTTTTGGATTGTCTTTAATGTCATCCATTGTTATTCTATGGCGTGACGGATGGTGACAACTATGTGTTTCACCGTTATACAACAAAATTGTTGATTGTAACCATTTAGCTAGGCACATTGTAGGACTGACTGAATTAATAGCCTTTCCTTTTTCTTTTATGGAACTTAACGAGCCATTTTTATCAGTAGTCATTACCAACCCTCAATCTTACGAATTATTTCCATCTCAGTTACTAATGGGCCTAAGTTTTTAAAATCAGCCTTATAGTGTCGTTTAAAGAATTTACTTTGTTCACTATTTAATGCACACATAGGTAAACCTAATTTTGTTTGTAGTTCAACACCATATGATTCTGATAGTTCTAGTGGATCTTCATTCTTAACTGTCTCCCACATTGCAGGATAGTTATCGAACCATTGAACATTGTGAACATCCCAATCAGTCAGCATAGTCATATGTGTTCCCATACGTGCTCCCATGATTGCCCATTCACCATTCTCAACATCCATACCCACGTTCTGCCAGATTGTTAAGTTGTTTAGATTGCGGCTTGCTACTGTTTCTTTGAATTCATCTACTGTCGGGCGCATACCACGATTCAAGCTCATCTTAACACCTTCACGGAATCCAGCACGCCAAGCTTGGAAACTTGTGTAGTTAGGATGTGTTGTGCTATAGCAATCATGCATTGCCCAATACAAATTGTCTTTGCTGTCTAAACAGAAATCAGCTATACGTGAAACATCACCTTCTGTTTGATGTTCGTGTGTTTTCATTTCACGTACATAAGTCTTTGTCCAAGAACTCATGCCTCCGTTGCCATAACGCAACCCGTTAATGCTATTAATTGCTTTCCATCTAAATTGTGCTTTACGGAAAGTTTCATCTTTATCGGTAAAGTCTAACTGGATGTTGAAGAAACTTTCTTCAGGCATGTTGTCACCATCAATTAGAATAAAACGTTCAGTGTCACTTGCCTCACCTGCGGCTTTGTGTGCCGCATCACTGCCCTTAACGTTATCTACACGTTTAGCCCAAGGAACCATGTTCTTTACTTTTAGCCAAAATTCTTCTTTTTGTGGCTCATCATAACTGAGGTAGATACAATCTAAATCAGCTACGTCAATAATATCATCTGAGTTCATAAGTTGTCATCTTCCATTTAGTTTTGGTGCCTTTATATTTTTTATTAACAACAATACTTATATCTGCCTCAGCACATTCTACACTAGTATCTGCGCTAATTTGTGAAGGATTAATATTGTTATGCTCGGATATTTGCAAAATTGTTTCTTCTCTCATTAGCTTTGAGACAAACCCACCTGCTTGTACTGTTGATATTTTCCCCTCAATTACTCTAACATCCGGGCGACCTTCAGCATAAGTAGATGCATCAACAACTACGTAGTTACCTTCAAGCTTCTCACAAGTATAACATATAACGTGCCCTGTGTCATCATAATACAGACGAAATTCGGGTTTAATAAGCGGAGCTGGCTCCCAAATTAACATTGACCCATCAGGATATTCTTTATTTAGGTCTTGTTCCATTTGTAATTTTCTAATAGTGTTTTTGAGAATGACTTTACGTGATAATGAAACGGATAATATTGTGGTATTGTGTTTACTCTCAAAGATTCAGGTGTACATTCATCAATTAGAATATTTGTCCAATCTTCTGAAGGTAAATCATTTATAAACTGTTTCATATGTACCATACTAAATTCTTCAAATTTAGGTAGTAATGTTTTATTGGCGCCTATAATATGACAAGCAATTGCATATGCCCAATCAGTACTAACAGCTTCTTGCGGGTTGCATTTTAATATTGCTTTATACTTGTCCCAATTCTCAAAAACATCACGTACAATCTTAAAAAACTTTTCAGCAACATCATCTTTTTTAAAATATGTTATTGCATTGTATACATCTGGTAAATTGTTATCATCAATAAATCTTCGATAACCTCGATTGTGTGATATTTCACCTTTAAAATTTCTTATAATATTACACACAACAACAGATTGAATAGATAGCACATCCCACCAATGGTCAAATGATCTTGGTATAAACAGGTCAGCTTCTAATTTAATAGTCTCGTCATATGGACTTGCTTCATATACTTGCCAATCATTAACTAATTTCCAATTACTATTTGGTGCTAAGTCACCATATGGAAACATGATTACATTATCAAATATATCAGATACGTGTTCAGATCCCGTTAGCAATGACACACTAGCAGATGGCATTACTAACTTTATACTATTAGCTAAAGCAGTGGCACATTGAATATAATCAGTAGTTTCAGTGTTTTGTGCTATGATTACATAACCCCTACTCATTTTATTAACTCCATAAAATTTTCTTTGTTCATTACATGAAAATCAAAATCTTTTATTGTAATGTACTCTTTACGTATCTTTCCTCTGGTCCAGTTATCAAACATTACTGTATATTCTGTGTTAAATTCATCATCACTATTTCTGTATATTTGCGTATTTTTTCCAATGTGCGATAAATTCCAAGGAATGATATCTTGTTTATTGAATGAATGTCCGTTAGCAATTCTTAGAGCTAGAGTTAATCCGTAATCATTTCTATAAACTCCTCCTACAAAACTATGAATATTGCCATAATGATGAAAATTATTTTGAACCATTTCTAAACATTCAAAAATTTGTTTAGCACGTCTGGTTTTTTTAAAAGTAACAACAGTGGCCCATAGAGTTTTATAACTATATACACTTAACAATTCCTGTGACGCTTTTGGGTACATAAGAAAACTAGTAGTATCATGGCAACAAAAATCATCATAAATTTTAAAAGTATCAAGTAACTTATTAGAATTAACCATAAAGTCTGTATCTAATAGTATTGTTTCATCATACGGAGATAATTCATACGCTTGATATCTACCCTTGTTTATCCAAACATCACCTTCCCTAATATTACTCTTATCAGGCTCTATTGTTATAGTGTTATCAAATCGATAAGAACTATCCATAATAGATGTTTCATCAGTAACCACAGTTACTGGTAAATTTAAAAAATGATTGATTCGTTTAGCTGTTGCTACTGCCATTTGATAGTAATCAAATTTAGTAGAGTTAAACGCAAATAAAATAACACCTTTGCTCATCGTTTGTGAATTATTTCAGAGAATTCATCTGACCATTCACCCATTACTTCATTATAGGTGGTTGACAATAAAGATAATAATTGTTGACGATTGACATTAATTAAATTATCAAACGTGTCTATTAGAGCAATATATTCTTGGTCTACACTGTTTAAAAATGCAATAGTTTGCATGTCAGCTTTCCAAAGACCGTTTTGGCTAGCGACAAGTAATTTACTTTCATACTTGTCTTTTAATTGAGATTTTGCGCTATTATGGTTGAATCTTGCCTTGGCTTCGGCAATTAATAATTTGGTATCCATCTAAATACACTCCTATGTGTATTTAGATGGATGTGTGTTGACCAGAAAAAATTAAGCTTGTGTTACAGACCCAGCAAGAGAAATAGTTCCCCAGCTGTTTCCTAAGTTAGTAACTTCAGGAGGACGTACTGTCAATGTAGTTGCTGATCCGGAAGCAACAGTAAGACCGTTTGGAATCTCATCCCAAACTGTATATACTGTGATAACATTACCAACATCACCATTAGAACCAACTGTACCGTTAGTCTTAACAAAGATATTAATGTTTGTTGATAGATAACCTGAAGGTCCAGTTGACGCTGTTTGATAGAATACGTTTGCGTTTGCAGTTGTCCATGCATAGTAACCACTGTTTGTAGCTACTGTTGGTGTAGTTCCACCTCCGCCCACTTTAGTAACACCATTGTAGGTTGTGCCTGCAATGCTTGCTGTACCACTATTAATAGCACTTAATACCACAGTACCAACGTTACTTGCTAAGTTATTCAATAATAAGTTAATGCCAGTACCAGTTGGATGCGAACAAGTGACTGCCAATTGCCCACCAGAATTAAAGAAATAACGTGTAGCATCACCATTAGCAAATGTAGCCGTATGTGTGAATGTTGCTTTATCACTCCATGTAGCTGCTGTAGTAGCGGTGTTAGCTGTAGTGCCACTTTGTGTTGCGGCGTTATACTTGTTACTATAAATTGTTGTTAAGTTAGTAGGTATTGCTGACAAGTAAGTAATAGTTCCGCCTGCTACAGGAGCAGTAACAGAAGTGATACTTGAACCTTGATGTGATGCAGCACTAGCTGTTTTATTAACTAAATTAGCCCATTTAAGAGCAGTGATAGTATCACCTGCTGCTACGTTTCCTTCAGCAGTTTGACCATAACCAGCGCCTGCTGAGCCTGTAGCCCATGTAGTATTTAATACGTTGATCGTACTTCCCGGATTTGCTCCAACTAGACTGTTAAAGTCCGAGGCTAAAATTGTTGAACCTGATGCGTAACTCATTTGTTTTCCTTAATTTATTTTAACGAATGCTTCTACAACACCTAATTCGTTTGTTATTTTTTCTTCTAATGCACGACCAATGATGTTGAATGCTGTTGCTTCTCCCGGTTTGGCTGCACGTGCAATACCATTGCCAGCAGAAACTAAGCGTTGACCTTTTTTGACTTTGCCTGTTACTTTAACATGAACACGTCCGCCAACTGCAATTGCAGGGTGAGTGTCATCATCACCGGCCATAGCGTTCATTAAGTAGCCAGCTGTTGTTGATACAACACCAAATACATCTTCAGACAATTCATATTGCACCGCAGTAATTTCTTTGTCTCCGCCCATTTCAACTACTGTACCTGCATCATATATAGCATCAGCTTCAAAGCGTTCTGCCAAGTCAGCATATGTAGATAGTAAACGTGAGCCGGCTGTTA
>SESF01020543.1_pt1 | contig 16988 bp, 29 predicted proteins | sample 3171521 | NCBI WGS metagenome assembly SESF01 (sample SAMN10866945, study PRJNA518727) | freshwater metagenome | biome: subpolar coniferous forest; feature: holomictic lake; material: water; isolation source: holomictic Lake 227, 6 m and 8 m depth | place: Canada: near Kenora, Ontario | collected...
GTGTATCGGAGACGAGGAGAACCAAGATGAAAATCGAAATGGCTGACGAGGGGGACATGGTCCCATCCTACAGCGGACAGAGATCCGCCGAGTTTTGGAACCGGGTCAACCGTCTGGACAAGAGGCAGGGCGAGCTGTACTCCCTCGGAGTCGCTCTCCAGAATCACGAGGGCTTTGTCCTCAAGATGCTTTCCGTGGCTGAACTCCAGGAGACCGAAGACGCGCTCGAAGAAGAGGAGAGCCGCTTTTTCGCGGGGATGGAGGAGGCCCTGGACCGCGAAATCGACGAGGCGGTCTATCCCGGCCTCGACTCCCTCATCGCAAACGACCTCTCCTGCTGGCGCGACGGCGGGGTCACCAGCGGGCGTTGCCTTGGGTACGAGAACGGGATGCTTCGGATCGGAAACACGTGGCACAACATCTCCAGCTTCGACCGGATCGAAGTCCGGTGAGCTTGTTTCTGTCTCAAGCCCAGATCGAGGTCAAGACCCACCCGTTCGAGATCATGGGAGGCGAAGTCTGGATCGGCGACCACGCTGTTCCTCTGGCGGAGTTCTGCGACCTCGTCTTCTACGTCATGGTCAACACCGACCTGGCTCCGGAAGACCCGCGACGGGCGCTTCAGGCGAGGATAGCGGGGATGCGCGAGGTCCAAGGATACCGGACCGGCGCGGTTTGTTTCGGAGACAAGGAGGGGACATGATTTTCAGGCTGGCCGTCGGGATAAACCCGAGCACCATGATCAACGGCATGATGGAAATGTTTTGGGGCGGGTCCGTCTTCGTCGACGAGACCGGCTTTTTCCAGATGGACGGAGAGACCAGGAAGGACCTGGAGGCGACGTCTGACCTCATCGAGTTCATCGACGTCTGCAAGTCCATTCGATCCCTCTACGCCAAGCATTTCGACGAGCAAGGCGAGAGGATCGTCTGGGGGGTCCCCACCCTGGAGGCCGACCCGGACTCGCCTCTGATGGCCGAGCATGAGGCCAAGGCCAAGGCCAACGTCACTTCCGTCGATTTCACCAAGATGCACGGAGGAAAAAAAGAATGAGATCCAACCTTCACCTCATCGACCTCTCGAACTATCCCAAGGAGCCTCTGAGCGCCTCGCAGATTTTGAGCCGGATCAGCGCCTTGATGCTCATGGAGGGCTTGGAGAGCATCCTGAACCAGAGTCCGCTGGTCATCCGGTTCCTCAACAAAGAGGGAACCGGCGAACGCTACCATCTCGCGATGACGGGAATCTCTTACGAAGATTCTCTTTCCCTCCGGGAGGGACGAGCCGTGATGGAAGTCGTTTCCCCGCCCGCCGTCAACATGGAGCCTCTGTGGCTTGTAGGAGATGGAAACGAGGATGAGCAGTTCCTCGACAAAGACTCCGGCACCATCATTCAGCCGGAGACCGTCGCCTGGATACGTTTCACCAAAGATCCGGCTCAGTTCAAAACCTTCCATTCCAAAGAGGATGTAGAATTTTTCCTCCGGCACTCGACGTTCAAGTACGGAGTCCATCCGGTGAAGTTCCAGCCAACCAGCTTGAGAAAAGAATTTTTTCACACCGAAAAACCGGTAGTATGAAGCCATGGAAACCGCGACCGAGTACCTAGACCAGAAAGCCCAGTTCCAGGCTTGGGATGAAACCCAGGCCCTGGGCGAGGCCTCGATGCGGTCCTTGATCTTGCACGGCAAAATCTGTCCTTACTGCGGAGGGACCCCGGTCCTCGCCGAGAGCTACGGAATCTACCACGGCGTTGACCACGGCCTGGTTTGGATCTGCCGTCCGTGCCAGGCCTGGGTCGGATGCCACCGGGACGAGAATCACGCCCCCTTGGGTCGGCTGGCCGACGCCAGGCTCCGGTCTGCCAAGACGGAAGCCGTTCAGGCCTTCGCACCCATCTGGGGGAAGTGGAGCGGCGTCCGAAAAAACGCCCGGCACCTTGCCTACAAATGGCTGGCGGGCCACATGGGAATTTCAGTGTCGAGAAGCTACATCGCAAAATTCGATGTCGACCAATGCCGAGAAGTTGTGGACATCTGCCGGACGCGCAACGCCCAATTCGACTTCGACCAATTTTTGGAGAGAAACACATGACAGGACGAGATGTTGTCGACGAGTACGCCTACTCGAACGACGCGGAAATTCTTGTGGCCGACGGCCTCGACGACGCCATCCTCGGAGTCGACACCGAGAATCCCGGCGGACCCCGGGCGGTCTACTCGACGAGCAAGGTCCTGAAGATCCTGATGGAGCGCGACGGCATGAGCTGGATCGATGCCGAAGAATTTTTTTCTTTCAACATTTCCGGCGCCTACATGGGGCCGACCACCCCCCTGTGGATCCACGATGAAGGAGTTTCCGTATGAAAATCCCACCCGAACTCAAGTGGAACGAACGTGAAAAGGCCAAGTTCTACGCCTGGGCCAATACGGCGGACGAGATGGAGTGGTCCATGCACGAAACCGAGGCCGGTGCCAAGGCTTGGTGCGACTGGTACGTCGAGCAGGAGCTTCAGGACGGTTGCTACTCCGAGGAGGCCACCATGCCCATGGCCGTCGGGTACGCCAAGATCGTCCAAGGATCCCGCTACGTGATCACCGACAGCATCACCAACTACAAGTACAAGAGCGAGGCTGAACTCCCCGAGTTCGCAACTGATGAGCAAGTCCAGGCCGAGGAGGGCGAGGTCTGGCCCTACGGCGACGAGATGGACAGCGTCGGGGTCGTCTCCCTGCATCCGGTGATCCACGATGAAACTTGACCCGCTCCGCCTGATGCGCTGGGCCGAGGACGTCTCGACCGACTCGACTTGCGCCAAGATCCAGGTCGGAGCCGTCCTGGTCAACGCCCGGGGTCAAGTCATCTCGACCGGATTCAACGGCACCCCGGCTGGGCATCTCCACTGCGACGAGTTTTTTTCCGGCACCATGTCCAGGCTTGCTTTGGGGGAGGAAGTCTTCCTTTCCATGCACGCCTCTTTCAGTGAGAGAGAGGAGCTTCATGCCGAACAGAACTGCATCCTCTACGCTCCGCAAGCCTCCTGGGCGGGAACAACACTTTTCTGTACGTGGTCGCCTTGCTTCGCCTGTGGGAAGGTCATCCTGACCGCCGGGATAAAAAAAGTTTTTTACCGCACCGTGTACAAGCAGGATGCCATCGACTACCTCTCGAGACACATCGAGATGGAACAAATTTAAGAGGAGGACCCCATGGCCCTGTACGAGGAAGAGCTTGACGATGACGACCTCGATGATTACGAGGATGACCTCGACGACGATGACGGCCTGGATGAGGACGACGACGAACTTGAGGATGACGACGGCCTCGAGGACGACGACTTCGACGAGGAAGATTCCTACGACGACGGCGAAGACGACCTCGATGATCACGACTGGGACTCGGACGACCCGGAGTAGTCATGGGTGTTTACTATTTTGCTATGGTGTCTCAGGCTGTACTATTTCAAATATTCTTCACGGGAGGAGAAAAGAATGAAGGCTTATCTCGACATTGTTCGACAGGTTTTAGAAGAGGGTCGGTGGAAAAAAAACAGGACCGGCGTTGATACGCTGGCTATACCTGGTGCTTTTTTTTCACACTCCATGTCCGAAGGCTTCCCATTGTTGACCACCAAGCACGTTCCCTTCCGTCTGGTGGCCTCGGAGCTGGAGTTCTTCATCAAGGGGCTCACCGACAAGAAGTGGCTCCAGGACCGGAACAATCACATCTGGGACGACTGGTGCTCGCCCTCGATCATCAAGGATGACGGCACCCCCGAGACCCGAGCCAAGATGCTGGTCGAGAGGGACCTTGGCCCTATCTACGGTTGGCAGTGGAGGTACTTCGGAGCAGAGTACGGCTCTGCTGAAGTACCTTATCGTATGGATGGCGACTTGATCGACAGGCCCCAAGTTGACCAACTCAAGAACCTTGTTGACAAGTTGAAGTCGAATCCCAACGACCGTCGGATGATCGTGACCGCCTGGAACCCCCTGGACCTCGGCAAGATGGCCCTTCCCGCCTGCCACTATGGCTTCCAGGTCACCCACATCGACGGGGTCCTATCCCTCGAATGGAACCAAAGATCCGTTGACGTCGCTTTGGGTTTGCCCTTCAATATCGCCAGCTATGGGCTCCTGCTGGAGCTCCTTTGCCTCGAGTCCGGCCTGAAGCCCGGGAAGCTCATCGGGTTCCTCGCTGACACCCACATCTATGCCAACCACATTGAAGGGTTGAAAGAGCAACTGACTCGGGAGCCGAAGCACCTTCCGAGAATCAACACTCTTGTGGACGGTTTTTTGAATGCTGGCTATGGACCCGGCGGACACTTCTCGATTTTCGACTGGGAGTTCGCACAGTCTCGTGTTGAAGGGTACGACCCTCACCCCAAGATCAAGTTCGAGGTGGCAGTATGAATTCCGAGGAAGATGCAGTCCTGTGTATTCCCGGCATCACAAAACCCTTGAGCCAGATGGGCCTCGTGGAGGAAATCGTTATGAATTCTTTAGTCTGCACCTCTCAAGAGGAAGCCCAAGTAATGATCGATGCCGTGTGCGTCTGGTTGAAAACTCTTGATCCCGGCTCTTTGCCAGATGCCCGAATGGAACCCGCCTGTGCCAACAACGCTCGGGATTTTGCTGGAGACCTTCTGGAGGCCGGGCGTGCCTACGGGATGGGAGGTTGTCCTCTATGTCAACACTGAATTTGAGGTGGTAACATGAAGCTCTGGTCGATCAATCGCGTGCTGACTCTGTTCGGTCTCGACAAGCCTCTCGTTGGTGAAACCTTAACCCTCAAGTTCCCCAAGCCCGTAGGGGAAATCTGCTTCCAGTTCGACTCCGACCCCCCTGTTGTTGTCGGAACCTTTTACGACAAGAGCAACGAGTTCAAGATCGTCCTAAACAACAACTCCGGCTTTATCACGTTCGCCGACCCCTCGACGGGTAAGAAAGTGAAGCTCTTCGGCCGCCCGTTCCCCACAAAGGAGACCCTATGAACATCACGAATTACGGACAGGTCCTGGCGCTCTCTGCCCTAGCCGGGGGGGCCTCCGCAGACCTTCTGCTCTACCTCACGGGAGCCTTTATCGCCTGGGACTTCAACCCCGGCAACTGGCCTCAAGAGGGTAGGTTCCTTCTGGCTCTCATGGGCCTCTTTGGGTTCTTTGGGTTCTTCATCTTCACGTTCATCTCTATCTGCGACTACCTCAAGAGCAAGGGCAGGACGCTCTGATGGAGATCATCGTCATCGCCGCCGTTTCCGACAACAACGTGATCGGGCAGAACGGCAAGATCCCGTGGAGGCTTCCAGTCGACATGGCGCGGTTCAAGGCTCTCACGATGGGCAACGTCCTGATCATGGGCCGAAAGACCTGGGACTCGCTTCCGGCCCGCGAGCTTGAGGGTCGATTTATCGTCGTGGTCTCTTCCTCTCCTCTCAAAGAAAAGCCCTCGACGGTCTTTCATGCCCCTGACCCCGAGACGGCTGTGACTTTCGCCGCACTGCTGATGGATAGCGATTATGACGTCTACATTTGCGGAGGCGCTTCAGTCTACAAAGCCCTCATGCCGTGTGCGACCAGGATCGAACTCACCCGGGTCCATGAGTACATCCCCGGGCGCGACGCGGATAAGACTTTTTTTCCAATGGAAGAATTTTCCAAGTGGATCGAAGACGGGTACGACAGGATGGTCGACCGCCACTTGGGCTACGACTTCGAGACTTACTATCGAAAGAAGGAGAAAGCATGAAAGTTGAGCGGTACGTCTGCGACACTTGCAAAAAGACCTCGCAAAAGCATTACTACGAGGAGCCCGGCTGGGTCGTGCTGGAGGGGTTCTGATGGAGCGCGGGGACAACGACCTCTTCGAGCAGTTGCCCGAGGACTTCCACAAGATCGACGCCGGGACGCGGTTCCTGAAGACCTCCGAGGAGTGGTCGAAGGAAGAACCTTCGGTGAAGATTCTCGATCCCGATGGCTGGGACAGGTCGAACTTCCAGTTCTCGTGGCACGAAGAAAAAATCTCCAAGGAAGAATTTCTCCGCCGACGGATGCTCTCCACAATCGACATGAGCAAAAAAGGACGGGGGGTCTGATGACCAAAGAAGAAGAAATCGCCATCCAGAAAGAACGGGTCGCCCAAGGGATCGGCGGGAAATTCGACCCCGGCAAGCTCAAGTTCTCCCTCATCGAGGCCGACTTCCTCACCGGAGTGGCAGACGTGTTGACACGGGGGGCAGTCAAGTATTCTCCGGGGAACTGGAAACTGGTTGAAGGGGGATCAGACCGCTATTATGACGCCCTCATGCGCCACCTCGTCGCATGGAGGGCCGGAGAGAAGCTCGACCCTGAAACAGGGCTGTCCCACCAACTTCACATCGCGTGCAACGTCATGTTTCTCCACTGGTTTGACACGCACGAACAAAAATGAATTTCAAAACGCAAAATAAAAAAAATATTTCGTGGGATTTTCCTGCTAGTATGAAAACGAGAGGGCAACATGGACTTTTATGACTTGCTGGAAATTTCCAAGACCGCCACCCCGGACGAGATCAAGATCTCGTACCGGAAGAAGTCCCTGACGCACCACCCCGACGTGACCGGGGGCAACAAGGAGAAGTTCCAGGCCATCAAAGAGGCCTACGAGGTCCTTTCCAACCCCAAGACCCGGGATCAGTACGACCGAGGCGAGTGGAGGCCGAGCGCCGAGAAAGCGCAGAGAAATTCAATGGTCCTGGAGATTGTCCTGATGGTTGTGAACGCCGCCATCGACCAGGCCGTTCCCCAGTTCCAGGCGTTCTCAGAGACCCTCTACCAAAACAACATCCGCCAGGTCAACGCGGAGCTGGAACAGCACCGGCGGGTCAAGCGCCAGGCCGAGACGTTCCTCCCCCGGGTCAAGACGGACGACCCGGACTCCCTGGTCGTTGCTTTGGTCAAGAACAAGATCAAGCAAGCCGAAGCCAACATCACGGCTCTGGAGCTGAAGATTTCGGTCATCGAGGAGGCTCTGGTCATGCTTAGGAGCTTTTCGATTGAAGACTTGCTCGAAATCACCGGAGGCGCCCGGATCATGAATTCTTGGTCCGGGACGGGCGGAGCCTCTTACACTTTCACCAACACATAGGTCGAGTTTCGACCCTTCGACCAACTATTCTAAGACGAGGCAACCAGCCAAATGTTCGTTCCCAAGAACACCCTGTACAGCCATAGGGTCGCCGTGACGGCCACCCTGAACATCTACGAAATCCACGCCCAGAACGACGGGGACGACCTGAAGGCCACCCTCCAGCCCGCCTTCCTGACCATGATTCCAGCCGGGGCCCTGCCGATGTCCGGAATCAACAACTTCCTGGAGAAGGCCAAAATTCCCCATCGGATTTCCTCGACCGGAGAAATTTTCACCAACGGCAAGCCTGTCAACGGGGTGACCAAACGAGAGGCCTCGGACGAGATTTGCAAGGCTCTCACTACTCAATTCAAAACCAACCATTTCGCCGACCGGGACGGGGACAAATCCCTGGTCGTCGTGGTGGGTCAGTCTCTAGCATTCCGCTTCTGAGGAGGAGCTATATGGCAACAGTCAACAATCTTTTGGCCAGCGATTTTTCGGCCATCCAAGGCCTGGACCTTGGCACCAAGATCCAGGAACTTTCTTTTCCCGTCCATAAGGAGACACTCCTGGCTGAAACCGCCGGGGTCAAGGTCAACCGAGCCGTCATCCTGCGGACCGTCGACAACGCCCGTCTGGGCCTGGTGAGCCTGGACCGCCCGCCCCAGAATCACGGCGCGACCATGCAGTGGTTCACGGACGAGCTTGCCAAGACCGGCGTCCCGTTCAAGCTCAAGAACTGCGCCGTGTCGGACAAGGACTTGTCGTTGTACCAGGAGTACGTGATGGACTTCGACGTCACGCCTCCGGACGGGGAAAAAATCAACCCGATGATCATCCTCCGCTCCAGCTTCGTCGGAAAGCCCCTGTCGCTGAATTTCGGCACTTACCGGTTCACGTGCGCCAACGGCGTCACGGTCGGACGGACCATCGACAAGATCGACCTCTCGGCTAAGGAGTTCGGGAACTTCGCCCGCATGGCCATGGGCGACGCCATCAAACGCAACCTCGACGCCTACAAAGCCATCGAGACGCTCTACGCCCGCATGGCCGACGCCGACCTCCAGCCCGTCCTGGCCTCGGTGTTCGGACCGAACCAGATCCCGATCAAGGCCAAGAAGTCCGCTCTGGAGAAACTGGAGCTTTCCGGCGTCCTGACCGTCATCAAGGAGGGCGACACCTCCGACGAGGAGTCGATGGTCCGACGCCTCCGCAAGACCGACTTCGAGAACATCGCCGAGCACGCCCAGTTCCATTCCAGCGCCACGCTCTGGGACGTGTACAACCACCTGACCTCGTGGGCATCCAGAGAGCCGAAATCCGAGAACACGCGCATGGTCTCGTGGCGGGCAATCGACCAGGCGTTCGCCGTCGCTCTGGCTGAATCAGCATAGAAAAAGTACGGAGAGGAGGGCCGGACGTCGTCCGGTCCTTTTTTATCCGCAAGGAGGCTACATGAATCCATTTTACCAGTCCGGGGGTCGATACAGGCTACCCGACGGCTCGGTCGGCTCCTTTGAACGACACAGCGTTTTTGGGGGTTCGGCCTTCTTCGTCGTTCAACCGGTCGAGCGGTCAGGTCAGGTCGTCCCTGTCGAGGAAGTCGGGGACCGAGCGGTGGAGGTCCGGTGACCGGACGGGCCATTCGAGAAAGCCTCCCTTTCGGAGGCTTTTTTATTTTTGCGCCAAGGAAAACTGCTAGTATGAAATCGGAGGACGTGATGCCTGAAGTTTCCATTCTATCCACACGAGAAAAGCCTTTGGTACTGGACGCCGACTGCCCCAACCGGGACATGCTGACGATCAGCAAGGCCGGACTCCAGTCCCTGATCGACCGGGTCTACCGCCTGGCGATCCAGGACTGCATTTACGCCCACGAGGCTGTCGCCCCCCGGCTGGAGGACCTGAACCTATGATGCTCTCCCTTGAAGAGAGGCCTCGCAAATTCTCTGACGTGATCGGGAACGAGGTCAAGCTGGAAGGCTTCAAGAAGATGTCCAAGACCTTGAAGTTTCCCAACGTCATGTTTTTCGTGGGCGACACCGGCTCGGGGAAGACGACGACCGCGCTCATCATCGCCTCTCTCCTGACCGGCAAGAACAACCTCGTCAACCCCGACGGAACCCAGGATCCGAACCCCGAGGACAGCTCCTACAAGGCCATCGTGGCCGAAAACTGGGGAGCGCAAGACGTATATTTCTATGTTGCCGACAAGATGACCCCCCAGGACATCGAACAGATAAACGTAGTCTGTTCGTCCGGGAGTCTCTTCGGAGGATCGAACTCTCGGAAGGTGATCATCATCGACGAGGCCCAGAACCTCAAGAAGAACGCCAAGGGTCTGACCCTGACGTTTCTTGAGCAGAAGAGGTTCATCACGTCCGGCGTCCATGTCATCCTGTGTACGATGGAGCCCGAGGCTTTCGACAAAGCCACGCTGGACCGGGGACAGGTCTATGAGTTCAGGGCACCGAGCCCCACGAACATCGGGAATTTCCTTTTCGCGTACTTGGAGAAAAACGGCCTGGTCGACACCCTGCCCCAGGAGTTTGTCGTCGACGGCCTGGTCGTTCTCCGCGACAACTGCAACGGGTCCCTCAGGAAAGCCCTTCAGGACCTTCAACGGTGTCTGGCGGACGAGCTTTTCACCACGGAAAAAATCCTCAGCGAGCTGGCATACATTTCGGTCGAGGCGCTGGGCAACGACCTCACGAACCTGATGGACCGCAAGCCCGAGGCTCTCATCCGGATTGCCCGATACTTTCGAGAGGACCACGTCAACATGATGCACGGCGCTTTGGCCGACGCCTACTTTTACCGGGCGACGGGCCGGTCCCGAGAGGGCTGGCGGTCAGGCAGTTCCAGGATCATGTCCACCCACCCGGCGCTCCCCGAACTCCTGGCGATTTTTGACGATGTGTTCCGGTCCCGAGGCCCTTACTTCCGGCCCGACATTCTTCTCTACAGGTTTTCGAAGTTCATTCTCGATGGCCCCTCCGGGCTGACCCAGGCCCCCCCTCCCCCCTCCCCCCCGGGCTTGCCTCGGAGGAGGGGATGAACCTGAACTACGCCAAGATCCGCGAGGAGTGGCAGAAACGCCTGATCGACGACGCCTATTTTTTTTCCCTGATCCGGCTTGAGGTTCTGAACGCCCAGCCCAAGGGCCGTCTGGATTTCGTGTTCGACGACCTGGCCGTTCAACTTGAGGGCCTGGAGCGCATGTTCCTTCAGGGCAAGCGGGACTTCGGTCGCTACTACATCTGGGAAAAAAAGTTTTTCGATTTCTTCGAGAAAAAGCCGCTAGTATCAAACAAGGAGGCCAACGATGGCCAAAGTTGACTTTTCGCATCTGGTGCGATTCATTTCCTTCCTGGAGAAAAACCGGGACCCGTCCAAGCGTCTGTTCCAGTGCATCCACCTGGACTTCGCCAACGAACGCGCTCTGATGCAGACGCCCCGGTGGGCCGCGAACATCTCGCTCCCTCTGGCGCCCGGCAACGCGGTGAAAATCCCCGAGAACTTCTCGGTCTTCGTCGAGGACCTGAGCCGTCTGATCCGGGTGTTCCCCATCCTCGACATCGAGGACTTCGGCTTCACCTCCGAAGCGGGCGACGTGCTGAACATCACGTATTTCTCGGACGAGGACTACGAGTTCCCGGTCCTCATCGAAGGGTCGGCCACCTCGGACATCGGCATCGACGAGGACATCCGAAACTCCCTCTCCGACGCGTCTCAGTTCATGAGCCCGGATCCGACCTCTCCCTTCAACGGTTTGTTCCTCCGTGGCGACCGGCTGGTGGGCGTCGACGGCCTTCAGTTCTTTTTCGAGGAAAAGTTCTCCGGGAGTTTCAACGTCAACTTTCCCTGGATGCTCGTCCAGTTCCTCATCACCCAACGCTCCGGCGACGTCAAGCTCTCCTGGAACGAGGAGAACCAGTACCTGGTTTCCATCGACAACGTGTTCCAGCTCCAGACCATCTCCAACACCCGTCTCGACGTCCCTGACACCACCGCCCCCGATTTTACGGTCAACTACGACCACAAGGATTCGTTCATCCTCAACCGAGAGGGTCTGATCGACATCCTGAAATTCCTCGAGCCTTTCGTGAAAACCGTCGCCAACCAGCGGGTCCAGCTCGAATTCCTTCCGACCGGAATCAAGGTCAAGGCGCTCGACGGCGTCCGCATCGAGCGGTTCCTCCCCGCCGAATTCACGACCCCGGGCCTGTACGACGGCGTCACCACCTACGTGTCGGCCCGGGTCGTCACCCAGGTCCTGGGTATGTTCCAGACCGAGACCGTTCGGTTCCAGTTCGACCCGGAGGCCTCCCCCATCAACGTCACCGCCACCGGTGACGGGGATTGGACCAGGCACATCTTCTTCGTCCAGTACAAAAAGGACGGGGGATCGGCCACGTGAAAAAACGGCCCACCGTCATCGACTTCGAGGACGAGTGGTCCGTGCGCGTCGAGCGGTTCTTCTTTCGCATCCCATGCCGGGTGGAGGTGGACCGCTTGATGTCTCACGTCCTGCTCTACAACATCGAGACCGAGACTGAAATTCGGTACGACATGGACTACGACACCACCCCCCACGAAAACATCTTTCGGCTTGAGGTCGAGATGGTGAAGGCGGGCTGGTACCCCACCCTGGCCGAGCCGGTCGAGGTCCTGCGTCCGTACACGGTCGAGGAACGGGAGGCCCTGGTCCGCCAGGGGATGTCCATCGAGCGGGCCTTCTCCCTCCCCGGTGTTTCCGTTCCCGAGACCATCCCCTGGCTGATCCGGAGGGTGGACCTCCCGCACAACTCGCTGTCGGCCTACCGGGATGACAAACGCTTCTACGCGGAGTACCCTGGGAGGGTCTCAGATTTCCTCAAGGCGCTCAGAACGAAAGAGATGACGCCGGAAGCGGGTTGGCTTGCGCTAAAGAGCGGGGCCCTGACGAAAATCGTTCCCTACACGGAGAGCCAACGATGGGCTACAATCGCGTTTTGATCGACTGCTCCAGTCTGTACCACGCGGCGTACAACGTGTCCAAACACCTGACGTTCAAGATCCCTTCCGGCGAGACCGTGGTGACCGGCGGGATCTACACGTTCATCAAGATGATCCAAAAAATCGACCGGGACCACCTGAACCCCGGCGGGAATTTTTATTTTCTTTTCGACAACACGACGGCGGTCGAGTACCGGCGCAAGGACCTGGACCCCGAGTACAAGATCAACAGGAAGAAACAGGAGCCGGTGTTCTACCAGGGCCTGAACTTCCTCCAGATGATCCTGATGGCCTATCAGAAGGGGAACTTTGTTTTCCAGAACCCCGGCTCCGAGGCCGACGACCTGGTGTCCATCCTCCTGGGCGTCTTCCCTCCCGAGGAAAAAACTCTCCTGGTGTCCCGCGACCTGGACTGGGCGAGGGGCATCGGGCCGAACGTTGACTGGCTGACAAAAGTTGACAAGGCGGACACCATCGTCGACGAGACCAAGTTCAAGGAACTCCACGGGTACGCCCCCTCTCGCCGGAGCATCTGCCTCTACAAAGCGTTCCGGGGCGACGCGTCGGACGGAATACCCAATGCCGTGCCGAACCTCCCCGAGGAGGTCCTCTGCCAGTTGGTCGAGGAGTCCTACGACATCAAGGAGCTGATCCGGCGCATCAAGCTCGACCAGTTCGTCTACCTGTCGAAAACCTTCAAGGAAAAGGTCATGGCGAACGAAGGCCGGTTGCTCCTCAACTACCGGCTGGTCGACTACCTGACCCCGCCCGCCGAGAACGTAAGCGACAACATCCTTCGGACGGACTACTCACCGAGGGCTCTGGTCCGCCTGTACAAGAACCTGGGATTCGATGTTGCCAAGCTGGACCCGAGGCCGGAGGTCCAGCCTCCCAAGCCGAAAGCCGGAATCGACAAGCTTTTTAAATTCGCCGACTATGAGAGGGCCTAATCATGAATATACCATTCACAGAACTTTTGGCGATGCGAAACTACGCCGAGACCAAACTACGCTGGCATGAACGAAGCCAAGAGAAAGAGCCAAAGCCAAGCAAGGTTCACACGGAAGGAATTCAGACGTGGGAAGCTCGACTCAACTCCATCCGGGAAGAAATGGATCGTCGATTCAACGACATGAAGTCCTAGCCATGCCGTTCTCTTGCCACCCCCTCCGCACGGGCAAAGGCTTCGCTGTCAAGACCTGGGGTCCCTACTCCTGGGACCTGGGGACGACCGCCAAGGAATGCCTCGGGTCGTCCTGGAAAGACCGGGTCATCCTCGAGGATGGATCCGCCGTCGAGCAGTGCTTCGTGTTTCCGTATTTCGGAGGCAAGGCCGTCATCGAGGCCCTGATGAGAATAGACCCCGACTGCATCCTGCCGACCTCTGTCTCCAGCCGGTTCAACGTCCCCAAGGAGGCCAAGCGCCTGAGGGTGGCGTACCGGCGGGAACTTTTTCTCGGGGAATCTTTTTTCGGGGACTACCAGGAAGCCGGGATCAAGAAAATCATCTCCTGGAACCGGCACGCCTTGTTCTGGGAGATGCGGATGGGGAAGAACCCGGCGCTCCTGGCGGGCCTGAACCACCACTGGGTCGATGGAAGATTTGACCGGCTCCTGTTCCTGGGGCCTCCCGAGTCCATCTACGAGTTCAAGCGGGCGCTCCAACGCTGGTCGGCGTTCTACCCGGATGAACCAGAGGCCGTCTACGTGGCCGACCCCAAACACCGGGAGCCGTTCCAGCCCCACCACCGCATCGTCCTGATGACCTACGGCTTTCTGTACGCGTTGATGCAGTCCGAGGCGAAGAAGGAGACCGGCGCCAGGGTCAAACACCTGGTCAAGAATCGGCTGACCTCCATCGAGACCTGGGGGACAAACCGGGTCCTGGTATGTGACGAAGTCCACGGAATCAAGAATGCGAAATCTACCTATTGGAAATCCATCAAGCTGATCAAAGAACATTTCGAATTCCGATACGTCCTCACCGGCACCCCGGTCCCCCAAGGGATGGAAGACCTGTGGACGCAGATGACCCTGCTCGACTCCGGCCTGTCCTACGCCGAGTACGGCCACCACGTCCGCTCCATCGCCGTGGTGGACGGAGGCAGGACGGGATTCGACGACAAGATCGTCGAAAGAATTCCGGAAAAAGAGTTCGCCTGGTACAAGTCGGTCGAGCATCTGATCTCCCGGGAAATCAAACCTGACCGGATCGAAAAGTACATCGCCAACTCCTGGGCCGAGCCGTCGGACAAACAAATGGGAATCTACCAGGCTCTCATCGACGAAACCCTCCTGAGAATCCAGGAGACCGAGGGTCAGATCACTGTCCGGTCGGTCGAGAATCTTTTCCCGCATTTTTCCCTGGCGCTGGACAACCCCGGGATTCTCCAGGACCGAGTCAAAGAGGGCGTGCTGGTCCCTGGGCCCAAGCTCTCCTCGGCGCTCAAGGGATGGAATTTTTCGGATCACGGAAAGCTCCCGATGCTCGACACTCTGATTGAAAAGTACCTGGAAGAGGACGGAGAGCCGAAGCTCGTGGTCTGGTCCGGGCATCCGGCCACCCTCGACGCTCTGGGCGACCACTACCGGCGGTACAATCCTGTCGTGGCCCACGGGCAGATCGCTCAGGAGCGAGGGCAGAGCAAGGCCGAGCGGAACGACGCCCTGGTCGAGGCGTTCAAAGCCGACCCAAAGAAAAAAATTCTTTTCGCCTCGTACCTCGTGCTGAACGCCTCCATCGACCTCTCGATTTCCCATCGAGCAATCTTTTTCGACCGGCCCTGGAACTGGGCGAAGTACAGCCAGTCCCTCTCCCGGATCTTCCTCGAACCCAAGCGTTCGATCATCATAAACCCCCTGGTTTTCGTCGATACCTTGGAAGTCGAGCAGGACGCCCGGCTATCGGAACACTCCGAGCGGAACATCAACCTGGGAAACGAGCCGATGACCCGGGCCTCGCTCCAAAAACTTTTCCGTGGCCTGAGCTGACGCCGGACTATTCTAGTGTGACAGGCCGGAGGCTCAACCATCCGGCTTCTACCCAGAACGTCACGAAAGGAGCATTTCCATGGCCCGAATCATTTTCAAAGAGGCTGACGGCCTCGACAACATCCCCGAGCCGGTCCTCGACCCCGCCGGTCTGGGTTCTGACCCCGTCGACGCGTTTCCCATCGACTCGGGCTATCAGCTCGAGGACGGTGAGGACTGGAACGACGGCGACGCCGACATCGGCATGGCTTACGTCGAGCCGATGACCTACGATGAGGTCCCCAACGAGCCGACGGCCGCCGATGACCTGCTGGGACCCATCCCCGGCCCGACCGGAGACTTCGACGACAATGGCGACGACTTCCTCGCGCCCTCCCCTGTCGAAATGGGCTTTGATGACGGTGACGCCGACGACTTTATCGGCGACCCCCTTTTCGTCACCGAGGCTTTCCGTCTCCCCGGAACCTCGCTCATCCTCAACGTCGGCGACCGGATCCACGTGGTCAAGGCCGAGAGCGCCAAGTTCCTCACCAAGGAATCCGTCTTCCTCGAATCTGAGGACCTCAAGAACAATTCCCTCCAGGAAGCCAGCCCCGACCAGATGCTCATGAAAATGGCCTACGGCGAGGCTGACGACGACATCACCCCCGACTCCGCCCCCTTCGCGGTCGACCAGGACGACGACGACAACGGCCTGGTTGTCGACGCCACCCAGGGTCTGGCCTACGCCGAGGCCCAGGTCTCGTTCCACCTCCCCGGCACCACCGGCAAGGACAAGATCGTCTTCGAGAAGGGCGACCGCCTGTTGATCGTCGGCGCTCTCATCGAAGCCGAAAAGGACGACAAGGAAGATGAGGATGAGGATGACGAAAAGGAAGAAGGCGGAGGCATCGCCAACTTCAAGGGCAAGAAGGCCAAGCCTTTCAAAAAGGAAGGCGACGTCCCTCCCCAGTTCCAGAAGGGCTACAAGAAGGGCGACGCCAAGAAGGATGACGACGACAAGGATGACGACAAAGACGATGACAAGAAGGACGACAAGAAGGACGACAAGAAGAAAGACGAGTCCCAGGGCCTCGTCTCCCGCAAGACGTCCCGTCGCCTCGGGTACTCGCTCCGCATGAGCCCCGACGGCAAGACGTTCTCGACCCCCGGGGCCACCGGCTCCAAGGGCCAGCCCGGCTCGGTCTAGTCCGCGCCTGACAAGCCGAACCCCTTTCTTTCGGGAGAGGGGTTTTTTTTACGCCCAACGAGGAACAAAACGGCTAGTATGCTCCTATGGAACCAACCGCCCCCACATCCCTCCTCCGTAGGGGTTGGTGGGGTGGGTCTACGCGAAACATTGAGGAGAGGAACAATATGCGGGAAAGTTTTTTTAGAGGAGTTTTTGCTTGAAATCTATACTTTTGTTGCATGAAGTGGACCTCGATGGACTTTCGTGCGCTGTCTGGGCCAGGCTCTACGGCGGGTTCGACAAGCTCCTCCCTGTCGATTACGGGTTCGAGGAGATTCCCGAAACCGTCGCCACCCTCCTGGCCTACGACAACATCGTCATGGCCGACATTTCCTGCTCGGAAGAATTTTTTCTTTCCTTGAGGGCCAAAGGCAAGACTGTCGAAATCTACGACCACCATGATTCCTCGGCCTGGGCCAAAGGCTACCTGGAGAACTCCCACGACGAGACCCGGAGCGGGGCTAGAATTTTCGTGGAGGACTTCTACGGCAAGAGGCGTCTTCTTCCGGCCATGAACCAGTTCAAGCTCCTGGTCGACGTCTACGACCGGTTCGTGACCGACAGTCCTTTGTGGGAGGAAGCCAAAAACCTGAACCGGGTATTTTTCGGTTACGCGGCCTGGGGTCAAGAGGATGCCCTGGACAAGCACGACACGT
>SESF01026670.1_pt1 | contig 16960 bp, 19 predicted proteins | sample 3171521 | NCBI WGS metagenome assembly SESF01 (sample SAMN10866945, study PRJNA518727) | freshwater metagenome | biome: subpolar coniferous forest; feature: holomictic lake; material: water; isolation source: holomictic Lake 227, 6 m and 8 m depth | place: Canada: near Kenora, Ontario | collected...
GCTGACGCTCATCTCGCTTGGGATTGTGCCGTTTATCGTGGGAACGATCCGCTACTACGCCCTGCGGATACGCTCGGAATCGACCCACATCCAGGAGCGCGAAAGCGCGGTGCTGACGGTGGCGCAGGAAGGGCTTTCGTCCATCCGAATGGTGCATGCGTTCGGCCGCGAAGACTGGGAAGTGGCGCAGTTCCACAAAAGCGCCAGCGAGAGCATGGAGGCGAATCTCAAGCTTACGGGCACCAACATGTACTCGGCGTTGGTGATCGGCACGCTGATGGCGTTTGGCACCGCCGCGATGTATTACCTCGGCTCGCTCCATGTCCTCAACGGCTCGCTTTCGCTCGGCACTCTGCTGGTGTTTACGTCCTATCTGTTCATGCTCTATACGCCCTTAGAATCGCTCACCTACACCGCTTGGGCGCTGGAAGGCGCGGCTGCGGGAATGCAGCGCTGCTTTGAAGTGCTCGATCGCGAGGACGATGTGAAAGACGCGCCCGATGCCGTGGCGATCACCTCCACCAAGGGCGAAATCCGTCTGGAGGGAGTCGATTTCGGATACGACTCCCAACGGCTGATTCTTAAAAACGTCAGCGTGGAAGTCGCTCCGGGCCAGACCGTCGCCTTTGTCGGCGGAACCGGGGCGGGCAAAAGCACCCTGATTTCCCTGGTTCCCCGGTTTTACGACCCGAGCGCCGGCCGGGTGCTCCTGGACGGGCGGGACCTGAAATCGATCAGCAAAAAGGCGCTCCGCAGCCAGATCAGCATCGTCTTGCAGGACACCGTGCTCTTCTCGACCACCATCCGCGAGAACATCGCTTACGGGCGGCCCGATGCCACCGAGGAAGAGATCGTCGAAGCCGCCAAACGCGCGCAGGCCCACGAGTTCATCATGGCGATGCCGGACGGCTACCGTTCCCAAGTGGGTGAGCGCGGCGGGCACCTGAGCGTCGGACAACGCCAGCGCATCGGCATCGCCCGAGCTTTTCTAAAGAACGCGCCGATCCTGCTGCTGGACGAACCAACCTCGGCCCTCGATCCGACGACAGAGGCGGCCATTATGGAAACGATTAAAGAGCTGATGCGCGGTCGCACCACGCTGATCATCACCCACCGGATCGCCACGGTCCATGGAATGGAGAAAATCGTGGTCTTGAAAAACGGATGCGTCGTGGAGTGCGGCAACGGGCCCGAGCTGGTGGCTCGCGGCGGCGCTTACGCGCAGTTGTATTACTCGGCCAATCTTAAGTAGTCGGAACCTTCAGCAAACCCAATAAAAATCAAGCTATGACAAACATCCTCCCAGACCGCCGTGTGGAATTTGATTGGTGGCAGAAACCGATCCCGGAAGGGGTTGTATGGGGAGACGGCCTGTACCTCGAGACGGCGCAGATTTTCCGCATGTTTCGGTCGCGCCATCGCCCGGGCCTGGTGCTCGGCTCGAATGTTTCGTGCTATGCCGGGTGCTCGTTTTCGATTGGAGAAAACGGCACTTGCTCGGTGGGCGATTACACGTTGCTCAACGGCGCGCTGATCATGGCCGAGGAACGGATCGAGATCGGCTCCTACTGCATTTTCTCCTGGAACGTCGGGATTGCCGACAGCGATTTCCATCCGGTCGATCCGGCCCAGCGGCGGATTGACGCCATGGCGCTCTCGCCATTCGCTGAGGGCCGCCCGCCCCGTCCATCAATTCGCACTGCCCCGGTGATCATCAAAGACAACGTCTGGATCGGCATGGGAGCCGTGATCCTCAAAGGGGTGACCATCGGCGAGAACTCGATCGTCGCTGCCGGCGCGATCGTAACCAAAGACGTGCCCGCCAACGTCATCGTGGCCGGGAACCCGGCGCAGATCGTGAAGCAGTTGGTGTAGGCGGGCTCACGATTGATCCAGAATGGGCCGCCACGGATCGGTTTCGCTTGAAAGTTTCCAGTAAGTCGATTATTGTTCGACATACTGGAACTAAATGAGAGCTCTTTTACCCTGGGATATTCCCTTCGATTACCAGCTTGTCATGGATCGCCTGGCGGATTATGCCGCGCCTCGTGACAAGCTCCGCCGGCTTTGTGCGCAGGGAGAAATCGGACGTGTAAAGAAGGGGCTCTACACCCCGTTGGAGGAGGGCCGTTCCATCATTGATCCTCTCGTGCTTTCCGGATTGGTGTACGGGCCTTCGTATGTGAGCCGTGAAACCGCTTTGGCCATTCATGGGCTTATCCCCGAGCGGGTGGAGGAAATCACTTGCATGACCTCCCTCAAGGAGAAGCGGTTTCGGACATTGGCGGGGCGTTTCAGTTACCGGGTCATGCCGAAGGCAGCTTTCGCCATAGGGGTGGGACTTGCTGAGGCGCGCGGCGGCACGTATTTACTTGCTTGCCCGGAAAAGGCGCTGTGCGATCGGGTGGGCATGGTGCGCGGTTTGACAGGAATCGCCGAAGTGGAAGCGTTGCTGGTTGAAGATTTGCGGATCGACTCCGGCGCGTTCGCCGGGATGGATACGGCGCTGGTGCGTCAAATTGCCAACGTCTACGGAAGGCGTAATGTGCGGATCTTGGCCGATTGGCTGGAGGAGGTGGCACGATGAAGCCCGTTCTTCAGGAACTCATGGGGCGGTATGCCCCGCAGACCCGTGCGGAATACGAATCGGCCCTGCGCGAAATCGTTCAGGAGTTGACGCTGCTCGGCCTCTGGCGTGCGAAGTTTTACGAACATGCCGCGTTTTATGGCGGAACCGCATTGCGCATTTTCCACGGGTTGCGCCGTTTCTCGGAAGACCTCGATTTTTCGCTTCTGAAGCCCGATGCAACCTTCGATCCCCATCCCTACCTGAGGGCGGTGGAGGAAGAGTTGACCGCCTTTGGTTTTTCCGTGGAGGTGGAACGGCGGAAGAAGAACGTAGAGACAGCCATCGAATCGGCTTTTATCAAGGGGGAAACCACCGTCAATCTGTTGCGGATCGGGGCTCCGCCAGCGTTGGCAGGTGGATTGCCGCGTTCACAGCGCGTCCGGATCAAAATGGAAATCGACACCGATCCGCCTCCGGGTGCTGGATTCGAGGTGCGCACGCTGCTCGTTCCCATTCCCTTCCAAGTCAAGCTCTACACCCCGGCGGATCTCTTTGCAGGCAAGGTTCATGCCGTGCTCTGCCGCAAGTGGAAAAATCGCGTGAAGGGGCGCGACTATTATGATTTCGTTTGGCATGTGGGGCGTGGGACACCCTGCCACCTCGCCCACCTTGAATCCCGGATGCGGCAGACGGGTCACTGGGAGGAAAAGCGTGCCCTCGTTGAGGCGGATGTTCGCGCCTTTCTGTTGGAGCGCTTTGGGCAGGTGGATTTTGAAACCGCGAAAAAAGACGTGCTTCCCTTTCTGCGTGATTCAGAGGAAGTGGCCCTCTGGTCTCCGGCTTTTTTCCGGCGGGTAGCGGAAGGGATGAAATTTAACTGAAGTCCACCGTGAACGCCTGGATGGACGAGATGGAGGGGCGGGCTGGCGTTCAATAAAGCGCCTGATGCTCCGAGGGGACCGCCTCGAAGAACTCGTAATTCGTCCCGCCCAAGTGGCACAGCAGGATCCAGCCGTGTGCCTTCGCAAATTCCACGGCGTGATTGATGTCGCCGAATTGCGCCATTTCTGCCGGAGACGAAACGAAATAACGGCCTTGTTCCCGAATCCCGCGCTCAATCCGCTCTGCCAACGCTGCCGATTCATCCACCATCCTCAGGAAATCGGATGGGAAAGAAACAAAAGCCGCATGAAAGGGTCGGAGAACCGATTTTCTTTCGGAAGAACCGAGTCATTTGCCTGTTGAAATGCGGTTGATTTCTTTCATAGCATTCGCCCTCTTTGAGTTAATTAGCTGAACTACTTGCCATGAACCCGATTATTCAATTCACATGCGTCGTGCTGCTGGGGCTTTCGGGGGGCGCATTTGCCCAGAATGAAATTGCGGTGGGCGAATTCGCGTCGCTCACCGGTGGGAGCGCCAGTTTCGGCGTTTCTTCCCATAATGGGACGGCATTGGCCGTCGATGAAATCAATAGGGCCGGCGGCGTTCTTGGGAAGCCAATCAAGCTGATTACCGAAGACGACCGCTCCGCGGCGGGGGAGCCGGCCACGATCGTCCGCAAACTCATTTCGAGCGACAAAGTGGTCGCCGTCCTCGGGGAGGTGGCCTCGTCCAAGAGCCTCGAAGCTGCACCGATTTGCCAGGAGAATAAGGTGCCGATGATCTCCCCAGCCTCGACGAACCCCAAAGTGACGGAGGTTGGCGATTACATTTTCCGGGTCTGCTTCATCGACCCGTTCCAGGGAACGGTCATGGCGAAGTTTGCGCTCTCCAAAGGGTTCAAAAAAGTGGCGGTGCTGACCGACAACAAGCAGGACTACAGCAAAGGGTTGTCCGATTTTTTCAAACTCAACTTTGCGAAGGCGGGAGGCGAGATCGTGAAAGACCAGAGCTATAGCACTGGGGACAAAGATTTTCGGGCGCAGTTGACCTCCATCAAAGCCGCAAAGCCCGACGCGGTTTTCCTGCCCGGTTACTACGCCGAAGTGGCATTGATTGCACGCCAGGCCAAGCAGCTCGGCATTAAAGCTCCGTTCATGGGCGGAGACGGCTGGGTGGGGGACTCGCTGCTGAAAGTCGCGGGAACCGCGCTGGATGGCAGCTTCTTCTCAAGCCATTTCTCAGCGGAGAATCAGGACCCGTTGATCCAGGGATTTTTGAAACGCTATGAAGAAAAGTATGGCATGGCTCCCGACGACATGGCGGCGCTTGGGTACGACAGCGCCATGATTCTGGCAGACTCCATCAAGCGCGCCGGCACCACCGACGGAGCCAAACTGCGCGACGCGATTGCCGCCACGAAGGACTTCCCCGGCGTGACCGGGAAGATCACGCTCGATGCGGAGCGCAACGCCAACAAGCCGGCGGTCGTCCAGACCATCGGGGGCGGGAAGTTCCACTTTCTGGAAAGCGTGGCGCCGTAGAGGGAGGCAACCGATGGAAGACGTTTTCGCTTCGCACCTTTTTTTCAGCGCCAAGCATGTGTTTAGCGCACTGCTTCTGAGCGCCAACGGCGCGGACGCATACCAGACTGGGGCATCGCCCCAGGAATTCGATTTAAAGAATAATTCAGGGCTGAAGGCCCGAAGCATCGGCAGGGTAAAATCATGCATCGGGCCTTCAGCCCTGAATCGTATTGTGCCCGGTAACCTAGGCCGTTGGCCTAGGCTGGTATGCGGGCGGGCCTTTGGCCCTGAGGCGCTAAACCGATACAGCGCCAAAGGCGCTACCCAGAAAATACCCCTGTGACAGAATTCTTACAGCAGATCATCAACGGCCTGGCCCTCGGTTCGATTTACGCATTGATCGCGCTGGGGTACACGATGGTCTATGGGGTGCTGCGGTTCATCAATTTCGCCCATGGGGACGTTTACATGGTGGGGGCGTTCGCGGGCTATTATCTGGCTCCCTGGGTCTGGAAGGTTTTCCCGGTTGGGCAGGACCCGGACCGCTTTAGCTGGAGCACCTCGGCGGGGGCTTTCACGGTATTGATTCTTTCGATGGCGCTCTGTGGCGCCCTTGGAATCGTCATCGAGAAGCTCGTTTACAAACCACTGCGCAACCGCCCCCGGCTCACGGTGCTGATCACCGCGATCGGCGTTTCGATTTTCCTGGAGAATTTCGGTCAATTTCTCTTCGGGGCCGAGCCAAAGCTTTTCCCGGAGATCATGCCCGATCGCGCCATCGACGGCTTGGGCGATCTTACGGTGACGGTTAATCAAGTTGTGGTGCTGCTGGTGACCATGGTGTTGCTCGTGGCGCTTCGGTTTGTCGTGCTCAAGACGAAGATGGGCACGGCAATGCGCGCTTTATCCTTCAATCCCACAGCCGCGTCGTTGATGGGCATCAACAACAACGTGATCATTTCGTTCACGTTTGGGCTCGGCTCCGCGCTGGCAGCTGCGGCCGGGATTCTCAATGCGATCAACTATCCGAGCATCGATCCGCTCATGGGGATTTTGCCGGGCCTCAAAGCCTTTGTGGCGGCGGTGCTGGGCGGCATCGGCAACATTCCCGGGGCGGCGCTCGGCGGGATCATCCTGGGCGTGCTCGAAACGCTGGTGGTCGGCTACATCTCGCCCATGTATCGCGACGCGATTGCGTTTGCGGTGCTCATTTTAATTTTGTTGTTCAGGCCCGCCGGTCTGCTCGGACGGGTGGAAAGGGAGAAGGTATGAACATTGTGCCGGAGTTTTCCCGTAAGACGGCAGAGGACCACCGCCTTGAGTGCGCTCCAGAGGAACTGGTGATGTTCACGAGTGTTCGCAAGCCAGTTAGCGGGACATTAGAACTGGAATCGAGATGAACGGAATTGCACACCTCCAAAAAAAGACCGGTCCGAAGACCTGGCTGATTCTGTTTGCGTTTTTGAGCTTCGCCGTTTCCCATTTCGGCGATCGGATCAACCCGTATTACTTCGACGTCATCATCACGATCGGGATCAACATTGTCCTGGCGGTGAGTTTGAATCTCGTCAACGGCTACACCGGCCAGTTCTCGTTGGGACACGCCGGATTTATGGCTGTCGGTGCCTATGTCAGCGCCTCGATCACGCTCTTCTTGGGAGGCTGGTTCCAGCAGCGCTTCGGGACAGGCATGGTGGGGGATGCCACGCTTTATCTCGGGGCCTTGATCACCGGAGGGTTGGGTGCTGCTCTGGCGGGACTCATGGTGGGCGTGCCATCGCTCCGGCTGAAAGGCGATTACCTGGCCATCGTGACGCTCGGGTTTGGCGAGATTATCCGCGTTATCGTGCAGAATACCGAAGCGGTGGGCGGTTCGCGCGGGCTTTCCATTCCCGTCCGAACCACGACTTTTTTTTGGACGTACCTGGCCGCAGCCATCACGGTTTATGTGGTGGTGCTGCTGGTGCATTCCACCTACGGTCGGGGATTTCTCACCGTGCGCGACGACGAGATCGCTGCCGAGGCGATGGGGATCAACACCACCAAATACAAAGTGCTGGCGTTTGTGGTGGGAGCGTTCTTCGCCGGGATCGCCGGGGGCCTGTATGCGCATTTCAAACAGTTCATTCACCCCGAGGGTTTCAACTTTTTGCGTTCGGTCGATATCGTGGTGATCGTGATTCTGGGCGGAATGGGCAATACTCCGGGTGTCATCCTCGCGGCCATTCTTCTAACGATCTTGCCGGAAGGCCTCCGGGCACTCTCGAGTTGGGAAGCGCTCCCGATCTGGCTGCGGCACATCGCCCAAAACCGGATGATCCTCTACTCGCTGTTGTTGATCGTCCTGATGCTGACCCGGCCCCAGGGATTGTTTACGGGCGGCGGCAGGCTTAAAAAATGGTTCAGGAGGGTGGAAGCATGACCCCGCTTTTGGAACTCGACCAGTGCACGGTTCAGTTCGGTGGATTGAAGGCGGTATCCGACCTGAACCTGGAGATCCGCGGGAACGAACTGGTGGGGTTGATTGGCCCCAACGGCGCAGGGAAGACGACCGTGTTCAACCTGATCACCGGCGTTTATCAACCTACTGCGGGAGCCATTCGGTTTGATGGGGACTCGGTCGTCGGCAGGCGGCCCTACCAGATCACCGCAAGGGGCATCGCCCGCACTTTCCAGAACATCCGGCTCTTTGGCTCGCTGAGCGTATTCGACAACGTCCGAGCGGCTTGCAACATGCACCTGCGGCACGGGATCTCCCACGCGCTCTGGCGCGGAAAAGCTTTCTTGCAAGAGGAAAAGGAGGTCGACGAGACCGCCACCGAACTCCTGAGCCTGTTCCATTTGGATCATCTGCGCGATGTCCCTTGCACCGGCCTGCCCTACGGGGATCAGCGGCGGTTGGAAATCGTGCGGGCTCTGGCCACCCGGCCCAAACTGCTGCTGCTCGACGAACCTGCCGCCGGGATGAACCCGACCGAAAAGGTGGAACTCATGCGGCTGATCCGCTTCACGCAGGAGAAATTCAAGCTTGCCGTGCTGCTCGTCGAGCACGATATGCGGGTGGTGATGGGGATTTGTGAGCGCATCGCCGTGCTCGATTACGGCGTGAAAATTGCCGAGGGGACGCCGGAAGCCATCCGCAATGACCGCAAGGTCATCGAGGCGTATTTGGGGGAATAATAACTACTGAACCGATGCTCGAAATCCGCGATCTCTACGTCAACTATGGTGCCATCGCGGCGCTTCATGGACTCAATATCGATGTTCCAAAGGGGCACATCGTGACGTTGATCGGGGCCAACGGCGCCGGGAAATCGACTACGTTGCGAAGCGTCTCCGCGATCGTGCGGTCCCGCGCTGGAAGCATCCAGTTCGAGGGGGAAGAAATTTCCAAGCTCCAACCGCATCAAATTGTGGAGCGGGGGCTGTGCCAGGTTCCCGAGGGGCGGATGATTTTCGCGAATCTGACTGTCATGGAAAACCTGCTTCTGGGCGCATACCGGAGGCGGGATAAACAGGCGTTTCCAAAGGACCTGGATTACATTTTCGGGATCTTCCCGAGGCTCAAAGAACGCCGGCAACAGAGCGCCGGGACCCTCTCCGGGGGCGAACAGCAGATGCTCGCCATCGGGCGCGCCCTCATGAGCAAACCTCGCTGCCTCATGCTCGATGAGCCTTCGTTGGGAATCGCCCCGCTGCTCGTGAAGACCATTTTCGAGAAAATCGTGGAGGTGAATCGCGAACTCGGCATCACCATCCTGTTGGTCGAGCAAAACGCAAATTTGGCCCTGGAGATTTCCAACTACGGCTACGTGTTGGAGACCGGCCGGATCATCCTCGCCGACCAGTCCGCCAACCTTCGGGAGGACCCGAAGGTGAAGGAATGTTACCTGGGCGGGTGAGCGCTTTCAGCTTTTGGCGGAAGGCTCCAGGGGCGTTACGCCACCTCGAAATCAATCCAGCGGACCAACGGCGCCAACACCGGCCGGCCATCATGATGCCAGGTGACCGGAGGCAATTGCATTTTCCCAATGGGACAAATCCGCGAAACGCCACTGGACGCGACCCGCGCGCAATTCTCCGGCGTCACCGGGTAGATTCCTACCGTGCTCAAATGCAGGCGGGCCCGTAGTAAGGCGGAATCGAGATCGTCAGGCAACGGTTTAACATAGACCACCCGGTTGAGACAGGAAGCGCTGAAGTGCGAATCGGGATCGAGCAGGACCGTCCAGGCCGTCGAGTCGGGGCTTTGCCAGATGCCCGCTTCGGGATCGGTCGCGGCGCGGAAGCCGAACTCCCCGCGCAGGGCGTTGATTTCCGTATGCTCCGCTACCGTGAGCGGGCCGCGCGGGTTCTCTTTTTCAAAAGCCGCCATGGCCTCGGCCAGACGCGAGGCGTATTCACGCGCCATGGGGGCGGGAACATAGAAAATGTGGGGAGAAAGGCACCCCTGCTGATCAAAAAGCGAGGCGTCCCTTGCCGCGCCTTCGATCGACTCGAACTGCGGATCGTCAAAAACGACGCCAAAACTGAATCGGTGCCCATGCCGGAGAAACCGCTGTCCGGCCAGCACACGGCTGCGGAAATGTTCGATCGTGTCATCTGACCCGAAGACAACCACGGCATCGGCCTGAGCCAGCCAGTGCCCGGGCAGTTGAGTGTCGATCTCAATCCGGCGAGCCAGTTCGAACGGCAGGTATTCGCGGAATTCGGCGATCTCGGGTAACCCGGCGCACGGGATTTTGCACCAGTTGCGGGCGTCAAGCAGGAGGCCCCGGATCAGGCTTTGGAGTCCGGCGTGGGGCGTGTTGCCGCTGATGATGTGGAGAAGGATGCGGGGACCGACCGCCCGAGTGAGGTTGCCGGCGTCTCCATAAGGCCTGAACTCGTTAAGAATCTCTTCGTGACCGAGTTCGATCCGAACCAGGTCCATCAGATTTTCCTGAGTAATCGAGCCAAGCAGAGGGAAATGGCGCGCGGCTTCGGCCAGGTGGTGGGCGATCTCACGGGTTTGCATAAAGGCATAGTAGCCACGATTTTGCCCCGACGGCTAGCCTCCGATGTCAGAAATTTATCTATTTTTGGCCTGCGCCCCGGCTTGGCGCGAGACTCTTTGCTCGAGCTTCGGCTGCGAATCAGGAAATTCTGCCTTTGCTCAAAGCTCGGAATGGCTCAAATTGCGCGCATGCACGATCCACGGTTTGACAAGCTCGCCGCACAACTCACCAGTTTTTCCACCAAACTCCAGCGCGGAGACAAGGTGCTCCTGGAAGGGTTCGACATCCCCGATGAGATGACCATTGCGCTCGTCCGCGCGGTCCGCGCTCTTGGGGCGGTTCCGTTCGTGCAGCTCCATTCCGCGCGGGTTTCCCGGGAGTTGGTGCGCGAGGCCGATGAAGCCCAATACGATTTGATCGCCAAACACGAACTGGCGCGCATGGAACAGATGGACGCCTATATCGGGGTCCGGGGCGGCGCGAACATCGCGGAGATGTCCGATGTCCCGAACGACCGGATGAAGCTGGTTTCGAAGAAAATGAAACCGGTCCTCGATCACCGCGTGAAGAAAACCCGTTGGTGCATTCTGCGCTGGCCCTCGTCGTCCATGGCCCAGCAGGCGGGGATGAGCACCGAGCAATTCGAAGATTTCTTCTTCGATGTTTGCACGCTCGATTACTCCAAAATGCAGCCGGGGATGAAGGCGCTTAAGGAATTGATGGATGCGACCGACCGGGTCGAAATCAAGGGGCCGGGCACGGATCTGACGTTTTCGATCAAAGGTATTCCGGCGATTCCCTGCGGCGGCAGTCACAATATTCCAGACGGGGAAGTCTTCACCGCTCCGGTCAAGGACTCAGTGCAGGGATATGTCAGCTATAACGCGCCTTCGATTTACCAAGGCTGCCCGTTCGATAACATCCGGCTTGAGTTCAAGGATGGGAAAGTCGTAAACGCCACCTCCAGCAACACCGAAAAGCTGAACCACATCCTCGATTCCGATCCGGGTGCCCGTTACATCGGCGAGTTTGCGCTCGGGTTTAACCCCCACATCCTCCAGCCAATGCGGGATATTCTTTTCGATGAAAAGATTTCCGGCTCCTTCCACTTCACTCCCGGCCAGTGCTATGAGCAGACCGAGAACGGCAACAAGTCGCAGGTCCACTGGGACATGGTCTGCATTCAGCGGGAGGATTGCGGCGGCGGCACCATTCATTTCGACGGCAAGCTCATTCGTGAAAACGGCCGTTTCGTTCCCAAGGAATTGCACGGATTGAACCCGGAAAACCTGGTTTAACGCCCATGTTCGAGCCTCCAGGCGAATGCCCAGTCTGCAGATGCGACGTATTTGAAGGCGCCAAAGCATGCCCCGATTGTGGCGCTGACGAACGCTCCGGCTGGCAGGAAATCGAATTTCCCGCCGAGGCATTCGATTATCAGACCTATATGGCCGAAGAGTTCGGTCAGGATCGGGGCCTGCGCGATATGCATCCGGTCTGGATGCTCGCGGCAGTGATTCTTGTCTTCGCGATGTTCGGGTTCGGGTTCTTTAGCTTGTTGCACTCCGCGTTTTTTCAATGAGCGGAGGCGCAGAGAAGTAGCCGCTCTTCTGGAAAATGGGAGATATGGGAAACATGGGAGGTATGGGAATCTTCTTCCCACCTCCCATCATTCCCATTCTTCCCATGCCTCCCATCCCTTGGGAGTCGGCTTGTTACCCCGCCTTCAGCGTGGCCACCGCTGCTTGCAGCGTCGCCACGTCAGAAATCGAGATTGCCGGCACACCCTTGCGGATTCGGCCAAGGAGACCGGCGAGGACCCCGCCCGGACCGCATTCGATGAAGAGTTCGCACTGTTCTTTGTCGACGAGATACTCGATCGACTCAGTCCAGCGCACGGTGCCGGTCACCTGTTCGCGCAGGGCATCCCGAATTGCGGCAGCCTCGGAAACCGGTTGCGCATCGACATTGCAGATCACCAGGCAGTTCGGCGTGTTGAATTCCGTGCGGTTCAGCACTTCGCCCAATTTGATGTAAGCGGAGTTCATCAGGCGGGAATGATAGGCGCCCGCAACGTTGAGAAGGGTGGCGCGCCGAATCCCATGCTCTTTGGCCAGCGAAACCGCCAAGGTCACTTTCGACTTCTCGCCGGAAATCACCACCTGGCCGGGGGAATTGAGATTGGCCACATCGACATCGGTTTCCGACGCCAGATCGCGCACGACATTCTCCTCAGCCCCGATCATTGCCGCCATGGCCCCTTCGGTCGAATCGCACGCTTCTTGCATGAAGCGGGCTCGTTGATCGACCAGCCGGAGACCGGTTTCAAAATCAAAGGTTCCCGCCGCTGCGTGGGCGGTAAATTCGCCGAGGGACAACCCCGCGGCCGCGTGCGCAGGAAGCTCGCCCAATTCCTGCCGGAGCGCAGTCAGGCAGGCGAACCCATGGACGTACAGCGCGGGCTGGCAATTGGCGGTTTTGGTCAATTCTTCGTCAGGCCCCTCGAACATCAGGCGGCTCAGAGGCCGCCCCAGGATGGCGTCGGCGCGCTGAAATAGCTCGGCAACAGCCGGGTATTGGGCGGCAAGATCCTTGCCCATTCCCACGGTTTGTGCGCCTTGGCCGGAAAAAAGAAGTGCGATACGTTTGTTCATTCAGAGTTCAGTTAGAGGCTGTGGTTAACTCCCTCTGCGGACATGCCCGCGTCGGGAATTTGAACTGTTAGCCGAAATTCCCCACCCCGCAAAGCAGTAAAAACGAGGACGGCTCGTGCCGGCATTCCTTTCGATCGGGAACGGGCTGCCCTGCACCGCATATTTGAAAGTTTGGCCCCGATCATCGGAGAAATACGCTCTAATGACCATATTTGCCCCCATTTCTCACCATTTTTTGTCCCATCGCTTGCATTTTTCACGACCGCGCGCAATAGTTCGCACGTATCAGGAAATATCCCGTTGGGATTTCTATCTAAAACTACCAGTTATGGCACACGAACTACCCGCACTTCCGTATCCGAACAACGCACTTGAGCCGTACATCGACGCGCGCACCATGGAAATTCATCACGACAAGCACCATGGCGCTTACGTGACGAACCTAAACAACGCGATCAAGGACAATCCCGAACTTGAGGCCAAGTCGATCGATGAACTCATCGCCGATCTCGCGTCGGTCCCCGAAGCCATCCGCACGGCGGTCCGCAATAATGGCGGCGGGCATTGGAATCATACCTTTTTCTGGAAGATCATGGCACCGAACGCCGGCGGAAAGCCGGGCGGCGCATTGGCTGAAGCCATCAATTCCACCTTTGGCAGCTTCGAAGCATTTCAGGAGAAGTTGCAGGCAGCCGGCGTGGGCCGGTTTGGGAGCGGTTGGGCGTGGCTCTGTGTGAAAGCGGACAAGTCGCTTTGCATCTGTTCGACGGCGAACCAGGACAACCCGCTCATGAAGGGCGTGGCCGATTGCCTGGGCACTCCGGTCCTCGGGGTGGACGTTTGGGAGCATGCTTACTATCTCAATTACCAGAACCGCCGCCCGGATTACCTCAAGGCGTGGTGGAATGTGGTGAACTGGCCCGCGGTGGAGGCCCTCTATGCCGCGGCGGTGAAGTAACGCTGACCTGAGCACGAGCTTTGAAAGGCACCGGAGTGTAATGCTCCGGTGTCTATTTTATTAGCTCGAAACTTGGTTTGGAGTGACTGCAAACCTTGTGGACATGTGCTGATACGTGCGAATTCCGCCGGACAGGTTCTTCACCCGGTAGCCGTGCTGCAACAGGATTCGCGTGGCATAGTAAGCGCGCTGCCCGACGCCGCAATAGAGCCAGATTTCCCGATCCTTTGGCAACTTAACCATGCAGGGGCGAATGTCATTCAGAGGGAGGTTGATCGCTCCGGGGATCTGGCCTTCCTCGAATTCGTCTGGATCGCGCACATCCACCAGGAGGGCATCGGTTGAACTCAGTTCACTCCAGTCCGCGAGCGGGAGATCGCCCCGGACGTGGTTGGAAGCGATCATTCCCGCGAAGTTGACGGGGTCTTTCGCCCCGCCAAATTGCGGCGCGTAGCAGAGTTCCGCCTCTTCCAAATCGAACACGGTTCCGCCAAATTGGATGGCAGTCGCGATCACGTCGATGCGGCGTGCCACGTCCTGTTCGCCCACGGCTTGCGCGCCGAGGATTAGCCCGTCCGATTTGCGGAAGATCAGCTTGAGGTTGATCGGCTTCGCGCCGGGGTAGTATCCGACATGATGCGCCGGATGCAGGTAAATCTTCTCGTAATCAGAGATGCCCGCGCGCTTGAGGCTCTTTTCGCTCGCCCCGGTGCTCGCTACCGCAAGATCGAACACGCCGCAGATCGCCGTGCCTTGAACGCCGCGGAATTTCGAGTCGCGCCCGCAAATCGAATCGGCGGCGATCCGGCCCTGGCGGTTGGCGGGACCGGCGAGGGGAATCAACCCCCATTGGCCGGTGATCGTGTCTTTGGTTTCCACGGCATCGCCCACCGCCCAAATGTTGGGATCGGCAGTGTGCATCTGGTCATCGACCCGGATGCCGCCGCGTTCGCCGAGTGCGAGGCCTGCCGCTTTGGCGAGCGCCGTTTCCGGGCGCACACCGATTGCCAGAATAACCAGATCGCCCGTATGCGCCGCGCCGGATTGAGTTTTGACCGTGAGTTTGCCCGTGCTGTCGGTTTCAAATCCTGCCACGCCATCGCCCAGCGCCATTTTTATTCCGTGCGCTTCCAGCTTTTGCTGGACCGGGTGCGCCATCTCGGGATCGAGCGGCGGCATCACTTGATTGAGCATCTCCACCACCGTCACGGAAAGTCCCCGGTGAACGAGGTTCTCCGCCATTTCAAGCCCGATGAATCCCCCCCCGACGATCACAGCGCTCCTGGCTTGCTTCTCAGTGATCCAGGCGCGGATCTCGCGGCTGTCCGGAATCGAGCGCAGCACAAAAATCCCCGGCAGATCGATCCCTGGCAGCGGCGGGCGGACCGCGGCCGCGCCGGGCGATAAAACCAGCGCATCGTACGACTCCCGGTAAACCCTCCCGGTGCCGAGTTCTTTGACTTCGATCTCACGGCGCTCGCGGTCAATGCCGACCACCTCGTGACGGGTGCGGACCTCTATATTGAACCGGTCGCGGAACAGCGCTTCGCTAGCCAGGAGCAACTTCGATTCATCCTTGATCACGTCGCCTACATAGTAAGGCAGGCCGCAGTTTGCAAACGAAACATAAGGGCCGCGGTCCAGGATTAGGATTTGCGCCTCTTCATCCAATCTCCGGCAGCGGGCCGCACACGAGGCTCCGCCCGCAACACCTCCGACGATGACGATCTTTTTTTCGCTCATAAGGTTATTCAGTTAAGGAATTTGCGGCTTAGCACGAACAGCACGAACCCTTCGGCGCGCCTTGGTTCCATGGCATCCTGGCGATCAGGCTGCGCATCGGGCACAGGCCTGTGGTGCCCGCCATGATGAGGCCGGCTCCAGCAAAGCCAGACAACCAGATGAAGGCCGGATTGACGAAGTGCGCCAACAAGACCCCGCTGAGCACGATGGTGCCGATGGCCAGTTGAAGTTGGCGATCAAGCGGCAGCACCTGCTTTGCGCTTCGCTCAACCGGCAGTCCCGCATCGGCCCAGGCCTGCGTGCCGCCTTCCACTACCGCGCAGTTCTCAAAGCCCGCTGCTGCAAACTGCGCCGCCGCTTTCCCGGCGCGAACGCCGCTATGACAAAGAATGTAAATGGGCGAGTGGGCATCGCCTTTGCGGGAAGCAATCACGGCTCCGCAGTCCAAAGCGTCCAGCGGGTAAAGGCGCGCGCCGGGGACGTGAACGCCCGCGTATTCGGCCGGGGTGCGGACATCGATGAGGTCAACGGGAGTGGCTGTGGCGAGCACAGCCTTGAGTTCGTGAATGGAGACGGTTTTCATGATTTTATTCGGGTGATTTGATGTTGGAAGTTTTGCCAAAAGAAAAAGTATAAGGCGTGAAAATTAGGGCTGGTTCTGCCGCGCCGTCCGCATCTCTTCCATGCAGGTGAAGACCTTGGTGACGCAGGAGATCGCCAGCCGATAGAAGACCTGCTGTCCGCGCCTTTCATCAATGACCATGCCCACGTTCCGCAGCACGGAAAGATGATTGGAGACTGTCGAGATGTCGCACCCGATCAGTTCCGTGAGATCGGCAACGCACCGTTCGCCGTGGGAGAGGACGTCGATAATCAGCAACCGGCTGGAGTGTCCCAGCGCTTTGAACACATCCGCGCCCGCCCGGTACTCTTGCGGGGGCCGGGCTTTATAAGTTGGGAGTTTACGTTTGCCGGATGGCATGTTTGGCAAAATGGCAAAATAGCCAAGGGATTGCAACAACAATCTTCCGCGCAGCCGCTCGAAAGCCGGAAAAGTGCTCACGCGAAGGCGCGAAGGAAAGAAAGAAAATTCTTAAAGTTCCTGGTCTGCGCTCCATGGTAGAAGCGGCTTCCAGCCGCTTGTGGAAGGGGGCTTGCCTTACGGACGGGAAAAGCGGGCGCTTGCGGGACCGAAGCGGCAGGGATGCCGCTTCTACTACCGTTACCAAGTTTCACTTGGTAACGCACCCATCTTCGAAGCTGTGCTTCGGCATCCTCGTCCTGCCATATCCCCTCCGAATCACCGGAAATCCTTCCTCTCCTCCTTCGTGTCTTCGGTGCGTCAGGCCAAGCCTGATTCCTCTACTAAACTGAAAAGTGAATAGCATGACAAATAGGTGTCCATCATGTAGCCGATCCGGCGTCGGAAGGAGCAATCCCCAAGGCGAAGCCCGGAAAGGCGAACCTGTGAGCCGCAACGCAAGTGAACTCGATTCGGCCTCGTTACGCTACGAGGGAATGACCAAGCCTCCGAAGATGCTGAAGTCTGCAATCGTCGGTGAAGCGACACCCGCAAGCAACCGACGGATTCCCCGGGGTGGTTGGAGGCGGCGCGCAGGGAAAGAGAAGTC
>SESF01031892.1_pt1 | contig 16923 bp, 13 predicted proteins | sample 3171521 | NCBI WGS metagenome assembly SESF01 (sample SAMN10866945, study PRJNA518727) | freshwater metagenome | biome: subpolar coniferous forest; feature: holomictic lake; material: water; isolation source: holomictic Lake 227, 6 m and 8 m depth | place: Canada: near Kenora, Ontario | collected...
ACGCTGGCTCCTATGACCCCTGGGACTTCCTTGGCCGCGACATCCCGGACAAGCGATGGAGCCGGGCCTTCGAGAAGGCGCTGTTCTACGCTATCGATGTCAACCATTTCGCGACCCAGTTCCACGTCAACCTGTTCAAGGAGAGTGTCGGCGTCAAGGATGATAGCCGCATCTGCCGCACAGGATGGCCTATGGAGTATCTGACTGATATCCTGGGATCACTTGAAACAAGTCATAAGGAAAAGATCGTCCTGTTTCCGCATCGCCTTGCGCCTGAAAAGCAGGTCGATATATTTCGTGATTTGGCCCCTAACTTCCCGGATTACAAGTTCATTGTGTGCCAGGATCAGGCATTGCCCAAGAACGAATATCATAAATTACTGGCAAAGTCCGTGATGCTGTTTTCTGCGAACCTCCAAGAGACCTTGGGTATAAGCCTGTATGAGGGCACCAATTGTGGAGCTATGCCTCTTGCCCCACATAGGTTGAGTTATGTTGAGATGTATGAGCCCTATTGGCTTTACCCAAGCACTTGGGCGGATACCCCAGAAAACTATCAGAAACACAAGGACAAATTGATCAACCGCATACAAGGCGCGCTTGATAAATTCTGGAGAGACGGAGAATTTGTGAGAGAAGCGGTTCGCTCACAATCAAAAATGCTTATGAATAATTTCTTCTCAGGCTCAGAGATGTATAACCGTCTGTTCCCGCTGAGGTAAGCATGAACGAATAATTATTCCTCAGCATCGCCATAGTCATTCTCTTCAATTTCTCCCTTTATACGCCTATTGCTCTTGTGGAGATACTCAAAGTCGCTGGCATACTTGGCTATCGTGTCCATGGGCGTGAGTGACGTCAGCACCGCTTCAATTCCTTCCCGGCACCTGACCAAGCGCAGGGTCTCTTCAATACCTGTGCGGCTCGCCCTCAGCCAGTCCGGGCATTGCCTGATAGCCTCCTCCGAATCCGACAAATACAGATCGTGGCATTTCACAATTGCATTCAACAAAGCCTCAAGATTGTGATTGGCGATCATGTGATATGAGAGGGCATCCCAGCTTGAACTTGCGAAAATGGATTTATCTGATAAGCAAATATCCGATAAGTTGACCAGTTTTGAAATTACGCTGTCAAATGTGGTTGGGAATGGCAATTTGTTGTCATCTGTCGAATAATCATCATTTGGAAAGCGGTGCTGGATCATCATCGCCGCGCTCTTGTCAACGCTGTGTCCAAGATATCCCATATGGCTGTTATAAACCATGGTGAAGGGCGATGAACTATCACAGGACACTTGTATCGGCTTCCCGAATTGTTCCGACAGGACCTTCTTGATTGTGGTGTAGGCACAGATCAAAGGTAGACGATTAGTTCCAAGTATGTGGAGCCACTGGCTATCATCGAGCATGTGCTCATCACACATAATAACAAGCCGACGCAGCAATTCAGCGACATGTTTATGGAGCGGTCCACCAAAAGCCCAGCCCTCGAATGGAAAGTTCTTGACCTTATTATACCAGTCATTTGTCTCGTCCTGGCTATCACCTTGGAGAACATTGAGGAATAGTGGTCGCAAGCCTCCCCTTCGGTGCTTTACATAATATTTTAGGTTTTCAATCGTGGTTTCCAGGCATTCTTCATAGGTGGTGAAACGCTCTCGCTCATCCCTCCGCTGGGGCGGGATATCAATTGTCATCGCCACATCAGCGAAGTGTTCACATGCGCGCAAAATAAATGAGCGAGTTTTATCGCCGCGCCACTCAATTTTGTCGCGGATAATCTGGTAGCCCCCGCTGTCCCACAACACGATTGATCCAGCAGAGCGTTGGTCCCTGTCTGTAATCATCGGGTCGGGGAACTGATTTGACGAGCCTCCCAGCGCCAGCCCGGCGCTCATCAACGCCCTGTCATAGTAGAACAGCCGGCCATTGCTTCGGAGGAAGTTGAAGTCAGAAAACGACAGCCGGGCCGGCAATGGCCTTCCCGTGTAGGTCGCTGGCGTCGTTAAAGGGAAGGTGCCGTAGCCCAGCGTCACTGCCGGCATGTAAGCGGCATAGTTGGCGGTGAGGGTCGCGTAATCGATCATAGTTTTGGCTCAAAATGGACGGTGGGCACCGGAGCGCCCACCCTACCAAAGTTACGACAGCCGACGAAGGTCAGTTTCAGACGTCGCTCTCGGGAGCCAGCGCCTCAGCGAACACACCCGATCGCATCAGCGAGTTCTCTTCGTCCATAGCCGGGATCGTGACGGTGAATTCACCCAAATCCGTCTCCGCCTCAATGCTCAAGTAGCAGGTGTCGAGAATGTTAAGGTAGACCCCCTTCGGCATCCCGATCTGGACGAGGGCGTCAATGGCGGTGAAGAAATCGACAGCGAGGATGTTGACCTTCCCACCGCCGCTTGTCATCGTCTCGACATTAAGCGTCTCAGACTTGCGCTTGCCCTCGTGCGTGATGGTCAGCAGGTCGTTTGCCACCGTAAGCGAAATCACAACGCCGCGCAGCTTGTTCACGTCTTGCCGGAGGAATGGGACGGCATGAAACTCGCGTAAGTTCCGCACCCTCTCCTGGTCCAGGAAGACTTCGGTGTCGGGAGCCTGCGTCTCGTCGTCTTCCACAACACCAAACACCCGTTGGGCGTTCTTGGGATCGCCATAGGGCTGGAACGGGAGAACGATGTCATCCTTCCGGGGAACGACGATCGCCGCCGCAAAGCCGCCGTCGCCGCTCTTGGCCTGTCGGAGCAGCACATCGTTTCGCTCCAGCGCCGTAGACAGGGCCGCCTGGGTGGCCCCTTCCCACCCGCCGCTCAGGATATATTCCCCCGGCTCCCCAAAGCGAAGGTCGTCGTGGGGCACGAATGAAATCAGCACCGACGCGGCCGTCTCAGTCGCGCTTGCGTAAACCACATCAACATTGCCATCCGCGTTGATCACGAACAGCGCCGCCGGGCGGGCAGGTTCCCACCCCTGCTTGCGCTTGCTGTTGGCCGAAGGGTTGGACGGCGTGTTCAGCACCTTCATGACGGTGGCGACCTCGACCAGTAGCCGCAACCCGGCACTCGGACCGCCAACCTGGAGGGACTGGTAAAACCGCAGCGCCAGGGCCGGATCACACGGCAGCGTTGCCACGGGAACCATGCTGCCATCGGGGTCCATGCGGAAGCAAGCAGCCACTAACCGGCTTTGCTCAAACCCAAGGCCCAAGGCTTCCTCAAGGCAGATTTTGGCGGCGGCGCTCAGCATACTTTCTGCCTTGCTCATGCGCGGGAGGCAAATCCCTTCGCTATCGTCGACGGCGCTCTCTTCGCCGCCCGCTTCGGCATTATTGGTTCCGTTATTGCCGCTTTTGGCGCCATCGTTCTGCTCTTCGCCATCATCCGTCGGATCAGGATCGTCTGAACCGGCTCCACGGGAGCGCGGCGGGCACAAGATGTTCGACGCGGCGATCTCAATGGTCTTGCCACGGCCCTTGTCACGCCGTGCCAGATAGTCCTGGATGCTTTCGGCGTCAGTGTCCCTAAGCCGTTCGTTCAGATAATAGGCATCCAACTCTTCAACCACCTTCGACACCCGGCTCACGAGGTCGTTGCGGCGCTTGTTCTCCGCCACCACCTCAGGGGCAGTGCCTTCAAGATTTTTAAGTTCGAGGCAGAGACGAACAACCTGGTGCATTCCGCGCTTTTCGCTCCACTTTTCGTTCAGATACGTCTTGACCAGCCGCGCCTTATGGAAGTCCTCCGTGAGGCGCCACCACAGGAACACCATCGTAATCGCCTTGTAGAACGCCTTGAGGGTCCGGTTGGTCAACGCAATGGCCGCCCGGCACGCGCCCTGCACTGCTGCAAGGTTCCGCGTGTCAGGGTCAATCGTGAGGTCAACCGTCGTGTCGATGACGTCTTCTGCGGTAACGACCACACCGTCAATTACGAACACCGCAGTTTCAGTAGGCTGGCCGTCATTGACAGCCTGTTCGCCGACTTCCAGCGTTTCGCCGTCAACGGCCAGCTCGCCGTCCGCAGGCTGGTCGCCATCAGGGGCATGGACCTCGCCCGTGGGACCAGAACCTGCGTCATCAAGCAGCAAAGTTTCGTCTGTTCCAGGCACCAAATCGGTGCAATTAGTAATATTGGACATCACTGCCTCCTCGGTTGAGGCGGTCAGCGGTTCAAAAAGACAAAGCATCTCCGCTCACAAAAGCGCGCGCGCTTTTTGTGTTTTTGTAGCTAAATCTTTTCGAGCCTGCCGCCCGTCTAGTGATGGCAGGCTTACTCTCAGGAGATTTTTATTAGTATCCGAGTGTTTTTAGTCTAGAGGTTCTGAATATTTCTGAATTTCTCTTCTTCTGTAACGCTTTCTGCAAATAGAGGGGCGGCATCTCGTGGATGCCCTAATTTCCGCACAACCGAGCGCGCAAACGCACAAAAAGCCGCCACCCGGAGGTAGCGGCTTCGCAATCAACCAGCGACGATTTGATTAGATCAAAAGACCCGGAAATGTTTCAGGGGCCATTCAAGGACTTATGGGTAATTCTCTTCAGTCAACAACGTGGCCTCCGTAAGATACTCGAATTGCCTTAGAAGAGCGTCGATCCTTTTTACAAAGTCCGGCTTTCCATCCAAACGCATGCGCAAATCGAGAAGGCCGCTCTTGATCTCAATTGTCTGATGTTTGCAAATAAGTAGCATGGCATAATAAAATTCCTGCCAGTATATTGGAATACCATTGCTTATCGCCTTCATGCTTCTTTCAATATTATGAAGCCCCATCAACCCTGAATAACGATAAACCCGGCTTACATTCGAGACGCTTGCCTCTACAATCTTATCTTTAAACCTCTCATCATACAAATCAACCGTTCTCTTAATATTGCCTCCGGCCTCCAGCCAGCAAGCAACAATATTCAGATTCTTTTGATATTTATCGTCGCCTTCGACATATGCGGCAAGATTAAACAGGTAGTCAGGGCTATGCCGTTTCAACAATTTAATCTCATGTTCTTTCTCAAGCGTTATTAACTTATTAATATAATCTTCTGGCGTCTTAAATTCGAATGTAAACTTAATAACCTTCAACTCATGCGGGCCTTTATTTGTTTTGCTCCGCTCAATATTAACCTTATGGCCGGCAAATCCAAATTCTCGATCATCGATATTTCGTGCCCCAGCAAGATCAATTTGCTTCTCAAGGAATTGCAGGAGGCTTCTTGCCTCCATTCTGTATGAATAGTTTGTTGTTATGTTATCAAGGCTTGTTTTGTCATTTCCAAAGTCTTCATCAGCGCCGCCGGTCGTTATAGTAACATTGAAGGTATTTACAAACTTATCAAACATTCCTGTTTCACGAAGGAGGTCGCAGAACTCAATATACTCATTCACATTGATCTCATCATCGTAATTAATACCGCAAAAATCCAAAAGCGGGATCGTTTCTGACACATATACAACAGCAGCCATCTCGCTCAATCCTGAATATGACTGGATGTATAAAATCCTTAAGTATGTATCGGCGTGAAAATGCACAAATCGGCCAAATTTTCCTGGTGGCTCGCACAACTCAATTGACATACTTTGCCAGTCTAGGCTACCGCCAACTTCACAAATTTGTTTAGCAAAGGACGTTTTGCTTCCTGGCATAAATCCCTTTGTTAAAACTGCCGCGCACATGGCCCTCTCCATTCGAAAATGTTATATGACCACTCATATCCCGAATGGGCCATTTTTATCAATTTCGTCATTTGTCGCACACCCTTCAAATCACAAAAATCGATCCGATCGATTTTGACATAATTTATTACGTTTTATCAATGCATTAGGTGGTCCGGAACCTTCGTGCCGGCCCTTGATGACCGGAATACGGACCCTTGATTAGGAACAAGCCCGTTGGGTTGTGCTTCCAGCTCCAGGGCGCCCGATCATCATAGACGTTCATTCCGTTTGCGCTCAATCGGCCCGCGTCCAAATTGTCTTTTGACCAGATTTCATATTTTCGATGATATGGGATTCATTCATAACGGCCATGTCGAATAAAATATTCTCCTCACAGGCGTGTTTGTGGTCGCTCTTTCACCCAGAAGGTCATATCGTAGTTATGTTGGACGGCGATGCGCAAACGGAGAAGACAGAAATGTCAGCAATCCAAGTCGTTGATATGCTGCCCGACTGACCCAACAGGCCATAGCGCCTATCAAAATGGAGGTTCTGAGATGCTTAATTATTATGGTATTGACGTAATCTACACTCGACGCTACGTTCTAGAAGAAGTTGAAGCGGTTCCTGATAAACTACAAGCAACTATCGCCGCAGCAACACTTCATAACACGAATGATGATATGATCGTGTTATACGGATATGAACCAATATCAGAGTTTATTGAGGAATCGTTTACGGAAATATCGTTCAGCGATCTTGACCATTGGAACGACTTCCTAATCAATCCGAATGGTCGTTTTCCAATCAATCCTTTTGGAGATATGATATACCATCCTGGCGCAAAATATTACGCAATCCTTACCAAGCACAAGCGTCGCTATGTTGTTTTGCTAGATGAGGATGCCGGAAGTCCTTTGGATGAGATAATCAGAATTGTTACGAAAGTGGAAGAAGAGGAAATTGGGGTAAATGCTTTCGTATGCGTGTATGATGACCTCAAGGAGTTTGACAGGGACTCTTTTAGAGAAGCATCGCCTGACGAGGATGGCCCAATTGTTATCCAAATCTTCTATAAGGTTTGATAGTATCTAATATAGTAAGTAGAATAGGCGAGACGGGGTAACCGATCTCGCCATTTTGCTGGATGATCAGCCACAGAGTGAATTATCCACCACGCTGACCGAGACAGTTTTCGATGGTCTTAGTACAACCGTAGCCACCGGTGGATTCTGATCGAAGAAATAGCAGTCTTCATTTGCTAATTTAGTCAGTGTCCTGCGCCACGGGCTATGATATTATCGCCCAATGAGATAGAGGAGAACGATGAGGGTCGCGGTCATCACGCCATACACAAACGAGCCAGACGGATGGATCGAGCAGTGCTGCCAAAGTGTCCGGGATCAAACCCACCCTTCGGATCACTTGTTGATCGCCGATGGCAGCCCGCGTCCGATCTGCCGGCAATTTTCGACGCGGCACCTGGAACTGCCGACCAAAAGCGCGGACTACGGACACTCACCAAGGCGATTGGCCTGCGTCGCGGCGCTGATCTGGGGTTACGACGCGGTGGCGTTCCTTGACGCGGATAATTGGTTCGACCCGGATCATATAGAGAGCCTCGTCGCCGCTCACAAGCAGACCGGTGCGGACGTTTGCACATCAGCCAGAAAGTTATACAGGCTTGATGGCGCGCTGCTGGGGTATTGCCTCAACTCCGACGGTCGGATGTTCTGCGACATGAACTGCCTGTTCCTCACCACGACCCTGCTCAAAACTGATTGGGGGGTGATGTCGTTCCCTGATTGGGCCGCCCCGATATGTGATCGCGCAATCTGGTCGAATATCATGGAGAGGAACCTGCCGACCGCTCACACCAGGAAGCCAACGATTTGCTACAGGAGCAAGTTTCACGGCCACTACGACGCGGCTGGGGAACCGCTGCCTGATCGCATCGGAGCGCCAGTATTCAATGTTGAGCATGCTTTGGACCGATGGAGACGGGAGAAAGGCGTTGACCTATCGTTCAAAGTCATCGTTTCGAGCGCGCCACCATAGGTTGCCCAACGTCACAATTACACACGGCCGTACGACCTAATCTTATCGAAATCGCATGATATCTCATCCGGATCCGGACGAGATTTTTCCTTCCACGCTCGATATGACCCCGCATGTCAAAATAGATTCCGCGCTAAAACGCATAAAGTGATCGTATATTACAACAACTCAACCGCAGACCGCATGAGGTCGTCATTAACATCAATATACTTTTGTGTCGTGGTTAAATGCTTGTGACCGGCCAACTGCATAATAACCTTGGCGCTGATACCGCTATGGGCCAACTTCGTGATAAACCACCTTCTTCCACTATGTGATGTTGCGCCATCAAGCCCAGCATTATTGTAAAGATCGCTCATGAGTTGACACAGGGTGTTCGCCGAAAACGCCGTTCGCTTCTGCGTCATCAGCAACTGGCGCTCTGGCTTCACGGTGTCGCCAAGCGTGGCCCGATACCGCTCGATCTCCTTCCGCAGCCGGTCAGACACGAACACGACCCGAGCGTGGCCGCCCTTTGTAATCTCGCTGGACAGCCTGATCTGGCTGCGCACCGTCCGCCCATCAGCCTCGAACACATCTCCCACGGTGAGGCCAGCGATTTCGCCAACGCGCATGCCAGCCTGATAACTCAAGATGAACGCCATCCGATTGCGAGCAGCATGTTTGGTTTGGGCGACAACAGCAAGGATACGCTTCTGCTCGTGGTCGGTGAGAACTCTGGCTTGAGACATGGGAAACCTCATTTTTAATGCTATTTACCTACGAGATATTATGTTTCCAGGTTGGGCGAAGGTCAAACGAAGGTTGAAGCCCAGTGTTTTCGGGCGGTTGGGGCGAAACCTCACATTTCGTAGTTTATATGAGGTTTCTGGATCGCCCCATTGGAGGGGCCGCTCAGCAGCGGTTTCAGTGGCGGACTGCCCCAGCGAAATTTACGGCCCAGTGAGTATGGGGCTGCCGATCTCGTCCGGCTCTGCTAATGTCCCAGCGGGCAGCATTGGTTGGGTGCAAAATGGCCGAAAGCATTGAGACCCTGATCCTCCAGCACGTTCCTGCCGATGGTTCGACCATCGGCAACGGTAGACTGCTGGATACTCTTCAAGCCCTTTCGCCCACTCTGACAGAGCAGGATTACTGGACGGCCCGTGATGCACTGATCGACCGTGGCATCTTGGGCAAGGGGCGTGGTCGCGGTGGTGCCGTCTATCTGATCAGCGCCGACACCACCGCCGCCACTGCTCCACCCGCCAAAGCACCCGCCCGAACCGGCACCCCAGCGGCACAGCAGGCTGACCTGTGGTCCTTCGCTGATATTGATGCTGCCGCTGACGGTGAGGATGGCGCTGACGATCAAGCCATAGCCGCCGAGCCGGAACAGCAGGCAGAACCACAAGTGGCGCCACGCGGTCGCCCGAGAAAGAACGCAGACGTGGCAAAGAGCGCAAAGGCTGGCAACGGCAAAAACGGAAACAGCGCCAATCTGGGTTTCGAGGCTGACATGTTCCTGTCAGCGGACAAACTCAGGAAGAACCTGGAGCCGTCCGAATACAAGCACGTTGTCCTCGGCCTGATATTTCTGAAATACATCTCGGACGCCTTTGAGGCTCGGTATCAGGCATTGCTGGCGGACGAGTATGCCGACGCCGAGGACCAGGACGAATACGCTGCGGAGAACATCTTCTGGGTTCCGAAGGATGCGCGGTGGTCGCACCTCCAGGCCAACGCCAAGCAGCCGACCATCGGCAAACTGATTGACGACGCGATGCTGGCGATCGAGGCGGCGAACGCTTCGCTCAAGGGTGTGCTGCCCAAGGAGTATGCCCGGCCGGCACTCGACAAGGTGATGCTCGGCGAGTTGATCGACCTGATCTCTGGCATTGCACTGGGTGAGGAGGCTGACAAGGCCAAGGACCTGCTGGGCAGGGTCTATGAGTATTTCCTGTCTGGCTTCGCTGGCGCCGAGGGCAAGCGCGGCGGCGAGTTCTTCACCCCGCAGTCGGTGGTTCGAGTTCTGGTCGAGATGATCGAACCCTACAAGGGCCGCGTCTATGACCCCTGCTGCGGCTCTGGCGGCATGTTTGTGCAGTCTGAGAAGTTCGCGTTGGCCCACGGCGGGCGGATCGGCGACATCGCCATCTATGGGCAGGAGAGCAACTACACCACGTGGCGGCTGGCGAAAATGAACCTTGCCGTCCGTGGCATCGACGCGGACATCCGCTGGAACAACGAGGGCAGTTTCCACAAGGACGAACTCAAGGACCTGCGCGCCGATTTCATCATGGCGAACCCACCGTTCAACATCTCGGACTGGGGCGGCGAACGGCTGCGCGAGGATGTGCGCTGGGTCTACGGCGCGCCGCCAGCGGGCAACGCCAACTTCGGCTGGCTCCAGCACATCATCCACCACCTTGCACCCAACGGCACGGCGGGCGTGGTGCTGGCGAACGGCTCGATGTCGTCCAGCCAGTCCGGCGAGGGTGATATCCGCAGGGCGATGGTCGAAGCGGACGTGGTGGACTGCATGGTCGCGCTGCCGGGGCAGTTGTTCTACTCCACCCAGATACCTGCCTGCCTGTGGTTCCTTACCCGCAACAAGAACCCCGGCAAGGGCTGGCGTGATCGTCGCGGCGAGGTGCTGTTCATCGATGCCCGGAAACTTGGGTTTCTGGTGGACCGAGTGCGGCGCGAACTGACGGACGAGGATATCGCGCGGATCGCCGACACCTACCACTCGTGGCGGGGTGAACCTGGACTGGCCGCCTATGCCGATGTGCCAGGGTTCTGCAAGGCGGCGAAGTTGGACGAGGTGCGCGGCCACGCCCATGTGCTGACGCCGGGGCGGTATGTTGGTGCGGCGGATGTCGAAGACGACGGGGTGCCGTTTGCGGAACGGTTGGCAGCACTCGCCACAACGCTGCAAAATCAACAAGTGGAGGCAACGAGCCTGGATGCCACGATAAACGCCAATCTGAGGAGGCTTGGATATGGCGAGTGACTTTACTCCAATCACTCTTGGGAAAATACTTTCCTTTGCCAACGGCAGGTCAAGCCCAGAACGGTTCGAAAGTGGTGCCAACCCTGTTTATGGGTCGAATGGGGTTATTGGATACTCTAATGAGCACAATGCCAATGAGAACTCTATTATAATCGGGAGAGTTGGCAGTTATTGCGGATCGCTGTATCTGGCAAAACAGAGATGCTGGGTAACTGATAATGCGATACGCGCAAACGCCGCTGGCGGTAATAATCCACGCTTTCTGTTTTACCTACTTGGAACTCTTTCTCTAAACAACTGGCGTGCAGGGTCGGGGCAGCCTCTGCTAAATCAGGAAATACTAAGCAGCATTCCAACCTTCATACCAGAGCCTATTGAACAGCAGGCCATTGCCTCGGTCCTCGGTGCCCTTGACGACAAGATTGACCTGAACCGGCGGATGAACGAAACGCTGGAGGCGATGGCGCGGGCGATCTTCAAGGACTGGTTCGTGGACTTTGGCCCCGTCCGCGCCAAGACTGAAGGCCGCCCACCTTACCTCGCCCCCGAACTCTGGTCTTTGTTCCCAGACGCTCTGGACGATGAGGACAAGCCGGTTGGGTGGAGACTTGGCACTATAGGAGACCTTGCGGAAATAGGAAGCGGGAAGCGGCCATCCTCCCGTCAGGATATTGCATCTGCCCAAGTCTCGGTTCCACTATGGGGTGGTAATGGCCCAATGGCCTTTGTTCCGGAGCCGCTCTTCAACACCCCAATCATCCTAACTGGTCGCGTAGGAACACTCGGTTCTGTTTTCAGAATAACAACACCTTGCTGGCCTTCTGATAACACCCTTGTGCTTCGACCAACGGCTCCTGAATTATTTCAGTATTGCTATTATTGTCTCAAGGCGGTTGATTTTGTTCCTTTGAACAGGGGGTCAACACAACCGCTTCTAACGCAAACCGATTTAAAGTCTCAAGAGATTATACTGCCATCACAACGGGCTGTCGTAAGTTTTAGTGAAACTATTGGCGCCTTTTTTGAAAGAATGGATAAAGCCCAAAATGAATCCACCACCCTTGCCGAACTCCGCGACCTCCTGCTACCCAAACTGATGTCCGGTGAAATACGCCTCACTGACGCCGAGAAAGCGGTTGAGGCTGCCCTATGACCACCCGGCAGCACCACCCAACCCTTGAGCCTTGGACCGGAGGCCGCTATGCCTGAACTGGCCCGGTTCTTCGGCATCATCATCACCATGTATTATCACGACCACGCGCCGCCGCATTTCCATGTCCGGTATGGCAGCCAGAAGGCGATCATCGCCATCGATACCCTGGCAACCATCGAAGGCGCCCTGTCGCCACGGGTGCTCGGGCTGGTCATCGAGTGGGCGGCGCTTCACCGTGAGGAACTCCGAGCCTCCTGGACGCTGGCCGAACAGGAAGCCCCTTTGCCCACCATCGCACCGCTGGAGTAAGCCCATGCTGAGCGACATCGTTGAAGTCCGGCCCGCAGGCGGCACCCGCCTGTTTCTCAGGTTCGATGATGGCGCCGCTGGCGAACTCGATCTCGCCACCATCCTGCGCTTCGAGGGCGTATTTGCCGCCCTCCGTGATCCGGCGGTGTTCGATCAGGCTCGCGTTGATCCGGAGATCGGAACCGTGATCTGGCCCAATGGCGCCGACCTCTGCCCGGATGTGCTCCACGCCCGCCTGACCGGTCAACCGCTGCCGGGCACGGCGACACTGGCGAAAGCGTCCTGATCGATGGCGACCATCACCGAGAACCATGTTGAAGAAGCCGCCCTCGCTTGGCTGGAGAAACTTGGCTTTACCATCGCTCACGGCCCCGACCTTGCGCCGGAGGGCCGGACACCCGAGCGCACCAGTTATGGCGATGTGATCCTGACCGGGCGCTTGAAAGCGGCGTTGCGGCGGCTCAACCCCACGCTCGACGACGACATCCTGGAAACCGTCATCCACAAGGTCCGCGCGGTCGAGATGCCGTCTCTGGTCGAGGAGAACCGGCGGCTGCACAGGATGATCGTCGAAGGCTGCGGTGTCGAGTTCCGCCGCCCTGATGGCTCGATTGGCGGGCAGAGCGCGCTGCTGATCGACCTTGATCATCCGGAGCGCAACGACTGGCTGGCGGTCAATCAGTTCACGGTCATCGAGGGCCAGCATAACCGGCGCCCCGATATCGTGCTGTTCGTCAACGGCCTGCCGCTCGGCGTGCTTGAACTCAAGAACCCAGGCGACGAGAACGCCACCCTGACCGGCGCCTTTCAGCAACTTCAGACCTACAAGGCGCAAATCCCATCGCTGTTCCGCACCAACGCGGCCCTGGTGGTTTCGGACGGCATCAAGGCGCGGATCGGTTCGCTGACCGCCGACTACGAACGCTTCATGCCCTGGCGCACCACCGACGGTTCCGACGTGGCGCCGAAGGGATCGCCGGAATTGGGAACGCTGATCGAGGGTGTGTTCGAGCGGCAACGCTTCCTCACCCTGGTCCGCGATTTCACCGTGTTCGCGGATAGGGGCAACGGCCTCATCAAGATCATTGCCGGATATCACCAGTTCCACGCCGTCCTGCACGCGGTCGAGAGCACCATCGTTGCCGCCCAGCCCAAGGGCAACCGCAAGGTCGGAGTGATCTGGCATACCCAGGGCTCGGGCAAGTCGCTGCTGATGGCGTTCTATGTCGGGCAACTGGTCCGCTGCCAGCCGCTCGCCAATCCGACCGTGGTCATCATCACCGACCGCAACGACCTCGATGACCAGTTGTTCAGCACCTTCGCTCTATGCAAGGACCTACTGCGCCAGACGCCGCAACAGGCCGAAGATCGCGAAGACCTCCAGAGAGTGTTGACCCGCGCGGCCGGCGGCGTCGTGTTCACCACGATCCAGAAGTTCAGCCCGGATCGCGGCGAAGAGACCTATCCGCTCTTGAGCGACCGCCGAAACATCATCGTCATCGCCGACGAAGCGCACCGCACCCAATATGGGTTTGGTGCCAAGGTCGCAGCGAAGACGGGCGAGATCACCTACGGCTTCGCCAAATATCTCCGCGACGCTTTGCCCAACGCCTCCTTCGCGGGCTTTACCGGAACGCCAATCGAGACCAAGGACGTCAATACGCCAGCCGTCTTTGGCGAGTATATTGACGTTTACGACATCAGCCGCGCGGTCGAGGATGGCGCCACGGTTCCGATCTACTATGAGAGCCGCTTGGCCCGCATCGACCTGCCCGAGGAGGAGAAACCAAAGATCGATGCGGAAATTGAGGATTTGACCGAGGACGATGCCCAGGACGAGCAGGAGAAACTGAAACGCCGGTGGGCCACCGTTGAAGCCCTGGTCGGTGCCAAAAACCGTCTGCGGCTGGTGGCGGAAGACCTCGTGCGGCATTTCGAGGCTCGGATTGCGGCGATGGATGGCAAGGCGATGATGGTGTGCATGAGCCGCCGCATCTGCGTTGCCCTCTACACCGAAATCATCCGCATCCGTCCCGAGTGGCACAGCACCGACGACAACGCGGGCGTGGTCAAGATCGTGATGACCGGCTCCGCCACCGATCCCCAGGACTGGCAGCAGCACATTGGCGCCAAGGCGCGGCGCGAGTTGATGGCGAAGCGGGCCAAGGACCCCAGCGATCCGCTCAAACTGGTGTTGGTCCGCGACATGTGGCTGACAGGCTTCGATGCCCCTTGTATGCACACGATGTATATCGACAAGCCGATGAAGGGCCATGGGCTGATGCAGGCCATCGCCCGCGTCAACCGCGTGTTCCGCGACAAGCCCGCCGGTCTGGTGGTCGATTACATCGGCATCGCCCAGAACCTGAAAGCCGCGCTCAGTCAATACTCCCAGCGTGACCAGCAGCAGACCGGCATCGACGAAGCCGAGGCCGTGGCGGTGCTGCTCGAAAAGTATGACATCGTCCATTCGATGTTCCACGGCTTCGATTACAGCACGGGGCTGGCCGGAGCACCCCACGAGCGACTGGTGGCCCTGGCTGGGGCCATTGACTGGGTGCTTGATTTTCAGCAACGAGAAGCGGCGCAGGCAGCGTCTGACGAGGAGCGCAAGAAAGCCCACAGGCGCTATGCCGACGCCGTGCTCGCCCTCACACAAGCGTTTGCGCTGGCGGGCGCCAGTGACGCTGCCAGGAACATCCGCGACGAGGTGGGCTTCTTCCAGGCGGTTCGAGCGGCTCTGGTCAAGAACGTGCCCACCGGCACCAAGACCGCCGCCGAGAAGGAGTTCGCGGTTCAGCAGATCGTCAGCCGTGCCGTCATCTCGACCGAGATAGTGGACATCCTGGCGGCGGCAGGTATCACGACACCGGACATCTCGATCCTGTCAAACGAGTTTCTGGCCGAAATCCAGCAGATGGAGAAGAAGAACCTCGCTCTGGAGGCCCTGCGCAAACTGATCAACGGCGAGGTGCGTTCAGCCAACCGGACCAACATCGTCCAGACCAAAGCCTTCTCCGAGCGGCTGGAGAAAGCGATGGCCCGCTATCACAGCAACGCCATCACCACGGCCGAGGTCATCCAGGAACTGATCAAACTGGCGCAGGATATCCGGGATGCCCACCAGCGCGGCGAGGATCAGGGCCTGTCGCCTGACGAGTTTGCGTTCTACATGGCATTGGCCGAGAACCAGAGCGCCGTGGACGTGCTGGGTGACGAGCAACTGAGGATCATCGCTCACGAACTGCTGACGAGCCTGAAACAGAACGTCTCCGTCGATTGGTCGCAGCGTGAAGCCGCCCGTGCCCGGATGCGGGTTCTGGTGAAGCGCATCCTCGCGAAATATGGCTATCCGCCGGACCTTCAAAAGGTGGCGATCCAGACGGTTCTCCAACAGGCCGAGGTGTTGTCGGCGAAATGGGCAGCATAGCAGTAGCGTAAGAGGCGCGTATGTGTTTTGCGTCTTCCCTATATTATAGAAAGGAATGGCGATGAAAAATATAGCGGATACGAATAGAGGTGCTGCTCGTGATTATGATGGGGAGATTTTCGATATACTAAACCTGAGCAAATCCCAGGGTATTTTGACTTCCCCGCCTATTCAGATGCAGGGCGCTTCCGAGTTTCCGGTGATTTCTATGCAATGGGTATCTAACTGCGAAGCACATAAGAAGGATTAGTCTCATGCCTCCTCGCAATATTATTCAGCAGGAAATCGCAAGTTCAAAAGAAGCTGGGCAGGACAGGGTCCGCCACCGCTACCTTAGGGCATTGAATAAGAAGACACAGAGAGATGCGCTGATTTATTTCAGTTCATATAATATTATGCGTCCATTCCCAATACCTCCGCAAGCCATGAGTGTTTCCCAGGAGGATATTCAAGGCTTTATGGCCAGCATCCATGGGCTGAAAAGCGATAAACTTGACTTAATACTTCATAGCCCAGGCGGTTCTTTGGAAGCAGCGGACCAGATTGTGCAATATCTGCGGTCGAAATATAAACACATTCGTGCAATTGTTCCTCAGAATGCGATGTCAGCAGCATCGATGATCGCGTGTGCTTGCGATGAAATTATTATGGGGAAGCATTCTGCAATTGGCCCAATTGACCCACAGATCAATGGAATGCCGGCCCATGCAATTCTCCAGGATTATGAGTTGGCGGTTAAGACAATCAACACCAACCCATACTTGGCTAATTTGTGGGCTCCGCGTCTTAGCGGCCTCCCATTTGGAATGCTCAATTTATGCCAACAGAGCATAGACCTGTCAAAGGAAAAGGTGACACAATGGCTGACGGCATACATGTTTAATGGCAAAGATAGCAATAAAGCAAAAGAGATTGCTGACTGGCTTGGTAATTTTGAAGAGCATCGCACTCACGGCCGCCCTATTGGGTTCGATCTGGCTCTATCAAAGGGCCTTGTTGTTAAAAGGCTTGAGGACGACCAAGCCCTACAGGAATTGGTTTTATCAGTTTATCACGCCACGATGGTGACTTTTCAGATGACTGGCTGCATGAAGATTATTGAAAATCACAAAGGAAAGGGGCACTATTACGTCGCAACTGTTGCTATTCAGCCCATGGCGCAGCCGCAACAGCAGGTTGGCCAAAATCCACAGAATACTCAGAATGAAGAAAATATTTTGCCGTCAACGTTTATGTCGTAGAGACGACCGACGCGCTGATGATCAGAACAACGGCAATGCCGACCTCGCGACCGTCCATGCCAGAAACGATGCTCGACACCATGGCGC
>SESF01030914.1_pt1 | contig 16903 bp, 10 predicted proteins | sample 3171521 | NCBI WGS metagenome assembly SESF01 (sample SAMN10866945, study PRJNA518727) | freshwater metagenome | biome: subpolar coniferous forest; feature: holomictic lake; material: water; isolation source: holomictic Lake 227, 6 m and 8 m depth | place: Canada: near Kenora, Ontario | collected...
CTGTGGAAACGGCACGGCGCCTCAAAGGACTTGGAATCGATTCTGCAATAATTGCGGAGGGCACTGGCTTGACAGCGGAAGAGGTGGAGAAAGCCTGAGAAGTGACAATCTCTCGGGGCCTGTTCCTCGCCACGGCAAACCCGCTGCCAAAGCCGGAGGGGCAAACCCCGTTGTGCCCAGGGGTCACTCGCTACGATGCCGGTGCCGCGCCGAAATCCCCTATGGACCAATCCGCCCGCTGCTACTGAGTTTGCCCCAATCCCTGCCCGCGCTGCGATTGCTCCAATTTTGCTCCCGAAACGCAAGTGAAACGGCAGCTTCCGGGCGTACTAGCAGCATGGAGATACGCCGTGCTGCGCTCCGTCAACGATATGGTTCTAAATTCATCTTCGGCGAGGAGTCCCGGAAGGAGCTCCTTACGGAGCATGTCAATCAACCTTGTCCTTCATCATCCGTGATATCGCTCAACTTCGTTCCGCGGACTCCTTTGCTCACTATCCGATGACTCCGGCTGACAATCTCGCAGGTCCGACCCTGCATCAAACTTCTCAGACTCGTCCCACTGCGTATATTAGCCCGATATGGCACAAATTACACAATTGATTCTCTCGTGCTTCGGTCCCATAGTAATCGCAGTCGCTGTGTGGAATGCGTATCCGCATTGACGAAGGAGGCACTCGTGGGCGTCTACATCCATTACGGTCTTGCGACCGACCTCGTTGTGAAGAAGGAGGAGACTCGGGAATGCAAGATCCGGCTTAAGGATGTTCTGGAGGAAGTCGGCCGCTTTTACCCCGTCGATGAATATACGGTTACGGAGGACAAATCGGCGTTTTATTTTGCCGCTCAAACCGAGCATCTCTGTCCACGCTTCGATGCGCTGCTCGAGCGCATGCGACTGCTCTTTGACCAAAAAGACGACGAGCAATATGCGACCCTTCGGCAGTTTGACTGGGAGCATATCGATCGGGAAATCCTGATCGCGCGCTCCAAGGAGGCATCCAGCTATCACTTTCAAGACTACGACTGCCCTTTGCCGGATAGATCGAGGTCCTACTCCTTCGGTAATGATTTCGAGATCGACCATCGAGGCATCCTATTTGCTATGGAGGGCAAGGTGCTCGCGGAGACAATGACTCGCACGCTCTTGTTTACGACGCTCTATATGCGGCATTTGCTTGCTGATCTACCACAAGGACGCTTTTTTAAGGTTTTCCTGAATCTGTGAAGCGGGGACCCGGCCTGTCGCACGACAGCATTAGCTGTATGTCGAGACTTGCCAGTCCCGCAGGCTCAGGCCCTCACCACGCCCCCGTGCCGCTCCCTGAGAATTGCCGTAGTCCTGACCAGCTCCGCATCGCGCAGCGAGGGGGACCATCCCTTCGCAATTGCCATGATATCGCAGAGTTCCTCGAGGACGGACGCCGTGGCCAGGCCCCTCCATGCGATCGTGCTCCGCCTGAGGATCAGGTCATCGAGGTGCTCGGCCCCCTCCTCACGGGCGAGGAAGGCGACTTCCTGCCGGGAGTAGGAAGGCAAGGATGCGAGCATGGCCTCGGGGCTCCCTGGGGCGACCGCAGCCAGGACCAAGCCCGCGCGCGAGCCGTAAAGGGCGAAGAGTGCCTGGGCGCGATCGAAGGGAATGCCGTGTTTTTTCACGAGTGCGAGTTCCGCCTCCTCCATGGCTGCCGGCGTCGCTGGCCAATCCGCGCCACCGCCGATAGGCAGGCCCTCGGTCGAGACCCGGCGGCCCATGCCGAGCCGGGCGAGCGCCTTGTCGGTGACCTGTCCCGCAAAGGCGCGGAAGGTGGTCCATTTCCCGCTGACGAGGGAAAGCACAGGCACGGCTCCGACCCTGGTCTCCTCGATGCTGTGGTCGCGCGAGATCTGGCCGGCGTTTTTTGCCCCTGAACGCGGCAGCGGCCGCACGCCGGAAAAGGTGAACACGATCTGCTGTCGGGTTACGGGTATCGTGGGAAAGAGCCTCCCTGCGAGCCCGATGAAATACTCGATTTCCTCATCGGTGCACATGCTCCCCTCGGCATCCTTTACAGGGATATCCGAGGTGCCGATCACGACCCGGTCGTACCAGGCGAGCATCAAGACTATGCGGCCATCCTTGTTCTCGAAGAAGAATTCGTGTTCGCCCATGGCCTTCCGGAGCGCTGGGTTGTCCACGACGATGTGCGAGCCCTTCGTGCCGCCGATGTAGGCCGTCGGCGAGCCGAGTGCGCCGTTGACGGAATCGATCCAGGGACCTCCCGCGTTGACGATGACCCGGGGACGTACCTTGAGTATGGTTCCGCCCATCTCGTCCCGGATCATCACGACAGCCTCGTTCGACTCTCCATCGACCTCGACACCGATGACCGGGGCGTAGGTGAGAGCCATGGCTCGCTCCGAGGACCCTGTCGCGTCGAGGGCCAGTTCGACGCAGAGCCGCTCCGGCGATACCAGCTGGCCATCGTAGTAGAGGGCCGTGAATTTGAGCGTCGGATCGAGATCGGGCCATCGCTCGAGACTTTTCTTCCTTCCCTCGAAGCGATGGCGCGGCACGACCCGCTGTCCCCTCGTCAGCGCGTCGTAGAACATGAGGCCGACCTTGATGACAAGGGCTCCGCGCTCCGAGGGCCTGTCCAGGAGGTCGAGGAACTTGAAAGGTGCGTTGAGCAGGCCCGAAAAAATCTTGAACATCGGGACGATGGTCGGAAGCGGTTTTACCAGATGTGGCGCGTTGAGTATGAGCCTGTTCCGCTCGTTGACCGCTTCGCTGACCAGGCGGAACTCCCCGTTCTCGAGATACCGGATCCCGCCATGGGCCATGTGCGAGGAGGCAGAGGAACAGCCTGAGCAGAAATCCCCCTGGTCCACGAGGAGTGTGCGGGCTCCTTGCAGGCCCAGGTCGCGAAAGGTTCCGATCCCGTTGATGCCGGCTCCGATGACCAATACGTCTACAACCGGATCATCTGCGAGCTTTTTGAGTGTTGTTGCTCTGTCCATATGGTGCAATATAATGTGGAATGGCAGCTTCAGTAAGGGAGCGCCGAGGCTGGAGCCAGCCACAGCTTCCCGGGCCGGGCCTTGACCCTTTCGACGGCTTCCGATATAAGTTTCCCGTCTGCGCCGCTGTAGCTCAGTTGGTAGAGCAACGGACTGAAAATCCGTGTGTCAACAGTTCAATTCTGTTCGGCGGCACCAATGCAAAGGCTGACCCCTTCGGGTCAGCCTTTTTTTATGCGCCGCGACAGGGGAGAACCTTACTGGTTCTCGTACTTCTCGACCTCGTCGATCACGTACTCGAGTTCGACGCCGGCTTCGTGGAACATGGCCTCGCTCTCCGCCGCCGTATGGTAACGCCGCTCGGCGATGACGCGGCGGATGCCGCAGTTGATGATCATCATCGCGCAGGTCCTGCAGGGAGTCATGCGGCAGTAGAGCGTTGCGCCATCGATCGATACGCCGCGCTTGGCTGCCTGGCAGATCGCATTCTGCTCAGCGTGGACGGTACGAACGCAGTGCTGGCTCGTGCTGCCGTCCTCGCGGAGCATCTTCCGCATCTCGTGGCCTGCATCGTCGCAGTGCGGCAGGCCAGCGGGAGCGCCGACATAGCCCGTCGCCAGGATCTGGTGATCGCGCGCGATGACGCAGCCCGATCGGCCGCGGTCGCAGGTTGCACGCTTGGCGATCGCCCGCGCGACTTCCATGAAATACTCGTCCCAGCTGGGACGGACATAGTTTCCATCACCCATGCAAGCCCTCCGCAGCGTATGGTGGCCCTTCGGCCGCCAATGGTCAAGCCGTGCCGATTGTCAACCGTCGTGCTTTAGGATTATCTTTCTGGGCCTTGATCACACCAGCAAATGGAGCGTCATCGACATGCGGACACGGAAAACCATCATCACTTTGGCGAAGGTCCTTGCCCTCGCCTCCCTGGGGCTCGCTTCCTGTGCGAACAGCACGCTTCCCGAAGGCCTCTGGGCAGTCGTGTCGACGGGCAAGGGCGACATCACCATAAAGCTGGCCTACGACAAGTCCCCCCTCACGGTCGGCAACTTCGTCGGCCTGGCGGAGGGGAAGCTCGGCCCGAACAAGGGCAAGCCCTTCTATGATGGCCTCACCTTCCACCGGGTCGAAGCTGGTTTCGTCGTCCAGGGCGGCGATCCCAAGGGCACGGGAGAGGGCGGTCCGGGCTACACCTTTCCCGACGAGATCGCTCCCGACCTCAAATTCGACACCGAGGGCGTGCTCGGCATGGCCAACGCGGGCCCGGACACCAACGGCTGCCAGTTCTTCATAACACTGAAGGCCACCCCCTTCCTCGACGGCAATTACCCGGTCTTCGGCAGGGTCGACAAGGGGCTGGACGTCGTCAGGAAGCTCGCCGTCGGCGACAAGATGACAAAGGTGCGCATCGTGCGCAGCGGGGCGGCGGCCGCAGCCTTCAAGTCCGACCAGGCAAGCTTTGACGCGCGCAAGGCCACTGTCCTTTCAGCCTCCGCGGAAAAGGCCGATGAGTCCCGGGTCGCCGCAATCGCCGCAGTCAACGCCCGCTGGCCAGACCTCGCCCGCGAAGCCAATGGCATGTTCAAGAAGATCCTCAAGGCCGGCTCCGGAGCCAAGCCTGTAGCGGGTGACAACGTGTCGGTGAACTACAAGGGTATGCTCGTGGATGGCACTGTCTTCGACGAGTCCGCAAAACACGGAGGCGCTTTCAAGGTCAAGGCAGGTGCGGGCCAGGTGATTCCAGGGTGGGACCAGACCCTCCTCGACATGACCCGGGGCGAGAAGCGCATCGTCGTGATCCCTCCCGAGCTTGCCTACGGTGCCCAGGGCGCCGGGGGCGTCATTCCCCCGAACGCCTTCATCGCCTTCGAGATGGAGCTCGTGGACATCTCGAAGTGACGGAAATGAAAACAACTACCATGATCCCCTCGCACAGGCACCTTCTTGCCTGCCTCGCGCTGGCGGTGATCCTTCCCGGAGCCCTCCTGTCGGCCCAGGCCCCATCCGCGCAGGCAGCTGCCCCTGCCCAGGCGCAGGCCACCCAGGCCCAGGCCCAGGCCACCCAGGCCAAGGACCTTCCCGAGGGCCTCTACGCCCTCATCGAAACGACCAAGGGGCCCATCACGCTCAGGCTCGACTACCTGAAAGCTCCGCTCACGGTAACCAACTTCGTGGGACTCGCCGAGGGCAGCCTCGACGCTTCCAAGGGAAGGCGCTTCTACGACGGCCTGACCTTCCACCGGGTGGTAGCCGACTTCGTGATCCAGGGAGGCGATCCCAGGGGCGACGGCTCGGGCGGCCCCGGCTACAAGTTCCCCAACGAGATCTCGAGCGACCTGCGCCACGACGCCCCAGGCGTCCTGGCCATGGCCAACGCAGGCCCCGACACCAACGGTTCGCAGTTCTACATCACACTGGCGGCGACGCCCTTCCTCGACGGCAAGTACAATGTATTCGGCCGCGTTGTATCGGGCATGGACACAGTACGCACTATCGCAATTGGTGACAAGATGAACAGTGTTACGATCATCCGCATCGGGAATGCGGCGAAGGCCTTCGTCACAGACCAGGCCGCCTTCGACGCTCGCCGGGCTGCCCTTGCCGGAGCAGCCAAGGCGGCCGCGACGCCTGCGCTCCTCGACAAGGCTGCTGCCCTCTCACTCGCGAGGAAGACCTGGCCCGGTCTTGCCGCCAACCCTGACGAGACCTTCTCGCTGCAGCGCAAGGCAGGAACGGGCAAGCCGCCAGCCAGTGGCTCCACGGCCGTGATCGCCTACACTGCCATGTTCCTCGACGGCAAGGTCTTCGACCAGTCTGCAGCCTACGGCGGGCTTGTCGAGGTCCAGGTCGGCGTCAACAGGATCATACCCGGCATCGACCGCGCTCTTATGTCGATGGGCAAGGGCGAAAAGCGCCTCATCGTGCTGCCCCCCGCCCTGGCCTTCGGAAGCAAGGGCGTCCAGGGACTCGTACCCCCTGACTCCTGGGTAGCCTATGAGCTGGAACTTTCGGAAATAAAGTAAGCCTTATGATGATTGTGGGAAGGCGCCGCGCGATAGCCGTCCAACGGACGGGGACCAGCGGGCGCGCTGGGGCTGCCAGGCCGGTGAATGCCAAGCGTCCTTCAGGGCCTGCCTGCAGCGCAGCCTTTCTTGTCGTCCTGTCCGCGTCCCTCCTCGCCGCCTGCGTACTTCCAGCGGGCATCACTTCCGATCCCGGCGTCGCAGCGCGCTCCCTCGCCGATATCCAGACGGCGACAAGGGCGCTCGCCGCTGCCCATCCCGACCTCGCACGGGTCGTCACCCTCGGCTACGGCGGCTCGGCCAGCATGCCGGACGGGGATACCTCACTGCCGATCCTTGCGCTCGAGATCGAATCCCCCACAGCCAGGGCCCGCCAGGCCACCGGCTCAATTCCCTTGCATGTCCAATTAGTCGGGGCCTTCCATGGCGACGAGCAGATCGGAGCCGAGGTCGCCCTCGATGTCGCCGCTGCCATTCTGGGGTCAGTGGGTACTGGAAGCATCGCGGAGGGACTTCTCCGCAGCGCGATACTCACGATAGTTCCCGTTGCCAACCCCTTCGGCTATGAGGCGGACACTCGGGAAAACCAGGCTGGCATCGACCTCAACCGCTGCTTCCCCTGGCCCTACGGCTGGGAAAGTGGCAGCGCTCCGGACCGGACTTACCTCGGAGTCCGCGAAGCCCTCGCCCTCGCCCAGGATGCAGATGCCAAGCGTTACGCGCTATCGGTACTCCTCCATTCAGGCTCGTACTGCATCGCCATACCCTGGGACTACATCGGAACGACCGCAGGTGGCTCCTCGACCTACAGCCTCGCCGAATACCGGTTTCGCTACGCTCCGGCCCATCCCCTCTTCGTCGCCAGCGCCGCAGCCTACAAATCCCGCGTCGAGTCGGTAGCCGGGTCGGGAATCTTCCCTGCCATCGAAGGCTATGATTGGTACTATGTCGGTGGCAGCTACGCCGACTGGCTCTACGGCGCACTCGGTTGCCCGGGCTACACCGTGGAGCTCGATCAGTCGAAGTCCTGGACCTCGAGGATTGCGGATGAGGGAAAGGTCGTAGTACGCAGACACCGCCAGGCCCTCCTCGAACTCCTGGCCACAGCAGGCAAGGGCGCCCAGGGCCGGGTCCTCGACGCCGCAGGAAAAGGGGTTTCCGCACGAGTGGAGGCCAGGCCGACAGCGGCTGGAGCCCGCACGCTTCCTGCGCCGCTCCCCTACTTCGCCTTCGGGCTCACGGACGCATCCGGAGCCTTCCGCATCACGCTTCCTGAGGGTTCCTGGCAGCTCGTCGCAACGGCCATCGGGACGCTCGGTCTCGACTCGGCCACCACCACGACCGGGCAGCCCTCGGGAGCCGTCGACATCATCGTTAACGCTACAGGAGGCAGCGCCGCGGTATCGCTTACCCTGCCTTAAATGAACCAATTAGGATCAGCTGACAGGATTGCGCGACTGCCAGTGCCTGCGCGGCCTTGCCGGAAAGTCCTTGCCGCGGTACCTTGCGGCGACACTACCTTTCCGCGGCGACGCCTTGCGGCGACGCCACCTTGTCCCGAGGGCCCCTCCCGTGGCATCTTCCAGCCATGGACGACGCCATAGACCCAGGTTCCACTGCTCACCGCCCTGAAGCGGCCCTGCCGGAAGCGGCCGGCACTACGGTGGCAGCCCCCGCCACCGATCCCCGGCTTGCCGCGGCCGAACTCCAGTTTCCCCTCGGCTTCGACCTCCGCATCATCTACCTCAAGGCAGATGGACAGGATATCGTCGAAGACCTCGAGGCCATATACAAGGCGCGCGGCGTAAGCTGCGCGATGATCCAGGGCATGGATATCCCAGGTTCGAAGTATGCGAGAATGGGAAGCCGCCTCAGCTTTTCGAGCCGCGAGCAGATGTACGCCACCTATGCGGACATCGGGAAGCTCAGCTACGTGAAGTCTGCAATCTAGCCGCCCGCTTTGCCTTTTCCCTCGCCGAGATCGCCAGCATCTGAAGGCGGTTCTCCACGTTTGCCAGGCTTGTATCGGGGTCGTAGTCGAGCGAGAGGATCGTGATCTTCGGAAACATCCGCCTGAGGGTCTTGACCAGTCCGCGCCCGGTGACGTGATTGGGCAGGCAGCCGAAGGGTTGTACTATGACGAATGACTCCACGCCATCGCGGGCACGCTCGATGATCTCCGAGGGGATCAGCCAGCCCTCTCCTGCCATGTAGGTCTTGTCGACGAAACCGACAGTGTTCTCGGCGAGGTGATGGATGTCTTCCGGGAATTCGAAGTTGCGTGACGCCCTTGCCTGGTGGAGGATCCGTTCCACGACCCCCGTGTAGACCTTGTCTGTTATGCCGGCGATAAGGCCATTGAGGATGGGGTTGTCGATCAGTCCCCTCCGGGCCTCCTCCCCTACGCGGAAGGCATCCCGATGGAAGAAGTCGACGAGCCTGGGCATCATCGCCTCCATCCCGTTTGCCTCGAGCCAGTCCACGAGGTTCCAGTTCGAGGTGGGGTGGTAGTTCAACAATATCTCACCAATTATGAAGACCCTGGGCTTCCTCGGGCCATCGGCCAGGGCGACTGCGTCCAGTCCTGCCAGCGCCAGGTCAAAGGCTGCCCTCGCTGGCTTCACGCCCTTCTCGAGTGCCCCCGAGATCGCATCGAGACCGTGTCCGAAAGCGGCATCCGTCGATCCCTTCACGGCCTCGTAGGGCCTGGTGCGCAGGCGGATCTGCTCGAGCACATCGACCATGGCCAGGCCCCAGAGCATCCGCAGCTGGAAGGTCAGGCCTATGCCAAGTCCGGGATGGAGGTCGTTCGCGTTGCTGCTGGTCGTAAAAATCGGTACGTCCCTGTAGCCCGCGTCGTCGAGGGCCTTCCTCGCGATCACCGAGTACTGGCCGGCGCGGCAGTCATCACAGTTCTTTGCAAGGCCGCAGACTGTCATCTTCGGGTCGCGCACTCCCTTTTCCATCTCGGCCAGGAATTCGCCGACATTGATCTGCGCAGGGAAGCAGATGTCGTTGTGCACAAAGCGCTTTCCGAGCTCGATTGCACGCCTGCCGGCCAGCGGGAGCGGTTCCGCCACAAAGCCGTCGGCACGGATCGCAGCAGTGGCGATCCGGCAGAAGGCCTCCGAAAGATTCGGGATCATGACGGTCTTGTAGGCGCGTTCGGGCCTGGTGAAGGTCACTTCGTAGGGCTTGGGCAACTCACGTATGACGGGAGGTCCGCCCTCCCTCTCCCTCCTCGAGCGCACCGTCTCGACGAAGGACTTCACACGGATGGCCATGGGGCCACGGATCTCGCCCTCGTCGAGTTTTATGACCAATAGTGACTTGTCGGCCATCTCGGAGAGGATGCGCGACATCTCGTCGGTGATGATGGCATCGTGGCCACAGCCGAAACTCACCATCTGGACGACCTCAAGGTTGGGGTGGCGCGCCGCGTACAGCGCCGTCGCAAACATGCGCGAATGGAAAGTATTGACGGAATCCGCGCGCACGCTCGAAAGGTCGATCTCTTCGATTCCGGGCAGGGCCTCGTAGAGCAGCACGGGTACGCCCAGGCGCGTAAACTGGGCAGAGAGGCCATGGTTGACAAGGGGATCGGTGTGGTAGGGCCTGCCAGCGAGGACCACGGCAAAATCCGTCGTACCTTCGAGGGAGGACAGGACCTTGACCGATTCGGCGCGGAGGCTGGCAGCATGAGTCGCCGTAGCCTCGTCCCCCGCTGCGATCGCCCGGCGGATCACGCCTGGATCAATGCCAAGGGTCTTGCGGGTCCAGGCCGCAAGCTGACGGTCGCGGCGCTTGCGGTCGTACCAATGGAACACAGGATGGTCGAAGGGAATGCCGTAGGTCCGTTCGGGCTCGTTGCTCCCTTCAATGACCAATGGATATCCCTGCACTACCGCACAGCTGTGCATCGAGGTCGCGTTCGCATTTTCCTTGGGGATCTTGATCATCATAGGCATGAAGATCCGGTCGACACCGCGCCGCGCCAGATCCTCGACATGGCCGTGTGCGAGCTTGGCGGGAAAGCAGACAGTGTCCGAGGGCACAAAGCGGAGGCTCTCCTCGAAGAGCTTGACCGTGCTCGGCGCCGAATAGACGACCTCGAGCCCGAGCCCTTCGAGATAGGCGCCCCAGAAGGGTGCGGAATTCCAGAATTCCAGGGCACGGGGCACACCGATCCTGATCCGCCTGGAACCAGCATCGGCATCAGGTGTATTTTTCCCCGAGCTCCGGAACATGAGCTTCTCGCGGAAGGCCAGGAGGTCGGTCACCGCGTCGATGCGCTTCTGTGCGCTGCGGAGCCGGTCGCGCACGGCGGGGTCACGGGGGTCGCCAGTGATCTCGCCGCGTTCGCAGCGGTTGCCCGTCACGAATTCCGAACCATCCGCGAAGCGCACGATCGAGCGCCTGCAGGAATTCTGGCAGAAGGGACAGATGCTTGCCGGCAGCTTTTCAAAGCCGAAGTCATCGAGGGAGTCGAGGCCAATAAAGGTCGAAGGTGGAGTGCCAGCTGCCCGCGACTTCCTGGCGGTCAGCAGGGCCACTCCTATGGCGCCCATCTCGCCGGGATGGGCTGGCCTGACAACCTTCGCCCCCGTAAACTGCTCAAGGGCGCGGAGCACGGCGTCGTTCCTGAAGGTTCCGCCCTGCACCAGGATGAGGTCCCCGAGGACCTGGATGTTCGGTACCCTGAGGACCTTGGTGAAGATGTTCTCGACGACCGAGCGGCAGAGCCCCGCCATGATGTCCTCGGTAGTCTTGCCGTTCTTCTGCTCGGTGATGATGGACGAGTTCATGAAGACCGTGCAGCGCGACCCAAGCTTCGAGGGGTCCCTGGATGCAAAGGCCAGGCGCGCGATGTCCCCGACGGGGATGCCGAGGGAGCGCGAGTAGGTCTCAAGGAAGGAGCCACAGCCGGCCGAGCAGGCCTCGTTGAGGACGATGCTCGTAACTACACCATCCACCACGGTGATGGCCTTCATGTCCTGGCCCCCGATATCGAGGATGAAGGATACGCCGGGAGCCAGGCGCAGCGCCGCCTCGGCGTGGGCCACCGTCTCCACCGTGTGGAAATCAGCGTGGAGGGCCTTGGCGAAAAGGAGTTCGCCGTAGCCTGTCGTCCCCGCACCGAGGATACGGAGCTCCGCCTTCCGCGACCTGAAGGCCTCGCGCAGCTCGACAAGCCCGTTCTTTACAATTGCGAGGGGATCGCCCTCGTTGGAGGCGTAGAAGCGCCAGAGCAGCTTTCCTTCGTCATCGACGAGGACAAACTTGCTTGTCGTCGAACCTGCGTCGATGCCAAGCCAGGCCTCGACGGTCCCGCCTTCGGGGATCGGCGCTGGCTCGTAGCGCTCGGCGGGATGGCGCTCGTGGAAGGCCCGGACCTCATCCGCGTTCGCGAAAAAAACCGGGTTCTCGGACTCTTCCCCCTCGCGGAGTCCCGCCCCCCTGCCCAGGAGGGCTGCGCGCGCCGCGCCGGGATCGTAGAGCGAGGGCCTGTCGTCGAACATCACCGGCAGGGAGAGGGCCGCGCCGAGGGCCATGAAGACCTCGGGACGCTCTGGAATGATGGCCTCTCCAGGTCCGAGCCCGAGGCGTTCGGTGAAGACGCGGACAAGTGCCCGGTTGAAGCAGAAGGGACCACCCATGAACACTACTGGAGCCCTGATCTCCATGCCCTGTGCCAATCCACCAATTGTCTGCTTTGCGATGGCGTGGAAGGACGAGAGTGCGATGTCCGATTTCGGCGCGCCTTGGTTGAGGAGGGGCTGGATGTCGGTCTTGGCAAAGACGCCGCAACGCCCCGAGATATCGTGGAGGGTAACGCCCTCCTCGGCCAGACTGTTGAAGACCTCGGTCTTCGTAGCCAGCAGCTCCGCCACCTGGTCGATAAAGGCCCCGGTCCCTCCGGCACAGCTGCCGTTCATCCTCATGTCGGAGGCGAGGAGCTCCCCCGTCTCGAGGTCGCGGGTAAAGAAGACGACCTTGGCATCCTGTCCGCCGAGCTCGATGGCAGTCGAAGCCTCGGGGTGGAGCTTCCGGATCGCTATCGCTCCTGCAACTACTTCCTGTACGAAGAAAGCCCCGATAGCCGTGGCAATGCCCGAAGCTCCTGAACCGCAGAGGGCAAGCCGGAATTCCCTTCCGGGAAACAATGCAATCGCCTCATCGAGGAGAGCTGAGGTGACAGCGGCCTGCTTTGCCTCGTGCCTGAGATAGCGCGAGTGGACAAGATTTCCTGTCTCCGGCTCGACTGCGGCTATCTTCACCGTGGTCGAACCTATATCGATGCCTATCCAGAGGACAGACTGTGACATTTATGATGTTTCCTTTCCTGCACATCGATTCTCATCCGGAAGCGAATCCGGAAGCCGGTGCCAAAGTTAGCTATTTCCCGGCAAAAAGAAAAGGCTGGCCCCGAGGTTCATGCACAGTTCATGGGCTTGCAGCATGTCGCATGGCGGCGGCGGAAGAGTCAATCCCGCACCGAGACCCTCTCCCCCGGGGCGCACATGCGTGGGCCCTTCCCGAGGTATAATCCTAATTAGTTTTTTTCGCTTCCGGCCGCAATCAGCGCCTCTCCGGCGAGCTTCGCCCTGCCCTCGTCCACCTTCCAGACCGAGCGGTCATAGGTCAAAAGGCCATTGGTTTCCTGCTCGACATCAGTGAGTTGCGTGTAGCAGGCAGCGGCCAGGCCTTGAGGGATCTTGGGCTCCAGCTCCTGGGCCAGAAGCCCTTGCCAGGCATCCTCGAGGCCCTGCTGGTCGAAGAAACGCCTATATCCGAATTCCTTTTTCCGGGGCCAGAAATGACCAGGGACGCTTCGGGTGAGGCCCCCATACTCGGAAAAGAACCAGGCGCGACCCGGCTTCCGTAGCTGCCTCGCCTTCCACGGCAGGCGCTCCGAATAGCGGTGGATCGAGGCAAAGTCGCCGCCGCCTTGGTCAAACCAGCCTGAGGCTTCGTCGACGGGACGGCCGGAATCCAGCTTCCTGATGAGCGTGACAGCCTCTGCGGCCGAAAACTGTCCCCAGCCCTCGTTGAAGGGCGAAAAGGAGGCTACAGCCGCCTCGCCCCGCAATTCCATGACCATGGTCGACAATTCGGCGAGAAAGTCCTGTCGCCCCCTGGGATCGACAGCCCCTCCGATGCAGCGGGCAAAACGCTTCCGGTCATCCAGGGGAGGGCCGAAAAGGCCTATGGCTCCAAGGACAAAGGGATTGCGCGGCCTTCCCCCTGAGGGCATATCCTGGAACACGAGCATGCCGAGCCGAGCCGCGTGATAATACCACCTTGCCGGTTCAACCTTCGCATGCTTCCGTACCATGTTGAATCCAAGGCGCCGGGCAGCTTCGATGTCAAAAGCGAGGGCCTCGTCGGTCGGCGCTGTATAGAGTCCATCCGGCCAATAGCCCTGGTCGAGGACACCATGCAGGAAAAGCGGCTTGCCGTTGAGGAGGAAACGCCTCCGCCCCGCGAGGTCGTTGCCGACGCCGAAGCTCCGCCAGGCAAAATATGAATTAGTGCGATCGCCGCCCTCGGTCTCCACCGAAAGGCGGTAAAGATGAGGAGCCGCAGGGCCCCAGGGCAGGGCGCCTTCGAAGGGAAGAGTGAGATCCTCACCGATCAGGCCATTGCCTTCCAGAGCCGGGCCTTCCTGCGATTCCACCCGATACCGGAAGCCCTCGGGCAGGGGCTCGGCCGGACCCGCCGGAGCACCTAAAGGCGCGACCCGCAGCGAGAGCAATCCCCTGGCCAGGTCACAGGACGCTTCGATGCGTCCCAGCGCCGCTCCGGGCGAAAACAGCGGTTCGAGCCATACCGTCTGCCAGATGCCGGATACCGCCGAATACAGGATGCCACCCGGTTTCAGGCTCTGCTTGCCCCGGCTCTGGACTCCACCGTCGGTCTGGTCGCGGACGGCAACGACCAGATTGTGCAATCCCGACAGCATCCGCTTTCCCGATATATTCCCAATTATGAATGAAAAGGGGAGGTAGCCTCCCCTGTGGCCTCCGAGGTGGACTCCGTCAAGCCAGACCTCGCACTCGTAGTCCACGGCCCCGAAATTGAGAGCGACAGCCTGCGCGCCAGCCCATGGGAGGGGGATCTCGAAGTTCCGTGAATACCAGAGCCGCTGGCCTGGGAGGAGTGGCCGCATGACGCCCGAAAGCGCGGACTCGAGGGCGAAGGGCACGGTGATGACCCCGTCGAATGTGTGAGGGAGGGCCTCGTCCCCTGGCCTGATGGCGAAGTCCCAGGGCCCGTTGAGGGAAAGCCAGGCTTCGCGCTGGAGCCGTGGCCGTGGATATTCGGGCAGGGGACCGAGGGGATCCACCAGAGCGGTCCAGGCTGTGGGGAGGTGGCAGTCGGGGCGGCTGCCCGGACGCGCAAGTGGACGCCTACCGGCTTCGAGCCTCGAGTCACTCATTGGAGTTCCACATCACGACCGCATTGTATTCCTCGGCCAGGGGCTCGGGTAGGTAGTCCCGGATCGTACCCCTTATTCATCCTGCAAAAAAGGTATATCCTAACAGTTACAGACGTGCGAAAAGCACCGCACGCCGCAGGAAGGGCTGCCTCGACACGCAGCGCGTGACAAAAGCCGCCTACCGGCGAACCCCTCCAGATCGAGCATATCGCATGGAATTTTCCTCTCTCGACCTCGTTCCAGACCTCCAGAAGGCCATCACCGAGATGGGCTTCGTCACCGCCACCCCTGTCCAGGAAGCCGTATTTCCCCACGGTCTGGCAGGCGAGGACATCTACGCCCAGTCGCAGACAGGCACCGGAAAGACCGCCGCCTTCCTCATCCCCATCCTCAACCGCATCATGACCGTTCCCGAACTCAAGACCCGCAAGGTCCTCATCCTCGCCCCGACGCGGGAACTCGCCGTCCAGATCGAGAACGAAACCGCCAAGCTCGCCAAGTTCGTCCCCATCAGCTCAGCCTGTTTCTATGGCGGCGTCGGCTATGGTCCCCAGGTCGATGCGCTCCGTGACAACGTCCAGATGATCATCGGGACTCCCGGCCGCATCATCGATCTCGTCAAGCAGGGCAAGATGCTCCTCAAGGAAGTCGGTTTCCTCGTCATCGACGAGGCAGACCGCATGTTCGACATGGGCTTCGTCGACGACCTCCGCAAGCTCATCCGCTACCTCCCGGGTCCCAAGGAACGTCAGACCTTCCTCTTTTCAGCCACGCTCGGACTCCGCGTCAAGGACCTCGCCTGGGAGTACATGGATGTTCCCAAGGAGATCGTGATCGAGCCGGAGCACATGACCGTCGACCTCGTGACGCAGGAGCTCCACCACGTCGGCGCCCACGAAAAGATGCGCCTCCTCCTGGGCATCCTGCGACGCGACAAGCCCGGAAGCGCCATCATCTTCGCGAACCAGAAATACATGGTGGAGGAGATCTCCCGCCGCCTCCGCATCAACGGCATCGAGAACGAGTACATCATGGGCGACCTGCCCCAGTCCAAGCGCCTCGAGATCATCGACAGCCTCAAGGCAGGGCGGCTGTCCATCCTCGTGGCCACCGACGTGGCCGCCCGCGGCCTCGATGTGGAAGCCCTGGATCTTGTTATCAACTATGATGTTCCGGACGATACGGAGTCCTATGTGCACCGCATCGGCCGCACCGCGCGCGCCGGCAAGTCGGGCAAGGCCATCACCCTCGCCTGCGAGAAATTCGTCTTCAATCTCCCCTCCATCGAAAAGTTCATAGGTATGAAGATCCCCGTAGCTGGCTGGGACCCGGCCCTCCAGGTCGAGGACCGCAGCGAGGGCATGCGCTTCGGGCGCTCGGCCCGCGATGGCCACGGCTACGGCCGTGATGGTAGCAGCAGGGACGGCGGACGCAGGGATGGCCGCGGCGGCCCGGGCGGCAGGCCCGAAGGACGGCGCGACGGCCCGGGCGGCAGGCACAGGGAAGAATTTCCACGCGACAGCCGTGGTCCGCGCCGCGATGACTCCTACCGAAGCGCTCCCGAGCAGCGTCCTCCTCGGCGTGATGAGGGATACAGGGGTGACCGCAGCCCCCTTCCGGCCGGGGCCGAGGCCACGGAGCGCGCAGGCACTGTCGATCCGAAACTGGCAGGCCTTTCGCAGGAAGAGCGAATGAAGGTCTGGAAGGAAAAATACGGAGGCCAGGGAGCTCCACAGGGTGGCGGAAGAGGCCCTGGAAACGTCCATGATGGCGGCAGACCAGACGGCGGCAGACGCGGTGGCGGTTTCCGCCCCGAGGGTGATCGGCCCAATCCCCGCAAGGAGCCAAGGCGCCCCGAGGGTCGAGGCCCCGCAGCTCCCCAGGCACCCCGTCGCGCCCATCATGAGCCCCATGGCCAGGCGGACAGATCGAATGGCGGCAACACGAGACAGCCAGCTGCTACCATTCCCAAGAGCCCTGCCGCAGCTCCGATCCCAGCGGCAGCTCCGGCGCCCGCGAAAAAGCCGGGCATATTCGGCAGGATCAAGGGCCTGTTCACAGGAAAACGGCAGGAATAAGGGCGTACTGAGCAGCGGCAGGCGCCTCCTTCCAAGAGCTTGCCCCCTGGCACCTGCTCCACTATAGTTCGGCCCGATGCTTACTGCCCTCTATGAGGATTCCGAGATCCTCGTGATCGACAAACCCCCGGGCCTCGCCACCCAGCCCGGGGCAGGGATCTCAGTGTCGCTGGTCGAAGCGGTGGAACGAGATTTCGGCTTCCGGCCCTTCCTCGTGCATCGCCTCGACCGCGACACTGCTGGCTGCATCATCGTAGCCCGCGACTCCCGAAGCGCTGCCAGGTGGACCGAGATAATTGCTGGGCGCGAGGTCGTGAAAACCTACCGGGCCATTGTCGCCGGATCGCCTCCTGCCGCCT
>SESF01001697.1_pt1 | contig 16896 bp, 18 predicted proteins | sample 3171521 | NCBI WGS metagenome assembly SESF01 (sample SAMN10866945, study PRJNA518727) | freshwater metagenome | biome: subpolar coniferous forest; feature: holomictic lake; material: water; isolation source: holomictic Lake 227, 6 m and 8 m depth | place: Canada: near Kenora, Ontario | collected...
CGAGCACTACACCCTGCTGGCCGTCTCGAAGATCAGTCAGGAGCAGCCGCTCCAGAAGGGCCCTGTTGCGCCCGTTGCGCATTCGCCAGGCAGAATTCCAAACCCTCCGCCACGCCGATCCCGTGGGGTAACTCGCTGACAAATCCTTCCTGTCGGCGGACCGTGAGCTTAACAACCTCGAGTGCGTTGCTGGGCGCCGCCAGCCACCGGGCATATTGGCGGGAGAGCATCGGCAAGTCGTTCAGTTGGTCGCCGGCCGCAAACACCGCGTCACGGCTGAGCCCCAGCCGGCGAGTCAGTTCCGCCAGGGCGGTCCCTTTATTGAAGGCTTCATGGCTGAAGCGAGCGTACACGTCGTTGCGCACCAGCGCGAGATGGGGGATGCTGCGGCAGTATTCCGCCAGGTATTCGTGAATGATGTCGGCATCGCCATTATTGCCGGCGATGAGACAGAAGGGAGAATAGGCATCCTCGTAAAGTCGGGCATGGAAACGGGCGCTGATCCAGGCCACGATGCGAGGCAAATCCGGCCGGACGCGGGCAAACAGCTCGGCGTGGGCGCGCGCGCAGTCGGAATTCCATTCCTCCAACGCGAGGTATTGGGAGTCCTCGTGCCGGTACATTTCACGCTCGACCAGCACCAGGTAATCCGGCTCGATGGGTATTTGCGAGCGTGCCAGCGCTTCCATCAAGCTCGACATGTCGCGGCCGGTATTGATGACCCACTTGGCTCCGCGCGACTGCAGCTCCCCAATGAGGTTTTGCACCGCGGCGGGAATCGGCGGGTTCTCGAACTCCGCGAACAGCGTTCCGTCGAAATCCGTTGAAATCAGTTTAATTGGCAAAGACATACTTTGGAAAACGTGTGCCCGGAGCGCCGGCATTTTGCCGGCTTAGGCCGTCCGAACCGTATCCGCCGGCAAAATGCCGGCGCTCCGTCCGCGCTTGCGCCCATGCATGATCATGCACTAGGTTGAATTGTCAAAGTCCTTATCATTTATGAAAACCTCCTATGAACTTGCAATGGAACGGCTGGGCCAGGCCTCGCCCGCCGTCAAGCTGACCGCCGAGCAAAAGAAAGAGATCGCCGAGCTGGAGTCCAAGTGCGCCGCCAAGCTCGCGGAACGCGAGCTCTTACTCAAGGGCGAGATCGCCAAGGCGATTGACAAAGGCGACGCGCAAGCGCTGGAGCAACTGGAGAAACAACTGCTCAGCGACCGCAAGACGCTGCGCGCCGATTGCGAGGAGAAGAAGGAAAAGGTGCGCGACACGACTACTTAATGAGTTTGCTGGCCGGGAGAACCTCCGGTCTGCCCCGTTTTCCGGTGGACGTTCAGCCGCAGAGCATCATCAATGCCTTGGATCAGTTGCTGGAGGACATCCCTATGGACCGCTCCATAGCTGCGCGCCTACGCCAGTGCCGGCGTGAAGGAATGCTGGCTGGTGCTGGGGCGGGAGAAGCAGATCGATGTCCATCGCCAGCCAAGCGGAGGCCAATTCGCCGAGCGCACGCTCCACGGCCCCGGCGCATGGTTGACCAGTGCCACCATCCCAAGCTTCACCGTGGATTTGAGCAAGCTCCTGGAGCCTGTTTAGGCGCCGCGCTTGGAGTTCCAACTTCAGGTCACTCCGCGCCCGAAAACACGCAAGGCGCAAACCCCGACTCCGCGCTTGACGATCAGACCAAGGCCCCTTACTTGTTCTGGCAGGCAAGTGAAACCGATCCGACTCACAAAGCATGCCCAGGAACAGTCCGCGGAGCGAGGCGCGACCGTGGCCGAGGTGAGAGCGGCCATCAACAAGGGTTCCCGCGAGCCTGCCAAGCATGGACGTGAGATGTACCGCTACAACTTTGCCTTCAACCGCTTTTGGCAGGGCAAGAAATACCCGGTCAAGCAGGTCGCGCCGGTCATAAAGAACGAAGCCAATGAAATAGTTGTCATTACCGTTTATACGTTCTACTTTTAGAGCAGAGCCCGGCTATGAAAATAAGCTACGATGCCGAAGTTGACGCACTCTACATTCGCTTGCTTGAGGGCAGGCACGAGTGTCGCTGCGTGCGGCTGTCCGATGAAGTCGCCCTGAACATCGGCGCAGGTGAGAAACTGGTTGGCATCGAGATTCTCGACGCCAGAGAAGTCCTTGGTTCTGGCAAAATTCCCGCTGTCATGCTTGAAGGGCTGGAGTCTGCCACCGCTCCGCTCGCACTCCGTGAGAACCCTTCGGAGAATTACGGTTCCCCATCAGCGGCTCCCCCGAGCACCAAGTAAATGCGGCGATCAAGGGTTCTTCGCTGTTTCCAGCGGAACAGGTTTTCACATTCAGGGTCATCTGAAGGGTCTGCCCCGGCGCTCGCCCTGGGCGTCTGGGCGACCCATCCGAACCCAGTCTGGCACCCCAAAGAGTCGAGCCTCCGACCCCCGGTTCCTCCCCGCCTGCACCTGCGGTAGCCTCAGGGTAGCCTGAGGGCAGACTCTCGGGTGGCTCCGGGGTGCCTACCGGTTGGCTGCCAGACGGCCTGAGGGTGGCCTCGGGGATAGCCCGGGACGCTATTCCGCCCGTTCCACCGAAAACAGCGAAGAACCAAAAAGTTCGTAACCCCCTCGCGCCCCTTGTGCTTTCCCGCAGCCCAACAATTGGCCATTTGCTATCGGCCATCGCCCCCTCTCGCCCCCACGAAGGGGAGCGGGCCGGGTAATCGCGAAAAATAGCAGGGGCCTCCTCTCCCCAGCCCTCTCCTCCAAAGGAGGAGAGGGGGAAGCAGCCGCCGCACAATCGTTCGGGAGATGGCTATAAGGGCGCATCCTGACATCACCACCAAAGCGGGCGGCTATTCCAATCGGAACGCTGAAAGGCTGCGTGCGAAAAGCTCCGTTGGGAGCGTCCTGTTTATAGCCCCGCGGGTCAAATCCGAAGGCCGAAACCCGAAGGTCGAAGCCCGAACTGCCCTCGGCCTCGGGTTTCGGTCTTCGGATTTCGGAACTCGGCCTTCTTTCGGCCCTCGGCCTTCGGGCTTCGGACTTCAAACCTACCTCACCCCTCTCCCCAGCCCTCTCCTCCCGAGGAGGAGTGGGGGAAGCAGCCGCACATCGTTCGGGCTCGCGAGAACGCTTGGCCTCCCTAACAAACGCTTCGCTGCCACAACTCAAAGTAGTAGAGCGCGACGACCACCAGGGAATGTTGAATCTTCCCTGTCGCGACCAGTTGCGGCAGATCCGCGATGGGCACCAGCCGGGTCACCAGGTCCTCGCCATGATCGAATTGCACCGGGTGCAGGCAGCGGCAATTCTCAACTATCACCGTGGAGCAGAGGTTGCTCATGATGGCCGGGTTCGGAAGAACCCGGCCGATGAGGCGCGGGTTCTCTCCTTCGTAGCCGGTTTCCTCGCGCAGTTCCCGCACGCCCGCCGCGACGGGTGAGGTGTCGTGGGGGTCGATCATGCCGCCGGGGATCTCCAGTTCGATGGTGGTGGTCCCGTGGCGGAATTGCTCGATCATCACCAGGTGCTGGTCAGGCGTGACGGCGATGACGTTGACCCAATTGGTGCAATCAATCACATAGACGTCCTGTTCCTGCTGTGTGCGGGGCGATATGACCCGGTCGGAGCGAATGCTGAAGATGTGGAAATCCCCAACCGGCTGCGAGCTGACTTTCTTCCAGGGTTTGATGTTCATTTCTGACGGGTGATGTTCTGGTTATCGCTTTGGCATAGCGCAGATTCGTAATCTGCCGTGTCGCCGAATTACGTTCGGCAAGCCGTTCGTTTGCTCAAGGTGCTCACTATGCCCGCCTGGCTCGCAGATTGCAAACCCGGTTCGAGTCGCTCAAAGGCCCAGCGTGAGTTGCGGCCCTTCCGGCCGCCGGAAGGCAGCAATCGACAACTCCGGCCCTTCCTCCGGTATGCCTGACCTCCGCCGCGCAACTTGAAACAGCAGGTGGATTTGATCGGCAAAAATACCCTCCCCGCGCATCCTTGAACCAAAGCGAGAATCATTCAGCTTACCTTTCCGGATGGACCGGATACGCCCCAGGATCTTCTCCTTCTGCTCTGGAAAGTGTTCTTCCAACCACTGCTGGAACACAGCAGCGACGGTCAAAGGCAAGCGCAAGATCTCGGTTGCGGCCCAGCTCGCCCCGGCGGACTTGGCGGCGGCCAAAACGGACGGAATCTCATGGTCATTGAGTGCTGGAATTACCGGGGCCACCAGAACACCCACGGGCACCCCAGCCTTTGCCAGGGCCTCCACCGCAGCCAGGCGCTGCCTCGGGGACGATGCACGGGGCTCGAGTTCACGCGCCAGGTCGCTGGAGAGCGAGTTGATGGAAATGTTCACCAGCACCGCTTGGTGAGCTGCCAACTCCCGCAGCAGGTCTAAATCGCGAGTCACCAGGCAATTCTTGGTGATGATGATGACCGGGTTCCGGAACTCCGCCAGCACGGCCAAGCAGCGCCGCGTCAGGTGCAGTCGGCGCTCAACGGGTTGATAGCAATCCGTCACCCCGCTCAGGGCGAGTTCTTGCGGCTTCCACTTGGGCGATGAAAGCTCGCGCCGAAGGAGTTCCGGCGCATTCTCCTTCACCATAATCCGGCTTTCGAAGTCCAGCCCGGCCGAAAAGCCAAGATATTCATGCGAAACCCTCGCATAGCAATAACTACAGCCATGCTCACAGCCCCGATAGGGATTCAAGCTCGCACTAAAAGGAATATCCGGGCTGTCGTTGCAGGTGATAACGGTCTGCGACAGGTCACGATAAAAGCGTGTTTTGGGCGACGCGTCTTCTTCCGGATCCCAATCCGCATCACGCTGCAACGAAATGCGCTCAAAACGGTTGGCCGGGTTGCCGATTGCACCCCGGCCACGCGGAACTGACGGCTTGCTGGTCACACCTTCAATCTCTCTCTGCGGCTTCGATTAGCAAACTAAACCTGTCTCGATCAACCGCAATGCGGTACGCGACCCACCTGGGATATAATACCTTCCAGAAGCGAAAACCATATCGCACTTGAACCTCCAATTGGAAGTAGCGCCAGGCCCGAATCCGGGTAGAATCCGCCTGCCGTGGTTTTGACCGTCGGCGCGCCACCCGAAAGCGCGAGCTCGCCCACGCGGCAATTGCCTTTTGACAATTAACTGAAAGCGAACATGGTAAGATTATGACATCAATCACACAACTGCTCGGTGACAAAGCCGAATTCCTGCTCAACTTCAAGAACCCGAAGATCGCGAAGGAGCGTCTGCACCTCCCCGGGGCGGACGTTGTGGACCGGCTTTATGCCGTCTCCGACCGCAATAACCGCGTTCTCTGTAATCTGCAGCGCATCGTCAACCATGGCCGGCTGGCCGGCACGGGATACCTCTCCATCCTGCCGGTTGACCAGGGGATCGAGCATTCGGGCGGGGCGAGCTTCGCCAAGAACCCCGATTACTTCGACGCGGAGAACATCGTCAAACTGGCGATCGAAGGTGGCTGCAATGCCGTGGCTTCGACCTGCGGCGTGCTGGGCGCGGTCGCTCGCAAATACGCGCACAAGATCCCATTCCTGGTGAAGATCAACCACAACGAGCTGATGACCTACCCGAACAAGTTTGACCAGATCATGTTCGGCACGGTGAAGCAGGCGTCGGATATGGGCGCCGCGGCGGTGGGGGCCACGATCTATTTCGGGTCGGATCAGAGCGCACGGCAGATTGTCGAAGTAGCGCAGGCGTTTGCGCACGCGCACGAGATGGGCCTGGCAACCGTGCTATGGTGCTACCTGCGCAACAGCGCCTTCAAGCAGGACAAGGATTATCACACCGCAGCGGACTTGACGGGCCAGGCTAATCATCTCGGCGTGACCATTCAGGCCGACATCATCAAGCAGAAGCTGCCCGAGAACAATGGCGGTTTCAAAGCGCTCAACGCTGGCGGCGTCAGCTACGGCAAATCAGACGAACGCATGTACACCGAGCTGTGCAGCGACCATCCGATCGACCTCTGCCGCTACCAGGTGGCCAACTGTTACATGGGTCGCGCCGGCCTCATCAATAGCGGCGGCGAGTCCAAGGGCGCGGGCGACCTGGCGAATGCCGTCACCACGGCCGTCATCAATAAACGCGCCGGCGGCATGGGACTGATTTCTGGTCGCAAGGCATTTCAGCGTCCGATGAAAGAAGGCGTCGGGCTGCTCAACGCCATCCAGGATGTGTACCTGAGTAACGAAATCACCGTGGCGTGACTTGCGTGCCCACCCGGGACGGGGAGCCAGGATCAAGCACTGAACGTCCTAACTGCGGCACCGCGGTCAGGACGTTGCCTTTTCAATCAACCAGGCTGGGGCGGGTAACTGTTCCGGTGTGGGTCGGACCTCCGGTCTGACGGTTCACGGAGCCTCCGGCTCCGTGGTCTTGGGAATGGGGAAACTCCGGGCCAGAGGCCCGGCCAACCGTCCGACCGGAGGTCTGCCCCACGCCTCGACCGGAGCAGTTACTGCGGCGGAGCGTTCTCGGCCGAGAGATACTCTTCCTGCAACGCGGCGTACCAGACCGAGTTCGTCCATTCTCCTTGCACCCACCTATTCTTTAAGAATTCGCCTTCGCGTCGCAGGCCCACCTTCTCCAGGAGCCGGCACGCCGCGGCATTGCGGATGTCGCACCAACCCGCGACCCGGTGTAAATTCACTGCCTCGAAGCAAAAGCCGAGCAGGGCCTCCACCGCTTCCAAGGCGAATCCCTGCCGCTGATAGGTTCGATTGAGGCCAACGCTGAACGTGACCTGGAGGCGTTGTGGGTCGGTGAAAGTCAGGCTTGCATAGCCGATGAGCTTGCCGCCACTCTGAAGCTCGATCCCAAGGTAAAACGTCTGCTCGGGCGTAGTGAGCTTCACGTGCGCGTCGCTTTCCAGCCAGTGCAGCACGCCATCTTCGTCCATGGGCACGCCGTCCTGGTAGCGGAAGAACTCCTCGTCCGACATCAATTCCAGCAAATCCTTCCAGTCATTCGGAGCCAGCCGCCTTAGGACGAGCCTTTGGGTTCTTATGGGGAGCGGAATTCTTTTCCCCACCCCGCTGCCGTCGGTCGGCACGATGAAGCTCTCCGTGCAGTTGGGACAAGCCTGGAGGACCCCGGCGCTTTCCCGCGGGAACGAGGTCGGATCGTCACAATAGGGGCAGTTGAAGTCGATAAAGTTCTCTTCCGTGATCATAAAGCTCCTGCGTGCGCCGAATCCCGGCGGGAAGCCGGCGCAGTCTAAGAATGTTCCGCAACGCCCCTGTGCTACTCGTCCCTCAAGGCGGTCATATCGCCCAACGGGCGGGAGAACGTGGCGTTGGCCGGCTTGACCACCAGCGTGTCGGCAGTCTTCTTAACGTTGTGGGATGCCGCCGCCCAGGGCCAGGCCAGCACGAACACCGCCGAACCGACCACGGTCGCGACGAGGCAGGCCGGACGAACCACGATGGCGTCGGCCGCCATTTCCATGGGCCCGCCGTTCTCGGACGCGGAACTCGAAGCAACGCTGCCGAACCCGATCGCCAGCACGCAGATACCAGTTAACAATTTGGCTCTCATTTCCTCTACCTTCAGCGAGGCGGCCCGCCTTGTCGAACACATTTTGAGCCCTCGCGGGTCCGTTCACATCCCCATGATCTGATACCCGCAATCCACGTAGATCACCTGCCCGGTAATGGCGGCGGCCCCGTCGCTGGCAAGAAACAAGCCGGCGGCCCCCAATTCTTCCGGCAGGACGTTGCGCTTCAGTGGGGCATGGGCTTCGTAGTGCTTGAGCATTTCCCCGAAGCCGCCAATGCCGCGCGCTGCCAGCGTGTTGACCGGCCCCGCGCTGATGCAATTGACGCGGATCTTCTTCGGACCGAGGTCATACGCCAGGTAGCGCGTGCTGGCTTCGAGGGAGGCCTTGGCCACACCCATGACGTTATAGTGCGGGACCACTTTTTCCGCTCCGTAATAGCTCATGCCGATGATGCTGCCCCCTTCCGTCATCAGCGGCGCGGCGGCACGCCCCAGCGCCACCAGTGAGTAAGCGCTGACATCGTGCGCAATCCGAAATGCCTCGCGGCTGGTATTGAGGAAGTCCCCTTCCAGCGCGTCCTTCGGCGCGAATGCCACCGAGTGCAGCAGCAGATGCAATTTGCCGAACTGGTCACCCACAGCCTTGAACACCCCGGCAATCTCGTCGTCCTTCGTGACATCGCAGGGCAGTATCAGCGTGTCAGCACCAAACGCCCCGGCCAGTTCCTCGACGTTTTCCTTGAGCCGCTCCCCCTGATAGGTGAACGCCAGCTTCGCGCCTGCGCGGTGCCAGGCCTGCGCGATAGCCCAAGCGATCGAGCGCTTGTTGGCCACGCCGAAGACAATTCCCAATTTCCCAGCCAGTAAAGACATGCAATTATTGAATGCGCTAAAGAGTCGATGCGTTGAAATATTAAGTCGGTGGGGGAATCAGTAAGCGAAACAGCACCCGTTGGCAATGTTTTTGGGTAACTGTGTTTTTGGGTTTTTGGGTAACTGTTCACCTAACTTCGGTGTCCGGCAGGGGCGGGGACGGCTATATTTTTGGAGGGGCCATTTACATCTTCTACCGCCAGATGACCGGCAAACTGCCCAGACCCAGCCGGAGCCGGCCAGTCCTTCCAGATTGAATTACCCGGTCATGAGTCGGCGAGAGAACATCGGCGACGCGGTGGGGGGTGAAAGGTCTCGGAGGTCCAGGCCCCCAAACCTCAACCGCCCATCCCTTTCAACGCGGCGTGGCAATACCACTTCACCGCGCGGCTCATCGGCGGCTCCAGGCGGTCCAGGTCTTCCGGGGAGCACCAGCGGATATCATGATGCTCAGAGGCGGCGAGCGTCAGCGTGCCGTTCTTCGGTCGCGCCCAGTAAATCATGCCGATGTGCTGGTGGGTATCGGTGATGCGATGGATGTCCAGAAAACGCGGCGCCAGCAGCGCCCGGGTGCCCGGCTCCGTCGTTGGCGGGCGTTCGCCCAGCAACTCGACCTCCAGTCCGCTCTCCTCTTTGGCCTCGCGCAACGCCGCCGTTTCCGGGTCTTCGTCCAGCTCGATGTGCCCGCCCAGCGGCAGCCACTTGTTCAGGTTGCGGTGGTGGATGAGCAAAATCTTGCCGCTGCAAACGACAAAGATGGCAACCGTGAAATCAATCTTCTCGTGGATGTGGGCCATGTGCGGAATCAATAGTCATACAGCCCGCTATCGTGCGAATAGGGGCCACCGCCGCCCCCGCCCCCTTCTTCGTCGGGCCCGCCCATAAAGTCGCCCAGCACATCACCCATGTCCTCCTCGATCTTCTCCGGGTCCTCGCCCGATTCGAGGCGCTTGATGGCGATATCGAGTTCCTTGGGCACCGTGCCAGGCGGCATGAGGTCCTTCATCTTCCGCATCATGTGGGCCATGTGCTTCGGGTTGTTCTCGTCCAAATGCTCCATGTCCCGCTCCATTTCCATCATCGCGCGCTCCATGCGCGGATCATCGAAATCGGGCATCGGCGGCTCGCCGTTTTGCGGCTCGCTCTTCGCCGCTGGCTCCTTGAGCCCGCGCGACATGGCGAACCGGCTCATCTCCTTGGTCATCTTCCGGTTGCCGCACTTGGGGCAGCTCGGCTTGCGGTCCGGCTTGATCCGCTTGGACAGGAAATTAAAGATCACCCGGCACTTCGGGCAGGCATATTCGTAAATTGGCATAGCGTCCTGATAAACTTGTCTGCCCCAACATAGCCGAAACCGCCAGCGACGAAAAGCAGGAAACAACGAACGTGTTGGATTTGATATGGTATCTGATTAAATATTCACGCATGGACCTTCGGCTTTACGATGCCCATAACCATCTGCCGGACGCCCGGTTGGCGCCCCACCGCGAGGCCATCCTCGCGGCGCTTCCGGGTGAGGGCGTGGCCGGCATGGTCGTCAACGGCTCTGGCGAAGCGGATTGGCCGGAGGTGCTCGCCCTGACTCGGCGGTTTCGTCCCGAAGCCACCGCCGCCGGTCCGGCTTGCGGCCGCCTCCGGTTGATACCGTCTTTCGGCTATCATCCGTGGTATGTGAAGGAGCGGTCACCCGATTGGCAGCAGGCGCTGCTGCGCCATCTGGATGCGGTCCCCTCGGCGGTCGGAGAAATTGGATTGGACCGTTGGGTGAAAGACCACGACTTCGAGCAGCAACAGCAGGTGTTCGTATGGCAACTGCGTTTGGCGGCGGAGCGGAATCTGCCCGTGAGCATTCATTGCCTGCAGGCCTGGGGCGCGCTGCTCGATATCCTGCGCAAAGAACCCGGTCCCGGCTGCGGCTTCCTGCTCCACTCCTACGGCGGGGCACCGGAATTGGTGGCACCCTTGGTCGAACTGGGCGCGTACTTCTCCCTCCCCGGCTACTTCGCGCACGAGCGCAAGACACGCCAGCGCGAGGCTTTTCGACAAGTGCCATCCGACCGATTGCTGATTGAAACCGATGCCCCGGATCAACTCCTGCCGGCGGAGCGGATTCAGTATCCGCTTACGGATGCGGCCTCAGGCAAGCCTATCAATCACCCGGCGAACCTGGGCGCGGTCTATCGCTTCGCGGCGGAACTGCGCAGGGAGCCGCTGGAAAGCCTCGCCAGGACAGTGGAGGAGAACTTCCAAAGACTCTTCGGGCCGCTGATGCCGCCGCCTGCGGCTCGGGACTGACTCAGTCGCCGCCCGCACCCGCGATTCGTTGGATGATGCGCCCGGCGGCCACGAAGCCAAAAGTCCCCGTGACAAAGCTCGCCGTGCCAAAGCCGGTATCGCAATCGAGCCGCAGGTCCGGCTCCGGTCCGGGCGATGTGCCGACCAGGCCGTCCTTGCCGGGATAGACGACCATCTCGCGCGACACCACACACTCCACGCCAAACGGGCTCTCGCCGCGCGGGAAGCCGTGGCGTGTGCGCAGCTTCTTCCGGACCTCCTGCAGCAGGCGGTCGTGGCTCGAAAACGCCAGGTCGGTCACCTCCACCGCCGTCGGATCACGCCGGCCCGCGGAAGCGCCGGTGGTAATCACCGGGATTATTCGCTCGCGGCACAGCGCGATCAGCAGGCATTTCCGGGCCGGACTGTCGAAGGCATCGAGCACGTAATCGAAGCGGCCCTGGAGGATCTCATCGGCATTGGACTTAAGGAAGAAAGCCTGGACGGGATGGACCCCACAATCGGGATTAATGGCCCGCACGCGCCGCGCCATCGCCTCGACCTTGGGCTTGCCCAACTCACCCTCCAGCGCGTGAAGTTGGCGGTTCACGTTGCTGATGCAGACGTCATCCAGATCAACCAGGGTCAACTCGCCGATTCCGGACCGGGCCAGCGCTTCGACCGCCCACGAGCCAACCCCGCCCAGGCCGATCACACACACATGCGCGCGCCGAACCCGGTTAAGCCCTTCCGTTCCGTACAGCCGGCCAATGCCGCTGAAACGCCTTTCATAATGGTCCATCCGCGAGGGTTATTACGAAAAACAAGATGGTCTGCCAAGCCGTGTCTGCATCGGCGTGGGAGAAACCTGGGGAAGTCAGCTACCTCGGGAAAGGCCGGAGGCTCAAAGCCACGCGGTCCTTCGGGTAGAGCTCCAGGCTTGGGGTTCATACTCAAGCGCCTTATGTTTCTGGCACCCGTTCCCCCTCACCCCGCTCTCTCCCTTGGGGAGAGGGAGCGCCCTCGACCGCGTCCTATGCCAACTCGTAGCGCTCGATTCGCCCACGGACGGGCTGCAATTCCCCCGCTCCTTCGGGGAGAGGGTCGGGGTGAGGGGGAACAGACGGCGACTAATTCCCATACGCCCGAGCATTCCTGGAACTGTCAGACTGAGTCCTCCGGCAACGCCGGAGGCCCCCAGCCAACTTTCGTCGTTCATTCTGCCCTCTGCCTTCGCTGCTCGGTGGCTTTGGGGTGGCCTTGAGGTCGCATTGAGGTGGCTTTGATGTCGCATCAGGTGGCTTGGCTCGCCATTTCTGCTTTCCCCCCAAGTGGCTTTGGCTGGCTTTTCCGTCCTCCTCATTGGGAGTTGGATGTTCGATGTTGACCGGCGGTCCGCTTGTATAAGCTTTCGCAATACTGAGAAGGGTGGTTTTCACCCCCTGGCCGGCCTGGCACCACTCTGGTACCACCCTGGACCTACCCTAGTACCATAGAGCGATTTGCGACCCTCCGGAAGATAGGCCGCCGCGTGTCCCGGCTCCCGGGACTGCCCCACCCGCAGAATCAATGCACCTTATGACAGCGCCGCACCGGCAGGGTGGCAGTCGTGAGCAGCAGGCAGTAATCATGTTTGCACGGGGGTTCATTTCATGGCCGCTCGTGTGGCGCGAACCGCCGTCCAGGGGAGCGTGAATAGTGAGGTGACACTTGAACTTGAATGCTTGCTACCGGGGGCAACGGGCTTAAGCCGTGAATAGAGTTATTGCAGACAATATATATTTCAGCCGGTTATATAGAAACCGGACTGGCACCAGTCCTCGATTTCCAGGTGGTCGAACTTGGCTTTTAGAGGAATCTTGTTGGCCTTGCGGATGGTCGCGTGCGGTTCAAGGATGCACAGGCCGTCGGCAAACTCCACGTCGAACGCGTCTTCCCAGCTCAAGTAACGAACGTTCTTTACCTTCGAGAATTTTCCTTTCCCGAACGGCACTTTGGCGCTGTGAATGGCTGTTTTCATAACCGGCCTTCGGCTTGCAACTGGCCTATCAACACCAGAATCTTACCTTCAATTTTGGAAATGTCCATCGGCTGCATCGTCACCAGATTCACGCGGGTGATCAGCCGGTCAGCCTTGTCGAACACATGGACCTGACGCGGCCGGTGGTCGCCAATCCAGCAGATAAACATATAGCCGCCGCGCCTAACTTTGCCCATGCTTTTAGTGAGCTAATTGCCGTAGAGGCGGAGGGAGCGGATGCGGGCGGAGCCGGGGGCACCCGGGGAAGGGTAGTCTTTGGCACCCTCGATGCCGCACATCTTGCCGAGGTTAACGGAGGCGGGAGCGCCCGGGAACTTGTCGCGGGGGAAAGTGGCAAGCGACTGCCAATCTTCGCCGTCGTTGAGGGCTTCGGCGATCACGCGGTCCGCTTCGAGGCGGATGCGGAGGGTGACCACGGTGTCCGATTCAAGCCGGCCGAGCTTGATTTGTTGTCCGCCGGCAGTGGAATCAACACCGAATGCCCGGTCGGGCACACGGAGGTTGAGGCGGATCGCTTGGCCGCCGGGCCAGAACAGGGACAGCCCGGGTCCCCAGGTTTCGCCGATGTCGGTTTGATTCTCGATGCGGCATTCGGCGGCGGTGACGCCGGGCGGCAGCGTGCGCTGGGCACCCGCACTGATATTGGCGCAGGCGTGAATGACCAGGCCGTCTTTGCCAGGTGCGATTGAGGTGCCGGGGTGTTGGGAGACAAGCACCGTCCAATCGCGGGAGAGCGGCTGGGTGAAGGTCTCCTCCAACAGGACGCTGCGGGCGAGCTTGGCCTCTTCGGCCGGGGGCTCCGATGCCGGCGGGCCGGTTTCGTCCAGGATGATGAGCCAGCCGCGGCGGGGGGCGATGGGTATCGGGTCGGAGGGTTTCCACTGCTGGGCTTGCTGGAAACCGGCGGACCGGGGCGCGTAGAGGACGGTTTTGGCGGGGTCAAGGCCGAGCGCCTTCCAGTCAAGGGTGAGGCGCACGTCGGTGCTGGCGGGCGCCCAACTCGCAAGGGAGAGCAGCGTGCGGCCGGGTTTCACAAACGCGGTGGCGAGCACGTCCGGGCGGCCGGTTTGCACGGGGCAGGCTGTGTCCCAATAACCGATCAGGCGGGCGTCAGCGATGCCGAACTGGTCCCATATTCTCCAGACGGGGCGAGGATCGCACAGCCGGCCGTTGGTGCGCCAGCCCAGGCGGACGGTCATGCCGTAAAGGGCACCGCGCCAGGGGTTGCCGCCTTCGTGGAGCATCTCGCCCATTAAGCCGAAGGGGATGCCGGAGACCTCGACGAGATACTGCTCGGGGGTCATCGCGTTGTAGTCGAAGCTTTCGCCGAACCACGGGCGGTCAACGTAGGGCAGGAACTCGGCGTACTGGTTGGCGGGGCCGATGGAGAAGCCGGTGTTGGAGTGGAGGTCAATGAGGCACCCGGGCTGCTCGCGGTTCATGACGGAGCGCACGCGCTGGAGGATGTGGCGGTCGTAGGTGACGTCGTCGAGGTAAAGCCCGTCGATGCCGGCGTTGCGGACGAGCCAGCCAATGCCCTCGATGTAGTAGTTATACCAGCGCGATTCGCCGCTGGTCACGTAGGCGGCGTCGGGCGGGCCGTCCGAGTAACGCTGGAACCAGGCGGGGGTGTAGCCGGTGATCATGTGTTCCTGGCACCAGGCGTAGCCGCCGCCGCCGCCCGGGGCAATGACTTCGTCGCCCAGGCTGCGCAGTGCCCAGAGCTCGGTCACCATATTCGAAAGTTCGCGCACGGTATCGTAAATCTTGACCTTGATGTGCTGGCGATGCATCTCCGCGGTGAACTTCTTCAGCTCGGCGGTCTTCAGGAACGGATAGTTGATGTAGGGATTGAAGATCGTGGCGTGGTGGAGATTGACGACGTTGACACCGGCGGCCAGCACCTCGGGGGTGGGAGTCGGATCAATGCCGTCTGGCGTCCAGATGTCGTTGCCGTGGTAATAGCGGGTCCGGAAATGGGTCGCGGGATCGAGCGGCTTGACGGGGGTGACCAGGAGGGCGAACTCGAAGGTGATTTCCTGGCCGGCCTGGAGCAGGCGCGGACCGCTAAAGGCGGTGGCCAACACGCGGCTGCCATCCTCGCGAATGGAGACGCCGCCGTGGCCGTCGTTGGCCCAGGTCGGCGCCGGCGCGGGGTGATAGAGGTTGAGCATGGGGCCGTTGTAGGTGGCGCCCCGGAGTTCGCAATGCAGGCCGGCGCGGACGGAGCCCAGCCAGAAGCTGTCGAACGGACCGGTCCATTTCCAGAGGTACTCTTTGGGGCGGAACCCGCCACCACGACCGGCACCCATCATATATTCGGCCGCCTCGGGGCGGAAGGGAAGCTCAAGCCGGATGTCGCGCAGGTCCAGGTCGGAGGTGGACTTGAGGGTAACACGGAAGTTGAGATGGCCGTCGAATTCCATTTTGCCCTGGCAGAGCAGCGAGCCGGCGCCTGCAGAGGAGTGGGTTTGCCATTCGATGCGGGAATCGGTTTTCTGAGTCCACTCGGTGCTGGGGCCAGCGAAGGCGAGGGGGCCAGTTTGCGATTCGATCACGAGGCGCACCGGGGCCGCGAGCACCGACTGGGTGCCGCTGGTGATGCTCGCGGGAAGGCCGTCGGCTCCCAGAGTCACCTCGCGTCCGAAGCAGGTGATGCGTGGTCCGTCCGTGACGGGTGGTTTGGCCATCGTGAGCGGCGTGTAGGGAGCGGGGACGAAAGTGCCGGTGCCAGCGGTGGAGTTGAGCCAGCGCAACCGCGAATGGCGCCAGGGCTCGTTGTCGCCGCGCTCCGGGATAACCTCCGACAGGACCTTGAGCTGGACGGCCACAGTCTGGGGAGCCATGCCATCGGCCTGCACCGTAACGGTGCCGGAGTAGGTCCCCGGGGCCTGGTTTTCGGCGACGTCCACCCCCAGCCACAAGGCTTGAACGCGGCCAGCGGGAACATTGACTACTTTGGCGAAGGGCTTGCCCCAACTGTCAATGCCGCCCGTGTTGAAACAGGTGAGGGCGGAGGCGGAGATTTCCCGGCCATCGGTAGTACGCAGGGGCGAGAAGCTGACAACAATGTTGTTGGCAGGCTGCTTCGGGGCGAACAGGCCGACCTGGAAGGCGTAATACTCATTACGCTGGGCCTCGCCGGCGAACTCGCCGCGCGGTCCGGAGAGGATCCAGCGGAGCGGCAGATCAGCCTGCATCCGAATGGTGTGCCGGCGGTCCTCGGGAAAGAGGAGCACCGGCTGGGACGACAGCGCGAGCATGTCCTTCGTCTCGTCCGGGGAGGCGATGACCTCCATCGGGTCAAAGCGGTCGAACTCCGTGCGGGCCTGGAATTCGAGGACTTTGGCGGCGGGCAAATTACGCCAGGCAGCTTTGGCCAGGTCGGCGGCGGACAGCCCGTTTTGCTGGAGCCAGGCGGGCTCAGCGCCGCAGTTGTAAGCGACATAGCCTGACGTGTCATTCAGATCTCCGTGCGGGCGCAGCGGGAGGTAATAGACGTAATAGTCGCCCGGCGCGGTGGCGGGCTGGAACACGATGTCGCCGGCCAGGCGGTCGGCGGCAGCGCGCACGACATTCTGCACGTGTTTGCCGGTGGCGGCGTCCACCACAGTGATCTGATGGGTTTCCATGCCCAACATCTGCATGCGCCACGGGAGATGCGCCCAAACGGCAGGCGCGGGCGCCGCGACATGAATCCGGGCACGGTGCTGGCCCAGCGTCAGGTCCCACATCTTGTCGGCAACGCTGTAGGGGACTTCGCCTTCGGTGAGCTGGACCGGGGCAGAGTTCGCTGGGACCACTGAGATAGAAAAGAGCGCGAGCCCGGCTAAGAGTGAGTGGAAGTGATTCGAGGTTGATTTGCTTAACATGTTGAGTTCCTATTTGACTGTTGGCAGTTGGTCGGAGCTTTGTATCTTTAATAGGGGCGTGGCAAAAGGAACCGCAGAGACGCGAAGAGCGCAGAGAAGGAAACCCGCAACCGAAGGAGCGCGGACATTCCTGTCCAATGCCGCTAGGAATTGAGCCAATGCCTTTCGGAATTATCAGAGAATCCCAAAGGGATTCCGACCCAAAGCCCAGGGTTGCGAGCCGCGAGCTACCCTGGGAAAAGCGGGTGGTGTCGGCCAACCCCAACGGGGTTGTGGCGCGATGGCGGAGAGGGGACACAACCCCGTTGGGGTTGAAAATCGCAC